>Ga0307479_10002115_pt1 | contig 18089 bp, 14 predicted proteins | sample atmos_gasesECM4C_FD_203743 | JGI IMG/M metagenome (GOLD analysis project Ga0307479, IMG submission 203743) | Hardwood forest soil microbial communities from Morgan-Monroe State Forest, Indiana, United States - atmos_gasesECM4C_515 | ecosystem: Environmental > Terrestrial > Soil > Temperate... | reverse complement strand
TGCGCCAGGGGCAGGCTACTACACTCCCGGTGCTCCCGTGGGTCTCTACGGAAGCGCTATTACGAAATACTTCAACGACCAATCGGGGTCGCCGTTCCACTTCGACACGCAGGCAGAAGTCAGCGTGACCCAAGTGGGACCGTTCCAGTTGATTGGCTTCAGTTGGAGCAAGTTCTAGGCCAGTAGCCTAAGCTCGTTCCAAGTCCTCCTAGGGGCACGAAATATCGTGCCCCTATTTATTTTTCCTGCGTGCTTGCTCCGCCAGTATTAACAGGTGCCGTCACTTCGAGGGGGTGAGGTGAATCTCGCCGGAGACGGTGTGCAGTTCCACGCGGCCGCCGCCGGTGCCCATGTGGGCGCGCAGGGAATGCTTATCCTGCTCCTCGATGAAGATGGGAATATCAGCGCGGATTTCGCCGGAGGTGGCTTCGGCGGAAAGATGAAAGTTGGAAGACGGCGGAACGCTGATTTGCACGCTGCCGGAAGCAGTCTTCAAGTCCCAAAAGCATTGCGCGCCGGGATTGCCCTGAACGTAAACGCGGCCGGAGGCGGATCGAGCGTGCACGTCATTCGCGGCACCCTGGATTTCAACTTCGCCGCCGGCGGTTTCGCCTTCGACGCGCCCGCCGGGCTGAGAAACGCGAATGACACCCGAAAGCGCGTTGACGCGGACGTCGCCTTTCACATTGGAAACGGCGACGTTGCCGGAGAGGCTGTTGACGTGAACGTCGCTGCCGACGTCCGTGGCGGAGACGGAGCCGCTGGCCGTGTTCAACTCAGCGGCGCGATCGATTTTCTCTACGTGAATCGAGCCGGAAGCGGAATGCACTTTAACGGGGCCGCGCAGATCGCGGATATTCTGCGCGCCGGAAGCGACTGAGGCGCTGATTTCCGTATCGTGCGGAACCTGAATAGTGTAGGTAATGGAGAGATTCCGCATGCGAGAAAAGTCTTTGCCGATGCGAATGATGTCGCCGCGCTGCTCGAGGGGAGGGTGGGAAATGATGTCCTCAAGGCGCTTCCGAGGATTTTCGAAACCAATGCCGGAGGCGCGCACGTCACCGCTCACGCGCACTTGTCCATCGGCGCTGCCGGTAATGGTGACGTCGCCGGCGGCGTTGGAAAGCTCCAGGCGGATGGGGCCGGTGACCGTGAAGTTGCGCTCGAAGCTGCCGCGCACGGCCGGGCCCGAGTAGCAGCCCGCGACAGAAACTAGGACTGCGAGAAGCCCGAGGGAAGTGCCGGGATTGCGGTGGTGCGCCATGCCTCCTCCAAAGCAATGTGCAGCGTTCCCATATCCTTTGAAACTCAATAATAGTTACGTGGGAGCATGGAATTATGTTCCCGAGGCGACCTTGGCGACTTCGCGCGCAGGCTTGGCTAGGGCTTCGTTCAGTGAGCCTTGGCGATAGCCCTGAAGATCGAGCGCCACATAGGCAAAGCCCGCGGCCTTAAGGCGCTCGGAGATGGCGGCGGCCATTTGCGGCGAAAACGCGCAAGGCATCTCTTCGGGAGAAATTTCAACGCGCGCGAGAGCACGTTCGTGCAGGCGTACGCGAAACTGGCGGAAGCCCAATTGGCGCAGGGCGGCTTCACCGCGCTCGATGAGCGCGAGGCGCTCCGGAGTAACTTCCGTGCCGTAGGGAACGCGCGAGGCGAGACAAGCGGAAGCCGGGCGGTCCCAGGTGGGAAGGCCGGCGCGCTGGGAAAGCATGCGAATTTCCGATTTGGCCAGGCCCGCGTCGAGCAGGGGCGCAAGAACCTGATGCGCGGTGGCGGCGCGATGGCCGGGGCGGAAATCGAGAGTGTCGTCGGCGTTGACGCCGTAGGCCACGGCAGAAAATCCGTGCGAATGGGCCAGGGTGTCGAGAGCGGAGAAGAGTTCGTCCTTGCAGAAGTAGCAGCGGTCGGGGTTGTTAGCGCGGTAAGCGGGATTTTCTGTTTCGCGCGTTTCGATGAACTCGTGATGCAAGGACAACGCCGCCAGGAACTGCTCGAGCATGTCTTTGTCGTGTGCGGAAAAGCTGGCAGAGAGCGCAGTGACAGACAAAGCGCGAGCGCCGAGGGCGCGATGGGCGGCCCAGGCCAGATAGGCGGAGTCGGCTCCGCCGGAGAGCGCGACGATGAGTGAAGGGATTTGCGCGAGGCGGGAAAGGAGCAGGTTTTCCTTTTGCTCGGGCGAGAGGCCCTGGTTGTCACGCAGTTGAACGAGATTAGCCATGCGATGAGAGAGTATAGCGCAGAGGCGACGCGACTGACACATGCGGAGGATCAAAGAGGGAGGAAGTATTCGCGCGACGTGTTGCCCGCAAGCCGGTCCGGACCTGGCAACCAGCACTGAGATTCAAGTTTTTAGTTTTGCCGTGCATGCTTACTTGAAGTCCAGAAGGACGTCGACGGTTCCTGCGGCCGCGTCGGGCTCGAGCCAGTGGCCAACTTTTTCGTAATGGAGGGGCAGTTCGCCGAAGATCTGCTCTTCGTGCAATTGCAGCTTGGTGAGGATTTCCTCGTATTTCGCCTTATCGAAAATGTCGCCTTGCGGAATGGGCCAGGCGGCGAGCAATTTGCGTTCAGCGCCGGGCGAAAGACCCGTAAGAATCATTTTGCCGAAGCGATACTGGCGGCCCTCCAGAACGGTCACGGAGTAAGAGACGGTGTGAGCGGATTCGTCAAAGGCCGCGACGGGGCTGACCTTGGCTTCCAGATGGCCATGCCGGCCAAATTCTTCCTCCACGCGTTCCCAGCCCGCTTCGATTTGCATGCCATCGGCCACGTCGCTCGCTTTCAGCCCCATCAGGCCGCTCAGAGTGAACTCGGACACGGCAGCGTTTCCGGTCCAATGGGCTTCCTTCCAATGATAGACGGGGCCCGGGTCGATGGGAACAAACACGGGGAGCTCGTCCGGCAGCTTTTGATTGGGATCGCCGGTGAGGTGAACTTCCGGCGGGCCTAATTTTGCATGCAGGCAGCCTTTGCGGAGATAGACGGGACGGATGGCTTCGACGAGAAAAAGATCGATGGCCATTCGGGAATAGGGCTTGCCGACGATTTCGGAGAGATGCTGCTGGACGGCCTTGGAGGCAAGGAGGGCTGCGTCGCTGAATTCGAGCTTGGCGATGCGCAGCGAGGCGCCTTCCACCTTAAAGAGTTGGACGTTGCCTTCACCGACGGGATTGGGAGTGAGCGAATGCTCGAGAGTGACAGGCAAGTTGTGCGAAGCGATCAGTTCTTTGACGGCGTCGGCCGCTTGGTCCACCACCGCGCCGCCTTCCGGCAGAGTCCCATCGAAGAAGGAAAGCTTTTTCCGAATGGCGTCGGCAAATTCGGAGTCTGCAAACCAGGGGATATTGTCGAAATAGACGGGGACACGTGGAGACTCGACGACATGGTAAGTGACCACGACGCCGGAACGAGTTTGGAAATTGTAGCCGACTTTGGAGAAGAGGCCGGTTTGCACCAGGCGGTCGGCGGCCGTTTGCAGATCGGAACGGCCGACCTGGGCGCCGAGGGCGAGGCCGGTGAGCGCAACGATTTGCGTCTCCGAGAGGAGTTTCTGGCCGTCGACGCGGACACCGCTGAGGGAGGCGGTTGCGTTGTCCTCACTTTGCGATGGGGCCGGGGACGGCGCGAGCAGCGGGAAGAGCAGCAGGAAAGCGAAGGCGGCGCGAAAATGGCGAAGCATAGATTTATTTTATCCGAAACGAGGGGGGATTACCCGACGGTGACGGGCTTGGCGAGATTTGCGGGGTTGATTGGCGTCGCAAAGGGATTACTCCACGGTGACGGACTTTGCGAGATTGCGGGGCTGATCCACGTCGCAGCCGCGGCGCACGGCGATGTGATAGGCGAGCAACTGCAAAGGAATGATTTCGAGCAGGGGCACAAGCAATTCGGGAGCGGGAGGAAGCTCGATGATGTGGTCGGAGGCTTCACGAGCGAGCTGATCCTTGGCGGTGACGACGGAAATGACGATGCCGTCGCGCGCTTTGACTTCCTTGATATTGGAAACGCTTTTTTCGTAGCGGGTCATGGCTTCGGGGTCGGATTCATCGCGAGTGGCGAGGACCACCACGGGAAGATTCTCGTCGATCAGGGCGTTGGGGCCGTGCTTCATTTCACCTGCGGGATAGCCTTCGGCGTGGATGTAAGAAATTTCCTTGAGCTTCAAGGCGCCTTCGAGAGCAATGGGATAGTGGATGCCGCGGCCAAGATAGAGGAAGTCCGTGTGGCGGAAAAACAGGCGGGCAAGATTCTCGTAGAAGCCAGCGGCATCGGCTTGCAGGGCCGTTTCCATTTTGTGAGGCATGCGCATCAATTCCTGCATAAGGTTTCTGGCCGCGGCTTCCGCGAGCTTGCCGCGAACCTGGCCGAGATAAGAGGCGAGAAGGAGCAAGGCGACGAGCTGCGAGGTGAAAGCCTTGGTGGAAGCGACGCCGATTTCCGGGCCGGCGTGCGTGGGAATGGTGCCGTTAGCCTCTCGGGTGATCATCGATCCGATGACGTTGCAGATGGCCAAAGTGGGCGAGCCCTTGAGCTTGGCTTCGCGCTGGGCGGCCAGCGTGTCCGCGGTCTCACCGGACTGGCTGATGCAAACGGTCAAGGCGCTGGAATCGAGGATTGGGTCGCGATAGCGGAACTCGCTGCCATAGTCGACTTCAACGGGGATGCGCGCGAGGCGCTCGATCATGAATTTGCCAGCAAGCGCGGCGTGCCAGCTGGTGCCACAGGCGACAATGCGCACATGGCGAAACTCGCGGAACTGTTTTTCGGTAATCTGCATTTCGTCGAGAAAAACTTTTCCGGTGTCCTGGGAGATGCGGCTCAGAAGCGTGTCGCGGACGGCGCGGGGCTGCTCGAAGATTTCCTTCTGCATGAAATGCTTGTAACCGCCTTTTTCCGCCATGATGGGATCCCAGGCGACGTGCTGCACGGGGCGGTGAACGGGGCGCGCGTCGTGATCCATGACGCGGACGCCATCTTTGGTGAGAACGGCGATGTCGCCATCGGCGAGGAAAAATATTTCGCGGGTGTGTTCGAGCAAGGCCGGAATGTCGCTGGCGACAAAGTACTCGCCATTCCCGAGGCCAATGACGGAGGGAGGTCCGAGACGCGCGGCGACAATCTTCTGCGGATCCCTGGCAGAGAGAAAGACCAGGGCGTAGATGCCGCGCAGCTCTTTCAAGGAGCGCCGCACGGCTTCTTCGAGAGGAACGCCGCCCTGGGAATTCTTTTCGACGAGATGGGCGACAATTTCCGTGTCGGTCTCCGTGACGAACTTGTGGCCTTCGTTGTGCAGCTTTTCCTTGAGCTCGAGATAATTTTCGATGATGCCATTGTGCACGACGACAATCTGGCCGGTACAGTCGCGGTGGGGATGCGCGTTTTCTTCCGTAGGGCGGCCATGGGTGGCCCAGCGGGTGTGGCCGATTCCGTAGCTGCCGTCGAGAGGCGCTTTGGCGATGGCTTCTTCGAGGTTGCGGAGTTTGCCGGGAGCGCGGCGAATCTCGAGCTTGCCGGAGCCGTTCACGACGGCGATGCCGGCGGAATCGTAGCCGCGGTACTCGAGCTTGCGCAGGCCCTCGATGACCACAGGCACGACTTTCTTGGGTCCTATGTACCCCAGAATCCCACACATAAGCAGAGCCACCTCAGTTGGTTCTATCAGCGTAACACGCCCGTCACCATCGGGTAACTCCTCGCAAAGTGGGGTTGAGGGTTGGTCAGTCATGGAGTCATTCATTCATCCTTTTCCGACCGGCTCGGAATCTCCAGCCTCGGGAGAGCCTCCGATTTTGGAAATGAGAGGGTACCCCCCCGGGGGGGTCTCGGAAGTGTGGCAAACAAAGGGGTTGCGGGAAGGGGTTCTCGGATCTGTGGCAATGATTGGACTTAGGACGCGATTCTCTGTAAGTGTGGCAGGCAAAGGGTTTAGGAAGAGAGTGGTTCGTGGTGAGTGGCCCCTCGCGAAAACCGCTCGGGGTAAAGGAGTGGGTAGAGAAGAAGAAGCGGCGTGGGGGAGCCGGGCGGAGGCGAAGTCGAGGATTCACGACCCACGATAGCATATAATTAGTGATTTGTCAAGTAATAATAAAGTATTTCAAATGAATAAGATGCGGGCTCGTTCGAATGGGCGCGTAAGGGAAAGAAAACAAAGGGGTAGAGCGCGCAGGGGGCGCGGGAAGGGAACTTTGGGACGATTTGGAAGGAGAAGAGGCTAGCGAAGCCTTCGGCTGCGCGCAGGGCGGCAGTTGAAAGTTAACAGTCAAGAGAAAGAGCAAGGACCTGACACAAAGAGCACAGAGGCCGGAGCACGGAGGTCTCGGAGAAGAGGGAAGCCGATCGGGACACGCGGGGCACGCAAAGGCGTTTTTCGGGATTGGGGCGCGGCCTTTGGGAAAAACCAGACGCCCAGGTAGAAAAGCGCTACCTGGGGCACCCGCTTTCCTTCGGAATCAAGGCGGGGGCACGCGGCCTACTCACAGTGAATCGTTGTGGCTTCGTTGGCCAACTTGGCTGAGTTAGCCAGATAAGCCGTCGAATTTGTGAAAGTGAGAGAGCTTCCCGTGCAGGCGATAGGTTGCAGGCGAACATAGTTGAAATTCAGCATGGGCGCTAACTTGGAGCCCTTCGGATCCATGGCCGAATTCATGGTCGCAACGAGATCATTCACCGCCTTGTTGTAGGTGTTGAGATTTTCGACCAAAGTATTGTAACTTTCGACGACCTTGCGGCGCTCTGCTTCACTTTGCAGAAAGGCTTTTATCACCACATCCTGACCTTCCAAGGCGGCATCCGCCAACAGCCCCTCGGCCTGAGAAACAGTCCACGTGTCTTGTAACTGCCGGATGGCGTCAATTTGCGCGTAGGTTCCCTCTCTCTCGCGTAATTCGAGGTTGCATTGCATGTTGGCGGCGGCCATTTGCGAGCGGCCACCCTCGGCGGCGTACCAGCGAATGAATTCAGCGCGCTTATCCAACTGGAGAATCATCCTTTGATACTTGCCTTTCTCGGGCACGAAATAATCCACGCCTTCGACCTGCGTGCCATCGCGGTACTTTTTCATGCCCTGCTCATACTCGGCCTTGCCGATATCCTCGATTCTGTAAACCGCATCCAACCGCGCGGCCATGCGATTAAAGACGGTGCAGGGCAGGGGCTCGTCAGGAACAAAGGTTCTTGGCACCAGAGCGGGCTGTCTCCTTTGCTGGGCCAGCATCGGGCCGGACAGGAATAAGACGACTAGGGAGATTAGAATCGCTCTCATGGCTCCGCCTCCTACGAGATGGGGACTTTTGCTCTGTTTGATGGGTTTTCTACAATCCCACAAGAGGCCCGTGTAAGCAAGCGCGCCACCCGGCAGCAGCGGCTGACTTTTTCGAGGGACGCGGAAGTCAGCTTTTCGCGTAAAAGAAATATTCGGCTTCGTAGAAGACGGGCTTTTCCTTGCCGGCGTCGTCCGCATTACAGCCATGCTCCGGAGGGTTTCCGTGCTCCGTGTAGACCCTCTGGATATAACGCACATTGGAAAGCATTCCCTTTGGCTTGCCTCCCGGAGTCGTGCTCAGCAGCAGCCAGGGAATGGCATCCTCCGCCGGGGCCGCGACTGACTGTAGCTTGGTGCCGGTGACAGAGCTGCCATCCGCAGCGGTCCAGGTCGGTCCCTCTGTGTGGCGGATGATCTCCCCTTTCGGGGTGACCAGGATCGCCTCAGGATGGGGAATTCCAAATTTGTGCGTGGTCGCGTCGCAAGGGTAGATTTGCACCCCGCTGGCGCGGGCTTTAAACAGCAGCACTTGGTCGGTCGGTACCGCCAAGCTGGGTAGATTCGGTAGCGACGGTTGATCCGTCATTTCCGGTGGCATCGATGGTGTTGCCGTGAAATAAGGCACGGCAGAAAGAGCTAAAAGGACAAGCAGGAACAGGGGTAGCAATCTTTTCAAGTACATAGAAACTCCTTAGCGGGATGGTATCTAAAGTCTGCATCGTTGTAAATAAAGGGTCGGGCTGCGCGAGGGATTGTGCGTCTGCATGCTACCGGTCTATACGGATCGCGAGTCGCAGTTGTTGCAAAGGCGTTTTTGGCATGAAGGCGCGGCGAGGGCAAGCAGGGCAAGCGAGTGATGAGCGTAATGTGTCCGTTTGAATTTTGGCCCCGAATGTCACGAATCAAAAATTCAAACGGACTAGACGGGCCGAAGAGGGGCCTCGACTGGTGCTTTCGCGATGGGGAATCGGCAGGCTATGATGGATGGAGTCGCGAATGCGCGTAATGGTCTTTGGGGAAGTGAAGAGTGGCTCTCGCAAAAACAGCTGTGGGTAAACGAGTGACGAGAAATGAAAAGAAGTGGCGAGTGAAGGCGATCAAGGGGAGGGTAACGATGCCTTTGGAAATCACGCAGCGTGAGACGAGTGGAATCCACGTTCTGGCGCTCAAGGGGCGCCTGGTGCTTGGAGATGAGAGCGTGGGGCTGCTTACCGTGATCGACAATCTGCTAGCATCCGGCGCCACACGGATGGTGGTTAATCTGGAGCAGGTCAATTATGTGGATAGCGCGGGCCTCGGCGCACTCATCGAAATGCAGCGGAAGACCAAAGCGAAAGGCGGAGGCCTGAAGCTTTGTCATCTCCGCCCGAACTTGAAGCAAGCGTTGGAAATGGCGCGGCTGATGCCCCTCTTCGAAACGGCCGCGAGCGAAACGGCGGCGGTGGCAAGTTTTTGAGAAGGGCGGACGACAGCTCGTGGTGCGACAGAAAAAGAGAAAGGCACGGGTCTGAAGACCCGCCACTACAACCCCGGAAGGCCCGACGAGACAAGAAGAGAAAGGCACGGGTCTAAAGACCCGCCACTACAACTACAGGTCTAAGGACCGGCGACCACGGACGGCGGCGTAAAGCCGCCGCTACAGATAGACAGAACGGGCCAGGTCAGTCGACGATTTCAAAACGATATTCCTCGATGACGGGATTGGTTAGCACCTCTTTGGAGATGCGCTCGAGTTGTTTCTGAGCCTCGTCGCGGTTCCAGCCATCCAAATTTAAGACGAAAAATTTGCCCTGGCGCACATCTTTCACGGCGGCGTAGCCGAGCCCGGAAAGAGCGTGCTGAATGGTTTGTCCTTGCGGATCGAGGACCGTGCGCTTTGGCATGACCCAGACGTGTGCTTTCATGCGGGCATTATAACAAAGCCGCGCCTGCGGCAGGTTGCTCGGGCTTTGGGTAATGGGCCAGTTTGAACTTTACTCCTTGTTGTCACGATTAAGAAAATTCAAACTGACCCGCTACTGGTTTTTGACACCGGGTTGGAACGCGTACTGGAAGCCCATTTCACAGATTTGCTCGAGGTCGTTTTCCTGCAAGCCCATCTGCGTGGCCGCAGCGTACTCGGCGGTCAGATTGGTTTGGAACAGGGCAGGGTCGTCGGTGGAAAGGACTACGGGAATGCCATGGCGAAAGAGTGCGGGCAGGGGATGATTCTCGACTTGCGCAGATGCACGCGAGAGTTGGCGAGCGAGGGCGCCGGTCCGCAGGTTGCTTTGCGGACAAATCTCGAGAGGGATTTTTCTTTCGGCGAGGAGGTCCATCAGAGCAGGGTCGTTGATGGCGGCTATGCCGTGGCCAATGCGCTCGACGCCTAGTATTTCGATGGCTTCGCGGATTTTTTCCGGACCGCCGATCTCGCCGGCGTGAATCAAACGATGCAAGCCAAGCGCTGCGGCGCGATCGTACACGGGGCGAAATTCCCCAGTGGGAACGCTCAGCTCATCGCCGCCGATGCCAAAGGCGAGGATGGCGTTGGAACGGCAGTTTCTGGCGGATTCGACGACGGCCATGGCGGCTTCTGCCCCAAACTGGCGAACAGCGTCAAAAATCCAGCGGAGATGAAGGCCGCGGCGTTCGAACGGCTCGGTGGCGCGAAGCAAAGCAGCGAAATTCGCTTCGGGCTGCTGCTTGCGCAGCAGCATGACGCCCACCGAGAGCGTGACTTCCGCGTAGACGACATGGTGGGCGAGCAACTGATCGGCGAGGTCGGCGGCGACAAGAGCATAGTCCCGCGGTTCGCGCAAGAAGGAAGTGAGCCATTTGAAGGTTTCGAGGAAACCGAGAAAATCGCGGAAGGCATAGCGGGGGAGCACTTCGCGTTCGGTTGCTTCGACGCCGTGGCGAGCCATGAGCGCGAGGGCAGTGGCGGGGCGAATTGATCCTTCCAAATGCAGGTGAAGCTCGGCCTTGGGAAGAGAGGCGATTCGCGGTGAGAGCGCTGGCTGTGTCATCCCTGGAAACTAGTGAGGCAAGGCAGGGCGGCCGGCGTTGGTCCAGGCGGTGAGCCAGAAGGAGCCGACATCGGTGGCGGCGTCGGAAAGCTGGCGAATCAAAATGGCGCCTGCTTCGTTGTAAAAGCGATCGTAATAATCGTCGGTATAGGAGTTCTGGCCGCGAAGGGCGTTGCGGTCGGCAAGCAGAATCGATTCGAGCCAGCGATGCGCGCTGAGGCAGCCTTCAAAGGCGTGGTCGGTGGGATCACTGATGAAGTAAGCGTCGTTGGGACGCATGGGGAAAAACGAAGAGTAGCGGTCGATGAGCGTTGCGCCGAAACGCTCGTTGATTCCGGGTTGGCCGCTCATATGTCCATCGGAGTTATCGGTGGTGCTGAAAGGGTCATGCGCCAAGGCAACATAGTGGGCCAGGATGGCGGCGTCGAGGCGGGCTTCGTCCCATTTTCCGGCTTGAAAGGCTTGGGTGAGCTTTTCGCTGTAGACGCCGATTTGCCAGGGGAGCAGGCCGTTGGCCTCCAGCTTGAGTTTGCCGAATTTGGTTACCGCGGCTTTGTAGCTGCGCGGCAGCGCCTCGAAAGGAAAGCGACCATACTTGTCGAGAGCGATGAAGTAATTGCGGCGCTCGGCGGGGGATTTCGTGAGCGTGTCGAGCGGATCCGTCACGCGCTGATCCAGCAGGCGGCGGCTGGCTTCGAAGAAAGGCCGAACGTCGGCGGGAAGCGTGTCCACGGCTTTGTTGACGATCAGTTTTTGCGCGTTCCTGCCCCAGGCTTCGGCGCAGCGCGGAAAAACCGCGAGCACGGCAGCGGCCACGAACGGCGCGATTCGGCGCGTCCTCAACTTCTTTACAAACCCCCATTCATTGCGAGACTGCCTCATTGCCGGGCGGCCAGGGCCAGAGCACTCCGCTTCTGGCTGTAAAGAAAGTAGATGACAAGTCCGATGGCCAGCCACACGAAGAAGCGAATCCAATTCTCCAGCGTCAAGCTAGCCATGAGCAAGAGGCAACTGAGGATAGAAAGAATCGGGAGGTAGGGCACCAAAGGGACGCGAAAACCGCGAGGGCGGTTCGGCTGGGATTTTCTGAGAATCAAGACGGCGATGGCGACGAGGAGGAAGGCAAACAGCGTGCCAATATTGGAAAGATCGGCGAGGGTGCCGATGTCAAAAATTCCAGCGGGTATTCCAACAAAAACTCCGGCAACCCAGGTGGCGACGTGGGGGGTGCGGAACCGTTTGTGCACTTTGGAGAAAGCGGCCGGGAGCAGGCCGTCGCGGGACATGGCGAACCACACGCGGGCTTGGCCGAGCTGATACACGAGCAGCGAAGAGATCATGCCCATGAGCGCGCCCACGGTGACCCATTGCTGGAGGCGGTCCAGGCCGATATTGTGCAAGGCGGTGGCGACGGGCGCGGCATCTCCTTTGAAGATGGCGAAGGGCTGAATTCCCGTCAAAACCACGGCAACTCCGACGTAAAGCGTGGCGCAGACCAGAAGGGAAATCATAATTCCCAAGGGAAGATCGCGCTTGGGGTTCTTGCATTCCTCCGCTGCGGTCGAGACAGAATCAAATCCGATATAGCTGAAAAAAACGATGGCCCCGCCGGTCAGCACACCCTGCCAGCCGTTGGGCATGAAGGGATGCCAGTTTACGGGCTTTATGTATTTCGAGGCAAAAACGATAAACAGAAAAATGGCGATCAGCTTGATGCCAACCATAATGCTATTGGCGCCTGCGGACTCACGAATGCCCACGACCAGCAAGACGGTGAGGAGCATGACAATCAGGAACCCCACGAGGTTGAAGTGATGCGCCCATCCCGTTGCCGGCGAATACGCAGGAGTGCTCAAGGCTATCGGCAGGTGAATGCCAAACGTTGCCAGAAGGCTGTCGATGTAGGCGGAGAAGCCGACGGCGACGGCCATGTTGGAGACGGCATATTCGAGGATCAAATCCCAGCCGATAATCCATGCGACCAGCTCGCCGAGTGTCGCGTAGGTGTAGGTATAGGCGCTGCCGGCAATCGGAATCATGGAAGCGAGCTCGGCGTAACAAAGACCCGCGAAGCCGCAGACAATGGCTACGAGAAAAAAGGAAAGGGCAATCGCCGGGCCGGCCCCGGGGCGGCCGCTGATTCCCGTGGCGTGCATACCGTGGAAGAGCACGTCGAGAACAGGCGCCTTCAGCAGCGAAGGATACTCCACAGCTTCGCCGGCGGCGGCAGTTCCCGTCAGCACGAAAATGCCGGTGCCAATGATGGCGCCAATCCCAAGGGCGGTCAGCGTAACCCAGCCGAGCGTTTTCTTCAGGCGTTTTTCCGGCTGTTCTGAATCGGAAATCAGCTGATCGATGTCTTTGCAACGGAAGAGTTGTGAGGCCACCCATCTTCTCCGATCGCGGCCGGAAAACCGGCGAATCCAAATCATCCAATGCCGTACTGAGGGATAGGAGCGAGCCTCAATTTACCCCGAGACACCGGATCGTGCAACTTGCCAGGTGCACCAGCAGCGGAGTTTCGTTCTGCATTATGCTTGCTCAAGCTGGGCATAGCGCTCGATGAATTTTTTTGTCCCGAGGCCCGGAAAACTCACAGAAAGACGGCGATCCTCATCCTCGCCCTCGACGCCAACGATGGTCCCGACGCCGTAACTCGGATGGCGCACCCTGCGCCCAAGCATGGGGTTGGCGTCGCCGCCGCGTTTCGTGGATTTGCTGCCAAACGAATTTGCAGGCGTCGGCCGCCTGGAGAAGGAAGTAGGTTTTTCCTCGCGGCGGACGCGCCGGAGAAATTCCTCGGGAGAATACGAATATTCGGGGTCAGGTTCGTAGCGGCGCGTTTCACCGATTTCGGCCAAGGACCCGCGAACCGTGTCGACCAGTTCGCTGGGAATCTCCGCAAGGAAGCGGGAGGGCAGGGAGGCGCGCAGCCGCTGTTCGTTGCCGAAAACGCGGCGGTACACGGCGCGCGTCAGCGTGAGGGAATTTCGTGCGCGCGTCATCCCCACATAAACGAGGCGCCGCTCTTCTTCGATGCCCTTTTCCTGTTCGTCGGCGATGGAACGGCTGTGCGGGCATATGCCTTCCTCCATGCCGGTGAGGAAGACGTGGTCGAACTCGAGGCCTTTTGTGCTGTGTAGGGTGATAAGAGTCGCGCCGGGCCTGCCGTCGTATTGGTCAGCGTCGCTCACGAGGGATGCCGCATCAAGAAAATCGGTGAAAGTTTCCCCGGCTTCCATGCTCTCGGCCACGGCGCGCGCTAGTTCTTCCAGGTTCTCCATCCGCGCAACATCTTCGGGGGTGTTGCGGTCTTTCAGCATGTCCATGTATCCGGATTCTTCCAGAACAACGTGAAGGAACTCCGCCGGCTCTTTCGTAGAAAGCGCTTCCTGGAGTTTGCCGATGAGTTCCTGAAAGGCGCGCAACGGAGCAACAGCGCGGCCTGTTGCGGCTTCGGCGACGAATTGGTCGATGGCTTTCCACAGGGAGACTTCGCCGGCTCGCGCGGCTTCCCGGAGCGCGTCGACAGTGGCCTTGCCAATGCCTCGCGGCGGCAGGTTGAGAACCCGCAACAGAGAGATATCGTCCTCCGGATGCATGGCCAGGCGCACGTAAGCCAGCGTGTCTTTGACTTCGGCGCGGTGGTAAAAACTGAATCCGCCCACCAGCTTGTAGCGTAGACCCATGCGGCGGAAGACTTCTTCGAAGGCGCGCGACTGCGCATTGGTGCGGTACTCGACGGCGCACGTTTGGTCGGAATCCCCGCTTAGGATGCGCTCCAACTCCGCCCCGACATACTCCGCCTCGGCTTGGGGGTCACGCGCTTCGTAGTATTTTAGATTCACCCCGGAGCTTTTTTCCGCTTTAAGGGATTTGCCCAAGCGTTGCGGATTATGGGCAACCACCGCGCCGGCGGCATCGAGGATATTTTGCGAGGAGCGGTAGTTGCGCTCCAGCCTGACCACCCGAGCAGACGGAAAGTCGTGCGAAAAACTCAGAAGAATGGAGACATCTGCGCCGCGCCACGCGTAAATGGACTGGTCCTCATCGCCGACGACGCATATGTTTTGTTGCGGCCCGGTGAGCAGCCACATGAGCTCGTACTGAACGCGATTGGTGTCTTGATACTCGTCGACGTGGATGTAGCGGAAGCGCACCTGCCACTTTTCGCGGACAGCGGGGGATTCACGCAACACCTTAGCAGAGCGCGAGAGCAGGTCGTCGAAATCCAGCGCCTTGCTTTCCCGCAGGATTTGCTCGTAGGCCGCGAAAATGTCCGCCGTCTTGCGCCCGTCCTGGTTGAACGCTTCCGCACGAACCTGTTCGGGCGTCTGGCCATGATTCTTGGCGTAGCTGATGCGGCTCAGCACCATGCGCGGCGCCAGCGTGTCCTCCTGAACCTGCAACTTGGTCATAGCCAGCTTTACGGCGGCCAACTGATCGTCGTCGTCGTAGATGGCAAAATCGCGAGGCAGCCCCGCAGCGGGGGCTTCGCGGCGCAAGAGCCGCGCACAAAGAGAGTGGAACGTTGAAACCCAGGGCTGCCCGGGCGGAACACCTGCGCGCAACAGCAAATCGGTGACGCGGTTGCGCATTTCCTCCGCGGCTTTGTTCGTGAAGGTGACCGCGAGGATCGACTCCGCGGGCACGCCTTTCGCTATGAGGTTCGCCATGCGATAGGTGATGGCGCGCGTTTTGCCGGTGCCTGCGCCTGCCAGGATCAACACCGGGCCGTCCACCGTTTCCACCGCCAGGCGCTGTTCCCGATTCAGTTCGTCGAGGAGCTTCAGCATGAGTTCGCAGTCTTCGAAAAAATGTGCTCACTCATGGTAGCGGACTGAAGTGATGCACGCAAAGGGGCGTCTTAAGTTGTAAGTTCTAACCTGTAAGTTTTAAGCAAAGAACGGCAGACTAAATTGTTTATTGCGCTCCGGCCTGGCCGAGGTCGATTTCGAAGAACATCAAGCCATGATTCTTTTCGAGCGCCACGATGTCCGGAACGTATAGTTTCGAGTTGCTCAGCAGCTCGAACTGGCTCCGCACGTCGAAATAGAGCAGTCCCTCCACGGAGCTATGAGGCGCGATGACGCTGGCGCGGACGCCCGCTTGGCGCAGCTCTTCTTCCACTTCCGTCCATTTCTTGTCGCGGCCCACTTTGGGCCCGCCAATCGGGATGGGAAACCTGCTCTTACCGATATTCTTCGCGCCCGGCTTCAGGATGACATCGGCGGCCTGCTCCGAAGTCAATGAATCGATGGCCTGGCGCTCCTCATCCGAAAGCGTGACGTTCAGGCGGATGCGCTCGAGATTCACCTTCATGCTGTCATCCGAATCATTCCGGAAGTTGACTTGCACGGCGACCATCCCCGCGGCGTACGGCGATTTCTTGTGAAACTTTTCCTTGTACAGCGCGGGATCCGTCCATGGCCGGACGGAGATGGTCATGCCCTCATGCGATTCCAGTGCCGAAGCCTTCAGCGAGGCTTGCTGCTGCGCGGCGCAAGGGCGGAGGGCAATATCGCCCGACAGAAAAACTGGGAGGAACAGAGTTAGCTTTAGGGCCAGGTTATAATAGACTTTTCTCATCTTGACGCCTTCGATTCCCGGGGGATGCGCAGGGTTGCCCTGCGCGGTGCGCCTTCCGCTCCCGGCAGGCGCGGACAGACTGGAGCCACTGTAAGTGTATTTCATTTATAGCCTTTTGATGGGCCTCGCGGCTCTTCTGCTCGCGCCCTACTGGTTAGCGAAAGGCCTGCGCCACGGCAAGTACTTGCACAATCTCGGCGAGCGCCTGGGCTTTTCCTTTCCTGCGATGACCAAGCTTTCCCCCGACCGTTCCGGTGCTATCTGGATTCACGCCGTCAGCGTGGGCGAAGTGTTGTCCGGCATCGCTCTTGCACGTCAGCTGAAAGCCCTGTACCCGGGCCGGCCGCTGATTGTATCGACAACCACGAATACCGGACAAGCCGTGGCGCGCGAGCGCTTGTCTTTCGCTGACGCGGTCATCTACTTTCCGCTCGACTGGGGCTTCTCCGTGCGCCGCGCGTTCGACGCGGTAAAGCCCGCGCTGGTCCTGATTCTCGAGACGGAAATCTGGCCGAATTTTCTGCGCGAGGCCGGGCGGCGCAAAGTGCCGGTTCTTTTCGTGAGCGGGCGCATCTCGGATCGCTCCTTCGCGCGCTATCAAAAGTATTTGGGCGCTTTTGGCTTGTTCCTGCGGCCGCTCTTGAAGGACGCGCTTTCGCACGCGGGCACTTTTCTGATGCAGAGCGGCAAAGACGCTGAGCGCATCCGTGCACTTGGCGCGCCTACGAAGCGCGTCTCAGCCAGCGGCAGCTTGAAATTCGATCTCGACCTTCCCGCACCTTCGCCTCTCTCCAACTGGCTCGAAGCGGAGGTCAAACGCAGTGGCCGTTCGCCGGTGATAGTAGCGGGGAGCGTGGTGGCAACCGAAGAGCCGTTGGCGCTGATCGCCTTTGGAACACTGCAAGGCGAGCACCGCAACGCATTCCTGGTGCTGGCGCCGCGCAAGCCGGAGCAATTCTCCGCGGCGGCTGACTTCATCGAGGAATCGCACCGCAAGTTCATCCGGCGCTCGGAACTGCCGATTCCTGGGCCGCTGCAAACGGCAGGAGGCGCTAACGGCCCGGCGGGGAATTCCGTCCTCCCCGATGGCGTCACCGTGCTGCTGCTGGACAGCATCGGCGAGCTGGCATCACTCTACCGGCTGGCGGACGGCGCCTTTGTGGGTGGGTCGCTCGTCCCATCGGGCGGACACAACATTCTCGAGCCGGCCGCGTTCGGCAAGGTGCCGGTCTTTGGCCCGTCGATGGAGAACTTCGCGGAAATCGCGTCGCGCTTCGTTTCCGCGGGCGCCGCCGTCCAGGTGGAAAGTCCGGAAGACGTGGGAGTGGCGTGGATTGAATTGTTTCGCGACCCGGCACGCGGGAAGAAAATGGGGGAAACGGCGCGCCAATTGGTGGAAGCTTCGCGCGGTGCAACCGATCGCGCGCTCGCGGAAATCGCGAAACATTTAGGGCCCGCGGCGCACTGCGGGCAGACCCGCACGGCAGCGGGCAGCGGCGCATGATTTTGCCGTGGTTAGTTCGGACCTTGCTCTATCCCTTTTCTGTTCTGTACGGGAGAATTGTTAGCCTTCGCGCGAGCCTCTATGAAAAGGGATGGCTCAAAGCGAAGCGATTGAATGGCGCCGTCATCAGTGTGGGCAACTTAACTCTGGGCGGCACGGGGAAAACCCCTATGGTTCTGTGGCTGGCGGAAGAGTTTCTTGCGAAAGGGAAGAAAGTGGCCATCCTGAGCCGCGGTTACCGCGGGTCTGGCGGCGCCAGCGATGAGATTGATCTTCTGAAGCAGCGACTCGGCGACCGCGTGAGCTTTGGCGTAGGAAAGGACAGGTTTCGCGCAGGCCACTCGCTGGAACGTGAGAAGCCCGTCGACGTTTTTCTGCTGGACGACGGTTTTCAGCACCTGCAACTGGCGCGCGACTTGAATATTCTTATGCTCGACGGCTCGGTCAAACTGAAAGACCAGTGGCTGCTTCCCGCCGGCGTCTTGCGGGAACCCATCGCTGCTTGCCGGCGGGCAAACATTCTGATTGTTACGCGGAAGGCGGAGCGCCCGGAAGTCGAGGCCCAGGACTCTCACAAATTTTCCATTTTTTATGCGCAGACTCGTTTGCAGGGGTTCCGGCTCGCAGGCAATCGAGAAGTTCCGAGCTACGTTAGTGAAATCGGGCCCGGTCCTTTCTTTGCCTTTTGCGGAATAGGAAATCCCGAGGCTTTTTGGAGCGATTT
>Ga0307479_10002114_pt1 | contig 18099 bp, 13 predicted proteins | sample atmos_gasesECM4C_FD_203743 | JGI IMG/M metagenome (GOLD analysis project Ga0307479, IMG submission 203743) | Hardwood forest soil microbial communities from Morgan-Monroe State Forest, Indiana, United States - atmos_gasesECM4C_515 | ecosystem: Environmental > Terrestrial > Soil > Temperate... | reverse complement strand
TTGGATACGTTCCGCGGGAAGGCCTTTCCGTTCAACAATTTCCCTGCCACCCATTTACACTTCACATCCCGAGCATTCGGTCGCGAGCCGAATGCTCTACCCAAATTCTGTAAGTGATTGAAGGAAAAGATTTTTGGCTCCCCGGGGAGGATTCGAACCTCCAACATTTCGGTTAACAGCCGAACAGCCAATTTGATCAGAACTCGCCGGAGTTGGTGCTAATCGAAGGAATTCAGCAAGTTGCGAAGAAACGGGACGAATCACTTTCTCCTTCTATGTTCACCTTTCGTTCGCATTTTGTCGCCGTTCACCACCATTAGTATTACGTTTTTATGACGGCATGCATTGAAATCATGGCGCGAACGAATAGGGCCATTTCACGGCAAAGCGAGTCTCGCGGACTTGTGGGGGATTCGCAGGGCAATGCTGGCGAATTGCGTGCCCACGTTATAGATGATGTAAAGATCCGTTTAGACGAGTCGAAGAGGAGCATGGTCTTGCGCATAGGCTTGGATACTCAATGACACGAGCGCAGTCAGGCCGAGTACGGAAAACATTTTCATGGAGTTTCTCCTCCTTGACTTCGGCAGCTTTGTCTCCCAGGAGCCAAGGGTTTCCACGCTGCCCCCTACGGAGACGGGAATGGCTATGGATTCGTCCTGCAGGTCTAGAACCAGTTCAGTACTCTCGTACACCGGCTAGTCGTGCAAGAGCTACTTAAGATTTGCCGAAGAAATCGCAAGGATCGCGGCGGAACGAAAATAAAGCAGACAATGAGATCCTTTGGGACCCTCCTAGACTTCCGTATCACGACTCTGTTCCTCGGGCGGCTGAATTGCCACGAATGCTTTGTAGAGCAACAGGTCGTAGACGATTTTCAGTGTGCCGGCGATAAAGAACGGCACATTTATCCAGGAAGGCCGGGCAAACATAAATCCCACGAACAAGGGGCTGATGGCAGCACCTGTCGTTCGCGCTACACCGGTGATTCCAGCGGCCGCCGAACGTTCTTCCGGGCGCACCACGGCCATGGTGTACGACTGCCTCGTCGGAACATCCATCTGGCTGATACTGAAACGCACCAGAAGGACCAAGACCGCCAGCTTAAGGTTGGGCATCACTGGCACAAGGATAAGCAAGATATTGGAAGGGAGATGCGTAACCACCATCGTGTTGATGAGGCCCAGACGCGAGGCCAGGCGGGACGCGAGTAGCGCGGAAATCCCGGCAAAGATATTTGCCCAAAAGAATATGATACCGAGTGTTCCCGGATTTGCCCCGAATCGCAGGTAGAACCAATAAGCGGCGAAGCTCTGCACCACAAAACCACCGGCAAACGAGTCCAAGGCGAACAAACTCGAAAGTTTCAGAACCACTCCGTGGGACTGGCCGATCCCGAAGAAGCTCCCGATCGTTCCGGTCAAAGCCGACCCTTCTTGAGGCAAACTCACTTCCGCCGCAGGTGAAAGGCGAGCAAAGGAGTACGCCAACATAACACCCAGAGCCGCGTACAGAATCACGACTACGCGGTAGATTCCCACAGGCGCCATGGCCGTTCGTTGCAGCGCATGCGTGACGGTCCCGCCGAATAGCGCCCCCATCGCGGTCGCCACCGAGCCGGCTAAGGTGTACCACGCAAATACCTCCGTCCGGGACCGCTGGGAAACCACGTGGGAGAGCGCGGCTTGCTCGATCGAGAGAAACGGGCCCACCTCGTTACCGCTTGGGCTGATGACACCAATCGTGCCGGCGATAATCAGGAGCAAAAGATTCTTGGTGCAGGCGAAGGCCAGGCCCGCAGCCGCCATCAGGATGGCCCCGACAATCAGCATGCGCCGCCGGCCAATCCGATCCGCTCGAGTCGTGAGATAGAGAGAAACCACAACATCGCCGGCGAGAGTGAGGGTAAGAAGCAGGCCCGTTTGGGATTCGCTGAGCCCCAGGGCGATCAGGTAAAAGACCAGAATTACGGAAAGCGATCCATATGCAAACAGGCGCACGAATCGAGTAACGAACAAAAGCCATCCATCACGTGTCAGTCCTTTGAGCGCGACGGGCAATGCGTCGATAGTCAGCATCGTAATTCAGTGGCCTCCCGTGTGGACGATCCAAGAACCGGTATGTGCCTCATCGGGAGCTGCCTTTGGTCTACGGATTGGTTATGGCGTCGTACACAATCATGCGCGCCACGGGTTTGCCGTCCGCTTCCTGCTCCGGCGTGTACACGCGGTGCGTCTTTGGATCCACGGCGAGTGTGTGAACCGCATGTGGCACCTTGAAATCCTCGATCTTGCGGTAGTGGTTCGGATCATCCTGATGAAAAACGGAAATGGCTCCGCTGTAGCAGGCGGCATAAATCCGGCCGAGGCCGGGATCGAACTTGACGACATCCGGTCCATCTGCCAGGGGGAGAAAGGCGATGGGTTCGTGTTTGTCGAGATCGAAGACCGTCATCAGGTTGTTTTCTTCGCAGGAAAGGAAAGCGCGGTGATGCTCTGGGTCCAGTGTCATGCCGTGATTTCCCTTGCAGCGCCCGACGGGATAGCGTCCCACGACCTCATCCTTGGCCGGATCAATGACCGCGAGGATATTCTGGTCCTGCAGGTTGACATACACCTTGCGCGCCACCGGGTCGTACTGCGGCATGCCAGTTTCGCTGTCAAAACGCAGCGTCTTGATGATTTCCTCCTTTGTTACGTCGACAATGGCTTCCGCCTTGCCGCGCTCGTCGGAAACATAGAGTTTGTGGAAAGGCGCAGCGTATGTGCTGCCATCCGGTTTTTTCTCCGTGTGCAGCTTCCTGACGACTTTCATCTGGCGCAGGTCCACCACACCGATCGTGTTATCGCCGGCATTCGAGGTGTAGAACTTCTTCAATTCGGGGACGTACTCGATGCCTTCAACGCCGGGAGTATCCATTACCGTCGCGACTACTTTATTCGTGCGTAGATCGATGACATAAGTCTGACCTGCCGCCAGATGGGCCGAGAAAAGATAATGGTCGTCGGCGTCGATGGCCAGGTAGTCGAAGCGTTTGCCCGGCGGCCCTGGCAGATCGAACTCCGCCACTTTCTTGAGTGTCGGGCCACTCGTTTGAGCTTTCATCCCTGGTGCCAGACCCAAGAAAAGACAGAAAGCGAGCAGAAGTACCATTGTTCGCATACATCCTCCGGGACAGTGCGAAACACTACTTGGTGGAAACGTGTTTCAATGCCGCAGCGATTCCGCCGCCCACCGATTCCGGACTGCCAACCCCCCAAAAGTGCATAAAGAACAGCCGAGGTTGTTCGGTGAGCATGTGGCTGTGGAGTGCCGTCACCAGAATATGGTGTGCCTGAAGTTCCGCGATCACCGGATTCACTTCTCCGGCGGTGAGCACGAAGTCGCCCGTCGTCGCCACATTTCCGGCGTCTGCTGCTTGAAAATTGATGGCCTCCGCAACGCCAGCCGCGGGTGCGACGGTCATCCCGTCTATCGTCACGAGTTCTCCGCGTGGCACCCCGTAGGAGAGCACTCCGCCCTTTAAGGTTCCTTTTCGCCCAACATTGTCCTCAACCGACTTCACCCATGCCGGCGGAGTTGCTTCTTCGGCGGACGCCGCGGGCTTGTCGAGCGGTGTTTTCGAAACCGCCAGCGCCCCGCGCAACCCATTCGCGAGCTGCACTGCCGCCCCGTGCCCCATGTAGTGCAAGTACACTACGCGCGGGGTTTCCTCGATGAGATGGTTGTGCACCGCGGAAATCTCAAACCCCGCGGAACGCAGTTTTTCCATGACCGGGTTCAACTCGTCCTCCAGCAGAACCAAGTCACCCATGACCATCGCCTGGTCGTCCGTCCCCGTAAACGCCGCCCAGGAACCGAGCGCCAGACCCGGCTTGATCCCCAATCCGTGAATGGAAACATGCAGGTCGGTTCTCGGAAAGCCGACCTTGTAGACATCACCGAGTTTTTGTCCCGGTCTGCCGAGCGCCTGATCGATTTTTGTTGTATCAATTCCCTGTGCGGCAACAACGACGGGAAGCACCAGCATCAAAACCAGAAGTAGTAAATTTCGAACAGAATGCATGACAGTCCTCCTAAAGATTTTCATTCCTTCTTTCGATGACACTCCCCACGCCAATCACTTCGAGGAACCTTGCGCGCTTGGAGCAGTCTCCTTAGCTGTGACACGCATCCCCGAACGCAACTCGTCCGTTCCCCGCGTTGCCACAGCATCCCCCGCGTGCAATTCGCCAAACACTTCCGTCAGCTTGCCGTCCGATTCGCCCGTTTGGACATTAATCCATTCCGCGTTTCCGTCGCGGATGCGAACGACAAACGTTGCTTCCGTGGTTCGGGCTATGGCGGATGTTGGAACAAAAAGAGTGGGTTGTGATCGGCTGACGGGCCAAAGGACTTCCGGAAACATGCCCGAAGCCAGACGTCCGTCCGTGTTCGTTACATCCAGCTCGACGGGCATCGTTCGCGTTTTTACGTCGACGGAATGCGCAATCCGCGCGACTTTCCCAGAGAACGCTTGATTCGGAAATGCCGGAACGCTGAATTGCACAAGCGTTCCTTCCGTCATCCCGGTCGCGTACTTCTCAGGGACGGGTACCAGGAGCCGCAAACGTGAGGTCTTTTCCACCCGCACGATGGGAACTCCAACGCCGGAACCGCTGGCCGGTCCCACGAGCGCGCCTGGATGAACGTTTCTCTCCGTCACAACACCATCGAAAGGCGCCCGAACCTGCAGGTATCCTTCGATTTCGCTGATGGATTTCAGCGCCGAGCGCACGGCTTGCGCACCTTCGCGAGCGGATTCGAGCCGTGCACGGTCCGCCTCGACTGCTTTTTGCGCAACCTCCAAATCATTTCCAGCGACTACACCCGGAGTAGCGGAGGCCGCTTTCAGTCTTTGATAGGTGCTTTCGTCCGAAGCGAGTTTTGCTTCTGCCTCCGCACGTTGCGCCTCTGCTCCCTGGAGTTTCGATTGTGCCTCGGCACGCTGGGCAGCAATTTCAGGAGCCCCAAGTCGCGCCATGAGTTGCCCGGTTTTCACAAGCGATCCGCGATCGACGCTGATCGAATCCACGAAAGCGGTAACTTTGGGATAGACGGCGACAACCTCATACGGCTGCAGTTCTCCCGGCAAGCGGGCAGTGATGGCAAGTTTCTTGGATACGACCTTTGCCACTTCCACAGTGGGAGCGGGCGCCGAAGCTCTTTGCGCGTTCGTTGTGCTGGCAGAGGAGCCAGAGTTCGAACCACACGAACAGCAGAAACAAACGCTGCCGACGAGGGCGAGGCTAGATAGAATGCGACTCATAAAGCTTCTCCCTGCAGAGGATTCTGATTCCCCGCCCGCTGGCTGGCGAAAGCACTTTGGGGATCCTCAGGGTCCAGTGACGGCGATTTCTCTCCAGCTCGCTCCTGGACCATGGAAAACACCAGAGGCAGGATCAGCAGAGTCGCAGCGGTAGCAAAAAACAACCCGCCGATGACGGCGCGTCCGAGAGGCGCCGTTTGCTGGGACCCCTCGCCAAGTCCCAGCGCCATGGGGATCATGCCGGCGACCATCGCCATGCTGGTCATCAAGATGGGTCTCATGCGAGATTGCGCGCCGTGGATCGCGGCGACTCTTGAAGTGTTGCCCGCGCGGCGGTGCTCCTCGGCGAAAATGATGAGCAGAATGGCGTTCGCAACGGCGACCCCGATGGCCATGATGGCTCCCATGAAGGACTGCACGTTCAGAGTGGTCCGCGTAATCAGCAACATGAAAATCACGCCGCAAACGACCGCAGGGATCGTCGACAAGACGACGAATGCTAGCTTCCAGGACTGGAAATTGGCAGCCAGTAGCAGAAAGATGACCAGGACCGCGAGCAGAAGTCCCACTCCGAGGCTCGACAATGTTTGCTTCATCGGACCGATCTGTCCTCGCACGTTGACCTTCACACCGCGAGGTGGAACTCCCGCGCGGTTGATTGCTTCATCCAGCTGTTTCGATACCCGGCCAAGGTCCTGCCCGGATACGTTCGCGGTAAGGGTCACTATCCTTTGTCCGTTTAAGCGATGATATTCCCCGACGACATTGCCGTAGTTCACCTGAGCCACGTCGCCCAGCAAAGGATGAGAAGCGGTACCCGGTGTGACGGGAATGTGCTCAACGTCCTGGATCGAGGCTATCTCTGACTGAGGAACTTGCACCTGGACTTGATATCCGACACCGGATTTCGGGTCGGCCCAGTAATTCGGAATTACAAACCGGCTGGACGACGTTGCAGCCAGGAAAGAGCGGCCTACACTAGCCGCAGTAACTCCCAGTTGTCCGGCACGCTCCCGGTCGATGTTGACGTCCACACTCGGATAGTCCAACGGTTCGTCGTACTGAAGGTCGCGGAGTGCATGAACCTGGGCGAGTTCGCCACGAACCTTTTCGGCGAACGCCCGGCTCGCCCCAAGGTCTGGCCCACTCACGTTGATTTCCACCGGGGTGGGAGCGCCAAAATTCATGATCTGGGTCACTATGTCCGCCGCTTCGAAAGAAAACTGGCACCCTGGAAATTGCGACGGCAGCGACTTCCGCAATTGACTCTCGAATTCGTCGACACGGATCTTTGCGTCCGGATTCAGCGCAACTCGCAAGACAGCTTCGTGCTGGCCGCTCGTCCAAAGATAAATCGTATTGATGGGGTAATTCGGCGGTGGTGCGCCGACATAACCCAAAGTGATCGTGACATTCCCCGGCCCGGCAGCCTTTTCGATGGAGCGGAGCACGTCAAGCGATAGCCTTTCGGTCGCTTCCACACGGCTGCCGATGGGGGCCCGAAAGCGCAACAAAAGTTGGCCGGAGGAGACCTGCGGAAAAATTTCTCTTCCGAGATACGGCCCCACCAGGGCGATGACCACTAGCGCCGTAACCACATACAGCGAAACGACGATCCGGCGGTTTCGCATCAACTTCTCCAGAATCCTTCCGAGCCTTTCGCGCAACCTGGCGAGGAGGGAGGGTGCACCTTTTTCATCGGCGGGGACGTGGGCGCGGAGAATCCACGTTGAGAGAACGGGAACCAGCGAGCTGGACAATAGGTACGAAGCGGCCATCGCGAATCCGACCGCCAGAGAGAGCGGAATAAAGAGGGAGCGGGAAACCCCGACCATAAAGAAGGACGGCACGAACACAGCGAGGACGCACAGCATGGCGAGCAAGCGAGGAATCTGGACCTCTTTACTGGCCTCCAGAACGGCGATCGCTCGCCCTCGGCCCTGACTCAAGTGGCTATGAATGTTTTCCATGACCACTGTGGATTCATCGACCAGAATCCCCACGGCCAATGCTAGTCCACCAAGCGTCATGATGTTGATGGTCTGCCCTGCGCCCCAAAGGGCCACGACGGCGGTGAGCAGCGCAAAGGGAATGGTGATAACGACGATGAGCGAGCTGCGCCAGTCCCGCAAGAACAGCAGGACCATGAGGCCCGTGAGCAACGCCCCGAGCAAGCCTTCCCGCACAACCGACAGCAGGGAATTCCGTACATACGAAGACTGGTCAAATTCATAGTCGATCTTGATCTCCGGCGGAACGGCGCCTTGGAACTGCGCCAGATTCGCCTTGACCTCGTTTACGACACTCAGAGTCGAGGCATCGGCGCGCTTGGTCACCGGAATGTAGACAGTCCGCCGTCCATTCACCTCGGCGTAACCCGTGACGATGTCGCTCGAATCCTCCACCGTGCCGACGTCGCGAAGAAAGACGGTCGGGCCGGCACCCGTGCGAATCGGGAGATTCTGTAGATCCTTGATATTTGAAACCACCGTATTGATCGGTGCGAGGCGCAGCAAATCGCCTGTGCGTACGTTCCCCGCCGGCACGATAGCGTTTCCGGTATTGAGCGCCTGGATGACTTCGTCCGGCGCCATGCGGTAGGCCCGAAGACGATCCGGGTCAACACTGACAACAATCGTTCGTGCAGAACCGCCAAACGGAGGGGGCGCCGATACTCCGGGCAAAGTCGCAAACAGCGGGCGAACACGGTTCAGCGCGAGATCTTGGATCTCCGCGACACTCCGCGTCGCACTGGAAAAAACCAAATACCCGACTGGTACGCTGCCTGCGTCGAACCGCATGATGAATGGGGCGACAGTTCCTGGAGGCATGAACGCGCGGGCGCGATCCACATAGCCGACGGTCTGCGCCAATGCCTGGCTCATGTCCGTGCCCGGATGAAACGTGAGCTTCACCAGACCAACGGTTTGGATGGATTTCGATTCCACGGACTCAATCCCTGTGATGTACAGGAAGTGATATTCGTAGTAGTAGACGAGATAACCCTCCATCTGCGCGGGAGACATGCCGCCGAACGGCTGCGCCACGTACACAACAGGCAGATTCAGATTGGGGAAAATATCAATCGGCATTCGCGTAAGAGCAAGGATCGAACAAAGGGCTATGCCAATGACGGCCACGATGACCGTGAACGGGCGGCGAAGGGCGGTGCGGAGCAGCCACATGCGTTACGGCCCTCCCTGGGTTTTACCGTGGAGAAACTGCAGGAACGGCTGAAGATCGCCCTGCGACGCCGCGACCGCGGCAAGATTCTGCCAGACCGCGAGCCGCGCCAGTGCGTCATCGGTTTCGGCCTGCACCAGCAGGCTCTGCGCGTCGGCGACATCGACGAGGGTCGCGAGCCCCGTTTGGTAGCGTGCTCGCACTTGAGTCTCCGTTGTGCGTGCCGCGTCCAACTCCTGCGGCGTATTCTCGGCAACGTTGCGAGCGCCTTCGAGGGAAGCTTGTGCCTTGCGGAATTGTCCCGTCAGGTCTTGCAGGGTTTGATCGTAGCGGGCGGCTTCGGCGCGTTCATTGGCCGATTCGATGGCCTTTCGCGAGCGGATCGAGAAGATGTCGAAGACCGGAAACGTCACGCTCAAGCCAACGGCCCAGTTCGAACGATCCGGGCCCAGGCCTGCCGACCCTCCCTCGAAATTGCCCGCGGGATTCCAGCCGCTGCCGCGTCCATACACCGACGATTGAAGATAGAACTTCGGATAGTAGGAGCGGTCCAGTATATGAACCTGCGCCTGGGCTTCTTCCACCCGCGCACGCTGCGCCTCCGCAACCGGATTCTTGGTAAGCGAGGTGGTCTGTGGAGATCCTTCCGGAGTCGGCCCGAGGAGAGAACCTTCGCTGACTTCCACCGAGGTATCCGGCAATCCGAGAATATCGGCTAATGCGGCCCTGCTGATTTTCTCTTGTTGTTGGGCACGGGCTAAATTGACTTTGGCGCGGGCTAACTCTGCGTCCGCACGGGAAGCATCGGCTCCCGCACGCAATTGATTACCAACCAGCACGCGGACAGCCTTGTCGAAGGTGTCGCGCCGCTCTACATCCGCCTCGGCGGCGCGCACGGTTCGCTGCGCAGCCAGGACCGTCAGGTAGGCGTTCACCGTGGCGACCGCCACATCGAGGCGCGTTAGAGAAGCTTCCGCAGTGGCTCGATCCCGAGTGGCGCGCGCAGCGTCTACCTTTGCTCCCCGGTATCCAAAATCGAAGGGCTCCCAGGAGAACAGGAGTCCCGCCGCACTTCCCCAAGCGCTTCGGTTCGAGGTCGACGCAGGAACAGGACCGGAAATCGGAGGGATGATGGATTGTGGAAAAACAAGACCCGTGATGTTGTTGTCCGTCGCGCGATTCGTCTGCCAAACCACGTCCGCCCGAGGGAGGTAATTCGTTTGCGCCAACCCTATGCCCGCTTGGGCGGCGGTGACCCGCTCCAAGGAAGCACGCACAGCCGGGTAATTCTTGAGGGCGAAGTCCACGGCGTCTTCGAGCGTAAGTATCTTTCTGTCATCTGCGCGGGATTGCGCTGCAGCGGTTTGGCCGAGGCTTGACAGCAGAACGAGGATAGTCGTAATCCATCTCCATCCGGGGCGATGATTTTCTAACACGGTGCTCTGCTCCTATTTCAGAAACGTCGGCCGCTGCGACGTTTATTTAAGATGGCGAATGATAGAGCCCCTCGGTCAGCTGCATTCCGCGATCGAGAAGCTCCTGGTCCGGAATTCCTTGTCGCGCCCAGCCTTTGAGGACCTCGTCGATTCCGTAACCCTCTTTGCGGCCAAATTTGTCATCGGCCAAGTCCGCGTCATGAATAATCTCGGAAATGACCTTCACCCTTCGGTCGCGAATCCTGAAATCATCTTGCAGGGTCTCGAAAGTGCAGTTGCCACCGCGGTGTCCAAAACCGTCACGGAACATGTCAAATGGCACGGCTGCGGGCGGTACCCGTTCTTCCGGCGCGAAGGCAAATCGCGCCTTGGGATCGATGAAGCGCCGAATCAGCCACGCGGACGCGCACCGGTCCACACCTGGTCTCGGCCGGGTAACCCAAACTCTGTTTTTGTAATCTTGCAGGTTGATCTTTCGTGCCTCTGCCTTGAGCGTCGTTAGGCGGGCGGCATCCGCCTTCGCCAGCAATTCCCCGACGCGCTTCTGTAAGGGACTGTCGAAGAAATCGACCTCAACAATCTCCTGAAAGCGGCTCCGTAACCGGCTCAGACGGCCAACGACGCGGTTTTGCACCGGCAGGGAGGAAAACTTTTCCAGCTCACGAATCAACTCCTGGTACTCACGCGCGCGCGCTTCCGCAAAGCGTCCGATCAATTGCGGCGTGGAGATGTTGTCGATCCCCTGCACGTGAACGATGGAAGCATCTCCCCCGTACTTGCGAATGGCCGTGGCCAGCCACTGAAAGCGTTCTTCATTCACGGCATTGCTGGGCAGGAGGTAGCCAGAGTTTCCAAGCGGCACGGTTCCGTAGCGTTGCAATTTCCGCCAGACCTCCACCCGCTGACTGGCCCGCTTGGTGGGCAGCGTAAACGTCAGCAGGAGCCAAGCCGTGCTCGACTGTTTGCGTACTTCCATTTCTCTATGATGTTAGAACTATAACAAAAGTTGTGTCAATTTCTAGAAGATGGCCGAAAAGACTGGGTACACAACTATGGCGTGTCGAGAGCGGTCAAACACACTATCAACATTCAAATCCGAGAAGTTCGCGAAATCCGTCCCTTCTGCGTCCGGGTTTCATCGATTACGACTAAAATTACTCCACGGGCTCTTCCAGATTCGCGGAAGGGTCCGGTACATCCCACCCGACTCCATTTGCGCCCAACTCGCCGGAACCTATGGGTATTTCCCGCGAACTACGTTTCTTGCCTGGAGAGTATAGCGAACCCGACAGCATACCGCCGGTTCCCATGCTAACTTCCGGATGCCGACCATGCCCAAACTTGGGCGTGGCTTTCCACGACCTGCTTGTGGACCGTTTCCTGGTTGCCGACGTCCTGCTTGGGTTAAGAGAGCATGATAGGATGGCCTGCTGATTGATTCCATGATTGGACAAACGCTAGATCACTACAGAGTCCTTGCACAGATTGGCGAAGGCGGCATGGGTGTCGTGTACCGCGCGCGGGATGAAGTTTTAAACCGCGATGTGGCAGTGAAGCTGCTTGCCCACGGAGCAATCGACAAAGTTGGCCCCGGCCATCTGCTTCGCGAAGCTCAGACGGCGTCATCCCTAAGTCATCCGAATATTTGCACCATTCACCAGGTGGGAGAGACCGGCAACGATTTCTACGTGGTGATGGAACTGATTGAGGGGCGGTCGCTCAGCGATTTAATGACGGCGACCGGCCTCTCGATGGAAATAGTGACGCGCTACGGCACGCAAATCGCGGACGCATTGGCCCATGCCCATGACCGCGGAATTGTGCATCGCGACCTGAAGGGCTCGAACGTGATGGTAACGCCCGAGGGACGCGTGAAGGTGCTGGATTTCGGGCTAGCCACGCGGCTCGACCGTGACGAAATCAGTGAGCTCACACTTTCTTATACCTCCCTGGAAAGCAAGCTGGTGGGAACGCTTCCGTACATGGCACCGGAAGTTTTGCGCGGGCAAAAGGGTGATCACCTGAGCGATCTATGGTCGCTGGGCGTGCTCCTCTATGAAGCAGCAGCGGGGAAGCTACCGTTTCGCGGGAACACCGGCTTCGAGGTGACTTCGGCGATCCTGCGCGAGCCGGCTCCCGCGCTGCCTTCCACAGTTCCTTACGGGCTGGCAGCGGTGATCCAGCGCTGCTTGATGAAGGAACGCACCGGTCGTTACCAGCGCGCGAGTGAGGTCCGCGAGGCGCTCGAAGCGGTTCAGGGCGCGGTTCTGCAAAGCCGACATCCCTCCGAAGAAACGCGGGGGCCTCGAACGCTCGTACTCCGGGGGATGGAACACCTCGCTGTGAAGAACGGAGACGTGCTGTTGCTAGTAGGCACGAATAAGGGGGCGTTTTTTCTACGCTCCTCCCGCGACCGCTCGAAATGGGACGTGGCGGGGCCGTATTTTCATGGTCAAGGCATCTATGCGATGGCCTATGACGGACGAAGCGACCGGCACCGCTTGTGGGTTTCAGCAAACAGCGTGATGTGGGGTGCGTTTCTGCGGTCCAGCGATGACTTCGGCAGAATCTGGACCAATCCACTCGAGGCGAGCATCAGGTTTCCCGCAGAGTCTGGCGCTTCAGTCAAGAACATTTGGCAGATTTGCCTGGGCCGAAGCGATGAGCCGGAGAAACTCTATTGTGGGGTGGAACCTGCGGCCCTGTTCGAATCACGGGATGGGGGCGAATCGTGGTCGCTGGTCCGCGGGTTGTACGATCACCCGCATCGGCCACGTTGGATGCCGAGCAATGGCGGGCTTGTCCTGCACACTGTTGTGCCGGATCCGTGCAGCAAAAAACGGATGTACGTGGCTGTGTCCGCAGGCGGTGTTTACCGTACCGAGGATGGTGGAACCACGTGGCAGGCGCGCAACAACGGAGTACGCGTCATGTTCCTGCCAGAGAGATATCCGGAGTTCGGACAGTGCGTGCATAAAATTGTGCTCCATGAATCCCGGCCTGAGCGGCTGTTCCTGCAAAACCACTGGGGGCTATACCGCTCCGACAATCGAGGTGATTCGTGGCAGGACATCGCGCGCGGGGTGCCCTCGGATTTTGGTTTCGCGATGCTGATGCACCCACACGATGCGGACTGCGTGTACATCGTGCCGGTGGAATCGGATGAGTTTCGCTGCACTCCGGAGGGCCACTTACGCGTTTACCGCACGCGAAATGCGGGTGGTTCCTGGGAGGCCCTGAGCCGGGGGTTGCCCCAAAAAGGGGCATACGAAACGGTATTACGAGACGCCATGTCCTCGGATTCCCTTGATCCGGCGGGGATTTATTTTGGAACGCGAAGCGGAAGAGTCTACGGATCGAGAGATGAAGGAAAGAGTTGGAAGAAAATTGTCGAAGGATTACCGCAGATCTTGTGCGTGAAGGCCGCTGTTGTCCACATGGATGGGGCGCCAACAACGAAACCGACTTTGAAATCAAAAATCCCAAAAAGGCGGAAAACTGCGCGGACGAAAAGAGTCAGGCGCGGGAAATCGGGCTGATGCTGGTCTTATTCAAAATTCCGGGTCCGCTTCGTGAGTTCACAGGGAATCAGAGCGCCGTGCGCGCGGAGGTGGAAGCGGGCGCCAATCTGCTCCAAGTTTTGCAAGCGCTGTTCGTTCTATACCCGGGACTGCGTGACAGAGTTCTAACCGAAACGGGCGAAACTCGACGGCACGTGAATATTTTTGTGGCCAATGAGGATGTGCGTTACACCGGTGGACTTGCCACGGCTATTCCTGCCGGGGCAGAAGTTTCGATTGTGCCAGCGATCAGTGGTGGGTAAGGGCATAACTACTGGCTAAGATTGCAATCAAGGCCGTGGACATGTGTTTGTGCAATACTGCTGGCATCGCGACTGACAGGCGGCTGGTTTATGGCAAACGCCAAGGCGTCACTCAACCTGCAAGCGCTTCCAACATCGCCATCTCCCGCGCAAAGTCTATCCAGCGAAGCGGTGCTCGATGCGCTCAAGATGATTCTCATTGGCGCACCCCTTAACGACGTCCTGAGGAGTGTCGCTCTCCTGATCGAAGCTCACACTGAGGGAGTGGTGTGCTCGATTTTCCTGCTGGACGAGGACGGTCAGCACCTGCGATACGCCGCCGCCCCAAAACTGTCTGACGAGTATCGGGTCGCTACCGACGACGTGTGTATTGGGCCTCAAGTCGGGTCGTGTGGCGCAGCCGCTTACCTACGGCAGCCTGTTTTCGTCTCTGACGTGCTCTTGCACCCGCATTTTGCGAACTTCAGAGATTTGATCGTGCGAACCGGACTGCGTGCCTCCTGGTCGTCGCCCATCATGTCACACGACGGCAGAGTGCTTGGCACGTTCGGTATGTTTTACCGTGAAGTTCGAGAGCCGGGATCTGACGAAATTCAGTTGATCGATTATGCGAGCCGCATTGCCGGAATCGCCATCGAGAGTAAGCGGGCGGAGGAGAAACTCCGGCAGGACGAGCGGGAGCTCCGACAGCTCATAAATTTCCTTCCTCAGCATGTCTTGGTCCTGGACAGGGAGGGGTCTTTACTTCAAGCGAACCGGATGATGCTCGACTATAACGGACGTACTCTTGAAGAGATGCAAGGCCCGGGAACTGATGAGCGACATATGAGGGATCTTCATCCAGATGATCTCGAAAGAGCACGGAGCGAACGACGCTCGGGCTTGGCAAGTGGAGTACCGTTTGAGATTGAAAAGCGCATGCGCGGCAAAGATGGGCGGTATCGTTGGTTTCTGTTTCGGTACAACCCGCTGCTCAATGAACAGGGCCGAGTAGCGCGGTGGTTCGCGACGGCTACTGACATCGAAGATCGCAAGCAAACCGAACAGAGCGTGCGCAATGAAAACGTCGCGTTGCGTGAGCAAATCGATCGTGACTCGATGTTTGAGGACATAGTCGGCTCCTCCGAAGCGCTGCGTAAAGTGCTCCGCCAAGTTGGCAAGGTGGCGCATTCGGATTCCACCGTCCTGATTCTGGGCGAAACCGGCACGGGAAAGGAGTTGATTGCGCGCGCCATCCACAAGCGATCCAACCGCGGGGAACGGGCATTTATTGGTGTGAATTGCGCCGCAATCCCCGCATCGTTGATTGCTTCCGAGCTCTTCGGTCACGAGAAGGGCGCTTTCACCGGTGCGACGCAACGGCGCCTGGGGCGTTTTGAATCGGCGAATGGCGGGACGATTTTCCTGGACGAAGTAGGCGATTTGCCCCCGGAAATCCAAATCGCACTATTACGAGTGCTGCAAGAACGTGAGATCGAACGCGTCGGCAGTAACAGGCCAATTCCCGTTGACGTAAGAGTGCTGGCGGCCACCCATTGTGATTTGAACGCACTCGTGGCCGAAGGCAAGTTTCGCCAAGATCTCTTATACAGACTGAATGTCGTGCCTATTGAGATGCCCTCGTTGCGTGATCGCGCACTCGACATTCCCTTGCTTGTCGACTACTTCATCGATCGTTTCGGAAAAAAGGCTGGAAAGAAGTTCAGAACAATCGATAGAAAAACTCTCAAACTGTTCCAAGCGTACGGCTGGCCGGGCAACGTTCGTGAACTACAAAATGTAATTGAGCGGGCCGTCATCCTGAGCGACGGAGATACTTTTTCTGTGGACGAGACCTGGCTCAAGCGTGAGCCGACCCAAGTCGCTAGTCCAAGAGTTGCACTTAACGGTGCACTGCTCAGGCAGGAAAAGGAAATGATTGAAGCCGCACTGGCAGAAAGCCACGGCCGAATCTCAGGGCCAACGGGCGCGGCAGCCAATCTAGGGCTCCCAACACGGACCCTCGACTCAAAAATCAAGCGCTTGGGAATCAACAAGTATCGGTTCAAAGTCCCACAAGCTAGCTGATTCGAGCACGGGAACCTGCTAGTCGACTGCGTTTTCCTCACCAAACAGGAATTCCTCAAAATTCAGGATCGGCGGCACTTCTAAGTCGCGTCCATGCAAGGAATTGTGAATGGCCCAGTCGTTGCATTCGTAAGAGTGTGCTTCGGACCAGAGACCATGACTCTGAAGATTGAACGGACTTCTGGTAAGCGCCGAACGCGGATTCGGCTGAGCGGGGCGTTTCGATCTGAACACTGTGATCAGGTGAACGCGGAGATCAGGCGTGGCGGACCACGAGTAGCTTTGGATTTGGAGGAGGTGGATCTCGTGGATGTCGAAGGCGTTCGCTTTCTGAATACTTGTGAGGCGGATGGCATCTCTGTGCTGCACTGTTCGCCTTATATCAGGGAGTGGATGTCCCGGGAACGAGGTCGGCCAAAAGCACGGACCCATAAACGTAAGAAGGAACAGGCTCCTTTGGAGGATGAAGATGGCAATCACGTATAGGACGGTGGAAGCGTCAGCACCGGGCGGACTCGCTGCACTATCGGCTCTACAAGAGGTGACTGGCACTAAGGAAGCTAGCTTACTGGCAACAGCAAAGAGCGGAGAAACTGCGGCGCTCGACACGCTGTATCGGGCACACGCGGAAAAGCTCTTTCGCACTGTGCATCGCATAACTCGAAACCGTGAAGACGCCGAAGACGCGGTGCAGGACTCTCTCCTAAGGGCGTTCCTCCATCTGAAGAGCTTCGACGGAAGATCCACTTTTTCTACCTGGCTGACACGCATTGGGATCAATTCGGCGCTGATGATCCTTCGGAAGAACCGTAATTCGCGTGAAATTTCGGCACATGGTCCCGGTGTAGACGAGACGCTGTGGGAAGTACCGGACTCCACTCCAAATCCCGAAATACGGTGGGCAGAGCGAGAGCAGGGAAGAATTCTGAGAGACGCAATCAGCAACCTTCGCCCTACGATTCGCCGTGCTCTTGAGCTTCAAATATTGGAACACCGTTCGATTGAGGAAACGGCAGCACAGATCGGTATTTCGGTTTCGGCTGCCAAGGGGCGGCTCTTCCACGCCAAAGCGGCCCTGCGCAAATCGAAAGTACTGCGCAAGATTAACGAGCCCAGTTGGCATGGCCTCGAGATCAAGGGAGGGGAGTTATGAGTTCACCAGTTGTTTTAATCACTGGCGCGTTGACCGGCATCGGTCGCGCCGCCGCAATAATCTTTGCGCAAGAAGGGGCACACATTGTTGTGTCTGGACGTCGAGACAAACAAGGGCAAGAGTTAGTTGCCGAGCTACAAGGGCTCGGAGCAGAGGCCATTTTTGTTCGTACGGATGTCCGCAAGGATGAGGACGTGCGCAGCCTGGTGGACCAAACGGTCAAGCGTTTCGGACGCCTGGATATTGCAGTCAATAATGCTGGGACGGAAGGATCGCCCGGTCTCGTAACAGACCAGACCGCAGAGAGCTACGCGGCTACTTTCGATACAAACGTCCTAGGTACGCTGCTCAGCATGAAGCACGAACTACGGGCGATGCTGCCACAGGGGAGCGGGAGCATCGTCAATGTCTCGTCGGCCTACGGAAGCGTCGGCGCTGCCGGAGCATCCGTTTATGTGGCTAGCAAACATGCGGTGGAAGGGCTGACAAAGTCCGCTGCACTGGAAGTCGCGGGCACCGGTGTGCGCGTAAATGTGGTGGCTCCGGGCACTACAGATACGGGAATGCTCACACGCTTCACCAACACAGATCAAAACAAAGCGGCGCTCGTCTCGACCGTGCCAGTGAAACGTCTCGCAGCACCAGAGGAGATCGCTCATGTGATCGCGTTTGTCGCTTCGGCAAATGCGTCGTACATGACTGGTGCCTCCATCCCAGTGGATGGAGGGATGATCGCGGACTAATTCTAGGGCCGCCTCCAGAGGGCATTTCTTATGGGTAACTACGCGCACCAGACCGCGCCGACCCGATTCGTTGAAGCGGGAACGGCCATCTCGGCAAGGTGATTCTGCAGGACAGGGAAGGCCGCCTCGATTGCGCGAAGTGCGGGGATGATCAACGCGCAATACATATCAAGTGGAGGAAGGAGTCCAATGGCTAATGTGGTGAAGAAACATAGCATCTCTTCCGAGCTAGCACAGAAAATGGTGGATGCAGCCGTGGCGAAAGCCAGAGAAATTGGCGTTAGCGAGAACGTAGCGATACTCGATGACGGGGGCAATCTCAAGGCATTCAGCCGGATGGATGGGGCCCCGATCCTTTCCATCGAGATGGCGCAGAATAAGGCGTA
>Ga0307479_10002113_pt1 | contig 18100 bp, 14 predicted proteins | sample atmos_gasesECM4C_FD_203743 | JGI IMG/M metagenome (GOLD analysis project Ga0307479, IMG submission 203743) | Hardwood forest soil microbial communities from Morgan-Monroe State Forest, Indiana, United States - atmos_gasesECM4C_515 | ecosystem: Environmental > Terrestrial > Soil > Temperate... | reverse complement strand
AAAAAACGGTGTTCCTACACTGATTCGGTCGCCGGTGAACCACTCGGAGAAAACCGGGAAAAGCGTCCCGGACAAAACCGCGACGCAAGACACCAGCAAAATCAAATTATTAAAAAGAAAACTAGATTCGCGGGAAACGATGGAGTCCAGCTGGTTTTCGCTCTTCAAATAGTCGCGATTCTTGAAATAGGCGGCGAGGCAAACGAGAAGAATCACTACGATAAATCCCACAAACCAGCTGCCGATGTTTGAGCTGGCAAAAGCGTGCACGGAGCTGACCACGCCGCTGCGCGTTAGAAAAGTGCCTAGAATGCATAACAGAAAGGTGGAGAAAACCAGCCACACATTCCACACTTTCATCATGCCGCGCTTTTCCTGCATCATCACGGAGTGCAGAAACGCCGTGCCGGTAAGCCAAGGCAGCAGCGAAGCATTTTCCACCGGGTCCCAAGCCCAGTATCCGCCCCAACCCAAAACCGCATAGGCCCAATGCGCGCCCAGTAAAATCCCGGCGGTCTGAAATCCCCACGCAATCATGGTCCACTTGCGCGTGAGGTGAATCCACTTTTCACCCGGGTAGCGTGCCAGTAGTGCGCCCAGGGCGAAAGCAAACGGAATGGTGAAACCGGTGTAACCGGAATAAAGATTCGGCGGATGAATCACCATTTCGGGATATTGCAGTAAAGGATTCAAGCCGTTGCCGTCGCCTCGAGCGACCAGGTTCATCGCGCCGTTCACTCCTGGAACGCCCAGAGCCTTAAAGGGGCTGGCAACGAAATTATTTAGCGTAAGGAAAAATATCTGCACACCGGCCAGGACCACCCCGACATACGGCATCAACTCGCCATTTTTATTTCGATACGCGATCAGCGCGGAGAAGACATAGACCGCCAGCAGGAAGCTCCAGAACAGCAGCGAACCTTCTTGCCCAGACCAAAGAGCCGCGACCTTATAAAATGGAGAGAGGCTGTGATTGCTGTGAGCGACAACGTAGGCGACGGAAAAATTATCGCTGAAGAACAGGTATTCGAGGCTGAAGGTAGCTAGAAATATCAGGCCGCAGGTAGCAAGCCCCGCCTGGCGCGTGCTTTTTACCAGCAGCGGATGGCGCGTGCGAATGGCGGCGATCCCGCCAACAAACGCATATACCGCGCACACAAAAGACAGCAGCAGCGCAAAAGAACCGAATACATCCACCGAGTCCCCACTTCCTCCAGAGGAGAGTTACATAGTGCTGGTGCGCGCTCCGTCAGCCGCAGGAGGCGTCGTGCCACCCGGAGCAGCTTCATATTTTGACGCGCATTTCGCCTGCACGTGTTCCGCAACAAAACGGCCGTCCGGCGCGGGCCGGCCTTCGACTAAAGCCTGAGATTTATCTACAAAGGTGTCGGGCAAAGGCTCACTACCTACATAACTCACCGGCAGCAACTTCCCTTCCCCTTGCAACACAAAATCGACGCGGCCCGATAGGCGGTGAATGCTGCCCGGTTCAACCGTGCCGCCCACGCGCATGCGATGGCTTAACGATGCCCCCTGCAGAGTCTGCAGTTCGGCGATGGTGTGATAGTAGGTTTTGCTCTCGCCGTATCCCAACCAGGCGAGAAAACCCAGCGAGAGTACGATGACGCCGATCCCGATTCCAAATTTCGCGCGTTTCTGCACAAGTACACCTCGCAAATGGCCCCGATGCCCAATTAAGCAGATTCTATCACAGCTCAAAAAAGCGAGTTTGGGGGCACACTGGGTGCGAAATTGCGCGCGGCTAGCGACTTGCGGGTACGGCAAGAACGTCCTGGAAGCGCGCAATTGCCGCATTGGCCGCAGCGGGATTGAAATCATCTAAGGCGAACGCCCGACCCTCGTCGAGCGCCAGTTCACAACCTAGCTGAGCGGAGGCGAACCGCTCAATCAGAGCAGTCAGGCTCACGGAAATAAACCCCAGACGCTTGGGTTTTAACGAGCGGCGAATCCTCGTGAAGAGCGTAGGAAGGCGTGAGATTAATTCGTTGTTTAAGAAATCCGGCCGGGCAGGTGGAGCGTCCAACGGGCATTCGAGTACGTGCGTCAGATAAATTCCGCGCCGCTGAAACTCCGATTGAATGGCATCGGCCGATTTTCCAGCGGTGGAAATGCCCGCAGCAGCAATCAAGTTCGCCGCTTCTCCTGAATGGGCTTCGTTAGGCGAATACAGAAATTCCGCAGGCGCTTGAGGAGAAACCGCCCCAAGCAACAGCGTATGAAGATGAATCGGCCGGTATCGCGTGGCCCATTCCAAACGCTGCAAACGTCGCGCAAGGTGTTCGGAAGAAGCGGGCTGGCCGCAGCCGTCGCACAAAATCTCTAAAGGATTCACGGTCATCGCTGCTTAGCAATGTAATGCAGCGGAAGAGCGAGAGCAAACAGAACGCGGAATTGCTGAAATTATGAGGAAACCGGCGCATCCGAAGGCAGCTTGGCGCGCAGGCACCATTTCAGTTCCTGGCTGATTTCGGTGACTTCCATTCCGGCCATGACGATAAATTTGCAGCTCAACATTTCGCGAGATTCGTCGTCATCGGGGAGCTGGCAGGAAACCCGGCAATATTGGCACTCCTGATTCCAGCAGAAGCGCCCGTAGGGAATCGTTTCGGGACTGATAAATTGGAAGCAGCGCAGCAGCGAGTTCCGTTCTGGGACTTGGAATTTCTTTCCCAGCAACGTGATCTCCACGAGTTTTTCGTAAGGGCGGAACGGCTCGGACATCTGTAAATTCCTCCGCGCCCGGGCCCAGACTCAAGGCGATCCGAACACGACTTCAGATTAGTCTCCTGAGAGGATGGCAACAACCAGAGGTATTTTGCAGAGTTGCGAATGTGCCAAGGGTAAGACAGGTGTTACTTTACCATGGAGGTTAGTTCACGGGCGTTAGTTACCCTAAGTCGAAGAACTGCCCCATCTTGCGGAACTTCTCGTAGCGCGCGTCGAGCAGGTCTTTTTGGGACTGCTCGGAGAGCATCAACAACTGCCGGTCAAGGACGGCATCTAGCAGTCTGCTGGTGGCTTCCGGGTCGGTGTGGGCGCCACCTTCGGGCTCTGGAATGATCTCGTCAATAATGCCGAATTCCTTTAAATCCGAAGCGGTGATTTTCAGAGCGGTCGCCGCGACCTCCGCTTTGCTGGAATCGCGCCACATGATAGCCGCGCAGCCTTCCGGTGAAATGACGGAATAAAAACTGTTTTCGAAGATATTTACGCGGTCTCCCACGGCGATCGCCAAAGCGCCACCGGAGCCACCTTCTCCTGTAACGGTGACGATAATTGGTACCGGCAAGCGCGACATTTCCCGGAGATTTCGCGCAATAGCTTCCGCCTGCCCACGCTCTTCGGCGTCGATCCCTGGGTACGCGCCCGGCGTATCGATGAACGTGAAAATCGGACGGCAGAACTTGGCAGCCAGCTGCATCACTCGCAAAGCTTTGCGATAACCTTCCGGTTTGGGCTGGCCGAAATTTCGTTGCACGCGTTGTTTGGTGTCGCGGCCCTTCTGGTGGCCTATCACTGCCACGGGGCGGCCATGAAATTTGGCCAGACCGGTAACCAACGCCTTATCGTCGCCGAAATTGCGGTCGCCGTGCAGCTCGATGAAATCGGTGAAAAGCATGCCGATGATGTCGAGAGTGTAAGGCCGGTTTTGGTGGCGCGCAATCTGAGCGCGTTGCCAGGGACCCAGGTGGGCATAGAATTCGCGGCGAAGCTCGGCGACCTGTTTGCTTACGCGTTCGAATTCCGCGTCTGCGGTTTCGTCGCCGGCCAGATTGCGCAAATCTTCGACGTCTTTTTCGAGGCGCTCGATTTCTTTTTGACGGGCGGTGCCGTTGTGCTTGGACTTGACCTTGTGCTTATCCGTTTCTTTTTCTTTCTCTTTGTCTTTCTCTTTATCTTTGGAGCTCATGCCGTGGCCGCCATTTCCACGGCGCGAGCGCCGCAAATCTGGCCCACTGCTTCAACGAGTTCCGGGTTCGAACGCACCCGTTGCTGAGCCTGTATCAGCGCAACCGATCCATCAGCGGACCGCAGCTCAAAAACTACGACACATGAACCGGGGAAATTTCCGAACAAGGTTTCAAGGCGGTCGAGCGCGTCGGGATTGATGGATTGCATATCCATGCGCACGCGAAATTCTTGCGGCGCGGCGCGTTCGGCTATGTCTTCCAGGCGGCGCGCTTCCTGAAGCGAAAGCCTCGTTCCGGCCTCCTCGATTTGCACGCGCGCCTTGAACAAAAGCGGAACGCCCGGCTTCAGCATGGCTTCGAGTCGAGTAAAGGTTTCAGGAAACACGAGCATTTCCTGCACGCCGGTCATATCCTGCAAAGTAAAAATGCCCCAGCGGGCGCCTTTCCTGGTACGCATCGGGCGGATGCCAACAATCAGAGCGGCAACGGTGATGTCTTTGTTATTGCGTTGACCCTCCACCTGATCGAGCGTCAAGCATTTCATATCCTCTAAACGCGAAGTGTATCGTGCGAGCGGATGTCCCGAAACGTAAAAACCGAGCATGGCGTACTCGCTGGTCAGCCGCTCCTCTTCGCTCCATGGCGCGGCCTCGCGTAGTTCGAACAAAATCGGCGCGGGCGCGGCGGCGGTCCCGAATAACCCGTGCTGCCCCGATTCGCGGGAGCGCGAAGCGCGTTGTAAGGCATTCACAGCCTCATCAACGGATGCCAGCATGCCCTCGCGAGGCCCAAGCGAGTCCATCGCGCCAGACTTAATCAGGCTTTCGAACACCCGCTTGTTGAGGAAGCGCGGCTCGATGCGCTCGCAAAAATCGTAAAGGGAGCGAAATTCGCCTTGGGCAATGCGTGATTCGCGAATGGCCTTCGCGGTGTTTTCTCCGACGTTCTTGATGGCCGCCAAACCGAAGCGAATGGCTTCATTGACGGGCGTGAAATATAGATCGCTCTCATTCACGTCCGGCGGAAGAATCGAAATACTCATGCCGCGCGCTTCGTTGATGTACTTGACGGTTTTATCGGTGTTGCCGGCGTCGGAGGTCAGCAGCGCGGCCATAAATTCCACCGGGTAGTGAACTTTCAAATAAGCGGTCTGGTAGGCCAGCAGCGCATACGCGCAGGAATGCGATTTGTTGAATCCGTAACCGGCGAATTCTTCCATCAGGTTGAAGATGCGTTCCGCTTTTTTCTCAGGAACTTTGTTCGCGAGACAGCCGGCCATGAACTTCGCGCGCTGCGCGGCCATTTCTTCTTTTTTCTTTTTGCCCATGGCGCGGCGAAGGATGTCCGCTTCACCAAGAGAAAAACTCGCGAGGCGGTTAGCGATCTGCATCACTTGTTCCTGATACAGGATTACGCCGTAAGTTTCTTCGAGAATGTCCTGCAGTTGCGGCAATTCATAACTAACTTTCGTCTTGCCATGCTTGCGGTTGATGAAATCGTCGATCATGCCGCCCTGGATCGGGCCGGGGCGGTAAAGAGCATTGAGGGCGGTGAGGTCCTCGATGCGCGTGGGTTGGTAGCGGCGCAAAATATCGCGCATGCCGTGCGACTCAAACTGGAAGATAGCGGTGGTGTCCCCGCGCGCGAAAAGTTTGTAGGTTTCCGCGTCGTCCAGCGAAAGATTATCGATATCGACTTTGGCGCCGCGATTCTTCTCGATCATGTTCACGGTATCGAACAGCACCGTGAGGGTGGTAAGACCGAGAAAATCCATCTTCAGCAAGCCAATGCGCTCGAGCGCATTCATGTCGTATTGCGTGGTGATTTCGTCGCGGTTGGTCTTGTAAATGGGGACGATGTCGGTGAGTGGCCGCGCGGAGATCACCACGCCCGCGGCGTGCGTCGAAGCATGGCGAGCCAGTCCTTCCAAACGCAAAGCCACGGCCATCAAATCCTTGAGGCGCTGATCGCTTTCGATGGCTGCCTTCAGCATAGGAGACTGTTCCAGAGCATCTGGCAACTCGATGCCGAGAGTGGCTGGGATTAATTTGGCGATGCGATCGACTTCGGTATACGGGATATCCATGGCGCGGCCCACATCTTTCACCGCGGCCTTGGCGGCCATGGTACCGAAGGTGATGATCTGCGAAACATTTTCGCGCCCGTATTTTTGCGTGACGTAATCAATGACTTCCCCGCGCCGCCGCATGCAGAAATCAATATCGATATCCGGCATGGACACGCGCTCGGGATTCAGGAAGCGCTCGAAAATCAGGTTGTACTGCAACGGATCGACGTCGGTAATGCGCAATGCGTAGCTCACCAGGCTGCCGGCTGCCGAACCACGGCCCGGTCCAACCGGAACGCATTGCGCGCGCGCGTAATGAATGAAATCCCACACGATCAGGAAATAACCTTCGTAGCGCATCTTCAGGATCATCTCGATCTCAAAAGACAAGCGGCTCTCATATTCGGCAAGGCTATTTCGTAGCAGACCTTGTTTCGCGAGGCGCTCTAGGTACGGTACGCGGGTGGCAAAACCTTCGCGCACCACCATCTCGAAATAACTTCCGGGCGTGTGGCCGTCAGGAACTTTAAATTCAGGGAAGGGATTGGGGACGCGCTCAATCTTTACGTTGCAGCGCGCGGCGATATCCACGGTGCGGCTGAGCGTCTCAGGCAATTCGCGAAATACCTGCGCCATTTCCACGGCGGTCTTGAAATAAAACTGGTCAGTAGCAAACTTCATGCGATGCGTATCACTCATGGTCTTGCCGGTCTGAATGCACAGCAAAACGTCTTGGGCGTGCGCGTCGGAGTGTTTCAAGTAGTGGCAATCATTGGTGGCCACCAGAGGAATGCCTGATTCTTTAGAAAGACGAACGAGGTGAGGATTAACGGTGCGCTCGATATCAAGGCCCTGATCCTGAATCTCCAAAAAGAAATTGCCCTTGCCAAAAATATCGCGCAACCGGTACGCATTTTCGCGCGCCTGATCGTATCGCTCTTCCACCACCGCTTCGGTGACCACGCCGCGCAAACACGCGGAAAGTGCGATCAACCCTTTGCTGTGCTTGGCCAGCAGGTCATAGTCAATGCGCGGTTTGTAATAAAAACCTTCGAGAAAACCGGATGAAACCAGCTTGATGAGATTTTTATACCCTTCCTGATTTTCGCAAAGTAGAACGAGGTGATTACTGCCTCGACCGGCGGGCTCGCCGTCGCCGCGTTCTTGACCGTTGGCGCCGTTGGTCTTTTCCCCGCGCTCAAGGCGGCTGCCTCTGGCTACGTACACTTCGCAACCGATGATGGGCTTGACGTCGCGCTTGCTGGCTTCATTAAAAAAATTCGCCGCGGCAAAAAGGTTCCCGTGATCGGTGATGGCCACCGCCGGCATTTTCTGCCGAGAAGCTTCGTCAAGCAATTCGCCAGTTTCGCAAGCTCCATCCAACAGGCTGAAATCAGTGTGAACGTGAAGATGAACAAACTGCGGCTGACCCATGGACCTCGATTCTAAATCGCTGCGCGGATAATTGCGAATGGCATTGTTGAAAACTTTGTGGTCAAGAAATTCCTTTGAAGCGACTCTAGACTATTTGCGCGCGTGAGTTTTCTTTCCGGTGGCATGGCCCGCACCGTGGCGCGACGATGCGTGTTTGTCAGCAGCCTTGTGACCGCTCTTCGCGCCTGCTTTTTTGGCCCTTTTTGCTTCCGTTTCGGCATCCGCGTGTTTCTGTTTGGCTGCGCTGCCCACGGCAAGCGCCGCCTGAGACTTCTCCGCCGCTTTGGATTTTTTCTCTTTCTCTTTCTTTTTCGGCTGCTCTTTGATGCCCGAAAGCTTGCGGAGAATTTTCTCGCGTTCCTCGGGAGTCTTTCCTCTTCCGGTGAGCTGCATGCCGAAAACCTGTTCGACGATAGCGTCGAATTTCGCGCCCGGGGGCATACCCAACGCGGTCAGTTCATTGACCACGAGTGGAAGTCCAGAGCGAAGCGGGCGCCATTTATTGAGGTACGCGCGAATCTTGGAGACCGCGGCGGAATTATTGGATTCCGCCATAATGTAAGCGATCTGGTCGACAGGAAGCTTTTCCAGGAATTTGTAGGCTTCCAGCGGAGTGCTGACTTTCTTACCGGTCAATTCTTTCTGGACACTCTGAATATGTTTGTCAAAGCTCAGCACTTCCTGCGCTTCGGCCGACCGGAAGCCTGCCTTGGAAAGCACGCCACTTTGCTCTCTGTCTTTAAGGCGCGCAAGAATGGCCAGCAGCATCGGCGTCGCGAGACGCGGCCGCAGCCCAGCGGTAAACAAATCTTCGCGGACATTGGATAGTCGTGTAATCGCGTCATATCCAGGACGCTTCTTCGCCAACAATGGGTTAACCGCCTCGAGCAGGTCATGATCTTCCCAAGCCTTCAATACCACCGCCGGACGCTCTTCACGAGCCAACGCGCGAAGTTCGGCGCCGGCATCTTCCGGAGTAATCGTGGCGGGCAATTCCCTCTCGATCGCCAGATCAAACCATTCCTGTGTGCGGGCCTCGATTTTGAAACCCATACGCGCGGCAAAGCGCAACACGCGCAGGAGACGCACAGGTTGATTGGTAAACGCATGAATGGTCAGCGCACGAACTTCCGCGCGTTCGATATCAGAAAGCCCGTTGGTGGGGTCGAGCAGCAATCCGCGCGACGCCGGATTGAGCGAAATGGCCACGGCATTGAGAGAAAAATCCCGGCGCCGCAGATCTTCCATAATGGTGGACCAGCGAACTTCCGGACGCGTGCCCGGTCGAATGTAGTGGTCGTCGCGCGCCGCGGAAATACTGCCCTCCACATCGCCGCTGAAGAGCAATTCGATATGGCGCAATTTGTCGTCTTCGACGAGTGTTTTAGCGCCACCTTTTTCCAGCTCGCGCGCGATCTTCGCCGGGTTCCCTTCCACGGTGAAGTCCAGATCACGCAATGACGCACCGGTAACCAGGTCGCGAACCGTGCCGCCAGTCAGATAAACATTGAAGCCCATGGCCGCGGACAGTTCCTGCACGCGCGTGAGTACAGCGCGCTGCTCCGGCGAGAGCCGGCTTTCCAACAAAAACATATAATCTGGCATTGCGCTCCTTCTTCTCTCTTCAGGAAGCTTGCGTTAACTTCGCGAAAGCACCTGCGATAAACATCAAGGCCTGTCCCGCGGCACTTGCATGCCACATGTTCATGCCCGGGGATGATGCGCTTTGTAAATCTGTTTCAACCGCTCTTCTACTACGTGGGTATAGATTTGCGTCGTGGAAATGTCTGCGTGGCCCAGCATCAACTGCACCGACCGCAAATCCGCGCCGCGCTCCAGCAGGTGCGTCGCAAAGCTGTGGCGCAACATGTGAGGAGTTAGCGAAACCCGCAACCCCGCGCGCTTGCCGTATCCCGACAAAATCTTCCACACTCCTACCCTGCTTAGCGAAACTCCTCGGCAGTTCACAAACAGCGTGGGACTGCCCCTAAGTCTGCCCAGCAGTTTCGGACGGGCATCGCGAAGATATTTTTCGACAATGACAAGCGCCTTGCGACCCACCGGAACGATGCGCTCCTTGTCACCCTTGCCGATGCAACGAACGCATCCAACTTTGCTGTCCAGATCGCTGACGCGCAAACCAATCAGTTCCGAAACGCGCAGGCCTGTGGAATATAAAATTTCCAGCATGGCGCGGTCGCGCAAACCCAAAGCGGTAGTCGAATCGGGCTGTTCCAGCAACCGCTCCACTTCCTCCAGGCGCAAATAGCCGGGCAAAGAGCGGCGAATCTTCGGCGATTCAAGATTGATGGTGGGATCGGTGGTGATCAGTTCTTGAATCTGCGCGAATCGGAAAAAATTTCGGAGCGTAACCAGGTGCCGCGCCACCGTGCGGCTCTCCAGATTCATCCTGTAAAGTCCGGCCAGAAAATCCACCAGGTCGTCGCGCGACACACTCTCGAGCGACAGCTTGCGCTTCTGCGCGAATACATCGAATTTCACGAGGTCCCGCCGGTAGGCCGAGACGGTATTGGACGACAGCCCCTTCTCCACTTTCACGTGCGTTAAGAATGACGAAATGGTGGCTGCTATTTCCATTACGGCTCCGCGAATCCGGCGTCGGCAGGCGTTCTCCGGCGAGTGGCAATACCGTAGATTTCTTCCAGTTCATGGCATCGGAAAAGCCAGGCGGTGCCAAGATAAAGTAGCGTCGCGCCGCCTAGCAGCGCCAGAAAAGTCAGCAGTTGCACCAGGAAACGCGAGTGCATGGTGAACTCTGTATAATGCATTCCGAACCAACACGCCACACCCATAATTGCCGAACATAAAGCGATTTTCGCGAAAGATTTGAAAATCTGTCTCCCGCCGATGGGACCATAGCGCAGTCGAAAAATAATAAAGAGCGCGAAGAAATCCACAAAGCAGGCGATCGCAGTCGCCAGCGCCGGCCCACCGTTTTGCACATAGACAAATAAATATTTCAAGAAAACAATATTCAGAATGATGTTTAACACCAGCGATACGGAAGCGACCGCCACCGGAGTCCGGGTGTCATGCGTGGAATAAAAGGCCGGCACGATCAACTTTACCGATGCCAGCGCCGGCAACCCAACCGCGTAACACAGCAATGCTCTGGCGGTAAGGCGCGTGGAGGCTGCCACGAATTGGCCATGCTGAAACAGCACACGGATGATCGGCTCACGCAGAATCATCAGGCCTAGAGCGGCAGGAATAGTGATGAAGGCCACAATGCGCACAGAAAACGATAGCGTCCGTTTCAGCCCGCCGTAATCTTTTGCGGCCGCCTGGTGGGACATCATCGGCAGGATGGCCGTGGCGACCGCTATGGCGTAGCCGCCGAGAACCAATTCCATCACGCGATCGGCAAGATACAGCGCGGTCAAACTGCCTTGCGGCATTTTCGCGGAGTTCACAAAGTAGGTGTCCACAAAAAAGTTGATTTGGCCGATGCCAATTCCGAAAAAGCGCGGGATCATCAGCCTGGCCACGTTTTGAATGCCCGGGTGTGTAAACGAAATGCCAAAATCGAAATGCATGCCCTTCTGCACCAGGGACGGCACCTGCACCAGAAATTGCAGAGCCCCGCCGACAAGGACCCCCACCGCGAGCGAAATCGCCGGGCTCTTGAAATAGTGCCAAACCACGCCAACCGAAAAGAAGATAATCGACAGATTCAAGAGCACCGGCGTGGAGGCCGGCAAGCCAAAAATGTGAAAGCAGTTCAAAATGCCCATGGCCAAGGCCGCCAGGCCAATAAAGAACAAATACGGGAAAATAATGCGATTCAACGTGATAGCGTCATCCCAATTCAGATGTTGGGCGGATGCTGGGATAAAGGTATGTATCACTGCGGGCGAAAAGACCATACCCAAAACTGTGATGATCGCCAGAACCAGCGCCAGGGTCCAAAACAGGTTATTTGCGAACTGCCAGACCTCTTTGGGCGATTTCTCGCGCATATAGGTCGTAAATACAGGTATAAAGGACGCACTCATGGACCCTTCACCCACCAAGCGCCGGAAAAGATTGGGGATGCGGTAGGCCAGGATGAAGGAGTCGGCTATATGGGAAGTGCCCAAAAGGAGCGCATAACGCTGGTCCCGGACATACCCGAGAATGCGGCTGGCAATGGTGACAAGAGAGATGATCGAGGCGGATTTGAGGATCTGCTTCTTTTCGGTCAACGGGCGGCACTCCGGGCCTAACCCTAATGAACACAATAGGTTGACAGGAAAACTTGCTTAACATAACATACATCGGCGCTGATTGGCAAATTTTCGCCTTTCCAGGCCACAAACCGCTAACTCCTTGAAAAATCGCGCTCCAACTTCGACGCACAAGAAGGTAGTCGTTGTCCTTGCGGACAAGAAGTCTCAGCGCGGCTATTTGAACCCTTCCCGGCTAGGCCAGAACGGCCCCATTGACCTGCTCAGCCCCGACGGCGAGCACACAGAAATCCCGTTGGAGAAGCTACGCTCGATTTATTTTGTTCGCGAATTCAACGACGACTTCGAGCCGGAGCGCAAAGCCTTCCTCAGCAGGCCAAAACTCGATGGCCTGTGGGTTCGCTTACGTTATAGCGACGGGGAAACGCTGGAGGGCGTCATCCCCAATGATTTGCTGAACCTGCTGGATAACGGGGTGCAAATCACCCCGCCGGATCTGAATTCGAACACCGACCGAATCTTTGTGCCGCGCGCCGCTTTACGCGAAATCACTGTGCTGGGTGTAGTTGGGATAGCCCGCCGTAAGCCAGCTGCGGCTCCCACAGCGGCACAACCACGGTTGTTCAACGAGTAGCCCCCATCCACATCACAACCGAACGGCCCGGTGCCTCAACAGGCGTTACTTTGATTTTATTGGTAGAGACTTGGAGAAAAGCCAGAGGAACAGTTTTGGGTCATCGTAAGCCTTGTCCCAGGAGACGTGTTTAACACCCGCAAACTCCGTGTAATGCACCTCAGCGCCAATTTGCCTCATGGCCGCCTGCATTCGTTGCGATTCGGTTACCGGCACGACCTCATCGTCCGCCCCGTGGAATATCCATACCGGCACTTTGCCGATCCTGGCGGCAGCTTCGGCATAACTTTTGGGCCCATCCTCTGGCGCCCATTTTATAAGCTCAGGATGAGCCTTAAGCGTCGCCGCGGGCGGATGAATTCCTCCGCAAATTACGACCAGCGCCGCAAAGCGGCCAGGATATTTTTGCGCCAGATACCAGGTCCCGTAACCGCCCATGGAAAGCCCGGTCAGATAGGTCCTGGAAGTGTCGCCATGAAATTCCTTTGTCGCGGCTTCCAGCGCGGCGATAGCCAGCTCGGTCATGGGCGGCTCGACCCACCAAAGATTCTTTCGGCATTGCGGCATCACCACAATGGCAGGAACCAAACTGCGATCACTGCGGATTGCAGAGCCAATACCAATATCAGTCTGCTGCAAACCATCGTCGGCGCGCTCACCGGAGCCGTGAAGAAACAGAATGACCGGCCATTTTTGTTTGGGAGTCCAATTGTCCGGGACGAAGACCTGATATTTGTACGTCACGCCCTGCAGCGTTAGGGTGCGATCCAGAAAGCCCGTTTCATGAGTTTTTGCGAAAACGGGAACTCCGATCCCCAGACATGCCAACAGAAATAGTAACTGGCGCAGCCACACGTTCGCATGCCTCCCATGGAGAACTTTAGCATGAATGTTAATTCTGGCTCCTTGATTTGATGCGTTCCAATCCCTTACTCGCTGTATTCAAGATAGTTGGAAACCGTTCATACTCCTCGCGTATCTAAAGTTACGAGAACAATGGGCGAAGCAAATCCAAAACCGTCCGGAAGACGCCTGGAACTGGACGCCGTGCGTGGGCTGATGCTGGTATGGATTACGCTTACCCACCTGCCGACCGCCGCCAGCACCTACGTCAATCAGCCCTTTGGCATCGTCTCTGCCGCCGAAGGCTTCATTTTTCTCTCCGCTCTGTTTACCGGCAGAATCTATTTTCGCATGGCGGAACACGATGGCTATCGGGCCACGATCTTCAGGTTGTGGAACCGCACCTTGCGGTTGTACGGCTACCACGCACTGTTACTGGCTTTTGCGTTTCTTGTCGCCGTACCGATCGCCGCTCGCGGCAACCGCCCGGGACTACACAACCTGCTGGATTTTTACTTCTATGCGCCAAGACGCGCCGTTGGCGAAGCATTTCTTCTAATCTATCGCCCGCCGCTGCTCGACATTTTGCCTATGTACATTATTTTTCTGGTCTTGACGACCGCAGCGCTTCTGTTGTCGCGTAGGTTCGAATGGAAACCCATTTTGTGGGGAGGTTTCGTTCTTTATTTCGTCGCGCAATTCGGTTTTCGCAACGCGGAACACAACTTCATGATGCGCTTCATCCCCACACGGATCCCGCTCAATGAAATGGGGTCGTTCGATCTGTGGGCCTGGCAATTTCTGTGGATCCTGGGCATCTGGTTTGGGGTGCGTTGGGCGCAAGACCGACTCCCTCTGGAGATTTGGGCCAAACGTCTTGTGATTCCAGCGGCTATGCTGGTGTGCGCGTTCTTTATTCTGCGTCGCGAGATCGCGCACGGTTTTGAGTTAGGCGCCGCGGAATTTCTTTTTGACAAATGGCATCTGGGAATCTTGCGCCTGGTGAATTTTGCGGCGGCGGCCACCGTGCTTGTCTACTTCCAATCGATCTTGAAGCCCCTGGCAATCAAGCCGCTCGTGCTGATGGGTCAATCTTCGCTGCAAGTGTTTTGCGTACATCTGCTATTTTGCTTCGCGGGACTCACACTGATGGGCAACGCGTCCATGCTCAGTGGCTGGAAGCAACTCGGGCTGTTGACAGCCACCTTCGCCGCCATGCTGGTCACCGCGAAACTGTTCTCCAAGAGCGAGGCCAAGCAGGAACGGCAACCGAAAACAGGCTTAGCGACCGAGGCTGGTCCGGTAACACCCACAACTTCTGCCCGATCCGCCGCAGCCTAGCAGCGCAGAAGTGATGCGAACGAAGTGGCAAGTTTAGCTATTACGGCGTGACGGGTTCGCTGCGCTTGTGAGTAAGTTTTCGCCGAATGTCTGGCCAAAACTCTTTGAGCACGATCGTCACGGTATCGTACCCAATCTGGCTCCCCCACACGCTTGCGGTATTCGACAAGGTCTTATCAGCGTGCGGATGATAACTGTAGGTCGAGATACTCGCGGCGATGGCGCTCCCGAATACCTCCGAGGCGTTGAACTGATCGTTGCCCGAGTCCGAACGGGTCACGACGATCCGGCTCATGGCGTAAAAGGTGCGATGCCAAAAGCCTCCCTTCCCCAGTTGATAAAAGCGCGGATCCTGGTGGAGCACTGAGGGAAGAATCGCGGAGGTAAAGTAGTTTTCGATGGTGCCATCGGCGGCTGCCGCTCCAAACCGCTTCCCATAACCTGCGGCACCCTGGCCGTAACCGGGCTCACTGTTTTCGGCCTGGCTGATTCCCGCCAGAAACGCATACCAGGGGACTTGGATGTAGTCGAAAGAAGACCGCGTCACTACGCCGAACTTTTGTTTGGTGGTTAGCGGCGAGACCTGATTGGCGTTCTCAAGAGTTAGGAAGTTTGGCAGAGTAAAGAATAGCCGGTCGTTGGATGTGGCGGGGGCCGCCGTTTCGGCCTTTTCCTCTGGAGTCTTATGTTTATTGGGGTGGTCCTTGTCGCCCTGGTTGCCTTGGTCTGTCTGTCCCTGCGGAGGCGGTTGCGCAGGTTGAGTCTCGGTCGCTGGCTGCGTCGAAAGCGCCGGCCGCGGAGTATCCACTTGTTCTTGTTGGGCAAGCGCAGGTAGTGCAACCAATAGAGCTGCGATGAGCGTTCTGATGGCCCCTGAGAGGAATCGCAGGCGCAAACCAGGTCTGTTAGTCATCTATTAATCGTCTCACAAGCTCCTCTTTTCCGAACAAAATCTGCCTCGGACGGTTCCCGTTCTACACCTAATACTGATGCGTAGTTTTGCCGTGACGGTTTATCCAACTTGTTAGTTAAACCGGCGGCGCATGCCCGGGCTCGCGCGTAAGTGGCTTGTCTTTAGTAATCGTCCGTTGTCCCTCCGCCTAACGCCGCCGCAGATAATTCCTTCTGGGCGCCCTCCGAGTTCCCGTCAAACAGTTGGCAGTTTGCCTGGCAGGGCTTATCCGCCTGCGACTGCCTATACTTCGCTGCTAACGCTGTGCGAGACTCGCACTGCTGTCAGGAGCGTCGTTCATGAAGCTATCGGAAATTGCCCGCAAGCTCGGCTGCCGCGTCGAAGGCCCACAAGACACGGAAATTACCGGTGTGGCCGGGATTGACCATGCTAAGCCCGGTCACGTCACGTTCCTAGCCAACCGGCGCTACTTCCCCCTTTTGAAAACGACGCAAGCGTCAGCCGTGTTACTTCAAGCAGGCATCACCCTGGACAGAGCGCCTGGTGCGCCCCCTATCTCGGCGCTGCGAAGCGAAAATCCCTATCTCGATTTCGCGCGAGCCATCGAATTTTTCTACCAACCGCCTGCTTACGCCCCGGGAATTCACCCCACCGCAGTGATTGCTAAGAGCGCACAAATCGGCGAAGGGGTCCACATCGGTCCCTACTGCTTTGTGGACGAAAACGCGCGAATCGGCCGCAACGCGGTGCTGCACAGCTTCGTCACAGTGTACCGGGGGGCAAAGATTGGCGCGGACTTTTTCGCCCACGCCCATGCCGTGGTTCGCGAGTTTTGCATCATTGGCGATCGCGTCATTTTGCAAAATGGAGTGGTTATCGGCGGTGACGGTTTGGGCTTCGCAAAACGAAAAGACGGGAGTTGGTACAAAATGGCGCAAGCCGGCGCCGCAGTACTTGAGGACGACGTAGAAGTACAGGCCAATGCTTGCGTGGACCGCGCCACCGTCGGCGAGACGCGCATTGGGCGCGGCGCCAAGCTGGATGACCTTGTGCTGGTGGGGCACGCATCGAAAGTCGGCAGCAACGCGATGTTGTGCGGCCAAGTTGGTCTGGCGGGGTCAACGCAGATTGGTCATGGAGTGATTCTGGCCGGGCAGGTGGGTACCGCGGGACACCTCAGCGTCGGCGACCATGCCGTGGTTACCGCCCAGAGCGGAATTCCCAACGACGTTCCCGCGCGCGCCATGTATTCGGGTTACCCTGCGGTGGACAACCGGCAATGGCTGAAATCAGTGGCGGCGCTGAACCGCTTGCCGGAACTGCAAAAACGCGTCTGGGAATTGGAAGTGGAAATCGAAAAATTAAAAACGCGCAAAAGCCACTTACAGGGTTAGTTTCGCAAAATTATGCGGCTCCAGGAAATCCTATCGGCCGCTGATCTGGCGGGAGCGCTGCCGCCAGAGTGTCGTGCACCAGGTCGTTCAGCTTATCGCGAGTTTCCAAGGTATACGCAGAAGCGTCGATAGGCGGCAAAAACTCCACCACAATTTCGCCTGGCCGCAGAACCAGCGACCGCTTCTTCATTAACCGATGAGCGCCGGAGCACGCCACCGGCACGATGGGCGCGCCAGCATTGATGGCCATCACCACCGCGCCTCTCTTGAATTGTTGCAAACGTCCGTCCGGGCTGCGCGTGCCTTCCGGATAAATCAAAAAAGATTGCCCGGCTCGCAGTTCTTCTGTTGCTTTGTCCAGACTGGCTAAGGCGGAGTCCCGGCCGCCGCGCTCGAGGGGAATGAAGTGCGCCAGCCGGAACGCTTGTCCCACGATGGGCCAGCGAAAAAGTGATTCTTTCAACAGGATGGCAATGCGGCGTGGAATCGCGCCGACGACGGCGGGAGCGTCCAGAGTGCTGGTGTGATTCGCGGCAAAAACGCAGGCAGCAGCGGGAATACGTTCAATGCCCTTGACTCGCACGCGTACGCCGGCGGCACGCACAAAAAACATCACGCCGCCTATGCCTGCGCGAAAAAGCGGATCCGGATTGCGTGTGATCAGTGTGTATATCAGCAGCGGCGGACCGGCCAGCAGGATGTACAGCGACATAAAAACACTGACCAGTAGAGTACGAATCATGAAAGGCTTTTGAAGTCTTGTCTCAGGTTTTCTCCGAGCCGCTGTGACTCTTCACCCGTCACGCCTAAGGCTTGGAACTCTCCAGCACCTTAGGCTGAATCGCAGTCACTTTCACGCTGCTGTGATCCCCATCTTGCAGCGTAATCCGTTCCCCCTTCTCTTCAAACTGTCTCAGAAATTCCGGATCCTCCCACGCGCCCCACTCCACTTTCACCCAACTGAATAATTTATAATCGCCAGGCGCAATCCCACGCAGAGCGAAGTTTCCGTATTGGTCGGTGCTCTCCGTCTTGTACTTCTGATAGTTCTCACGCTGCGATAATTCCGGCACCAGCACAACCGACACACCCGCCTGAGGTAAACCATCCGAATCCATTACCGTGCCCTGCACCCGCGCGCCCCGGGAACTCACCACAACTTCCAGCGAGCCCGCGTCTCCGCGCGTCACCGTAAAGCCATCTTTTAAGGCACTGGATTCACCGTAGCGGATATCCTTTATGTAGCAGTCTTTGGTCATGCCGAATACTGCCGCTTGGTAAGTGCCCTCGCCCAGCCCTTTCAGAGTAAAAAGATTGTCTCGTCCAACCTTGCCTTGCCCACGAACTCTGAAGA
>Ga0307479_10002112_pt1 | contig 18106 bp, 18 predicted proteins | sample atmos_gasesECM4C_FD_203743 | JGI IMG/M metagenome (GOLD analysis project Ga0307479, IMG submission 203743) | Hardwood forest soil microbial communities from Morgan-Monroe State Forest, Indiana, United States - atmos_gasesECM4C_515 | ecosystem: Environmental > Terrestrial > Soil > Temperate... | reverse complement strand
ACTGGCCGCTACGACATATTCCAGTTTCGCCTGCGGCCTCACGCCTCCCATCTTCCCGCGAACGTCACACTCAGCCTAAGAATCGATCCGAGTGTGCGGTACGCGCTGGACGAGAATATACCGGCGGTGACGGATGCTTCGCCGCTGGACAATGCTCGCGCTGGACGTGTGATTGGCCCAATACCAGACATGTTGCTGCCCGCGAGGGTCGTGCATGGTCCCTCGCGACGCGCCGTGGCATGGGTTCGCATCGCAGTCGCTGCGATCGCCCTCCTCTTCTACCTTTTCCCAGGCATCGCCGTTCAACGCTTCACCTCGACCGGCGATCAACTGGTCAGGGCAGGGGAAACCGTGTCCGTCGAAGATCGCCGAGAAGCGGATGTATCTAAGGGTGCTCTTGTGATTGTGATCCTTCTGTCCAGCGAGTCGCTCGTTGCCGTAGCCCGCGCAATCGTCGGTCGCGGTTGACCAGATATGATTGTTGTCGGTGTCACCAGTATGCGATCTGCGAGTGGCAAAGCCTTGAAGGACGGTGCAGCGGCAGTCATGGTCAATGGCTTTCTCACGTCCGCACTCGCAGAAGAGAGAATCACGCGGTCCAAGCGAGCAGGGGGATGGAGACATGCGATGGGTCGCTGTCTCAGGGCTTCTGACCTACCCGCCAGGAGTGTAGAGGTGGTGGCGGTCAGCAGCTGTTGTGATCTGGTCGACGTGCCCTGCGAGGAGGACCTTGCCCTTCGCGCGTTCTTCCCGCGAGCTCGCATCCTGCACGTGCCGCACCACTTGTCCCATGCGCTCTATGCGCACTACGCGTCGGGCTATGGCAAGTCTCTGGTGGTCGTTAATGATGCGGGCGGTAACACCCTGACGCCGGGAGGTGAAGCCTGGTGGGCCTTAGCGCGCGAGCAGACAACATACTTCGTTCTCGATCAGGCCGGGGCCCGTGTGGTCGGCCGTGACTTTGAGCGACCTTACGAAGCCGGGTTCGGTGAAATCTTTCGGGCAGTCACGAAGTTCCTCGGCTGGCGCTCTGGCTATGATGCTACGAAAACAATGGCCCTGAGCGCACTCGGGCAAGCGGATGGGCTAGACGTAGAACCGCCATTTCGATTTGATCCACACTCTGGACGCATCCGTGGATCTATTGCCAATGACCCCATGGATCCCATCGGAATGATTCGTCGCTATGTCTCAGCAGGCAGTGTTCGGGTGGAGCCAAGACGGCCCGGCGCCGAGTTCCATCGAGCTCACGCGGACTTAGCAGCACGAGTACAGCGCAGTTTCGAGGACGCCCTGCTACAGAAGTTGAGGCAATTGCATCTGGATACCGGAATTTCACATGTTTGCCTCGGCGGTGGGGTCGCCTACAACTGCAAGGCCAACCAGCGCGTGGCCCAGGACTTTGGTTCGGACAGGGTATTTGTGCCGGCGTCGCCAGGAGATACGGGCCAGGCTATCGGCAATGCGATCGCCGCAAGCGTTCAACTCGGCATGACGGTGGATCGACAACGCGTCGCCGACCCATACCTCGGGCCAACTACACGGTCGCCGAAGTCGAACGGGTGGGGCGGGCCTCCAACGTATCTCGTGGCGGCGGAACTCGTTGCGAGTGGGCTGGTAGTTGGCCACGTGGAAGGCCCGAGTGAATTCGGTGCGCGCGCATTAGGGAACAGGAGCATCTTGGCCCCAGCGACGGATCGTCGAGTCGTCTCACGCCTGAACCAGGCCAAGCAACGAGAGTCCTTCATGCCCTTTGCGGGTTCAGTCCAGGTAGAAAGAGCCCCGCGACTCTTCGAAGGCGTAAAGACGTCCCCCTACATGCAATTCACAATGGACGCTCTAGGGCCAGCCTGCCGCCGGTATCCCGCGGTCGTTCATGTGGATGGAACGGCACGGATGCATCTCGTGCATCGCACCGTTGCACCCTGGATGTGGTGGTTTCTTGAGGCATACAGGGCGTTGACCAATGAGGACGTAGTTCTCAATACGTCGCTGAACGGGCCGGGTGAGCCGATCGTCGAGTCTGCAACAGACGCTGAACGTCTATTCCAGACCGGCGTAGTCGATGCGCTACTTACAGAAGAAGGCGTGATACGGAGCCGATGTTCCAGTTGCGTCGTCGGCGGCATGCCGTGAAATTGACGAAGGAACAGAGATGAGCGTGCGTGGTCGTATGGAATTTGTGGAGGCGGTGACGCACGTTGCCCGTACGATAACGGACTGTGCCCGGCGGCGGAGCACTGGCGTCGCTGCGTTAGCGATTGGTGGCGGAAGCCAGTCGGGTAAGTCCTATTTCGCGACGACGGTCGCCGCCATCCTAGAGCAGAGTGGGATAGCGACGATTCTGCTACCACTAAGCGCCTACTATCGTGAGGAGGCGTTGCTCCGCTCCAGACAAGGGGCAGAAGAGGGAAGGGAGCTTGCTCGTGAGGAACTGGACTTCGATCGCCCCTCCGCTTTCGACCTTGCTGGGGTAGCTACCGACGTGAGACGCTTGTTGGACGGACAGCCCGTCCAGCTTCGGCGATACGTTTATCGGCCCGATCCCGCCGCGAGCGGGTTTCCGCAGGGCTCGTGTGTCGATGCGGGGGAAGTCAGGGCGAATTCGCCAACCGTGGTTCTCGTTGATGGTTTGTTTGCTCACCATGCCCCTGTCAGTGAGGCGGTTGACCTAGTGGTCGTCCTAGTTCGGCCAGACGTTACTAAGCGGCGGCAAAGTAGGATAGCTCGCGACGTCGCGGAGCGCGGATACACTCTGGAACTGGCAACGCGGAGATGGGAAGAGTTTGTTGAGCCCGGGTATAACCGCGACGTCTGTCCTCCTGAGTTCGAGAGCCGCTTTGTAATCGACCTCGTCATTGACAACGACTGCTAGTGGGAGAAGGCCCGGTGTCGCTGATCTTGTGGCAGGGGATTGAGGTAGACGGCCTGGTGCCGGAAGAACAGCTGTGACGGCGGTTGCGCCGACGGATGGACCAACAAACGGGGTCAGGTCAACATCTACGCGTGAGCGCCCTGAGTGCTGTAGTGGAGTTGACCCGTCTCTGTGCCCGGCTTGGAGTCAGGGATGTGCCATGAACAACACGCTTAGCCACGCCGGCGCCATCGTGACCGTGCGGGCGGTGGCGATGGCGCCGGCGGCACCCTACTGGCAGTGAACTACCGGGGAATGGCCAACGTCAAAGTCTCGCCTCGACGCCTTCCGAGTAGTCCAGTATGGGAGTCGTCGCCTGGCGGGGTTCATCTTCTCGATTGGCGGTTGGGTGATCCTCGCAGCGATCCTCGGCCATCTGAGGCAACCGACAGGGTCAGGGGGTGCGCTGCGCGGACGCCGCCGCGGCGGTGCCGACCGTCTCGATCGTCTGCCGCACCACCTCGCCGCCCTTGACCACGACGCGTACACGGTTCGGATCACCGAACAATCCGATGTCCTGCAGCGGGTCGCCCTGCACCGCGATTACGTCGGCGAGCTTGCCCGCCTGCAGCGTGCCCAGCTCGTCCTCCCTGCCGATCAACCGCGCGGGGACGCTGGTCGCCGCGGCCAGCGCCTGCAGCGGCGACATGCCGCCCTCGACCATCAGGGCGAGCTCCCGCCCGTTGCCACCGTGCTCGCCGACGCCGGAGTCGGTGCCCAGCGCCACCTGCACGCCCGCCGCCACCGCGGCGCGGAAGGCCTCGATGTGCACCGCTGCGACGCGCTCCGCCTTGCGCACCATCTCCTCGGGGATCGCACCCGGGTTCTTGACGGCGATGGCAGCAACGTCGCGGGGCGCGACCAGGGTGGGCACCAGGTAGGCGCCCTTGGCCCTCATCAGGGCGATGCCCTCCTCGTCGAGCAGGCAGCCGTGCTCGATGCTGCGCACGCCGCCGTGCAGCGCGTTCTTGATGCCCAGCGCCGACATGGCGTGGGCGAGCACGTGCTTGTGGTGCACGCCGGCCTCGTACACCGCGACGGCGATCTCCTCGACGGTGAGCTGCGGCGTGTCGGGCAGGTCGCCGGCAGAGAGCACGCCGCCGCTGGTGCACAGTTTCACGTTGTCGGCACCGGCGCGCAGGACCTCGCGGACACGGCGCCGCATCTCGTCGACGCCGTCGACGCGCGAGTGAGGGATGTCCAGGGTGCTGTCGATGTAGAGCTCGCAGCTGCACGGCGTGTAGGGGTCGGCGTGCCCACCGGTTTGGGACAGGATCGACACCGACAGGCGCAGCCGCGGGCCGGGGAAGAAGCCGCTGTCCACGGCGAGGCGCACCCCGATGGGAGTTCCGCCGGCGTCGCGCACCGTGGTGAATCCCGACTGCAGCGTCGCGTTGCAGTTGGGAATGGCGTGCAGCAGCGTGTACGACCGCGGCGTCATCAGCCGGTGGGCCATGTTCATGCCGCTCTTCATGGCCAGGTGGACGTGCATGTCCATCAGGCCGGGCAGCACCGTGAGGTCGTCGCCCTCGATGACCTGGGTGCCGGCGGGGAGGGTGACGTCGCTGCGCGCGCCGGCGGCGACCAGGCGGTCGTCCTCCCAGACCACCACGGCGTTCGCCACCGGGTCGCGCCCGGAGCCGTCGATGAGCCGGTCGGCGACGAGCGCGATCGGGGGCATGGGCAACTCCTCCTTGGCGTGTCGCGCCCACCCGCGCGATGTCCCCCAGCGTAGCGCGCCGTTCCGCGTGATTACTGCGGTCGAGCCAGCCGCTCCACGCGCCGGCGCCGCCGCCGCAGGGCCATGCCGCGACGCAGCGCGGAGCCCTCGCGCACCGCGCCCCCGGCGAAGCCGGCCGCCAGGACGAGCATGACGACGCCCAGCCAGCGCGGGTTCAGCACGGTGAGCGTGGTGCCCGCCGAGACCAGCACCAGGGCGGCGGCGAGGAAGGCCAGCAGCGCCGCGGCGATCCCGGCCAGGCGCGCGCCTTCGAGCACGTCGGGCATGGCGTCGCTGATGCGCCCGCCGCCGACCAGCACGCGCAGCCAGTCCGGCGGTTGCGGCCGGCTGCCCGTGCCCGGGGTGCGGTTGCTGGGCGGTACGGGCACCCCGGCGCGGACCCGACGCCGCAGGAAGACAACCCCGGCGAGGAGGGCTAGCCGGGAGAGCACCTTGAGGATCAGCGCGAAGGGCATGGCGTGTGTGCAGTGATCATCGCGCAGCGCCCCACAAAGAGCGCCTGGTTCTAGTCACCGTCGCCCAGCCTGCCGAGCATGCGCACCCGGTCGTCGGTCGTGTGGTCGACCTGGAGCGTGGTGTGCTCGATGCCGAAGCGCTCGTGGACCAGGCGCTCCATCTCCAGGCGGATGGCGTGGCAGTCGTCGCCGGGGTGGACCAGGACGTGGGCGCTCAGCGCCGGGAAGCCGGAGGTGATCTCCCAGACGTGCAGGTCGTGGACGTTGGCGACGTGGGGGTGGGCGACCAGGGTCTCGCCGATCAGCTGCGGGTTGAGCCCCGCGGGCGCGGCTTCGAGCAGGGCGCGTCCCGCTTCGCGGATGAGCGTGTACGCCGCACCCAGCATCAGCGCCGCGACCGCCACCGAGGCGATTGCGTCGGCACGCAGGAATCCCGTCTGCAGGATGACCACCGCGGCGACGGCGGTGCCGGCGAAGGCCCAGAGGTCGGTGAGCAGGTGGCGGTAGCCGCCTTCGACGTTGAGGCTGTGCCGCCCGGCGTGGGCCAGCTGCCAGGTGGCCGCGGCGTTGACCAGCATCCCCACCAGCGCGATGGCGAGCACCGCTCGCGCCTCGACCGGTGCGGGCGCGGCGAGACGCCGTCCCGCCTCGACCACGATGAGCGCCGCCAGCACCACCAGGGTGACGCCGTTGGCCAGCGCCGAGAGGATCTCCGCGCGCTTCAGCCCGTAGGTGAAGCCGCCCTCAGGGGGACGCGCCGCCAGGCGCATCGCCACCAGGGCAAGTCCCAGCGCGCCCGCGTCGGTGAGCATGTGGGCCGCGTCGCTGAGCACCGCGAGGGAGTGGGCGGTGACCCCGACCACCACCTCGCCGACCATGAAGGCGAGGATCAGGACCAGCGCTGCGGCCAGGCGTCGCGCCCCCGCCTCCGGCGTGTGCCAATGGGTCGCCGCGTGCGGGTGGGTGCTCACGGTGCTGAGCGTACCCACGTGCAACGCCCGTGGGACATCGGCTGTCCTCTGCGCACGTAGGGGGCGGAACCGGAGCAGCTCCCGGCGATGCAGCCATCGGCGTCTCTCGGTCCGCCCGTGTGGTGACTGGAAGGAGATGCTCATGCGGCGACGCATCCTGGCTGGACTGGCGGCGGTGATCGGGGCGGCGAGCCTGGCGGTGACGGCACACGCGAGCTTCGGCGCGTTCGCGCTCACGGCGGCACCCGCGGCGAGCACCTCAGCGCACACGGCGGCCGCGCCCGCGTACACGTGCAACATCCAGGGGTACCTCACCGGCCAGTGCCCACCGCCGCGACTCTGCATTCACGGACCCTGCCCCGACGGCGCGACGGCGTCCACGACGGCAACCGCCGCGGCGCCGGCTGCAGCCATCACCTGCGTGAACAGCCCGCTCATCCCCGTCGACCCCTGCCGGGTGATCTGCCCGCACTGCATGGCTGACACGGCGGCCCCCGCGACCACGGCCACCGCCGCGGCCCCCGCCCCCGCCTCGTCGCCCGCCTACGTCTGCACCCTCCAGGCGATGCTCGCCGGCACCTGCAAGCCGGCGATCTGCGCAGGCCACATGTGCCCGATGGTCGACCTCACCCCGACGTCGGTCACCGCGGCGCCGGCGGCCACCGTGCGCCTGGGCCGCTAGCTGCACCCCGGTCCTTGAGCGGGCGAACCGTTGCCGGTCCGCCCGCCAGGAAGGGGTGAAGTGCGAAGGGAATGGGGGGCTGCCTGACAATTCTGCCACCTTGCGCGCCCGCTTCGTCCTGATGACCATGAACATGGTCTCTGGCGGCCCTCCCCGCACCCCCGGAGGGCCGCCGCGCTGCGTGGTACAGTCGCGCGCACCAGCAGACCCGGAGGAGGATCCAGCCACCATGGTGCGTGCCTACGTGCTCATCAGCGCGTCCCCCGGCAGGGCCATCGACGTGTCCAGGAACCTCAAGGGGCAGGACGGCATCGTCAGCGTCGACGCCATCACCGGCGAGTACGACGCCATCGCCCAGGTGCAGGCGCCGGACATCGCCGGCATCGGCCAGCTCATCGTCGAGAAGATCCAGCGCCAGGACGGCGTCTTCAAGACCATCACCTGCCTGGCGGTCGAGTAGCCGTCGCTGTGACCGCGGCCTCCGGCGGACACGCCGTCGTCGAGGGCCGCGTCGGTCTCCGCGGCTTCGCGTCGTTCTACAGCGAGGCGCTGGGACGGTTTCGCGGCAACCGCCACCTGCAGCTGTCCTTCTGGTCCTGGGCGCTGCTCGGCCTTGTCTTCACCGAGGCGCTGGGCATCGGCGTGGCCCAGATGGACTCGCGCGGCTGGGTGGTGGCCGCGGCGATCCTGTGTTTCGTCTGGTGGGGCCTGGTGAGTCTCGTGCTCGCCGGCGGCGCCGCGCTGCTGATCACCCCGTCGGACGGGGCGTTCATCGACTACTACGGCGTCCCCAACGGGCTGACAGCATTGCGCGCCTACGCAGTCGTCCCGCTGATGATCACGGCCTCGGTGTCGACGCCGGGACGGACCGGCTTCGTCATCTGGTGCGCCGTCGCCGGCTCGGCGGGCATGCTCGACGTCGTCGACGGCTTCATCGCCCGCCGGGTCGGCCCGCTCACCGAGCTGGGTCGCGCCTTCGACCCCGGGATGGACGCGCTCTTCTTCAGCGCCGGTGCTTACTCCGCCTGGCGTTTGGGCATCATGCCCTTCTGGTTGATGGTGTTCATCTATGTCCGCTACCTGGGGCCGCTGCTGGCGACCCCGATCGTCCTGCTCACCCGGCGCCGGCCCGAGCTGGTGCACACAGCCTGGGGACGGCGGAACACCCTGTACATCGGCGTGGTCGTGTTCACCCTGATGTGGGTCAAGATCGCCGGGGGCCCGGTCGACGCCGTCGCCCTGGGCATGGGCGTCCCGCTGCTCGGCGTCAGCACCCTGCTCCACTTCTGGGCGCTCGGGGTGCGCGCCTATCGCGCGCCGGTGGTGCGGTGAGGGCTGCGCGATGAAGGCTGTCGTCAAGCCGGAGCCGGGGCCGGGCTTCGTGGTGACGTCGGTGCCCGATCCTGCGCCCGCGCCCGGCGAGGTGCTGCTGCGCGTCGAGGCCGCGTCGATCTGCGGCACCGACGTCCACCTGTACGAGTGGAACCCGTGGGCGGCGGGACGGGTGCATCCGCCGCGCGTCATGGGACACGAGATGTGCGGCTCGGTGGTGGCGCGCGGCGGCGGCGTGGAGAGCGTGCCCATCGGTGCGCGGGTCGCGGTCGAGACGCACCTCGTCTGCGGACACTGTCCCGAGTGCCGTCGTGGCGACTTCCACGTCTGCGCCAACACGCGCATCCTCGGCGTCGACGTCGACGGTGTCTTCGCCGAGTACGTCCGCGTGCCGGCGCACAACACCTGGCCGGTGGCGCCCGGCTTGGCGCCCGAGCTGGGCGCGTTGATGGAGCCGTTCGGCAATGCCGTCCACGCCTGTTCCTACGGGCGGCTGCGTTCGCAGACGGTGGCGGTGTTCGGCTGCGGGCCGATCGGCTGCATGTGCGTGGGCATCGCCCGGGCGGAGGGCGCGACGCGCATCGTCGCCATCGACCGCAACCCGTACCGGCTGGAGCTGGCGCGGGCGATGGGCGCCGACGTGGTGGTCGACGCGTCGTTGGACGACGAGGCGATCCTGGACGCCGCGGGAGGTCCGCTCGACTGCGCCCTGGAGATGAGCGGCGCACCGGCCGCCATCGCGGCGGCGACGCGGCTGGTGCGGCCCGGCGGCTGGGTGTCGCTGCTCGGCATCGGTGACGCGCCGGCGACGCTCGACCTCTCCCGCGACGTGGTCATGAAGGGCCTGACGCTGTACGGTGTCACCGGGCGCCGCATGTTCTCCACCTGGGAGCAGACCAGCGCCTACCTCACCGGCAACCGCATCGACGTCAGCCCCCTGCTCACCCACCGCCTGCCGCTGGAGTCCGTGGACGACGCCATCGCCCTGATGCGCTCTGGACAGTGCGGCAAGGTGGTGCTGCGACCGGGACCCAACAACGCATGATCGAGAACCACGAGATCACCATGAGCGCGGCGGTCAACGCACTCGACGAGTCGCTCTCGGAAGACCTGGAGCAGCTCCGCCGTGACGGGCTCTACCGTCCCCTGCGCGTCCTCGAGTCGGCGCAGGCGGCGGAGGTCGTCATCGGCGGGCGGCGCCTGGTCAACCTGAGCAGCAACAACTACCTCGGCCTGACCACGCACCCGCACCTCATCGAGGCCGCCGTGCAGGCGACGCGCGAGTGGGGCGCCGGCAGCGCCGCGGTGCGCACCATCGCGGGCACGCAGACGCTGCACGAGGAGCTGGAGCGGCGGCTCGCGGTGTTCAAGAAAACGCCCGCCGCGCTCACCTTCCAGAGCGGGTATGCGGTCAATCTCGGCGTGCTGAGCGCGATGCTGGAGGACGGCGACGTGGTGATCAGCGACAAGCTCAACCACGCCAGCATCATCGACGGCATCCGCCTCACCAAGGCCGACCGCCTCCTCTACGAGCACGCCGACGTCGACGACGCGGAGCGTGCGCTGCGGCGGGCGCGGGAGAAGGGGTACCGCCGGGTACTTCTGGTCACCGATGGCGTTTTCTCGATGGACGGTGACATCGCCCCGCTCCCCGAGCTGGTCGAGCGCGCCGAGAGGTACGGCGCTGCGGTGATGGTCGACGACGCGCACGCCTCCGGGGTGCTGGGCAGCAACGGCCGCGGCACCACCGACCACTTCGGCCTGCACGGCCGCGTCGCCCTCAACATCGGCACGCTGAGCAAGGCGGTCGGCGTCCTCGGCGGCTACGTCGCCTCCACCCAGGCGGTGCGCGACTACCTGATCCACAAGGGACGCCCGTTCCTCTTCTCGTCGTCGCATCCGCCGGCGGTCGTCGCCGCGTGCATCGCGGCCATCGACGTGCTGGAGAACGAGCCGGAGCTGCTGGTCAGCCTGTGGGACAACACGCGGTACTTCAAGGGACAGCTGCGTGACCTCGGCTTCGACATCGGCCGCAGCGAGACGCCGATCACCCCCGTGATGTGCGGCGAGGCGCCCGCGGCGATGCGGCTCAGCGACGTGCTCATGGAGCGCGGCGTCTTCGCCCAGGGCATCGGCTTTCCCACCGTGCCGCGCGGCCAGGCCCGGGTGCGCACCATCGTCACCGCGACGCACAGCCGCGCGCAGCTCGACCATGCCCTGCAGGCGTTCGCCGAGGCGGGGGCGGAATTGGGCCTGCGGGGCGGGGCGTAACGCGGTGCGGCCGGCCGGGTTCTGATGGCACACAAGACGGAATCGGAGCTCGCCGCGGAGCGGGAGCTGATCCTGGCCGCGCAGCGCGACCGGGCGGCGTTCGCCCCGCTCTACGAGCGCTACGTCGACCAGATCTTCGCCTACGCCTACAGCCTTACCCACAACAGAGAGCTCGCCGAGGACGTGACCGCAGCCACCTTCGCCAGGGCCATCGAGGAGCTGCCGCGCTTCGAGTGGCGCGGGGTGCCCTACTCCGCGTGGCTGTACCGCGTGGCCGCCAACCTGGTGGCGCGCGACAAGCGCCGTCCCGGCTGGATCGAGCTGTCGCCCCACCTGCACGACGACGAGGAGTCCCCGGAGGACGCGGCCACCCGCCTCGATCGCGACGCCCGCATCCGCGCCGCCGTCGCCGAGCTGCCCGCGGACCAGCGCCAGGCGGTGCTGCTGCGCTTCGGCGGCGACCTGCGCAACAAGGAGATCGCCGGCATCATGGAGCGCAGCGAGGGCGCGGTGAAGCTGCTCACCTTCCGCGCCATGACCACGCTGCGCAAGCGCCTTGGCGCGCCGCTGCCGGCCGAGCGCGACGAGCAGGGGGCGCGCCGCCGCCATGCCTGAGCCGCTGGGCCTCGACCTCGCCGGCGACGCCGAGCTGACCGCCCTGGGCGTCGAGCTTCACGCCGCGCTGCAGCAGCCCTGGCTGAGCGGGCTCGACCGCGCGCGCATCCACGCCCGCGCCGTGGAGATCGCCGAGGCCCACGGGCACGGTGGTTTCCGCCGAGCCTGGCCGCAACTTGCGCAGCTCTCGGCGCATCCGGCGATGGTCGGCGGCGCCGCCGCGGCGGTGCTCGCCCTGGCGGGCCTGGTGGCGCTGCGCGAACGCCGCGGCCACGGCGCCCCGTCGGTGTTGCGCGCCGCCTGAGCCGCCCCGGGGAGCGTGGGGCGATAACCCCCAGCCGTGTCCAAAGTTTCTCTCGACGTGGGGAAAAAGCCCCAATCGGGCGTACAATCCTCCGTACCATGGCCAACCTGGAGACCCGCGACACCGAGCCCGCGCTGAGCCCGCGCGAGCTCGCCCACCTGCGTCGCCGCGACCGCAAGCGCACCACCGCGATGGTCGTCGACAACGCCGGAGTGAAGCGCATCCTCCAGTCGCAGCGCCGCCGCGAGGAGGCGCGCATGGCTCGCGAGAGGGCAGGCAGCGGCGCTTCGGGCCCGCGCACGGGGGGACAGGCAGACCCATGACACAGGTGACTGGGGCCACCGACGTGGCGAGCCCCAGGCAGGCGGGGGCGGTCGTCGAGGCGGGCCAGTCCGAGATTGCCGTTGGCGAGGTGCCGGTCGGCGAACGGATCCGGCGTCTCCGCCTGGAGCGGGGGCTGTCGCAGTCCGAGCTGGCCGCCGGGCGGCTGAGCAAGGGCTTCATCTCGCAGATCGAGTCGGGGCGCTCCCGGCCGTCGCCCGAGTCGCTGCGCTTCATCGCCCAGCGCCTCGGCGTGCCCATGGTGGCGCTGCTCCCCGGCCTCGAGCTGGCCCAGCAGCAGGCCTTCCTGCTTCGCGCCGCCGAGGCCGCGGTCAAGGCGCGCGAGCAGAGCGAGGCCGAGTCGCTGCTCGACGAGGCGCGTCCGCTGCTCTCGACCGCGGCGGAGCTGTCCTGGTTCCACCGCCTGCGCGGCGAGCTCTTCATCCTGCGCGCGGAACTGGACGTCGCCCTCGACGAGGCGCTGACCGCCTTCGAGAACGTCTCGGGGATGGACGCCTCCGACGAGGCGGTGCGCGCCTGCAACCTGGTGGGACGCATCCACCACCTCGCCGGCCGCCAGCCCGCCGCGCTGCTCTACTTCGACCGCGCCGCGGCGTTGGCGACACATTCGTCCGTATCTCCCGCGGTGCGCGCCCTGGTCCACTCCAACCGGGGCAACACCCACATGCGCCTCGGCGACCCCGACCACGCCATCACCGCCTACGAGACGGCCCGCGCCGCCGCCGAGGACGCCGAGGACCTGTGGATGCTCGCCCTCGCCGAGATGGGCCTCGGCGAGGCCGCCCGGCAGCGCAGCGACCTGCCCGCCGCCATCGGCCACGCCGAGCGCGCGATCACCCTGTTCGAGCGCATCGAGATGCGCCAGCTGCAGGCGCTGATCCTGCACAACCTGGGCCACGTCCACTTCGACCAGGGCGACCTCCCCGCCTCGCGTCGCCTGCAGGAGCAGGCGCTCAGCGCCGGCCGGGCGATGAACGACCCGTACGTCATCGGCTACGCCATGGAGCGCCTCGCCGCGCTGGAGGTCGCCGAGGGCCACGCGGAGGGCGCCCTCGCGGTCGCGCAGGACGCCGTCGAGGCGGCGCGTGTCCTCGGCGAGGACGCGCTGCTCGCCATCGCCCACGCGGTGCTCGGCGAGGCCCTGGAGCTCAACGCCGATCGCGCCGGCGCCGACGCCGCCTTCGCCGAGGCGCGCCGCATCTCCCAGTCCGCCACCAACATGGAGCGCCGCCAGGTGTTGCTGCGCCACGGCTCCCTGCTGCGCGCCCGCGGCGACTACGAGGCCGCCTCCCACTGCTTCGAAGCCGCCGCCCGCATCTCGGTGAGCTAGCCCGCGGGGACCTCCAGGGCCACTCGCACGGCGTGGGACTTCGGGCCAAGGCTGGCAGTTTCCAGCGCTTCGGCGTAGCGGTCGAGCGGGTAGCGGTGGGTGACGATCATGTCGGCGGGATAGGAGTCGTCGGTGAGCCACTCACGGACGATGCTGAAGGTGCGGCGGCCGTCCGTCTCGGTGGCGTAGACCACGGTGCCGCGCACGGTGAGCTCGCGCCACCACACCAGCGACCAGTCGACCTTCTGCCTACCCGCGGTGCCGACCATCACCAGCGTCCCGCGGGGGCGCAGCATGCGCATGGCCAGGTCGAGCGTCTGCGGGCTGCCGACGCAGTCGAAGACCACGTCGACGCCGCCGTCGAGGACGGGCAGCCTGCCGAGACGGGGCTTGAGCAGACGCGCGCCTGTGTGCTGGGCGGCCCGTTGCAACACGGCGTTCGGTGGCCCAGCCCACATGCGCGCCGCGCCGGCTCGCCGGGACTGTTCGGAACCGAACGGCGGTGGCCCGTCGGGTGACGCCGACGGCGGGCCGACCGCGGTGATGTCGAGGTCGGGATGGAGGCGGTGCAGGGCCATGGTGACCAGCAGCCCGAGCGTTCCCGGGCCGATCACCACGGCGGTGTCGCCATTGCGCCCCCAGCGCAGCGCGGCGTGCAGTGCGACTGAGGCCGGCTCGGCGACGACGGCGCGCTCGTCGGCGATGCCGTCGGCGCTGTAGAGCATGTCGTCGTGGGCGACGAAGCCCTCGCTCCAGCCGCCGCCGACGCGCTCGCCGAAGCCGATGCCCTGCCCGCTGCAGTTCAGCGACCCCTCGGCGCGCAGGTTCTCGCAGAGGTGGTACTCGCCGGCGCGGCAGCGGGCGCAGTCGGGGAGTCCCTTGTGGGCGCAGCGCAGGATCGGCTCCACGAGGACGCGGTCGCCCTCGCGGACGCGGGTGCTCCCCTGGGTGCGCACCACCACCCCGGTGACCTCGTGGCCAGGGACGACGCGGCGGTTGGTGTTGAACGCGGTCAGCACCGGGGAGAAGCCGGTGACGTGGAGCAGCTTGAGGTCGGAGCCGCAGATTCCTGCCAGGGTTGGCCGGATCAGCGCCCAGCCGTCGCCGGGCAGCGTGGGCACCGGCAGGTCGCGCATGGTCAGCAGGCCGGCCCGCGTCCCCCACGCTGCGTCGCTGCGCACGCGGCCCGCCGCCAGGGTGAACAGTGCCCGCGGGGTCGCGGTGTCCGCGACGAGTGCGCGCATCGGCTCAGCGCTGCGGCGTCAGCGAGCCGTGGTTGATGGCGTGGTGGTTGAAGGTCGGCTGCGTTCCCGGGTTGAGCCGGTTGCGGGTCAGCTCGCTGGAGGGGAAGAACTGGGGGAAGCGGGGGTCGACGCGGCTGCGGTCGACGATGCTCTTCTCCTTGACCATCGAGTTGTACTGCTGCGCGGTGTTCTCGATGGTGTTGGCGTTGATGATCACCTCCTGGCCCCAGCGCCCCGCCCATCGGCGCACGCCGGGGATGCGCGAGTGCTCCGGCGCCATGCACTCCGCAGCGATGGCGTTCTCGCTGCTCGCCCAGATGCCCGTCGTGGTGTTGAGGACCAGCGAGTGGTTGCCCGGGGTGTGTCCCGGCGTCGACAGCAGCGCGATGCCGGGGCCAAGCAGGATGTCGCCCTCGATCTCCACGATTGCATCGCGACGCAAGTCGGTGTAGGCCTCGGGCTGGAACCAGGGACGCTGCAGCGGGTGCAGCTCGGCGAGCGCGGCCAGCTCCCGGCGCTGCACGATCATCGTGGCGTTGGGGAAGTAGGGCTCGACCGGCTTGGCGGGGGAGATGTCCGCCTGCGGTGTGGTGGTGCCGATCCAGCGGCGCACGTCCTGGGTGTGCAGGTGGTCGAAGGTGATGTAGTCGACCTCCTCCGCACGGATGCCGAGGCGGCGCAGGTGCTCCTCGACGGTGGCGTGGTACGTCACCGTGAAGCGCTCGAACTGCTGCGGCATCGACTCGCGCAGCGCCTTGAAGTACGGCGTGTTGCCGTCGAGCTGCACGTCGCTGGGCTCGAAGAGCATGGTGCGGGTGCGACCTTCGGCGTCCTTCCAGCGCAGCACGAGGAGCCGGTTGGTGATGGTGAGGAACGGCACCGGGGACAGCGCGGCGCGCCAGAGCCCGAACTTGGTCGGATAGGGGAGGCTGACCAGGTCGAAGGTGCCGACGTAGTCGGGCGTTCCCGTGGTGGCGAACCACTCGCGAAAGCGCGGCGCCGCCTCGCGAATCATGCGCAGCTGCACACCGGACAGGTCGGCGGCGTCCGCCTGCGCGAAGTGGTCGATGTGGGCTGCGCCGGGCGGCAGCGCGGTGGCCGGGGGGATGGCCGTGCTCGTCATCTCGCTCTCTCCATGGCACCCCGGCCGTGACAACCCGACCGCGGAGTGCACAATGTAGCGCCAGATGGACATGGGCGATCGCGACCCCGCGGAGGGCACCCCGGGGGAGGAGCGACCCCAGCCCGGCGGTCCGCAGCCCACCGAGGGCCCGCCGCCGCCGCCGATGCCGTCGGGCCCGGGTTGGAGCACGCCGGCCGCGCCGTGGCCGCCGCCAGGACAGGGCTGGCCGAGCGCGCCAGACCCCGCACAGTCGCCGATCCCGCCGCCGCCGACCGGGCCGCCACCGCCGTGGCCGCCGCCAGGGCAGGGCTGGCCTGCGCCTCCGTCGCCTGGACAGCAGAGCTGGACCCCGCCACCACCGCCGCCGGGCTACGGCTACGGACACCCCGGCGCGCCGGTGCCGTCCGGAGGCTTCGGTGGGGCCGGGTTGCGCCCGCGCAGCATCGGTGAGCTGCTCGACGCGGCGTTCACCCTGTACCGCCGCAACTTCGTCCTGCTGGTCTCGATCGCTGCGGTGGTGCAGCTGCCCTACGCGGTGATCCAGCTGGTCGTCTTCCGCGCCACCGACGTCGCCAGCCACAGCAGCAGTGTGCAGAACCTCAACACCACGCTGGGTAACAACGGCACGCTGACTCCCGCGCAGACCTCGCAGCTGACCAGCGACGTTGGGGCGCTCGCCGTGTACTTCGGCGTCACCTTGCTGGTGCAGTTGATCATCGTCTACCCACTGTCGCTGGCGGCGACGACGCACGCGGTGAGCAACCGTTACCTGGACCTTGCCGCCACCGTCGGCAGCTCCTACCGCGCGGCGTTGTCCATGTGGCGCTCGTTGATCGCCATGGTGCTGCTGCTGGGGGTGATCGTCGGCGGTACCCTTGGCGTGGCCATCGTTCTCGGCGTCGCCAGCGGCTCCTTTGGGGGCATTGCTGTGCTGCTCCTGATGGCGTTCGTGTTCGCCGTCTTCGTGCTGGTTCGCGCCACGGTGGCGGCGCAGAGCATCGTCATCGAGCGGCTGAGCGGGCTGGGCGGGCTCCGCCGCAGCTGGGCGCTCACGCGCCGCTTCTTCTGGCGCCTGGTCGGCATCCTCCTGGTGCTGGTTCTCCTGCAGCTCATCGTCGGCAGCGTGTTCTCGTTGCCCATCCTGGCGGTGACCTCGGCGGTGCCGTCGGACGTGCGGCAGATGATCTCCCAGGCCGTGTCGTCGGTTTCCGCCATCTTCGTCGTCCCGGTGACGCTGGTGACGCTCACGCTGGTCTACTACGACCTGCGCATCCGCCGCGAGGGCTTCGACATCGAGATGCTGACCGCGGCGCTGTGACGGCGCGGCCGCAGGTGCGGGGCGTCGTGGCGCTGCTGTGCGCATGCGCGGCGCTGGCCGCGCTGGTTGTGGCCGGTCATGGCGCCAACGCGCAAGCGCCCGCGCCCGGCGTGCAGTTCGTCGCCGCCCTGCGCGACGCCTACGACGCGCTGCCGGCGACAGGCTCCGTCCCCGCAGACGACCCGCAGCTCGACCGCGTCCGCGCGCCCCTGCACCTTGCCGAGTCGCTCGCGCCATCCTCGGCTGCGCTGGCGCCGATCCTCCGCGACCTCGAGCTCACCCCGATCGACCTCGCGGACGCGCGGACCCGCCTGCAAACCCTGATCGGCGCGCTGGCCCTGCCCGCCGGCAGCGTCGCCGCCGACCCGACCGCGGCGCAGAACGCACTGCACGACGTGTACCGCCAGGACGCCTTCGCCAACCTCGGTGCGACGCCGTCGTCGGACAGCTTCTTCTCCAGCATCGGCAGCGCCATCACCCGCCTGCTGCGCTGGATCGCCGACCACACGGTCGGAACGCTGGGGTTGTGGCCGACGCTGGCCCTGACGGGCGTGCTGCTGGCGGCGATCATCGGCTACGTGGTGTGGCGATTGCGCGGTGCTGCAACCCGCACGCTGCGCGGTGCGGCAGTGGCGGAGCCGGCGCCCCAGGGCCTGGACGCCGACGCCGAGTGGGGCCAAGCGGAAGACGCCGCGGCGAAGGGCGAGCATCGCCAGGCGGTTCGCCACGCCTTTCGCAGCGCGCTGCTCACCGCGGCGGAGCGGGGACGGCTGCGCGTCGACGCGTCGTGGACCACCTCGGAGCTGCTCGCTCGGGCTCGCGGCGACGCCGATCTGGTCGCATTGCTCGCTCCCGCCGCGGCGTCCTTCGACCAGGCGTGGTACTCGGGTCGGCCCGTCACCCAGCAGGACTGGGAGGTGGCTCGCGAACGGTGCCGCGCCGTGCGGGCGCTGGCATCGCGGCGGAGGGTCGCGGTGTGAGGGGACTGCGTGGCCCGCTCGCGGTGCTGCTGGTGTGCGTCCTCGTCGTCGGCATCGCCGCCGCGGTGCTGGGCCGCAGCGCACCGAGCAGCGTCGACCCGTCGTCGCGGAGCGCCGGTGACGCGGGGACGCTGGCGCTGTTCGACTGGCTCTCCCGACTCGGGCTGCCCGTGTCGCGCATGAGCGGCGACTTCACCACCGCCGGGGCCGACGTGCTCGTCGTCCACGACCCGGTGCTGCCCTACACGGCCGACGAGGCGGACGCCACCGCCGACTTCGTCCGCAACGGTGGCGAGCTGATCCTCACCGTCGACGCCACCTCGTCCGCCGCCGCGTCGTCGCTGCTCTCGCGACTCGGCGCGCTCACCGGCGCCACCGGCCTCTTCGACAACACGAGCGGCAGCAACACCACCGTGAATGCCACCGTGACGGTGCCGATCGACGCCGCCGGCCTGGTGCACACGGTGCCGGTGGGACCCGGCGT
>Ga0307479_10002109_pt1 | contig 18123 bp, 16 predicted proteins | sample atmos_gasesECM4C_FD_203743 | JGI IMG/M metagenome (GOLD analysis project Ga0307479, IMG submission 203743) | Hardwood forest soil microbial communities from Morgan-Monroe State Forest, Indiana, United States - atmos_gasesECM4C_515 | ecosystem: Environmental > Terrestrial > Soil > Temperate... | reverse complement strand
GTGAGGCGCTTGTCAACGGCGTTCTGGGCCTCGTTCGGAAACATCGCCCCATGCACGTTTCCCTCGTGGGCGGCGAGCCGCTCATACGCCATCGCGAGTTGAACGAGATCCTCCCGGCGCTGAGCGCAATGAATGTCTTCACTATGGTGGTTACCAGCGCAGTCATTCCTATTCCCGTGCGCTGGATGGACATTCCGCGTTTGCGCGTGGCCGTTTCGATTGATGGACTGCCGGAGCATCACGATGTCCGTCGAAAGCCCGCGACCTACGATCGCATCCTCAAAAACATCTCCGGCCGTAAAATTAACGTTCACTGGGTGATCACAGGCCCCATGCTGGAGCGCCCTGGTTACCTGGAGGAATATGTTTCTTTCTGGAATTCTCGCCCCGAGGTCAATCTTATCTGGGTCAGTCTCTACACCCCGCAAATCGGCGAGCAGAGCCCGGAAATCCTGACTCCCGGCCACCGCGAACTCGTAGCTCGCGAACTGCCGTGCCTGCACGAGAAATTTCCGAAGCTTCACATGAATCCAGGCATCGCTCGCGCCTTTGTCCAACCGCCCAGCAGCCCCAGCGATTGTCTTTTCGCGAAAATGTCCGCTAATTATTCCGCTGACCTGGAAACGCGCGTCGAGCCCTGCGTCTTCGGTGGGACTCCGGACTGCTCGCAGTGCGGCTGCATGGCCAGCAGCGCTTTGCATTGGATTCGAAGCGTGGGGGTCGCGGGCCCTCTCAAGGTCGGCCATTTCATAGGGGGTTCCATCGCGATCGGCTCGTTTGTCAATCGACTGGGCCGCCGAGCGATCAAGCCCTCGCGCTGGAGGCCGGGCATCCCCCAAGACCGCAGCAAGTCGCCGCTGGTCCGGATCGAAAACTAATCCTCGTTTTCAAGCCTCGCGTGAAGCGGAAACCAGCGCGCGGCAGCGGGGGGTCTCTTTTCTCTTGACACTATGGCGTCCCACGATATAGCGTAAGACGACAGATTATCTTGGGAAGAGGTCCCTTGAGCCCCAAAGCGGACCGCAATCCTGAACTTTATGGCCCGCTCACCCCGGCTATGTTTCACGTCTTGCTGGCGCTGGCCGGTGAAGACATGCACGGTTACGCCATCCTCAAGGAAGTGGAATTGCGCACCGGCGGCAAAGTCCGTCTGAGCACCGGCACGCTCTACGGAATCATCAAGCGCCTGCTCGCCGATGGCTTGATTGCGGAGCTCCGCGCACGCCCAGCCGAACGCGAGGACGATGAGCGCCGTAAATACTACCGCCTGACACCGCTCGGCCGGCAATTAGCCGCAGCCGAAGCCGAACGGATGGATGAAGTTCTTGCCGTCGCTCGGGCCAGGCATCTGCTGAAGCGCGCACGTACGGCTTGAACAAATTCGCGCCGCCAATCAAACGGCAGTGCAAACGTCGAGTGGTCCGAACAGCGGCGACATTTTGCAGCCGCTGGAGGACTTTATGGAAAAAGAAACTTCACGCGCTACGCGCCTCTATCGTGCACTGCTACGGCTGCTTCCTTTCGATTTTCGAAGCGATTTCGGCCCCGAAATGGAACAGGTATTTTCGGAGCAGCGCGCAGAGGCGGCGCGCGAGGGAGGCAAGATGGGTGTCTGGCGGCTTTGGTTGGAAACGGCGAAAGGCATTTTCACCACCGCGCCGCGCGAACACCTCTCCATGCTGCGTCAGGATTCCACCTTCGCGCTGCGCATGATGCGCAAGAATCTTGGATTCACCGTCGCCGCAATCATCGTGCTCGGTTTGGGAATTGGGGCGAACACCGCAATCTTTAGCGTCGTCAACGCGGTGCTCCTGAAGCCTTTGCCCTACGAGCATGGCGATCGCCTGCTGATGTTGCAGCAAACCACGCCGAGCACCGGCTTGATAGGGAGCTCCGTTTCCGTTCCCGATCTGATGGACTATCGCCGGCAGAACCGCAGTCTCGACGCCCTGGTCGAATACCACAACATGCAATTCATCCTGCTGGGACGCAGCGAACCCGAGCAGGTCGAAACGGGCGTTGTTTCCTGGAACTACTTCGATGTTTTCGGCGTCAAGCCCCTTGTCGGCCGCAACTTCGGCCCCGATGACGAAAAAACGGGCGCGCCCGCGGTCCTGCTGCTCAGCTTTGAATATTGGGAGCGCAGTTTCGGCGGCGATCCCACCGTGGTGGGCAAGATCTTCCGCATGAACGACAAGCCCCATACCGTGATCGGCGTGCTCCCACCGTTCCCGCAATATCCCCAGGAAAACGATGTTTACATGCCCACTGTCGCGTGCCCCTTCCGGTCCGATCCGAGCATGATCGCCAACCGTCAGATGCCGATGGTCCGAATGTTCGGCCGCATGAAGTCCGGACTAAAATCCACCGAAGCCGAAGCGGATCTCTCCGCAGTTGCTGCTTCCATGCAAAGAGAATTCCCAAACGATTATTCCGGAAGCTCCACCCTCAAAGTCGAAGCCACGCCTCTAAAAACCGAGTTGACGCGCGATGCCAAGCCCACCATGCTGTTCTTACTCGCCGCCGCCGGCTTCGTCCTCCTCATTGCCTGCGCTAATGTCGCCAACTTGAACCTCGCGCGCATGGTTCGCCGCGAGCGCGAATTGGGGGTGCGTACCGCCATGGGCGCCAGCCGCGTGCGTTTGTTCCGTCAATTGCTGACGGAGAGTTTTCTGATGGCGCTCGGCGGCGGCTTGCTGGGCCTGTTGCTGGCCACGGGCGGTTTGCACGTCCTCACGGCATATGTCGTCCGCTTCACTCCGCGCGCGAATGAAGTGCACATTGACGGTGCCGTGCTGCTCTTCACTCTGGCAGCGGCTCTCTTCGTCAGCGTCCTGACCGGAACAGCGCCGGCCCTGGCGCGCCGCGATAGCCTCGCCACTGCCTTGAAAGAAGGCGGAAGCCATGCCACGCTCGGCGTTGCTCGGGGAAAAATGCGTAGCACGCTGATCGTCGCGCAAGTAGCCGTCTCGTTTCTGCTGCTCATCAGTGCCGGTCTCATGGTCCGCAGCCTCATCAATCTGCAGCGCGTGGACCCGGGCTTCCGTCCCGAGAATGTGCTGACCATCCAACTCAGTCTAGATTTTTCACGCTACACCACCAACGAGAAAACTCTCGGCTTCTTCGATTCCCTCCTCGAAAAGGTCGAAGCTCTTCCCGGCGTCACCTCTACCGCAGCCGCCGGTGCCTTTCCGCTCGACAAATCTCCCGCCTTCAACAACCAATTCGTCATTGACGGCCAGCAAGGCAACACCGCCGACTCCAGGCCCGTCGCGGAATTCAACGTCATCAGCCCCGGCTACCTCCAGGTTCTTGGCATTCCCTTGCGCAGCGGCCGCAATTTTGACCGCCGCGACCGTCCCGAAAGCGCCAAGGTCGCCATCATCAACCAATCCCTCGCGCGTCATCATTGGCGCGATGATGATCCTGTCGGCCACCGCATCTCCCTTGACGGCGGCAAAACCTGGACGCAAATCATCGGCGTTATCGGCGACGTGCACGAACACGGCCTCGACCAGCCGGCCAGTGATCTCATCTATCTTCCCTTCGCGCAGTATCCGCAGAATAGTCCCGCGCTCCTCGCACGCACGCAGGGCGACCCCATGGCCATCGCGCGCACCGTCGTCCAGCGGCTCTACGAGGTGGACCCCAACCAGCCGGCGGGACGCATTCAGTCGCTCGAGCAAGTCCGCGCCGATTCCATCGCGGCGCCTCGGCTGACGGCCAATCTGCTCGGATTATTTGCGCTGCTCGCGCTCGCGATTGCCGCGGCGGGAATCGGCGGCGTAATGGCGCTCTCCGTCAGCCAGCGCACCCACGAAATCGGTGTGCGCATGGCCATCGGCGCGCGCCCGGGAGAGATCATCCGGATGATCCTGCGGCAAGGCATGGGTCTTGCCCTCGTGGGTGTCGCGCTGGGAATGCTGGGGGCTTTTCCGCTGACGCACGCGATGAAGAGTTTCCTGTTCGCTGTGACCCCCACCGATCCGGTGACGTTTCTCGGTGTCGCGGCAGTGCTGGCGGCCACGGCGTTTGCGGCCTGCTACGTGCCTGCGCGGCGCGCTGCTCAGGTTGATCCGAACGTTGCCCTTCGCACCGAATGACGTCGCGCAAATCTCACGCCCCTCCTCGATGGGTCGCACTGTAACACAGCGCGAAGAGCACAGGCACAGCCTCACGCTGGCCACAGTGCAGTGCCTCTGTTAAACTAAAAGTTGTTCGACCGCACCTGAGAAGAAAAAGGAGATGCATCCGGGCTGCTGGTTGTCTCAGCAGCTATTTTTGTCTGTAGATGTCAACTTCATGAATCAGAAGATTCGCAATATCGCCATCATCGCGCATGTGGATCACGGAAAAACCACGCTGGTCGACGCCATGCTGCGCCAAAGCGGGATTTTCCGCGCCAACGAAGAGCTCATCGAGCGCGTGATGGACTCCAACGATTTGGAGCGCGAGCGCGGAATCACCATTCTCGCCAAGAACACGGCGCTGTTTTTTCACGATACCAAGATAAATATTGTGGACACGCCGGGTCACAGCGACTTCGGCGGCGAAGTCGAGCGCGCCCTCCGCATGGTGGACGGCGTGCTCCTTCTCGTGGACGCCAGCGAAGGCCCGCTCCCCCAGACGCGCTACGTGTTGCAGAAGGCGCTGGCCGCCAAGCTGCCTCCGGTGATTGTGCTCAACAAAATCGACCGCGCAGACGCGCGCCCCAAGGAAGTCCTGGACGAAATCTACGACCTCTTCATCGATCTGGACGCCACCGAAGATCAGCTCGATTTTCCTGTTGTCTACACCAACGCGCGCGACGGCGTTGCGCAGCGCTCCCTCGATGACAATTCAAAAGATTTGCTCCCCCTCTTTGAGACCATTGTCAAATCCATTCCTCCGCCCCCGGGCGATCCGCAAGGCGTCCTGCAGATTCAAGTGATGAATCTCGATTACAGCGATTTTCTCGGCCGCATCGCGATTGGCCGCGTCTTCAATGGCACTCTCGAGCGCGGCGCGGAAGTGGGCATCAGCAAGCTGGATGGCAAGCTCACGCCGGCGCGCATCACCAAGCTCTATACGTTTCGCGGGTTGGAGCGCGACGAAGCGCAGTCTGTCGGCGCGGGCGACCTCGTGGCCATCGCTGGCGTCGAGGGCATTCAGATCGGCGAAAGCATCACCGATCTGGCAAACCCGGCGCCGATCGAGCCGCTCTTGATCGATGAGCCTACACTCGCGATGATTTTCACCGTAAACAGCGGCCCGCTTTCCGGCAAGGAAGGTTCGTATGTTACGTCGCGCGATCTGCGGGACCGTTTGCAAAAAGAACTGCTGACCAATGTTTCGATTCGCGTGGAAGATACGGACACGCCGGAATCGTTCCGCGTGCTGGGGCGCGGCGAACTGCAACTGGCAATCCTGATCGAGACGATGCGGCGCGAGGGCTTCGAGTTGATGGTGGGCAAGCCGGAAATTGTGGTGCGCACGGAAAACGGCCGCAAGCTCGAGCCGCTGGAGCGGCTGGTGATCGACGTGCCCGAAAATTTCATCGGCATTATTCTCGAAACGCTCGGCAGCCGGCGCGGCGAAATGATCAAGATGAGCAATCACGGCTCCGGCCGCGTGCGCATGGATTTCAAGATCCCTTCGCGCGGATTGATCGGCTTGCGCAGTCAATTGCTGACCGACACGCGCGGAACCGCTTTGATTCACTCGATATTTGACGGCTGGACGGATTACGCCGGCGAGATGGCGCTGCGCCCGACGGGAGCGCTGGTCGCGGACCGCAGCGGCTCGTCGACGGCCTTTGCGCTGTGGAACATCCAGGAACGCGGCGAACTCTTTATCGGGCCCGTGATAGAAGTGTATGAAGGCATGATCGTCGGCGAGAATTCGCGCGAGCAGGACATGGACGTGAACGTCACGAAAGAGAAGAAGCAAACGAACATGCGTTCGTCGAGCGCCGACGAGGCGATCCGCCTGATTCCGCACCGCGAGCTGAGCCTCGAGCAGGCCATCGAATTCATCGCGGACGACGAGTTCGTCGAGATCACGCCAAAATCGATCCGCTTGCGCAAGAAAGTTCTTCAAGCCAACAGACGCCCGCGGCGCTGGCAGGAAATCCGCGCCAGCCAGGAAGCCGGCCGCTGAAGCGAGCGGCGCCGCGCCACCTAATGGCCTGTTTTTTCGAGTAACTCCTGCAAATACTGTTTCCACAATGCCGCCCAAGTGTGCGTGCCGTGTCCGTGCGTTTGTTCGCTGGCCGGTATCAGAACAAATCGCCCGTTCTTTAACCGCGCGATTTCGCGCTCGGCGATTTTCAATTCCGGGGGATTGATGAAATCGTCGGCCGAATTAATCCACATGACGGGGGCCTTGATTTTTTCGAGCTGCGGCGACGGATCGTAATTGCGCGACGCATTCACCTGATACAACAGATCGTTGGCGTCGAGCTCCCCGAGACGCGACTTGAAGTAATCGTCCAGGTATTTGTCGGCCGCATCGCGCGTCGGCAAATTTTTCTGCATCGGCAGCGGCGCGGCGCCGGCGACGAGCAGGAGGTCCAGCGCGGCGCGCAAAGCCTGCTGTGGCTCGCTCGTGTATTCCCCGTTCTTCCACTCCGGATCGTTGCGGATGGCATCCATTACCATCTTCCGCCAGACACGGTTGCGTCCGGCGATCTGTACGGGCAGGCACGCCAGCGGCATCATTGCGTCCATAAAATCGGGATACGTCTCGCCCCAGACAAAAGAGTGCATGCAGCCCATGGAGGTACCGAGGATGAGCCGCAAGTGATTCACACTGAGCCCTTCCGTCAACAACCGGTAGTGAGCCAAAACCATGTCGTCGTAGTTATACTGCGGGAAATGGGCGTGCAAGCCGTTGCTGGGCTTCGACGATTTTCCGTGGCCGATGCCGTCCGGCAGGATGATGAAGAAGCGCGCTGCGTCGAGGAGCTGACCGGGACCGAAGAGCACTCCTGCGAACTGCGGTTGAAGGAATTGCTGGCCGCTGCCTCCGGTGCCGTGGAGAATCAGAACCGCGTTGGTGACATGGCCCTGCGCGTCGCGCGCGGGACTCCCCAGCGTCCTATAGTGCAGCCGCAGTTCGGGCAGCGATTCGGCGGAGCGGAATTTGAAATCATGCGCGACGAAATCGCCTTCCGTCGCGGCGGGAGTGGATGTTTGCTGGGCGGCACAACGCAAACCGGCGGCCACGATGATCCCAATGAGCAACGCAAATGATCGGCAAGAAACTGTCATGGAGTTGAGGCCTCCGCGGGGACAAACTCTAGCATAGCTTCGCGGGGCGATGGCTGCGGACCAGAAATTGCCAGGCACCCCCCTCCCCCCTGTTTCTTGGAAGTGCGGATTCTAAAGGAGTTGCAGGCGCATTTTTCGTAAAGGGCAGCGGATGGCAGACGGAGATCGGCGCTAAGCGGGGAAGGAGAGACCGACGAGGTTGTAGCTTGGCAAACACGGTACAGGATAGCATGGCAGTACGGATAGGTTAAGTAATAAGCAGGGAACGGGGAAAATTGAGCATTGAACGGCAATGGGGAGGTTTAACGGTGCGGGGGAGGCAGGACGATTGAGAGAAAGGCAAAATCAAAACCCGCACCCTTGAAACTCACAAGGGTGGCACCCGGCTCCGATCTACTGCAGCGAACAACTTTGCGACGCCGATGCGACTATAATCTGTGTACAGGTCGGTTCTCAAACTCCTTTACCAGAAACGAGCTATATGGCTGTACCAAAAAACGACAAATCCCGAGCACCATCCATGGTCGAGCGGCACTCGACGGAGAATGACCCGCGGTCCCGCAGCCCCATCCGGGATGCATAAGACGCAAATGACAATGGAGAGGGGTGGGCTGTTATGTCGGACCTCCCGATCGGAGTCGGGACCCTTCACTTCGTTCCCCGACAGGCCGGGGCAAGCAGGGTAAACAGGTGCCGCTCCGAGCCCCAAAGAAGGGGCAGCCGGCAGAAAGCAAGATGACGACGTCGCGACCGGGGCGGGATAAATGCCATTGCCGCTACAAGAACCAAAGACACCCGCGACGGTAGTACCTGAGGCGACCTTGCCAACTGGGGCGCAGCAGTGCTGCGCCCCTACAGGGGATTCTACGGACCGACCAAAACCAATCCGGCGGAAAACAAGAAACGAAAATGGAAGATGCCGGGCTTCCGACCCCGACTAACGTCGCCGCGGCAAACGCCAAGCGCTAGGGTGATGTGGGCCACATGCGTGAATACGCCTGTTGGTTGGTCATGTGAAAGTTGAGGTCCTTCACCCATCCTCGTCGGATGGGTTCAGGATGACAGGGGAGGCGTAGGGGCGGGGCAGGCGCAAAGAAACAGCAGGTCCCTCCCGATAAGACTCCCCGAGAAGCTCGGGGCAGGCGGGACTCGCGCACCTCGTCGGGCGCTCATCCCTGCGTTCGGGATGACATTCGCGGAAGTGGGCAGATGTTTCCAGCGACCGTGCCCGTGCTTGAGTTCAGCCAGGATCCCTCCACTGCGCAGCCGGCGCTCACGTTCGTGAGCGGAGGAAAAACCGGCCGCTCCGGTCGAGATGACAATGGGGGAGGGGTGGGCGGTTATGTCGGACCTAAAGGTCCGACCCCCTAAAGAATCAGAGTTGCCACCCGTCGGCAGAAGAGCCCGCGACGGTTCCCGGCCGGGTCGGGGCAGGCGGGATTCGCGCGCCCTGCAGCGACGAGCGCCCACTCCGGATGACGAGCGGGAGTGAGGGAGCAGGAGCAATGCCTCAGCGGCTAAAGCCGGGATTTATGGCGCTGCGCTTATGTCGGACCTAAAGGTCCGACCCCCAAAGAGGGGACGCGGCAGGAGCGAAGAAACAGCAGATCCCTCCCGATAAGACTCCCCGAGAAGCTCGGGGCAGGCGGGACTCGCGCGCCTCGTCGGGCGCTCGTCGCTGCGCTCGGGATGACAGGCAAGGGAGGGTCGAGGCGTTATGTCGGGGCTCCCGACCCGGTCGGGACAAGTTCCGCTCCGACCCCCTAAAAGGTGACGCGGCTAGAGCTGCTTAGCGGCTTTCGAGAGGTGGAAGCCGGTAGCCTTCGGTGCGTGGGCGCTGCGGTACTCGTCCAGTTCCACTTCGCTAATCCGGTAATGCGTTTGCGGGGGCTGGTTTGCGAAAGCAGCCAGCTCGCGGCGGAGCTTGAGCGAACAGACGTCGGGACCGTCCTGATAGCGTACGCGGCGGGAACTGAATGCCTCGTTCACAATGGTTAGCGCAAATTCGCGGGTCCCGCTCGAAGCTTGCCGCACCAGGAAATTGTATTCACGCACGAGCGCTTTCGATTCGAAACCCACGTACTGGACGTTAATGCTCTCGCTCATTGGGCGCCTGCAGTTGCGGCGGGAAGGAGCGCTGTTACGAGTTTCTTGCTGCGCTTCGCGCGGGAGCGTTTTGGAGGCGTTCCTTCGGCAGGATCGACCGCCATCAGGCCGGTGACGAATTTCTTCATTCCATGAATATCGAAATCGATGAAGGTGCGTTGTTCGTTCGATTCCGTGATGACGCCCAGGCCGTATTGGAAATGCCTGATATATTGCCCCTTCGGGAGAGCCTTCATTAGAGCCTCTTTCTTCCAGCCGGCGAAGTTTCTACGACTTTGCTTTTTGTTTCTTGCCCCGGTTGCCCGTGTTCCCTGCCCAACGCTGTATTGCCTTTTTCCTGCCGTCAACTTGCAACTGCTTCTCAATTCCATCGGCCTCCAGGTATTTATGCATCGGAGCGATGGAGCCTTTCGGCTGGGACCGGCCTGGCGTTTTTTTCTGCGGGGTCTGGGTCACAGGCGCGCGAAAATGGAGCGGGTCCCTGAGGTTCTGCAATTCCCGGTAATAATAGAGCGCCGTGGGACGCTTTCCGTTGAACCTCAGCTTCTTTAGAAATTCGATTTCCTCCTGGGTCGCATCACCGCCCACAGACTGGCGCCGAAGGAATTCCTTGAGCCCCGGCTCTTCCTCAGGCCGGGCAGCTTCGCTTTCGACAAACTCAAATTTTCTGGCGTACCCCGGAATAAGCCTGCGATTCAGAACGATTTCCATCCCAAAAGTCGCGAGGTCGATGTCCCAGGATTCGACCAGCGGATCCAGGAAGGAAACGCAGTTCTCAGCGGAAACGTTGAAGACGTCCGTCTCCAGAAACTCGAGAATGCTGACCCGGAGCGCTTCGTAACTTCGGCCGCTGAGCCGCGCTACCGATTGCAGCCAGGTTTCGCTTTCCAATTCGTCTTTGGCGACTTTCTTGACCACGTCCAATATCTTTTGCGTGACGAGGCGTTCGAGTTCGCCGAACGGCTGTTTTTCAAAAATCGCGCGTATTTGTTTTTCTTTTGCGGGTGTGCACTTGCGGAGAACCAACTCCCGAACTTCCTTAAACAAGGGCTTGGGCGGCTCGCCCAGGTTTCTCTTCAATTCTTCCTTGCGCTGGTGCTCAGCCAGCTTCGCAAGCTTGCCGCTGGGGAGCTTCAAGAGCTTCCCCATCTTGTCGTAAATGTCCGTCCGGCTCGGCTCCGGCGGCAACTTTTTCTGAGTCAGCAACTGCGAAACGTAGGATTCCGTAACCTCGGCGGCGGCCGCCAGATCTCTCTGTTCAAGGCCCAGTTCTTCCAGCCGCTGTTTGATCGCCAGGCAGACATCCACAGGCACCTCCGCTCGCTTAACTTCGGCCGATTAACTATCGATAATGTTCTCAGATTGCACTTGACAAGTCAAGTTAATTAACTCATTATGGTTAACGGACTGAGGGAGCCTTCAGATCATCTAAACCAATGGTGGTTATCTGAATGGCGCCCTTGGCATCGAGAACCGAGGAGAGTCTTAATGTTTGCACGCAGAGTTTACATGCACCTGAAGCCCAATAGCGTTGCGGAATTTACCCAGAGGCTGGAGAAGGACATCCTCCCCCTGCTTCGAAAACAGAATGGATTCCTGGACGAAATCACGTTCGTTGGACAGAGCGGCACGGAAGCGTTCGCCATCAGTTTGTGGGACAAAGCTGAGAATGCCGAAGCTTACAACCGCGCAAGTTACCCAGAAGTGACGAAGATCCTCGCCACGGTAGTTGAGGGAGCTCCTCAGGTCGAAACCTTCAACGTCGTTAACTCGACGTTGCACAAGATCGCCGCTGCGGCAGCGGCCTGAAGCCAGCAAGTCCTTTCGTTGGGAGGGGGCGGCCAAGCCCGCCCCTCAAGTTGTCCGGCAGAGGAGATAGGAAAGAGCGCGCGAGATTTCCGATGTCGCGGATTCAAGAAAGGGAGAAATGTATGTACTTATTCTCATGGATCATCGTTGGGTTGGTTGCCGGCTGGTCAGCCGGAAAGATTCTCAAAGGTGATGGATACGGCCCGTTGATGGACATCGCGATAGGCATTGGCGGAGCTATAGCGGGCGGATTCCTGATGCGCTCGGCAGGCTTTCCCGGCTACCGGGGAACGATTTACACAACCCTAGTCGCGATACTTGGCGCCGTACTTCTGACGCTGCTCGCAGGTTTCGTGAACGGCAGAAGGCTTTACGCGCGGCAACTCTAAACGTCACGGAGCTATGGAAAACTCAAATGCCGGACACAAATAGAGCAAAGACCATTTTGATCAGGGAAGACACGTCTCTGCCGGCGAACCTGTCGATCGAAAGCGAAGCCTTCCTGCCTGGCTGGAGAGCCGTCAAGAATCTCGATCGCTATACGCTGGCCCGAAACATCGAGGGCGCAAATTGGAACTTTTTCTACCTGGCTGGTGCGATGAGAGCCACGGTCCTGGGTCGCGACCGGTCAGGAACCCTGCGCAGAGCAGTGAAGCGTGTTCTGGCGAAGCAGGAGGGGCAGAAGTTTAACTCTCTGGAGATTACGAAAGTCGTTTCGAAACGGTTCCTCGGCATTCCGTTTACGAGTGTTACCGCCCATTCCCGGCATATCCAGCAAGGTGTTGCCCTGGTCGCCGCAAAGGATTTTGTCTTGAGAATGCCTGCTGCGGTTGCAGAACGCAGGCTGGATAGCAGCGAACAGCAACACGCAGAAGTGGCCACGAAGCAATATACGGCCGTGATTTCAAGTTCTTAGGAATTTGTAGGAGATATGAAAATGAAAACGATGCGCAATTCGATTCTCTGTTTTGTTGCCCTGCTCTTTACGGCGCCATTACTCTGGGGACAGGATCTTTCCAAGTATCGGCACTTTACCTTTGGAATGAGCTTGACCAGAGTGTTGGAACGTACTGAGCAAAAAATGGCCGATGTAAAGGTGATTCATGGCCGTCCAGCTCTGATTCAGGAACTGACGTGGTGGCCGCCGAACCTTGCCGGAACGTCGCAATCCGATAGCGTGCAGGAGATTCTCTTCTCTTTCTACAACGGTGAGCTCTACAGGATTTCGGCGAGCTACGACCGAAGAGCCATCGAAGGGCTTACTGCGGAAGATGTAGTGCAATCGTTAACAGCGAAGTATGGCGCTCCGAAAAACCCGGCGACTGAGATGATAGAGACTGAGATCAATTTTTCCCCGCAGGATCCATACGATTTGAAAGAGAAGATCGTTGCATCGTGGGAAGATGCTCAGTACGCCCTCAATCTGGTCCGGTCCTCGTATTCAGATGGATATGGGCTTGTTATGTTCTCTAAAGAGCTGAATGCGAAAGCTGAGCTTGCCATCGCCGAGGCGGTGAAGATAGAAAAGGACGAGATTCCGCAAGTAGAAGCTGCACGCCAGAAGAAAGAAACTGACGACCTCGAAGCAGCGCGCCAGAAGAATCGGAAGATTTTTCATCCGTAGTGTTTGCGGGACACGGGCGCGGTTCTTCTGACATTGCTCGCAGGTTCACTTCCCCTAGTCTTCGAGGGTCGGCAATGTCTTTAGGACTTCTGCCGCCTTGGGCCGATTGTGTACCGGATCGTCTTTGCGAATCTTTCCATCGCGGAAGACGAGCACACGTTTGGCGAACTGCGCGATGTCATGTTCGTGTGTAACCAAGACGATCGTTAACCCCTTGTCGTTCAGATTCTGAAATATCTCCATGATCTCGACCGAGGTGCGGCTGTCGAGATTCCCCGTGGGCTCGTCGGCCAGCAGGATCGATGGGCGGTTTACCAGAGCGCGCGCGACGGCGACCCGCTGTTGCTGTCCGCCGGACATCTGCGAAGGAAAGTGCTGCGAGCGGTCGGCGAGTCCGACCATCGCGAGGGCCTCCGCGGCACGCTTCCCCCGTTCGGCTTTATCGATCTTTGTGTACAGCGTCGGCAGCTCCGTGTTTTCGAGAGCAGTAGTGCGCGCCAGCAAGTTGAACCCCTGGAAAACAAACCCAATTTTCTGATTCCGAATCAGCGCCAGCGCCTTCTTGTCATGCTTGGATACATCGATTCCTTCCAGGAGATAGCGTCCCGAGGTGGGACGGTCAAGACAACCAAGTATGTTCATAAAGGTGGACTTCCCGCTACCGCTCGCTCCCATGATCGCCAGGAACTCATTGGGGAAAATCTCGATGCTTACACCGCGTAGCGCGTGGACGCGTGTTTCTCCTAGTTCGTAGTATTTGTGCGCGTCTTCGACCCGTATGACCGGGCTCGCCGCCGAGCCGGCTACCGTAGCCTCGATTTCGTTGGCGGATGGCATGGATTGCAGGATCAGTTCGAGGCGCTGATCCTCAGCGCCTTAGCGCACCGGGAGTCTGAGTCTTTGGCGTCACCGACCGAATAATGAGCGCGTCTCCTTCCTTCAGTTCCCCTTTGATCAGTGCGGCTACTTGCGTATATGCGTGGTCGGTTATGCCTATTGCGACCTTGACCGGCTCCATGGTTTTATCCGCATGCAGCTTCCACACCACCGCATTCTCCGCTCGCGGCACGCGAGGGAGATTTTGATTTTCTCCGGCTGCTTGCGGACCGCGCACCAGCAGGGCGGGATCATCACCAGCCTGCTGTCTCTCGCCTCCTTCGATCCCATATTGTTTGTAGATGGCGAGAATCTCCTCCGGAGCCATGGGCGGCTTGTAGCGAAGGGCGGTGTTGGGCACCTTCAACACATTCTGCGCGGTGGCCACGGGAATGGTTACGTACGCTGTCATTCCCGGGAATAGCTTCAGCTCAGGATTCGCGAATTCGATGATCGTGTCGTAGGTGACCACACTTTGCACGGTGGTTGCGTTCATGCGGACCTGACTGACAACTCCGTGAAAGGTGTCCTTTGGGAAGGCGTCCACCTTGAAGGAGACTGGCTTTCCCAGTTTGATGTTCCCCACGTCTGACTCGTCCGTCTTGGCATAAACCCACATCTTGGTGAGGTCCTGCGCAATGGTAAAAATCGTCGGCGCTTGCAAGGACGCGGCTACGGTCTGTCCCACATCGACATTTCTAGCCACAACCGTGCCATCAATCGGAGAGCGAATCACCGTGTAGTCAAGATTAGTTTGCGCCACGGCTACCGCGGCATCCTTCTGACTGACCTGTGCCTCAGCCTGCGTGACATTGGCGGCCGCCGCGTTCACGCCCGCGTTTGCCGAGTCATAGTTCGCCTTGGAAAGGTCGAGTTGCTGCTGGCTCAGGATTCCGCCGTTTTTCAATCCAGCTGAGCGGTCATAGTCCGCCTTAGTTTGCACGAGCCCCGCCTTCGCTTTCTCGAGGTTGGCCCGTGCTGCTACGAGGTTCGCCTTGGCATTCTCCAAATCGGCAGCGGCCTGCAGAAGGGCTCCTTTGAACAACGCGGGGTCAATAAGAGCGACAACATCACCCTTATGAACCCGGGAATTGAAATCGACATTGAGTTTCGCGATGGTTCCTGAGACTTGCGATCCAACCTGAACCGTAATTACCGCGTTAATTGTTCCGGTGGCCTCCACAACGTCATCGATCTCACCGCGCTCCACTTTCGCGGTAAAGTGCTGCGCTTGAGTACTCCTATTCAGGGCGAAGGTGGCAAGTAGCCCGGTCACGACCACAACGCCCGCCAAGATGAGCCACCTACTTTTTATTTTCATTTCCGGTCCTAAAAATCAAAAACGTCACTCGTATCGCAGCGCTTCAATGGGATCAAGCAGAGACGCCTTGCGCGCCGGGTAATATCCGAAAAACACGCCCACAGCTACCGAGAACATAGCGGCGACGACGACAGCTTCAAGAGACATTTCCATAGGCCAACGCAGCGTGCGTCCCACCAGATACGAACCCAGGATGCCAAAGAGCACTCCCGCCGTGCCTCCGACCAGACTGAGCATAATCGCTTCCCCTAGGAACTGAAGCTGGATAGCCTCTTCTGTAGCCCCGACCGCTACGCGCACTCCGATCTCACGAGTGCGCTCTGTAACGGAGACCAGCATCACGTTCATAATCCCGATTCCCCCCACGATCAGGGAAACGGAGGCAATGGCAATGAGGAGGATCGTCAAGGTCTTGCTAGCTTCGAGCTGCGCCTGAATGATGTCTTCGGGGTTGCGAATATTGAAATCGTCGTCCTCTTCAGGGCGCAGATGATGGCGATCGCGGAGCACCGCGGTCGCCTCCTGCCCCGCCATCTTCACTGCGTCCTGCGAAACCGCGGAGCACAAAATATCGTCAAGCCAGGTAATCCCCTTCAGCTTTTTCTGCGCCATGGTGTAGGGGATGATTAGGGTGTCGTCTTGGTCCCGCCCGTCCAGGGACAATCCCTTGGGATGAAGCGTGGCCACTACTTTGCAGGGCAGATTATTGACGCGGATGACTTTCCCGATGGGGTCTTCAACGCCAAAAAGCTGATCGCGAACCGTGCGCCCAATCGTGCAGACATCTGCCGCGCGGTCCACATCATCCTGCGAGAATATAGCGCCCTGATCCACGTACCAGCGTTTTATGTCGAAGTATTCCGGTGAAACACCGCGGTAGGATGTGTGCCAATTCTGATTGCCATAGATGACCTGGACGGGATCATCCACATTCGGCGAAACGCTCTTGATGAGGGAAACCTGGTTCTTGATGGCCACGGCATCGGCCATAAGCAACGTCTTCGTATCGTGCGTGCCTGTGCGCACGCCGTTGACGGCGCGACCGCCCGCTTCAATCCAAACAAAATTATCGCCTAGATTGTTCAGTTGTTGCTCGACCCGGGCTTGTCCGGCTTTGCCGATGGCGACAACGCAGATTACGGCGGCAATCCCGATGGTGATCCCCAGGACGGTCAGAACGCTTCGCATCTTGTTCCTAAGTAATGCCACAAGGGCGGACCGAAAGAGAGCCGTGTAATTCATAGCCCCTCCTGCTGGCAACAAGACATAAGCATAACCTCAAGCATAGGACGCGCCGGAGGCACTTTTCAGCATCCTATTAGTTCTCTGCCCCGCACGTCCAGACTTGGGCCTCAGCGCCTTCGAGTCAAGATTCTCTTCGCGCCGAGATAAATAGACCATTAATTCGAGTTCCGGGCCATACTTCGGGGCAAGCATGTAGTCATCCATAGTAACGCCGGGCAAACATAATCCCACGAATAAGGGGCTGAGGACGTTTGGAGGCAGGCTGGCGAGTAAGCACCTGGGGAAAAGGAGTTCGGCAAGGGAGCCAGCAAGCCGTAAGTCTGTGAGTGTTTGCAGCGCAGCCGAGGCGTCTACCTCAGCAGGTCCTTCGCGTACTTGGCGGGAACGGCAAGGTTCGAGCCGCCAAAGTCTCTGAGCACCGCGAAATTTACGCCGATCACTTTTCCGCCGCGGTTGAAGAGAGGTCCGCCCGAACCGCCGGAGGTAGTGGCGGCATCGTAGACAATCTTGTCATCGAGCACGTCGCCGATGTGGCCCTGCGTAGTGGTGGGGCGGATGAGGCGCTGGGAAGCGAGCTGCGACATGATGCCATTGACGTCCTTAGTGCCGCCGGCGATCTTCTGGGCCACATCCGTACCTGCCCTGGCGAGAATGCCTTCAATTCCGGTTGGGTAGCCAATCAACACTACGGGGTCTCCCGTCACTGTGTCCTCGGTGCGATCATCGAGTTCGAGCACTGCGGAGTTGGGCGGGGGCGGAGATTCGAGCTGAAGAGTGGCGACGTCCGCCTTCGAGGAAATGCGGTCCAGTTTGGCGCGCAGACCCTCCGTTTTTCCAGGGAAGTAAACTTCGTAGGACATAACGTAAGCGGTAGCGCCCTGATCGAGGAGTTGCTTCAGATCGTCGTCTTTCCACCAAGGTTCGGCGACGTGGTGATTGGTGATGATTTTTCCGTCGCCCTTCACGAGAAAGCCGGTGCCGAAGGCGTCTATCTGGAGATGGGGTCCCGCGCCGCCCTCATCGAGCTGCACCATGCCTTTGTCGTCGACCAGCGGCTTGCCCGCGGCATCGACGGCGAGCTGAATGGGACGGCCGGATTGCTTGTCGAGAAACTCGACGACAACGTGCAGCAAGCAGACGCTGGGGCCGTAATCGTGGACGACGGTTTCGGCGATCTTGCCTTCGGTTTCCAGAAGTTTCAGGCGATTCTGCGTCTCTGTGAGCTGGCGCTTCAGGGAATCGGCGTCGGAGCCGCCGGCGGCGACACGCTTGCGGAGATCTTCGGATTGCGCCTTCAGAGAATCTCGTGTGGCCGATGCGGAACGCGACTGCGCCTCGAGCGAACCGCGCGTGGACTCTGCGCGGCGCAGGAGCTCGTCCTGCTGGCCCAGACCACTGTTCAGGCGCGCGATTTCCGCCCGCAACTGGCGAGATTCCTTGCGCGCACCGCCGCTGGAAACGCCTAAATAGACCGCCGCGAGCACAACCGCCGCGCCGAGCGCGGAAATAACGGGAATCAGCCAGAAGCGGCGTTTGGCGAGAGGGCTGCTCAGCGATTCGACGGCGATATCCGCATAATGCTCCCGTTGCACGGCGTACTCGAGCATGGTCTTGAGCTCTTCTTGGGGCTTACGCTCGCGGAATTGGGTTCGGATCCTAGCGGCAAATTCCACGGGTTCGAAAGGGAAGGAGATGACATCATCGGCGCCGAGGTCCAGTGCGCGAGCGCGCTCCAGCGCGCCGCCCTTCACCAGCATCACGATCTTAAGCGGCGACTCGGTTTCGGGGCGCGATTTAAGCTGCGTGACAAGGCCGCAGCAACTGAGGTCGGAAGGCGTGGCTTCAGTGACCAATACTTCGGGGGAGAGCGCCAGCACGTGGTCGACGGTCAG
>Ga0307479_10002108_pt1 | contig 18127 bp, 13 predicted proteins | sample atmos_gasesECM4C_FD_203743 | JGI IMG/M metagenome (GOLD analysis project Ga0307479, IMG submission 203743) | Hardwood forest soil microbial communities from Morgan-Monroe State Forest, Indiana, United States - atmos_gasesECM4C_515 | ecosystem: Environmental > Terrestrial > Soil > Temperate... | reverse complement strand
TCCCGGCGAGCAAGCAGCGAAGCAACACTTCCGCCGGATAACTACTATTGCCGGCGCCGGCGCCGCCCCGCTTGCCGAGCAAGGACCGCAACGGCACCCAATCCACCACTGCTTCCACCTCATCCAGGATGCTGCTTCGCGGCGCCTGAACCAGACCATCCGCCAAACTCATTTGACCGACATTGCGCTCAACCATGGCTCCCCTCGTCAGAATCAGCCATGCTTTAGGGAATCACGCGATCGCAATTGCGCAAAGCCCTCACAAGGGGAGAAGGAAGGAAACTCGCGGGCAGATCGATCGAACCAAAATCATCCCAAATGTCATGACGCCCCGCCATGACACCGCCCGCTCACTCCTTCCTCGTCCGGTAATCCCCGAACGTCGTGTCGCGCTGGTCGAGTTGCGCCTTGACGCTGCCGCCGTCGCGCCGGAACGTCGACATGTAGGTACGGCTGGCCTCGGTGGTGAACGCCAGCGCCTGGATTTCGGTGCCGGCGCGGATCGCGGCGCGGGCGCCCATGATCTCCATCGCCCGATGCACCGAGCGCTTGTTGAGCTGCTGCAACTCGACCGGCACTTTTGCCGCGCGCTCGGCGAAATCGAGCGTGCGCTGCCCGAGTTCGGAATGCGGAAACGAGCGCGTCGCAAAGCCCCACTCCGCAGCTTCCCGCCCTGACATGGCGTCGCCCGTCAGCATCAATTCCATCGCGTGACGCATGCCAACCAGCCACGGATGGTATTGCATGTCGGGCGGGCTCATCAGCCGCACCGGCGGGTAGCCGATCTCGGCATCGTCGGCGACATAGACGACGTCGCAGGCGGTGGCGAGCTCGGTGCCGCCGGCGAGGCAATAGCCGTGCACTTCTGCGATCACCGGTTTGGCGAGGTCCCAGATCGAGAACCAGCCCTCGACGACATGGCGCGACCATTGGCCCGGTCCTGCCGCCGAATGATAGGGCTGATCGACGGAATTGTTCGAGGAGAGATCGTAGCCGGCCGAAAAGCACGACCCCGCGCCGCGGATGATCGAGATCGAGACATCGCCGTCGCGGTCGGCGGCTTCCAGCGCCTCAAAAATTTCGGCGCGCAACCGGTTGTTCAGCGCGTTGCGCTTCTCGGGCCGGTTCAGCGTGATGCGCCGCACCCGCGGCCGCGGATCGTCGATGAGAATATGCTGATACGACATTGGCCGGCTCCTCCCGATTTTTCTTGCCTGCGCGGGTCACCATGCGCGCCGGATCCTGCCATGATCCTTAGCATACGCCCGGCTACTTGCTATCCAACGAGCTGACCGGCTCCCAATCGCTGCCCGGTGGATGGCTTGCCAATTCATTCGCCCGCTTCAGGAACAGCGCGGACGGCTTGTCGAACCCGGCGACACCTGCGAAAGATTTCGCGGCAGCCTCGAACGCGCGGCTCCGCCACTGCGCGAGGCCCTCGGCATAGGCCGTGGCGGCATCCCGCTGTTGCGGCGTCGCCTCACCGGCCAGCGCAACCAGTTCGTAGATCTTCACCGGCGTCGTTCGCCCCTTGACGCGCGTCGCGTCAAGCTCGCGCCAGGTGAATGCCGAACCTGTGAGCGCGACCGTGGTCTCGGAGGCGATGATTGTGGTGCCGTAATATTTGTTGGCGCCTTCGAGCCGTGAGGCCACATTGACCGCATCGCTCATCACCGAATAGTTGAAGCGCCGCCCGGAGCCGATATTGCCGACCAGCGCCTCGCCGGAATTGAGGCCCATCCGGTGCGCGACCTGATGACCGCGAAAGGCGGCCGAGTTCCGATTGAGCTCGTCGAGCCGATCGCGGCAACCGAGCGCGGCCAGCGCGGCATTGCGCGCATGATCGGAATCGTCGACCGGCGCGCCGAACACGGCCACGATCGAGTCGCCGATATATTTGTCGACATATCCACCCTTGCTTTCGATGATGTCGGTCATGGCCGAAAGATACTCGTTCATGAACGCCACCAGCTCGGTCGGCGTCATCTGTTCGGCGATCGAGGAAAAGCCGGCCAGGTCGGAAAAGAACACGGTCACGTCGCGCGTCTCGCCGCCGAGCACCGGAAGCTTGTTGGACGCCAGCATCTTGTCGATCACCTGGGGCGCGAGATAGAGCGCAAAACTGCGCCGCAGCAGTCGCTGGCCCCTGTCGGTCACCACGAGGCGATAGGCGATCGTCGCCGCGAGCGACGCGAGGCCGGCAATGAAGGGCTCGCTCAGCGGCAACACCAGCAACCGCTGCAACGCGATCGTCGCACAGAGCGTCCAGAGCGCCACCATTGCGAGATAGACCGACGCGGCGGTGGCCGGTGCAAACAGTCGCGCCGCGATGGCGATCAGAAGCGCAAAGCCAATGGCGAGAATGGTCGTCGGTTGCCGGCCAAGCCCGACCAGGGCGTCGCGGAACAGCAGATTGCTGGCCGCGGTAGCGTGAATATAGACGCCGGCGATCGAGCTGCGACTGAACCGGACGACCGTCGACGGCGCGGCGGCCGGCGCGCAGCGCGGTGCTGCCGATCGTTCCAGCCCGGTCGCGAACCGCTTCGACGTCTGCTTGCGGTCCAGCTCGTCCAGCAGCGTGCCGAAAATCACCACCCTGTCGGCGAAATGACGGCGAAAGAACTCCTGATCGTTGCGCTCGACGCAGGCACGCAGGTCGGCCAGCGAAAAGGTCTGGAAATCGTCGGCGCCGCCGTCGAAATTCAGCGTCAGCGTATTCTTCACCGCGCTCGGGATTCGGTATCCGGCGAGCGTCACGCTGCCGTCATCGGCGAACACCGGTTCGGCCTTTTGCGCACGCGCGGCCAGCTCCAGCGCCATCGACGACACTTGCGCACCGTTGCCCGGAAACGTCAGCGGCACTCGTCTCACCACCTCGTCGGGATCGCTGTAGACATTGAGCGGGCGGATGTTCTTTTGCTGGCCGACCGCGATGCGTTGCCCGGCGGAAGGCTGGTTCGCCCCCTCGGCGCGCAGAGCCTCGCCGAGCACGACCTTGCCGGCCGAAGCCCCCGCCCGCAGCGACAGCAGGAAGGGACGGTCGAAGCCGCGCATCCGCGCCCCCAGCGATGCGTCGCCAAAGGGAATCTCGGATTGCTCGATCGAGTTGGCAAACACGATATCGAATCCGGCGACCTTGGCGCCGCCATCGAGCACCGCGGTCAGAACGCGGCCGATTTCCGTGGTCCAGGTCGGCGTCGGCGAGCCTTTGAACGGCGGGGTTTCGTAGGTCTCTTCGTCGATTGAGATCACCGCGACCGGGGACGTCGCAGCATCGTGGCGCGGACCGAACGCCTCCCAGCGCAGCGCGGTGAGAATGTCGATCGACCAGCCATGGAGCAAGTTGAACGGCGGAAGAGCCGAGATAAGTCCGCTGGCTAGGGCGATCACGACGATCGCGATTGCCTTCCGCCCGATGACGCTCCTCATGGCGCTATCCAGGCTGGCGCTCGCTTTCTATTGCAACGGCACCAGACGGCCGATGATCGGGCCCGCCCCGGCATCGGCGTTGGCGTCGACCAGGAAGACGACCTGCTTCGACTTCAGCGTCGCCGAATATCTGCCGCCGGGTTTCAGCGCGATCCTGGTCCGGGCAAAGTCGTAGAACTTGCCGCGCGTCATGGACGCAGGCGTCAGGTCAACCTCGTAGCGTTCGCCCTTGACGTCCAGCCGTTCCACGACCAGCCTGCCGCGATCGGATGTGGCTATGATCGGCGCAAGGCCGTGCAGCACCAGCGGCGGCGGCGCGGCCGGGCTGTCTGCATTGAGGCTGCGCACCACGGCCGCGGCGCTCTCGCCGACTTCGCGCCCGATGCGTTGCGATTGGCTGGGGTCGCAAGCCACCTTGTCGGCCTTGAATTCGGCGAGATGGACCGCGCTTTGTTCGGTGCCCACGATCACCGTGCCGATGCCTGAGATGGTTTCGCGCCAGCAGGATTTCATGTAGCCGAGCACGACCATCCCGCCGGCCCCGAGCTTGATGACCTGGCCGGGAACGACATAGTCCATCACCTCGGCACCGGTGACCTTGCCTTGCACATCCTCGACGACGGCAACGGGAGTCTGCGCGTGAGCGACCCCGATCAGACCAGCAAAGCCAGCCATCGCGGCGAACATTCGTTTCATTTTAAAAGCCCCGATTGAGCGAGCCCCGCCATAGTAGCTGGAGTGTCGGCCAACCGACACCCCTCTCGTTTGGCCATTTTTGAGCATGATCTTTTCGGAAAACCGGTACCCACTTTGCGCTAACGCGGCCCTTCGGGTCCGGATCATGCTCTAGCCTCACCGACTACAGAACATCGTGAGCCATATCACACACGGCCACCTTTTGCGGGCCAGGGTCAGGCACGCAACCGTCACCCAGCCGGGAGCATCACGACGCCCTTGTCCTTGGGCCAGCGCACCCGCCACGCGAACGAAATGTCCTTGACGTCGCCGGGCTTGGCCTCGAAGGCCCATTCGAGTACCCCGCGCTTGTCGCGCACATTGGTCGCCGTCGGGGGCGTCGTCTGCCGCAGCATTTCGACGTGGATGTCCTCGTTTTCGCTGACCGGCAGTTGATCCTGGACCACGACCCTGATCGGGAAATCGTGGGCGTTGCGGACGCTGGTCTTGAACGAACGCTCGTCGGTCTTCGATGTCGTCACGATCAAGCCCGCCGACCCCTCGTTGCGCTTGACCACCGCGCGCTCGATCTTGACGTTGTCGTCGGCGCCGAAACCGAGCTGCACCGTTTCGTCCTTGCTGGCGGCAGGCATCCTGCCGCGACCGACGTACACGCCGTCGCGATAGATCGCAACCTGGCCCGGCAACAGCGGCGCATCCTCGCTCTGCTTGAAACTCGCTTCGAGAAATGCGGTCGGATCCACCACTGGCACGGAGCGGATGACGATTTCGGGCACGAAGGTCGAGGTCGAGATGCGCAGGCTCTTGGCGCCTTCATTGGCGCCGAGGCTGACGCGCCCCGGAATATTGAACGTCACATGGAAACTGTCGACCTCCGCGCTCGCCTGCTGCTCGTCGGCCGGCTTCTTCAAGTCCTCTTCAGCGACCGCTGCAGCCGATGCCGGTGGCTCCGCCGGAGCCGGCGCGGCGACCTTTCGACGCATCACTCCTACATCCATCGCGGAGCCGATCGGCGCGATTTGCGGATATTGCACGATCAGCGAATTGAGATCAGGCGCGCTGCCGCCGCGCGCGGTTCGCACCGTCGAGACGGCGAGCGCGACATTCGACCAATCCTCTCCGGTGGCCTGCGTGATTTCAGCGCGACGCACCAGTTCGAGCGCGGGCTTGCGATCCCTGGTTCCGGTATCGAGCCGAGTATCGTAGAGCGGCACCCAGCGCGCACTGGGCACCGCATACGTTACCCGCAGCGTAGCCTTGGTCGCCGCAGCGGCGGCGAGATCGATCCGGACCTGGAGCTTGCTCGGCGGCTTGGCCGCCCGATCCGTCTCGAGCCGCGCGATCTCGCGGTCGATGTCGCGCTGCTTGCGTTCGGCGTCGCGGATCGCGGCATCCGCGGTCGCGACCTCCTCGGCAACCGCGGCAAAGGCGTCGCGCCATTCGGCGATCGGACGGGCCTCGCCCTTGTCCCCGATCCCCGCGGGTGCGGCTTGCGCGAACCGTTCGGCAAACTTGCGCCGCGCGGTGGCCGCGGCAATCGCGCCCTCCAGATCGGCGCGCTGGTCCTTCAGCGCTTCGATGCGCCGGTCGAGTTTCGGCAGGTTGACCGGCGCCGGGGACGGCAGCCGGGTGTCGATCGCGCCAAGGGTGAATTTCGCTTCCGCCTCGCCCTCGACCCGCAGCGAGGATGGATCGAGCGCCAGCGGAAAGTCGGAAGCCACCAGTGTGTAGTCGCCGGATGGAAGGTCAAGCGTGATCACGCGGGTGACGCTGGCACCATCGGGATAGACGGTGACGGCGTCGATGACTGATGTCGCTTCGACATCGACGGCTTGCGCAGGGGCCGCGGCAAACGCCGTCAGAAGCACAAGATCAGTTTCAACAAGATTGTTCTGCATGACCTTCCTCCCTTAATCTCCACAGGTGAATTGTCATCGTCAGATGAGACGCCGCGCAGAAGGAACATCGATTGAGGTAACCGTAAGGCATGCCGCGGCTGGCGCCGCGACGACTCAATCTAATCCCTTCACGTTATGCTCGCTTTCACGACTTCCCCGACCTCATTTTGGTCCGGAGCCGCTGCACGGCGCGACCATCACCCGGCCGGGAGCATCACGACGCCCTTGTCCTTGGGCCAGCGCACCCGCCATGCGAACGAGATGTCCTTGACCTCGCCGGGCTTGGCCTCAAAAGCCCATTCGAGCACCCCGCGCTTGTCGTGCACATTGGTCGTGGTGGGAGGCGTCGTCGATGGCAGCATCTCGACCTGAATGTCCTCGTTTTCGCTGACCGGCAGTTGATCCTGGACCACGACCCTGATTGGGAAATCGTGGCCGTTGCGCACGCTGGTCTTGAACGAACGCTCATCGGTCTTCGAAGTCACGATCAAGCCTGCCGACCCCTCGTTGCGCCTGACCACCGAGCGCTCGATCTTGACCTTGTCGTCGGCGCCGAAACCGAGCCGCACCGTCTCGTCCTTGGAGGCTGCGGGCATCCTGCCGCGGCCGACATAGACGCCGTCGCGATAGATCGCAACCTGGCCCGGCAACAGTGGCGCATCCTCGCTCTCATTAAAACTCGCTTCGAGAAACGCGGTCGGATCCACGACCGGCACGGAGCGGATGGCGAGGTCTGGCGCAAAGCTCGCGGTGGCGATGCGCAGGCTCTTGGCGCCTTCATTGGCGCCAAGGCTGACGCGGCCCGGGATTTTGAACGTCACATGGAAACTGTCGACTTCCGCACTCGCCTGCTGCTCGTCGGCCGGTTTCTTGAGTGCTTCTTCGGCCACCGCAGACGACTTCGGTGCCGCCGGCGCGGCGAGTTGTTGGCGCAGGGCTCCTCGATCCCTGAGTTCGCCGACCGGCGCGACTTGCGGATATTGCACGATCAGCGAATTGAGATCGGGCGCATTGCCGCCGCGCGCGGTTCGCACCGTCGAGACCGCAAGCGCGACATTCGACCAGTCCTCTCCGGTGGTCTGGGTGATTTCGGCGCGACGCACCAGTTCGAGCGCGGGCTTGCGATCCCTGGTTCCGGTATCGAGCCGCGCATCGTAGAGCGGCACCCAGCGCGCGTTGCGCACCGTATAGGTCACCCGCAGGGTTGCCTTGGTCGCGGCAGCGGCGGCGAGATCGATCCGGACCTCGAGCTTGCTCGGCGGCTTGGCCGCCCGATCCGTCTCGAGCCGCGCGATCTCGCGGTCGATGTCGCGCTGCTTGCGTTCGGTGTCGCGGATCGCGGCATCCGCGGTCGCGACCTCCTCGGAAACCGCGGCAAAGGCGTCACGCCATTCGGCGATCGGGCGGGCCTCGCCCTTGTCGCCGATTCCTACCGGCGAGGCTTGCGCGAACCGTTCGGCAAATTTGCGCCGCGCGGTGGCCGCAGCGATCGTGCCCTGCAGATCGGCGCGCTGATCCTTCAGCGCTTCGATACGCTGGTCGAGTTTCGGCAGGTTGACCGGCGCCGGAGGCGGCGGCCGGGTGTCGATCGCGCCAAGGGTGAATTTCGCCTCCCCCTCGCCCTCGACCCGCAGCGAGGATGGATCGAGCGCCAGCGGAAAGTCAGGAGCCACCAGGGTGTGATCGCCCACGGGAAGATCGACCGTGATGACACGCGTAACGCTGGCGCCATCGGGATAGACCGTCACCGCGTCGACGGCCGACTTGGCGTCCAATTCCGCCGCCCGCGCTGGCGCAACGGCGAACGCCGCGAGGAGGACGAGGCTGCTCGTAACCAGGCAATTTGCAATCATTCGCATGACATCTCTCCGCAAATCTTGGCGCGCCGGTCGCGAAAATCGCATGGCATCGGACACGCGGCGAGTAGCGCCCGTTCGGCGTTGGACGCGGTGGCGCATGAACCGGTTCGATCAAGGCATTGGCAAGGCGCCGGTAAAATCAGGCGCGGCGGCAAAATGCCCGCTGGACAACCGTAAACGGCGACCGCGGCACGCGAATCCGACTGAAGCGCTTCATCCTCCCTCTTTAAGAAGGAGGATGAAGTTCATCTTCATGAACAGCAGCGGCGGTCAGGTACTTAAAATACCAAAGCCTTCTAAAACACCAAGGCCTTCTAAAATACCAAGGCCTTGGCCTGCTTTACCTGCGGCAGCGCCTGCACCTTGGCGAGCACCTCGGCAGGCACGGCGCCGTCGACCTCGACCAGCGCGATCGCGTCGCCGCCAGGCTTGTTGCGGCCGAGATGGAAGGTCGCGATGTTGATCTTGGCGTCGCCGAGCAGGCCTGCAAAGTGGCCGATGAAGCCCGGCTTGTCCTCGTTGGTGACGTAGATCATCGACTTGCCGAATTCGGCATCGACCCGGATGCCCTTGATGTCGACCAGCCGCGGCTTGCCGTCGGCATAGACCGTGCCCGACACCGAACGCTCCTGCCGCTCGGTGATGACGGCGACCGTGATCAGGCTCTCGTAATCGCTCTGCGCCGCGCGCACCACCTCGTCCACCACCATGCCGCGTTCCTTGGCGACGACCGGCGCGGAGACGACGTTGATATCGCCGAGCATCGGCCGCAGCAGGCCCGACAGCACCGCCGAGGTCAGTGCCTTGATCTTCATCTCGGCGACATGGCCTTCATAGGTGATCTGGACCTTGAGGATGCCGGTCTCGGTGAGCTGGCCCGCGAACGAGCCGAGTTTTTCCGCGAGCTCGATGAAGGGCCGCAGCTTCGGCGCTTCCTCCGCCGTGATCGACGGGAAGTTGACGGCGTTGGAAATCGCGCCGCTCAAGAGATAGTCCGACATCTGCTCGGCGACCTGGAGCGCGACATTCTCCTGCGCCTCGGTGGTGGAGGCGCCGAGATGCGGCGTGCAGATCACGTTGGGATGGCCGAACAGCACGTTCTTGGTCGCAGGCTCCTCGACGAACACGTCGAAGGCGGCGCCCGCGACATGCTTGGAGTTGAGCGCATCGACCAGCGCCTGCTCGTCGACCAGGCCGCCGCGGGCGCAATTGATGATGCGCACGCCCTTCTTCATCTTCGCGATCGCCGCGGCGTCGATGATGTTCCTGGTCTTCTCGGTCAAGGGCGTATGCAGCGTGATGAAATCGGCGCGCTTGAAGAGGTCGTCGAGCTCGACCTTCTCGACCCCGATATCCTTGGCGCGCTCCGCCGACAGGAACGGATCGTAGGCGATCACCCGCATGTGCAGGCCCTGCGCGCGGTTGGCGGCGATCGATCCGATATTGCCGCAGCCGATGACGCCGAGCACCTTGCCGGTGATCTCGACGCCCATGAAGCGGTTCTTCTCCCATTTGCCGGCCTGGGTCGAGGCGTCGGCCTGCGGAATTTCACGCGCCAGCGCCAGCATCAAGGTGATGGCGTGTTCGGCGGTCGTGATGGAATTGCCGAACGGCGTGTTCATCACGATGATGCCCTTGGCGGTGGCCGCCGGGATCTCGACATTGTCGACGCCGATGCCGGCGCGGCCGATCACTTTCAGCTTCTTGGCCTTCTCGATGATCTTGGCGGTCGCCTTGGTGGCGGAGCGGATCGCAAGGCCTTCGTAATTGCCGATGATCTCGGCGAGCTTGTCCTTGTCCTTGCCGAGGTTGGGCTGGAAATCGACCTCGATGCCGCGGTCCTTGAAGATCTGCACGGCGGCCGGAGACAGCGCATCGGAAATGAGAACTTTGGGTTTGGACATTGGCCTCTTCCTTCACCCTCCCCTGCAGGGGGAGGGCCGGGGTGGGGGTGAAACTGTCACTGTGAAATTCCGTGTGCGCCGGGTTGAGAGAGCGACCACCCCACCCCGCCGCACCTAGAGCGCGATAGGATCGCGCTCTAGGTCTTTGATTGAGCATGATCCTTTCGGAAAACCGGTACCCACTTTTCCGGATCATGCTCGCGGTGCGTCGACCCTCCCCCTTCAGGGAGGGTGAGAAACTCACGCCGCCTTCGGCAACGCGGCCTTGGTTTCGGCAAAAGCCCAGTCGATCCACTGCGTCAACAGCGCGACGTCCTTGGCCTCGACGGTGGCGCCGCACCAGATGCGCAGGCCCGCCGGCGCGTCGCGATAATGCGCGAAGTCGAAACCGGCGCCTTCCTTCTCCACCAGCGCCACCAGCTTCTTGGCGAAGTCGGCTTGCGCGTCCGCCGTCAGCGAGGCGATCGCGGGATCGACCACCTTCATGCATACCGAGGTGTTGGAGCGGGTCGCCGGATCCCTTGCCAGGAAGTCGATCCACGGCGTCCGCGCCTTCCAGTCGGCGAGCACCTTGGTGTTGGCGTCGGCGCGCGCCATCAGCGCCTTCAGTCCGCCGAGCGACTTGCCCCAGTTCAGCGCGTCGAGATAATCCTCGACGCACAGCATCGACGGCGTGTTGATGGTCTCGCCCTCGAAGATGCCGGCATTGAGCTTGCCGCCCTTGGTCATGCGGAAGATCTTTGGCAGCGGCCAGGCCGGCTTGTAGGTCTCGAGCCGTTCGACCGCGCGCGGCGACAGCACCAGCATGCCATGCGCGGCCTCGCCGCCCAGCGCCTTCTGCCAGGAGAAGGTGACGACGTCGAGTTTCGGCCAATCGAGTGGCTGCGCGAACGCAGCTGACGTCGCGTCACAGATGGTGAGGCCTTCGCGGGTCGCGCTGATCCAGTCCGCATTGGGCACGCGCACGCCGGAGGTGGTGCCGTTCCAGGTGAAGACGACATCGGTCGACGGATCGACCTTGCTCAAGTCGGGAATTTCGCCGTAAGCCGCATGCAGCTTGGTGACATCCTTGAGCTTCAATTCCTTGACGATGTCGCCGACCCAGCCTTCGCCGAAGGATTCCCACGCGATGGTGGTGACCGGCCGCGCGCCGAGCATCGACCACAGCGCCATCTCGACCGCGCCGGTATCGGACGCCGGCACGATGCCGATCTTGTAATCGGCGGGCACTTCAAGCACTTCGCGCGTCAGTTCGATCGCGAGCTTGAGCTTGGCCTTGCCGACCTTCGCGCGATGCGAGCGGCCGAGCGCTGCGTCCTTGAGATTTTGGGGATTCCAGCCGGGGCGCTTGGCACAGGGGCCGGACGAGAAATGCGGCGCGGTCGGCCGCTGAGCGGGCTTCGCTATCGTCATGATCTATCCTTCCAGATAGTAAGCCTCCCGTTGGGGGGAGGTGTCCCGCCGCTGCACATATGGGAGTCGGCGCGTTTCGTCAAGGAACTTTGCAACGACCTTCCGGGGATCACGCACGATTGTTGGCAGGCTTGACGGTCGAAGGCGTGCGCAGCCCACGGCGCGCTATTCGGGCGCGGCGCCGACCGGCGGCCCGCCGGGCGGCCGGTGCAGAAACGTCATCGACGCATAGGCCCCGATCCAGGAGCCGATCGCGGCGAAGCCGACATAGATCCAGTTCTCGGTGTAGCTGATCACCGCGAAGGACGAGAGCAGATACCAGATGCTGCTCCAGGTCGCCGCAGGAACGCGCTTTCGAGCAACCACCGCGGAAGTAAACATCACGTAAACAGCGTCGGTCGCCGCGGTCGCAAGCACGACGGCCAACGCCGTCAGAGGATGGATGGCCGACATCGCGCGTCTCCCTGCCTTGATCTGAAATGATGCTTAACGATAGTGAGATGTACTTTGGTTAAATCGGATTTTCCGCAGGCTCCGTTCACCTTTCCCATTGGGAGAGGTGGACCGAACGCGCAGACCAGTTCAACTAAATTGACCCGGTGCTAGAATCGTATCGTCATGCCGACATGACTGCGCTGAAATCCCAAGCGCTCGTAAAATCGCTGCGCATCGACGCGGGTGTGATGGGTCAGCAGCTCGACCAGCTTGCAACCTTTGCCGCGCGCCTCGCCGACCGCCCATTGCACGAGCCGTTCGCCGATGCCGCGGCTGCGGCAATGGGAGGCGACACGGACGTCCTCGATCAACCCGCGCGAGGCGCCTTGCGAACTCAAGCCCGGCAGGATGCAAAGCTGCAGGCAGCCGACCACCGTGCCGCCCTCGCCCTCGGCGATCACGAGCTGGATGTTCGGGTCCGCGTCGAGCCGATCGAACGCCTGGGAATAGCATGCCGGCAGCGGATCTTCGAGCCGTTCGCGCGCGCGGCCGAGGGCATCGTCCGCCAGCATCGCCACGATGGCGCCGACGTCGTCGCGGCGGGCCCGGCGGATGGTGATCGATGAAGTCGCTGTCATGATTGCCTCAGTGCAAGTCAACGTGCCGGCGACAAACCCAGCGAGCGCTCGCACTCGCCGATCCATCGTCGCACCGCGGCGTAGCCGTCGAGGTGAAAGCCGCCCTCATGCGAGACTCTCGTATAGGCCAGCAACGCGACATCGGCGAGCGAGATGGCATCGCCGACCAGGAAGCGCGTCGCGGCCAACTGGTGCTCCATCCGCGCCAGCGCCGCATAGCCGCGCTTGACCTTGTCCGGATCGAGATCGGACGCGGTCTTGCCCAGATAGGCCATCTGGAAACGGCACACCGCGATGTGAGGCTCGTGGCTGTACTGCTCCCAGAACAGCCACTCGTCCATTTTCGCCGCGGCAAATGCATCAGCGGGAATAAGGTCACTGCCGCGCGCGAGATAGCGGATGATGGCGTTGGACTGCGCCAACGCGCGGCCATCGTCGAGCACGACGGTCGGCACCTGCCCGGCGCCGTTGAGCCTGAGAAACTCAGGCGTGCGGCTCTCACCCCTGAGCGTATCGATCTCGATCCAGCTATAGGGCAGCGCGAGCTTGTCGCAGACCCATTTCACCTTCAGGCAATTGCCGGATTTGCGGTCGCCGTAGATCTTCATGATTGGACGCGCCCCTGTCAGGCGACAGAGCAACAGGGCGCATCCGTTCTGTCAACAGGGTCGAATGATCGGCGCGAGGCGGCGGCGTCCGATCAGAACTTGTAGCCGAGGCCGGCGCGCACCGTGTTGATGTTGACGTCGATGTTGGTGGTGAAGCGGATGTACTCCCATTCGGCGCGCATGAAGAGGCCGCCGATCAGGTTGATGTCAACGCCGAGCCCACCCGTGTACCCGTAGATCAGGTGATTATGCACGGCATCCGTCGCGCTTAATGTTGCCAGCGGTGCAAAAGGCCCGGCTACTGTGGAGCTGACGGCGTCGTGGACGGTGACGGAGCGCGCGATATCGGCGTTGCCGAGCGCAAATCCGCCGAACATGTAGGGCAGGAAACAGCCCCATGCGTAGGCGGCGCGCCCGCGGAACGTCGCCATGTCTGAAATCGAAATCGACGCCGACGAATCGACCGCAACATCGTGGAAAAATTTGTCGGATAACGCGGCGCTACTGACGAGTTCCTTGGTCGCTTGAGCCGCGCCCCCGAACGAGCCGTGCATGTAGCTCGCCTCGAGGCCGAGGACAACGTCATCCCACTGCGCGTTATATCCGCCGAAGGCGCCGAATGCCGACGAGCGTGCCGATTGCCCTCCGAGGCCGAGATTCCATTGCGAAACCTGCATCTCCTCGATGACGTTGTGGTCAAGCAACGCGGCGAGCATGTTCGAGTTCGCGCCAGCGAACTTGTTATCCGACGATCCGTAGCCGGCCTGGCCGCCTATGTAGAAGCCCTGCCAGTTGACCCGGGACGGGACCCCGTCGGTGAAGCCACCGCGCAGGATCGGAAGATCGGGCATATCGGCCGCATGCGCGGCGGACACCGCACTGAACATCACCGCCGCCAACAAAACCTTACGCATTGCCACGCTCCAATCGAACTCCGAATTGAGGCCGATCATCGCGCGTTAACCTTAACCAATCGTTCTCGCGCGGCGCAAATCGGCAACCCTTCCCCGCATAAGCGCGAAAATCATTTCGCGTGCGCCGCCGCCAAGCGCGCAATTTTCCATTTCAATGGCTTCATCCTTCGAGACGCATCGCCTTGCGATGCTCCTCAGGATGAGGCTTCGAGACGCATCGCGTGCGATGCTCCTTCAGGATAAGGTCTCAGACCCTCATGGAGAGGAGCGCATCTTCGCGCGTCTCCGGACGATGCTTCGCATCGCTCGGAGAACCATGAGGCCACCGGCGCAGCGATAACGGCTCAAACGAAAACGGCGCGGGAAGATCCCGCGCCGTTAGCAATTCTTAAGCGAAGCGAACTTCGATCAGCCCTTGCGAACCAGCGGCGGCGGGGGCGGCGGCGGCACGTCGCAGCAGGTCCAGCGCAGGCCGACCCGCAGGTCCTGCGAGGTGAGGTCGTTGACGGTCCAGGCGTGGGTGCCGAGCACGTTCGGGCTCGAGAAGGCGAAGTTGGTGTTGCCGGTCACCGCCGATCCCAAGTCGAGATAGCGATAGGCCAATTCGACGGTGAAGTTATTGGTCACCCTGTAGGCGAGACCGGCGTGGACCGCCCAGGCGAGGCTCGTCTTGTTGCCGTCGGCGGCGAACTGGGTGCCGGCGGTCAGGCCGTTGAAGGTGGTCAGGCCGTCGTCGCGGAAGTTCGCGAGATGGTTATACGCGGCACCGACGCCGGCGCCGATGAAAGGGGTGATGCACCACCAGGTGCCGAGATCGACATAGGCGTTGGCGAGGAACACCAGGCTCGACAGGTTGGCGCTGTAGTTGTCGACGTCGCTGAAGGTGCCGCCGAACGCGCTGAACTGGCCGTAGACCGAGCCCTTGACGGACGCAGCGTTGCGATACTCCGCAGTGATGTCGCCGCGCAGCCAGTTGTTGAAGACGTAGCCGACGCCGACATCCCAGCTGCCGGAACCCGACAGGCCGGTGCCGGTGTAGCTCGGGCCGGTGACGTTCAGCGTGGTGTCGAGCGGATTGGAAATCCTGGTCGCGTGCTGGCTGGTGATCCCGACGTCGCCGCGCAGGTACCATCCGCCGAAATCCTGAGGCGGCGGCGCATAATACTGCGGGGCCGGCATGATCGAGGGCATGTCGGCGGCAAACGCCGCCGTCGACAATAATGACGCCGCTCCGGCGGCAATAAGAGACTTAACGCTACGCATTGGCTTCGTCCTTTTGGAAAATGAGGCGTAACGGAGGCCTCAAATCGAAAAACTCACGGCCGAAAGATGTCATGAAATACTTAAGTACCGCTTAACCCTAATTTTTAAGGTTGATTTTCTCTGACGCACGCGCGATGGGCGATCCAAAGCGGCGACGTCCGCAATAGTGTTTAATGAAATGTTGATGAGACACGCGTGGTGCGGCGCTGCGCTGTCCCAACCTCTCCCCGCCCTCTTGCGGGGAGAGGTCGAAATTCGCGATAGCGAATTTCGGGTGAGGGGCAAGGCACGGTGCCGTCGCGAGTTCAGCGTTCGCGGAGAGAGCCCCTCACCATAGCCGATGCTTTGTATCGGCGTTCTTCTATCAAGAACGGCGGCCGGAGGCGGCCTGCGCCTCTCCCCGCGAAGAGCGGGGCGAGGGAGTGGAGAGAGCGCGCCGCACGGCTCTGCACCGCTAGCGCGCGTGCCTCGGCATTTTCGGCAGGAACACCGCGAGCAGTCCGATCGCCGGCAGGAAGGCGCAGACCTGATAGACGAAACCGATACTGGTGTAGTCGGCGAGCTTGCCGAGCACGGCAGCGCCAAGGCCGCCGATGCCGAACGCGACGCCGAAGAAGACGCCGGAAATCATCCCGAACCGGTGCGGCACCAGTTCCTGCGCGAACACGATGATCGAGGATGTGGTCGAGGAGATGATGAGGCCGATGAACACCGTCAGCACCGCGCTCGCGGCGAGCCCGACATAGGGCAGCGCCAATGTGAACGGCAGCGCGCCCAGGATCGAGAACCAGATCACGATCTTGCGGCCGAAGCGATCGCCCAAGGGGCCACCGAGGAACGCGCCGACCGCGTTGGCGGCGAGGAAGATGAAGAGATAGATCTGCGCGGCCTGGGTCGACACCCCGAACCGGTCGATCAGATAGAAGATATAGTAGCTCGACAGGCTCGCGACGTAGAGCTGTTTCGAGAACAACAGCGCCACCAGCACGGCGAGCGCGATCTTGACCCGGCGCGGGCTTGGCGCCTCCGGATGTGGATCGGCGGGCGCCACCTTCCTCGTCGCGATCTGCGGCTTGTACCACTGCCCGATCCGCCACAGGATGACGATTGCGACAAACGCGATCGACGAGAACCAGGCGATCGAGGGCTGACCAAACGGCACCACAATCAGGGCCGCCAGCACCGGGCCCATCGAGGTACCAAAACTGCCGCCAAGCTGGAACACCGATTGCGCGAAACCGTAGCGGCCGCCGGAGGCAAGGCGCGCGATGCGCGCCGACTCGGGATGGAACACCGCCGATCCCAGTCCGACCAGCGCCGCGGCGATCAGGATCACCAGGTATTGGTGGGCGGCGCTGAGCAGCAAGAGACCGAAGAAGGTCGAGGACATGCCGATCGCGAGCGAAAACGGCTGCGCCTTCTTGTCGGTGAAATGACCGACCACCGGCTGCAGCAGCGAGGCCGTGAACTGGAACGCCAGAGTGATCATCCCAATTTGTGCGAAGTCGAGCGCGTAACTGGCCTTCAGGATCGGATACACCGAAGCGATCAGCGACTGCATGGTGTCGTTGAGGAAATGCGAGAAGCTGATGCCGGCGAGCACGATATAGGCCGGCCGGGCCGCCCTCGCCTGCAACGCCGGCGTGGCGTCCGCAACGCTGATCGGCGTGGCCAGCGCTTGCGCGGAGGCGACGACAGGCTTGTTCAATGGATCGTTCCCGATGAGGATTCGTGAGGCGTAACGCCCACGTTCCTACGATGCCGGCGCCCGTCGGACCACCGCCATCAGCTTATGGCAGCGATGCGCTTTTCAATTGATCTTCCTATAACGTTATTATCGGCTCTGTCCCCTCATCCTCAGGAGCTTGCGCGAGCAAGCGTCTCGAAGGACAAGGCCGGGAACTGGGGCCTCATGGTTCTCCGAGCGATGCGAAGCATCGTCCGGAGACGGCGCAAGCGCGCCTCCTCACCATGAGGGTGAATGACGCCGTACGATAAATCCGGGTTTCACGCCGCCGCCTGGCCGAGCGCGGAGACGATGTGGTCGACCACTTCCTCGACCAGGATGCGATCGTCGCCCTCGCCCATCACGCGGATCACGGGCTCGGTGCCGGAGGAGCGGACCAGCAGCCGGCCGTGGCCGTTGAGCCGCTTTTCGCCGGCGTCGATGGCGGACTTGACGTCGGCATCGTCGAGCGGCTTGCCGCTCCGATAGCGCACGTTTTTCAGGATCTGCGGCAGCGGATCGAAGCGGTGACAGACTTCCGAGACCGGCCGGCGAAGTCTTTGCACCACGGCCAGCACCTGCAGCGCGGCGACGAAGCCGTCGCCGGTGGTGGCATAGTCGGACAGGATGATATGGCCGGATTGCTCGCCGCCGAGGTTGTAGCCGCCGCTCAGCATGCGCTCCAGCACATAGCGGTCGCCGACCGGCGTGCGCAGCAGCTCGATGCCCTGCCCTTCGAGAAAGCGCTCCAATCCAAGATTCGACATCACGGTCGAGACGATGCCGGGCTTGGCGAGCCGGCCGTCTTCCTTCCAGCTTTGCGCGATTACCGCGAGCAACTGGTCGCCGTCGACCAGATGGCCGCGCTCGTCGACCAGGATGACGCGATCGGCGTCGCCGTCGAGCGCGATGCCGATGTCGGCGCGCATCTCGCGCACCTTCTTGCACAGCGCCTCCGGCGAGGTCGATCCGCATTCCTTGTTGATGTTGAAGCCGTCGGGATCGACGCCGATGGAAATCACGTCGGCGCCCAATTCCCACAGCGCTTCCGGCACCACCTTGTAGGCCGCACCGTTGGCGCAATCGACCACCACGCGCAGGCCGTCGAGGCTCAAGTCGCGCGGTAGCGTGCGCTTGGCGAATTCGATATAGCGGTCATGGACGCCGTCGATGCGGCGGGCGCGGCCGAGGCTCGCACTCTGCGCCAGCCGCTTCTCGAGCGGCTCGGCCAGCAGCTGCTCGATCTGCTTTTCGACATCGTCGGACAGCTTGAAGCCCTGCGGGCCGAACAGCTTGATGCCGTTGTCCTCGAACAGGTTGTGGGATGCGGAGATCATCACGCCG
>Ga0307479_10002107_pt1 | contig 18140 bp, 16 predicted proteins | sample atmos_gasesECM4C_FD_203743 | JGI IMG/M metagenome (GOLD analysis project Ga0307479, IMG submission 203743) | Hardwood forest soil microbial communities from Morgan-Monroe State Forest, Indiana, United States - atmos_gasesECM4C_515 | ecosystem: Environmental > Terrestrial > Soil > Temperate... | reverse complement strand
CCGGATCTACCGCTTGAGGCCGAGCTACCCGACGGCGTCGAGCGCGTGGCGATCACCCGCGCCAAGGCGGCCGCAGCGCGCTCGCGGGTCGCGCGCGAGCTGGGGCTGCTGGCGAACCACGCCGGCGCGGCCGCGGCGGTCTACGCCTGCGACCACGGCGGCGTGGCCATCGTCACTGCGCTCGGCGAGCGCGAGTTCAGCCTGGACCGGCCGACGGAGGAGGGGGCTCTGCCCCCGACGGGCGGAGCGCGCAGCGCGGAGCATCAATGACGACGGCGGTGATCCTCGGCATGGGCGGTCTCGGCTGCCCTGCGGCCCTCGCGATCTCCGAGGAGCGACCGGATCTGCGGCTGGTGCTGGTCGATCCCGACCGCGTCGATCGGTCCAACCTCGCCCGGCAGATTCTCTTCCGCGACGAAGACGTCGGCCGGCCCAAAGCGGAAGTCGCCGCGCGCCGGCTGCGCAACGCCGAGCCGCGAGTGCAGCGCTTCGACGAGCAGAGCGCCCCCGAGCTCCTGCGCGACGCGGAGGTGCTGCTCGACGGTACCGACGACTTCGCCACCAGATTTCTCGCCAATGACCAGGCGCTCGCGCGCGGCGTCCCGCTCATTCACGGCGCCGTGCTGGGCTGGACGGGGCAGCTGGCCATCATCCTTCCCGGCCGCACCGCCTGCCTGCGCTGCTTGTTCGAGGGGCCGCCTCCGCCCGGATCGATGCCCACCTGCGCCGAGGCCGGCGTGCTCGCCCCCCTCTGCGGCCTGATCGGTGCGACTATGGGCCTGGCCACCGTGCAGATGCTGGACGAAAAAAAATTATTTTTTTTCTGGGGCGCCCCCGAGCCGGGAGTCCTCTACCGCTGGGATGCCCGTCGAGGCTGCGAGCGCCCGCTGCCGCTGAAGCGAGATCCCGCGTGCGCCGCCTGCGCCGGCGCGGCATCCTACCGAGAGCGAAGGAGCTGACCTGCATGCCCGTGACCGTGAAGATCCCCGCCCCGCTGCGTCCCCTGACCGCCAACCAGGGCGAAGTGGCCGTCGAGAACGCCGGCACCGTCGGAGCGGCGCTGGAGGAGCTGTCGCGCAAGTACCCCGGCATCAAGGACAAGCTGCTCGACGACAAGGGCGCGCTGCGCCGCTACGTCAACCTCTTCAAGAACGACGAGGACGTCCGCCACGCGCAGGGCCTCGCCACGGGAGTCAAGGAGGGCGACCGGCTCACCATCGTGCCGGCCATCGCCGGCGGATGGAGCTGAGCGCCGAGCAGCAGGAAAGGTACGCGCGCCATCTCCTGCTCGACGGATTCGATCAGGAGCAGCTGCTCGCCGCTGCCGTCCGCGTGCGCGGGACCAGCAAGGCCGCGCTCTGGGCCGCGCGCTATCTGGCCGCGAGTGGAGTGGGGACGCTGCTCGTGGACGACGAGACCTGGCACGAAGAGCTGCGCGCCCTCGGTCCGTGGCTAAGGCTCTCGGGAGAGGCCTCCCACGAGATCGCGCCGTCCGGCACTGCCGCCGACGGCACGCGCGCAGCGGTCGAGGCAGTCCGCCGGGTGCTGGCGACGTGATCCTGGACTCGCTCACGCAGGCGGTGGGCAACACGCCGCTGCAGCGGCTGCGCTCGCTGGAGCCGGCCGGCGTGGAGATTCACGCCAAGCTGGAGTGGTTCAATCCCGGCGGGAGCGTGAAGGATCGGGCCGGCCTGCAGATCGTCTGCGAGGCGCTGCCCAAGCTCGCCGGTCGGACTCTGCTCGACTCCACCAGCGGCAATACCGGCATCGCCTACTCGTGGATCGGCGCGGCGCTGCACATCCCCGTCGCGCTGGTGATGCCGGGCAACGTGAGCGAGGCGCGCAAGCGCATCGCGCGGCACTTCGGCGCGCAGATCATCTTCAGCGACCCGCTCGAGCTGTCCGACGGCGCCATCCGCCTGGCGCAGCAGCTGGCGCGCGAGGAGCCGGCGAAGTGGTTCTACGCCGACCAGTACGGGAACGACGCCAACCCCCGCGCGCACGAGCTCACCACCGCCCGGGAAATCTGGGAGCAGACCCAGGGGCGCGTCACGCATGCGGTGATCGGCATCGGGACCGGCGGCACCGTCATGGGCGTCGCGCGCGGGCTGCGGGCGCGCAACCCGAAGGTGCGCATCATCGCCGTCGAGCCGGCCGAACCGCTGCACGGGCTGGAGGGGCTCAAGCACATGGCCTCCTCCATCGTGCCGCGCATCTACCAGGAGTCCGTGCTGGACCAAAAGCTCTCGGTGGAGACCGACGCTGGCTGGGACATGGCCGAGCGCCTCATCCGCGACGAAGGGCTCCTGGCCGGACACAGCTCGGGAGCGGCGGCAGCCGGAGCGCTGCGCGTGGCCTTCGAGTTGGCCGAGCGGGGTGAGGCCGGCGTGGTGGTCACCTTGTTTCCCGATCGCGCCGACCGGTACCTTCCGCCCCCATGAACCTGCCGCTGCGCGAAATCGCCGAGCACGCCCGAGCCTGCTACCCGCAGGAATGCTGCGGGCTCGTCATCGCCGACGCTGGAGGAGCGCTCAGCTTCGTGCCCATCGACAACGTCGCCGGCGAGTCCTCTGCAAGCGACCGGACCAAGCGCGACGGATACGTGATGCACCCCGTCCAGCTTTTCAAGGCGCTCCGCGCTGCAGAAGAAGCGAGCGGCCGCCTGGCGATCATCGTGCATTCACACCCCGACGTGGGCGCATATTTCTCCGACGAAGACAAGCGAAAAGCCTTGTTGGAACCAGGCGTTCCCTGGTACCCCGGCGTGCATTATCTGGTCGTTTCGATTCGCGACGGTCGCGTCGACCAGGCCCGCCTCTATACGTGGGATGCTGCACAGCGCGATTTTTCTCAGAGCGAAGTTTTTGAAATCACGCTGGAATAATTGATTGCTGAATCGATGTAGTCTCTTCTCGCATATTCCTTGCCATTACTCGTCCGGGCGAGTATTGTGCGCCGTCTTTTTTGAAGGAGAATGTGCAAGTCATGAACATTGTCACCTCGACGAGCGGCTTCACCGTCTGGTTCACCGGCATGAGCGGAGCCGGCAAGTCCACGCTCGCCCAGGGTCTCGCCAATCGCTTGCGGCGGCTGGGGAAAGTGGTCGACGTGCTGGATGGGCCCGAGGTCGAGCAGATGCTCGGCGTGCGCAAGGCTGGCACCAAGGACGAGCGCAACGCCGAGGAGCGCAAGCTCGCCTGGGTCTGCCGGCTGGTCACGCGCGGCGGCGGCGTCATCCTCCAGTCGGCAATCGAGAGCCCCTATCGTGAGACGCGCGACGAAGCGCGCCGGCAGATCGGCCGATTCGCGGAGGTCTTCGTCGAGTGCCCCACCGAGACGCTGATTCATCGCGACCGCAGCGGCCGCTACAAGCGCGCCCTGGCCGGCGACCTCAAGACGCTGGTGGGAATCACCGAGCCGTACGAGCCGCCCGTGCACCCCGAGGTGGTGGTCGACACTTCCCGGCAGAGCGTGGACGAGGCGGTCGAGCACATTCTCGGCCAGCTGGTGGCGCAACGCCTGCTTGATCCGGCGGTGGCGGCCATGAAGGGGCGGCCCCGGCTGCAGGCGCGCGTCGCCCTCGCGTCCGTCGCGCCGATGCCGGCGCCGGCGGCCAAGAAGAAGGTCTCGCGCAAGGTGGTCAAGCTGCCCAAGCGCAAGCCGTCCAAGCCGGCCAAGGCCCAGCGAGCCGCGCCGCGCAAGCAGACGGCAGCGCGCACCGCCCGGGCCGTGGTGCGCCCGCGGATGGCGGCGGGCAGCAAGCGCAAGCGCTAAGCTCGCGCCATGCTGCAGAAGCGCGAAGCGGTCGTCTCGCGGCTGCGCGGCCTGCAGAGCGTGCTGGTCGCGTACTCGGGTGGCGTGGATTCGGCGCTGCTGCTCAAGCTCTCGCTCGAGGCGCTCGGTGACCGCGCGGTGGCCTTCACAGCGCTCTCGCCGGCGGTCGCGCCCGACGAGCTCGAAGGAGCGCGCGCCCTGGCGCGGCAGCTCGGGGCGCGGCACGTGGAGAGGACTTCCCACGAGCTGGAAGATCCGCGCTACGCCAACAATCCCATCAACCGCTGCTACTTCTGCAAGACCGAGCTGTACGCGCTGGCGCTCGCCGAGGCGCGCGCGCTGGGACTTGCTGCCGTCGTCTCCGGGACCAACGCCGACGAGTTGGCCGACTACCGGCCGGGGCTGAAGGCTGCTGCCGAGCACGAGATCGTGCAGCCGCTGGCGGAGGCGGGGCTGAGCAAGGCGGAGATTCGCGAGCTCTCCCGAAAGCTCGGCCTCTCCACCTGGGACAAGCCGCAGCAGCCCTGCCTCTCCTCGCGCATTCCCTACGGGACCGAGGTGACCGCCGAGCGGCTACAGCAGCTGGCGCGCTCGGAGATGGCGCTGCGCGGGCTCGGCTTGCGCGAATTCCGCGTGCGCTGGCACGGCGAGATCGCCCGCATCGAGCTGGGCGAAGGCGAACTCGATCGAATCCTGACGGTGCGCGCCGAGGCGGTGCAGGCGTTGAAGGAAGCCGGGTTCAAGTTCGTCTCGGTCGACCTGGAGCCGTTCCGTTCCGGCCGGCTCAACGAAGCGGCGGGCCTGGTTCCTCTGAGACGATAGGCCTCCTCATCGGTCAGTCGTCGGTTATCGTCCAAGTCCATCCCTCCTGTAGGATGTGTGCGTTCATCCCACGCCCCGCCCGCCCGGAGGTTGCACCCGAATGCTGTCCACTGAAACGTCCCGCCCGCGCCGCAAGCGGGCCCGACTCGCCCTCGCGGCGGCGCTCATTGCCGTGGGTTGTTCGGGGAGCACCGGCGGAGGTTGCGGCACCGGCTGCACCGCTTTCAAGACCAAGGATGCCAACGGGCTGCCGATCGTCTACCACGGCTCGCGGCTCGACAATGTCGCGCAGGTGAGGTTGACCAAGAGCGGGTTCAACTTCCTCAACGCCACCCACCTCAACAGCATCCTCTCCGATCTGAACAACGGGACGGCCGGCGGCTTCACGTTTCCGTGCACCGGACCGATCGCGCCCTCCGCACTCGACCTCTGCAGTATCGGAGTGACGCGGTTCACCTTCATGATCGCCGACGAGGACTTCAACAACGTTTGCGGGAGCAGCGAGGGCGCCAAGCTGTACATGGACTTCAAGGACGTGAGCTGGGTCCTCGACAGCGCCAACAACATCTTGCGGGCCCATCTCATCGCTCACATCCACACTGGCGACATCTACGTCCACACCGTGGAGGACCACAGCACCATCTGCAGCGGGTACCCCGCGCTGTTGCGCGTGTGGCTCAACGACGAGGCCGGCGGCCTGCCCCAGAAGGACACGGCCATCGATCTCGCTCTCCAGTTCAGCACCACGCCGGATGGACGGCTCGAATTCAACATCCCGGACAGCTCGCTGAATACGATCCTGACCAACTTCCAGCCCGGAGCCTTCGGGTTCGACGGACGGAGCGGCAGCGATCCGGCAGCACCGACGACCAACACCGGTTCCTACACCGGCGACGGCTGCGACTCGGCGAGCGGCACGTACACCCCGAGCGACGGGACCGATCTCAACGGCGGCTGCGCCTCGCTGGCCAACGACATCAACGCCAATTGCGACTTCAGCCAGAGCAATCCCCAGGGAGGAATCTGCGCCGTCCTCCAGTACGTGCGCGACTACCTGCTGAACTACGTCAAGACCACCTTCCAGAGTCAGATCCTGAAGATCATCCGCGAGCAGCTCGACAATGCGCGCTGCCAGCGGGCCGTCGACTCGCACAACAGCCCGATTGCCTGCGACGGGCCGACCCCCACCTCCACCAGCGCGACGCACCCCTGCCTCAACGACGACGACGGCAATCAGCTCTTCTGCGACACCAGCCGCGGCGTCTGCTATCCGCCGGCGCAGGGCGACGCCAACTACAACTGCGAGCCGATTCCGCTCGCGGTGCAGGGGGTCCTCGACGTCAGCGACCTCACCCAGGTGGTGGGCTTCCCGCCCGGCACCAAGCTGGACGTGTTCGCGGCGCTGGGCAGCAAGGGATCGAACGGCGGCGCCAAGGTGGACGACAATGGCGTGCAGCTCGCGGCCGAGGCCGGCACCGCGCCGCCCAGCTCCTGCAATGTCGACGCGGACTGCGTGGCGGGGGCGACCTGCATCTCCAACATCTGCAGCTACGCCTGCACCACCAATGCGGATTGCCCGACCGGGACGTCCTGCGGCGCCGGCCGCTGCAGCGCTCCCGACACGCGCTCGGCCTGCGTTCCGCTGGCGCTTCCCCCCGCCAACATCGCCGTGCCGCCGATGGACTTCGACGCCAACAAGCCCACCAACCCTCCGGTGACCGCGTACGACATGGGCTTCTCGCTCGCCTCGGCGATGCTCAACCGCGGGTTCTACGACGCCTACAACGCCGGCCTGCTCTGCCTCTCCATCACCAACAAGACCAGCTCCTTCATCTCCAGCGGGCTGTTCAAGACGTTCCTGCCTTCGCTCGGGCTGGTCACCGGCGGCGGCGAAGTGCCGATGATGATCCTCATGCGGCCCACGTCGCCGCCCTACGTGCGCGTCGGCCTCAACACCACCAAGACGGACACTTCGGGCAACGTGGTCCCCGACGATCCGCTGGTCACCCTCAGCTTCAAGCAGCTCAACCTCGACTTCTACGCGCTGGTGGACGAGCGCCAGGTGCGCGTCTTCACCCTGCAGGCGGACCTCAAGCTGCCGCTGAATCTAAGAACCTTCCCCGCGCCCCAGTCCGATACGCTCCAGCCGGTGCTGGGCGGACTGGACACGCTCTTGACCAACATCTCGGCCCTCTCGCCGGACGGCGGGGCGTACTCGGCCACCACCGACATGCTCTCCGAGGATCCCGGCGTGGTGAAGGATCTGTTGGCGGCGGCGGTGCAGCTCGCGCAGCCGCTGCTCGCCGGCGTGATCAAGCCGGTGCAGCTGCCGCTCCTGCTCTCGCACTGCACCAATCCCGCGGACCGCACCACCTGCACCGACGGCCTGAAGGTCAACATCGACGGCGTCGCGGGCGCGGTCGCGTACACCGACATCGTCAACCAGGGGTACAACCACCTCGGCATCTGGGCGCACGTCAACGAGTGCGGCACCAGCGTGAACGTGGGCTGCGAGCAGTACAACGTCAAGACGCAGGTGCGAGTGGCGAACCGCACGCTGCCCGACAGCGCGCAAGAGGTGCGCAACGGCATCCGGCCGGCGCTCGATCTGGAGCTCTCCGCGCTGCAGGCGCGGACCGGCGTGCGCGCGGAGTTCAGCTATCGCGTGGACGGAGGGCTGTGGTCGCCGTGGCTATCGAACCCGAAGCTGCGGGTCCAGAACCCGCTCTTCCTCATCCAGGGACACCACACCGTCGAGGTCACCTCGCGCCAGGCCGGCGACGACCACACCATGGATCTGGAGCCGGTGGCGGTGGACTTCTTCGTCAGCTACGAGGCGCCGAAGGTGTCCTTGAGCCAGCGGCCCGACGGAGCCATTGTCACCTCGGCGCACAGCCCGGCCTCGCGGGACTCGGCGCTGTCCTTCAGCTACCGCCTCGACGGCGAGAGCTCCTGGACGCGGCCCGGGCCGGCGCGCGTGTTCAGCCAGGAAGAGCTCGGCGGCAACGGGCTCTCGGTGAGCGTGAGCGACGAGGCGGGGCGCGCCGCGCAGGCGCACTTCGGCGAAGAGGAGGGCGCGCGGCTGACGCAGGCAAGCATGACTGCCGGCTGCGCCACGTCCAGCGCGCCGGCGCTGTCGGCGCTGGTGCTCTTGGGGATGGCGCTCCTCTTGCGCCGTCACAGGAGCGGTGCCCCGAAGGGATCCAGCTCCGCGGGATAGCGGACCTGCACCAGCGTGAGGCCGTGGGCGGGGGCGCGCGCTCCCATCCACGGCCTCTTTCGTTGCGCCAGCTCGCGCAGGCTCTCGGGCGCGCAGTAGCCGAGGGCGACGGCCGCCAGATGTCCGGCGATGTTGCGCACCTGGTGTTTGCGGAAGGCGGGCGCCTCGAGCTCCAGGACGCCTGCGTCGGCGAGCGACCAGCGGGTCAGCGCCGGCGCGGGCCGGCGGTCCTTCGACGGCGAGGCGAGGCCGCTCAACTCGCGCAGCCCATCCAGGCCGCGCAGCGCTTCCCGGGCGCGACCCCAGTCGACCCCCGGCGAAGAAAAAAAATAATTATTTTTTTTTTGCAGGGTCGCGAAGTCGTACCGGTACCTCTTGCCGGCGGAGCTGCTGCGGGCATGGAACGAGGGGTGCGCCTTCGCCCAGCGCAAGAGCTGCAGCGGGCCGGACAGCTGGAGGCGCCCGAAGTCCGGCACCTCCCCGCAGCGGAAGGACGCAACCTGGCCTTCGGCGTGAACGCCTGCGTCGGTGCGCGAGGCGCCGTGGACCACCAGCCGCTTTCCCAGCAGCGCGGCCAGCGCTTCCTCCAGCGCGCCCTGGACGGTGACCATGCCCGGCTGCTTCTGCCAGCCGCGAAACACCGCGCCGTCGTACGCCAGCAGCAGCGCGAAATTCACGCCCGAGGCGGCGGGGGAGGGATGGGGCAGTTCAGGTAGTCGCGGCAGATGACCCGCATCGCCGCCACGCCGGAATTGAAGGCGGAGATGATCGATCCGCCCTTCTTTCCGGCGGTGAGATCGCCGGCGAGGAAGAGGCCGGGCACCGAGGTCTCGCCGCCCTCGTGCAAGAGCGGCTCGCCGCCCTTGAGCTCGATGCCGGTGGCCTGCAAGAAGCCGGCGGGGGTCGATCCGCCCAGCGCATAGACCACGTGATCGTAGACGCGCGGCTCTTGCTGCCTGAACACCACGCGCGGCCGGCTCTCGAACGCCTCCAGCCGCTCGATGTCGCTTCCCAGCAGCAGCTCCAGCCGACCCGCCTGCACCATGCCGTGGATGTCGGCAAGGTTGATCTGGTTCATGCGAGTGATCTCGGCGCGCCGGTAGCTCAGGTCCACCTTGAACCCGCGCGCCACCAGGTAGTGGACGTAGTCGGCGGCCGAGTCGCCCCCGCCCACCACCAGCGCGCGCTCGCCCGACAGCTTGTCGGAGGTGACGTCCCAGTGGACGTGACCGCGCAGCTCCGAGCGCGGGATCTTGTAGTCCGGCAGGTTGGGCTTGCCGAGGATGCCGATGGCCACCACCACCACCTTGGCCTGGTAGCCGCCGCGCGGCGTGATGATGTCGAACTCGCCGTCGTCGCGCTTCTTGATGTAGTCGACGCCCTCGTCGTAGTGCACCGCCAGCTCCCAGCGGCGGATGGTGTCGCCGAGGAAGTCGAGGGTCTGCTGCTTGGTGCCGTCCTGCAGCGTGATGGCGCCTTCGGAGATGGCGGGGATGCCCTTGTAGACGGCGTCCACCCGCTTGTCGTCGGGGTAATATTTGCGGATGGCGTAGGAGTGGAGCGGTCCTTTCTCCAGAATGAGAATTTTTTCGCCCTCGATGCCGGCCTCGCGCGCCTCGACGGCGGTGGAGATTCCGGCCGGTCCCCCTCCCACGATGAGCAAGTCCAGCGCCACGGCACGATGTTGACGCTCGCAAGCTCGCTTCGCAAGACACTTGCGCTGCAAGGTGTCATGCCAGAAGGTTGCCGTTGTGCCGTCTGCCTGCGTAGACTTGGGTGAGGAGGTGACATGAGCCGGAAGGACAGCCATCACCACGGCAATCTCTCCTGCTCCTTCTGCGGGAAGGGGCAGAGGGAAGTCCGCAAGCTCATCGCCGGCCCCACCGTCTACATCTGCGACGAGTGCATCAAGCTGTGCAACGACATCATCGCCGAGGAGAGCGAGCGCGAGGAGAACCGGCCCGCGGTGGCGCTGCCCGCGCCGGTGGAGATCAAGACCTTCCTCGACGACTACGTGGTCGGCCAGGAGCGGGCCAAGAAGATCCTCGCCGTCGCCGTCTACAACCACTACAAGCGCATCTACTCCAAGAAGCCGGCCAAGCAGCGGCCCGGCATGCAGGCGGCGCGGCAGAACGGCGACGCCGACGTCGAGCTGCAGAAGTCGAACATCCTCCTGCTCGGCCCCACCGGCTCGGGGAAGACGCTCCTGGCGCAGTCGCTCGCCCGGTTCCTGAATGTGCCCTTCACCATCGCCGACGCGACGTCGCTGACCGAGGCCGGCTACGTCGGCGAGGACGTAGAAAATATTATACAAAATCTACTTCACTCCGCCGACTACGACGTGGAGAAGGCCGCGCGCGGCATCGTCTACATCGACGAGATCGACAAGATCGCGCGCAAGGGCGACACCCCCAGCCCCACCCGCGACGTGGGCGGCGAGGGCGTGCAGCAGGCGCTGCTCAAGATCATCGAGGGCACGCGCGCCAACGTCACTCCGCGCGGCGGCAAGAAGTACAACCAGCAGGAGTACATCCAGGTCGACACCTCCAACATCCTCTTCATCTGCGGCGGCGCCTTCTACGGCATCGAGACCATCATCAAGCGGCGCGCGGGAGAGAAGGGGCTCGGCTTCGGCGCCACCGTGCAGCCCAAGGACAACCGCGGCGTGGGCGAGATGCTGCAGCTGATCGAGCCGCAGGACCTGATCAAGTTCGGCATGATTCCGGAGTTCGTCGGTCGCCTGCCGATGCTGGCCACCCTCGACGACCTCACCGAGGACGATCTGGTGACGATCCTGACCCAGCCCAAGAACGCGCTGGTCAAGCAGTACCAGAAGCTCTTCGAGATGGAGCGGGTGAAGCTCAACTTCACCAAGGAGGCGCTGCGCGCCATCGCCCACGAAGCGATGCGGCGGAAGGCCGGCGCGCGCGGGCTGCGGGCCATCATGGAGAACGCGATGCTGGACATCCAGTACGACGTGCCGTACCGGGACAGCATCCGCGAGTGCAAGATCACCGAAGGCGTGATCACGCGCGGCGAAGAGCCCACGCTGGTCTACGAGAAGGACCGCAAGACTGCATAAACGCGCGGCCTCCGACGTCCGTGTTGGAAAGGGGACGTCATGAACCGCCTCGCCATCGCCTCCGCACTGCTGCTCGCCGCCTCTTCCGCGCTCGCGCAGGACTATCCCGGCGACGACGAATACTCCTGGCAGCAGCCGGCCGAGGCGCCGCCCCCGCCCCAGCAGGGCCCGACCTTGAACGACTTCCAGAACGACAGCGAGCTCGCGGCCAACGGCCAATGGGTCGACACGCCCGAGTACGGGACGGTCTGGCAGCCGACCGCCGTCGACTCCGACTGGCAGCCGTACATGTTCGGACACTGGGCGTGGACCGAGGCGGGCTGGGCGTGGATGAGCGACGAGCCGTTCGGCTGGGCCGTCTACCATTACGGCCGCTGGGCCTGGTCGCCCGACCTCGGTTGGCTATGGGTTCCCGGCCGCGTCTGGGGACCGGCGTGGGTGGCCTGGCGGTCGTACGACGGCTACGCCGGGTGGTGCGCGCTCGGTCCGCGCGGGCTTCCCGCAGCACAGCCGCAGCGCTGGGTCTGGGTCGACCACGCGCACTTCCTCGAGCCGGTGCAGCAGCACCACGTCGTTCCCCACACCGTGGAGGGGATGCCGCCCCCGTCCGTCGGGCCGCACGCGGGTCCGGCGGTGGCGGTGGTCCAGCGGGCGAGCGGCCGGCCTGTTCAACCTCTGGCGGTGCGCGACACGCCCAGCCCGCACGCGGCGCAGGCCGGAGGCGGGTCGGTCTACTTCTATCGGCCGCGCACCGCGCCGGTGACCCCGCAGGCGCGGCCGCCACAGCAGCGGCCGTACTTCGGCGGAGTGCCGGGGCCCGCATACGGCGGCGCGCCGCGGCCGCAAGCGCAGCCCGCGCAGACCCAGCCGCAGCAGCCGCAGCCCAAGGCCAAGTCCAGCTCCGAACAACCGCGCGCCAAGGAGAAGCCATAGATTCACGGCGCATGTCGCGCCGGAACCTGCTCCTCGGACTTCGCATCCTGGCTTTCGCCTTGGTGGGCGCGTGCGTGCTGCTGTTCGCGCGCCGGCTGGACCGCGACCAGCTCCTCGGCGCCTTCCACCGCGCCGACCTGCGGCTCCTCTCCCTGGCCATGCTCGCGGCGCTGCCCTCGGCGGCGCTGCAGGGACTGCGCTGGTCGTCGCTGGTCAAGGCGGTGCGCGAAGTGCCGCGGCTCACGGCGGTGGCCGCGATGTACGTGGGCCAGGCCGCGAGCGCCTTGCTGCCCATGCGCGCCGGTGAGGCGGTGCGCACCGAGCTACTCGCGCGCTCGACCGGCCTCGGCCGCGCGGTCTCGCTGGGCACGGTCGCGCTCGATCACTGCATCAATGCCCTGGTGATGTTCACCATCGCCGCGCTCTTGCCGTTCCTCTCGCCGATGCCGCGCTGGTTCGCGGCCGCGGTGTGGATTGGCATGGCGGGCGCCGTGACGCTGGCGCTGGTGCTGCTGCGGCTCGCGCGCCATCCGGAAGCGATCGGGTCGGGCCGGCTGGCGGACATCGTTTCGCGCATGCGCTGGGGCCTCGTGGCCGCGCGCAATCCGCGGGCGGTGGCGCAGGCGGCGGGCTTCGCGGCCCTCTCCTGGGCGTTCGAGATCGCGGTGGCGATGCTGGCGCTGGCCGCGTTCCACCTGCCGCACGACGTGGCGCACGCCATGGGCGTCCTCTTCGGCGTGAACCTTGCGCTCGCCATTCCCTCGCCGCCAGCTTCGCTGGGCAACTTCGAGCTGGGCGCGGCGTTCGCGCTCACCGCTTTCGGCGGCCCCACCGAGCAGGCGGCGGCGTTCGCCATCGGCTACCACGCGCTGCAGCTGGTTCCTTCGCTGGTGATGGGCGGAGTGATGCTCTCCGCGTTCCGCCGCCCGATGGCCGCACCAATGATGCCGGCCTAGCTTCCATAGCGCTTCTGTCCCTCGGCGGTGAGCTGGCGCGCAGGTACCTGCTTGTGCACCGGCCGCAGCGAGCGCAGGTACGCGACGAGCGCGTCGAGGTCCTGCTCGGTCATGGCGGCGAAGTGCGGGATGAGGGCCGACATCGGATAGGCCATCGGCTTTCCGTCCGGCATCCGCAGGCCCGAGCGGAGCGAATCCTTCACCTCCGCGTCGCTGAACTTGCCGATGCCGAAGTCGGGGTCGGGAGTGAGGTTGGAGGCCCAGACCTTGCCGATGCCCGGCGTCGAGAGCGGCTTGTCCGAGCCGCCCATGAAGGCGTCGTCGCTCTCGTCCTTGGCGCCGCGGCCGCCGAGCGCGTGGCACTCTTCGCAGTGGGCCGCGTACATGAGGTACTTGCCGGTGGCCACGCGGTCCTTGGGGTCGGGCGCGGGCACGTCGCGGGCGGGCGCGTGGTGCACGAAGCCGAGGTTGATGCCTACCTTGGCGATGAAGGGAATCTCGCGCTCGAACGGCGGCCGCTCCTGCTTGACCTTGGGCACCGTGCGCAAGTAGCCGACGATGGCGCGCACGTCGGCGTCGGAGAGATGCCGGTAGCTGGGGAAGGGCATCGCCGGGAACATCAGCGAGCCGTCATCGTCGACGCCGTCGCGGATGGCGCGCGCGATCTGGTCGTCGCTCCAGTTGCCCAGGCCGGTCTTCGCGTCGCCGGTGAGGTTGGGAATGTAGATCTTGAAGTTGCCTTCGTCCTCGAGCGCGTTGCCGCCGGCGAGGTAGAGCTTTCCGTCCTCGGGGTCGGCGAGCGATCCGCTCGGACGCGTGGTGTGGCAAGCGCCGCACGCCATCACCGAGTCGACCAGGTACTTCCCGCGCGCCACCTGCTCGGGCGTCTGCGGGAACGGGTCCTTGCTCGTCTCGCGAACGAAGCGGCCGGTGCAGCCGAGCAGCATCGCCAATGCCACGAGCGTGGATCTCATGCGGCTCTAGAAGGCACCCTCGCCCAGCACGCGCAAGTAGTTGCCGCCGAGGATGCCGCGCAGCTCACTTTCGCTGAACCCGCGCTGCGCCAGCCGTTCGGTGAGCGCGGGGTAGCGGGTGGCGTCGCGGATGCCCTCCGCGCTGTAGACCCAACCGTCGAAGTCGGTGCCGATGCCGATGTGCTCCGCGCCGGCCACCAGCGCGCCGTGGACGATGGAGTCGGCCATGGCCTCGACGGAGTCGGCGCCGAGCAGGTCGGTCCAGGTGATGACGCCGACCATGCCGCCGGTGCGCGCGATCAGCCGCAGCTGCTCGTCGGAGAGATTGCGCTCCACCTCGCGGAAGCGCCGGAAGCCGGTGTGCGTGGCGAGCAGCGGCCTGGTGGCCAGCGAGAGCACGTCGGCCAGCGAGCGGTCCGAGCAGTGGGTCACGTCCACCAGCACGCCCAGCTCCTCGCAGCGGCGCAACAGCCGCCGCCCGAACTCGGTCAGCCCCGGCGCGCCCCGCAAGAGCGCAAAGAAGGAGAAGCGCCCCGGCAGGCTGGCCGGCTGCGCGACGCCGTTGTGAATGAAGTGAGTGAGCGTGAGGTAGCGCAGCCCGCGCTCGGCCAGCTCCTCCAGCTTCTCCAGCGACCCCTCGACGTGGTGTCCCCCTTCCGCGGCGTGGATCACGGCCAGCTTGCCAGCTTGCACGATGGGTCCGACATCCCCCCGCCGCCGCGCCACCTGCGCCAGCGCGGGATGGCGCGCGCAGAGCTGCTCCAGCGTCTCGAAGCTCCCCAGCGCGGCGCGGAAAGGTTTGATAGGTAGTATAGAAGGCGCGTACGCGCAGTTGGTCAGCACCCGCAGCCCGCCGGCCCGCGCGCGCGGCAGGTCGATCTGCTGCCGCAGCGGATTCCAGCGCACCGGCCCCCGATGCTCACGCCCCAGGTCGCGCCGCAGGTAGTAGGCGTTCAGCGCCGGGTGCGCGTGCAGATCGGCCACCGGCGAGGCCGCGTGCACGGCCGCCGCATCCACCGGCGCGCTGTTTTCCCGAAAGACCAGCACCTCACTTCTCCGCGGTTGGGGGGGCCAGGGGGGAGCGAGCTCCACCCTGGTTGAGGCGCCGAGGGCGCCGGATCGACCCATTCACCATCGAGGGACTCGCATCGATCCAGGCAATCTCGTCGTTCAGTGCTGGGTCACGCGCACGGTGGTCTTCATCTGCTTGCCGGTCTCGAGATCTCGCGCCGACATGGTGAGGATGCCCTCGATGTTCACGTCGAAGGTGATCTCCAGCCGCGCCTTCCCGGCCACGCCCGGCTTCAATCCAGAGAAGAGGAAGTCGCCGAGCAGCTCGTTGTGCGCCACCTGCGGCGCGTCGCCCTGGAAGATGCGCATGGCCACTTCGGTCTGGCCGTCGTACGAAGTGGTGGCCTCGATGGCCTTGGCATTGGGGATGGGCGCGTTGCGGGGGAAGACCTGGTGGAATTCGCCGCCGGCGCGCTCGAGGCCGATGGCCATGGGGATCACGTCGAGCAGCTGCAATCTCAGATTCGAGTTGTCCTCGAGCGAATTGGCGTAGAGCGCGGCCCCGATGGCGACCGCTTCATCCGGGTGCACGCCCTTGCTCGGGTTCTTGCCGAAGATGTCGGTCAGCCGCTTCTGCACCGCCGGCATGCGCGTCTGCCCGCCCACCAGCAGCAGCTCGTCCACCTTCTTGGGGTCGAGGCCCGCGTCGGTCATCACCCGCGAGAGGATCTCGATGCTGCGGTCGACCAGCGCGCGGGTCTGCTCCTCGAGCAGCTTGCGGGTGAAGACGAAGTCGATGTTGAGCGGCATGCCCTGCGGGGTCATGGTGACGAAGGGCACCGAGAAGGGCGCCTGCTCGCGCGAGGAGAGATCGATCTTCACCCGCTCGGCCAGGTCCTTGATCCTTTGCATAGCCACCGGATCGCCGGCGAGGTCGATGCCGTTCTTCTTCTGGAAGTCGTCGATGACGTAGTTGATCATCGCCTGGTCGAAGTCGAGCCCGCCGAGGAAGATGTCGCCGCCGGTGGCCTTCACCTCGAAGACCCGGTCGCGGATCTCGATGATGCTGACGTCGAAGGTGCCGCCGCCCAGGTCGTAGATCACCACCGTCTCGTGCAGGTTCTTGCCGATGCCGTAGGCGAGCGCGGCGGCGGTGGGCTCATTGATGATGCGCACCACCTCCAGCTGGATCATCTTGCCGGCGTCCTTCACCGCCTGCCGCTGCCGGTCGGTGAAGTAGGCGGGCACGGTGACCACCGCGCGCGTGACCTTCTCGCCGAGATAGTCCTGCGCGACGACGCGTATCTTGTTCAAAATTTTTGCGCTGATCTCGGCGAGGCGGAAATTCTTGTGACCCACGTCGAGCACCACGTCGTTGCGCTCGCCGGGCTTCATCTCGTAGGCGACGGTCTTCTTCATCAGCTCGACGACTTCGCTGCTGTACGAGCGCCCGACGAGCCGCTTGGCGGCGTAGACCGTGTTGCGCGGGTTCAGCTGCCACTGGCGCTTGGCCTCGTGGCCGATGAGCTCGTTTCCCTTCTCGTCGATGGCAAAGATGGAGGGGATGATGAACTCGCCCCCCTTGTAGGGGATGAGCTTGACCGACCCGCTCTCGACGATGGCCGCGCAGCTGTTGGTGGTGCCCAGGTCGATGCCGATGATCTTGCTCACGGAGTGTTACACTACCATGGTGGATTCCGTCCGCTACTTGAAGTCGGTCGGCGAGCAGGTCCAGCGAACCTTCCTCGAGAACAAGACGATTCTCGCCTTCCAGGAGTACATGGAGGCGTTCTCCGAGGCGCCGCGCGTGCACGCGCGCGACGCCGCGCAATACATCCGCGACTGCTTCGACTACTACGGCACCGAGACGCTGCAGAAGCCGTGGGGCAGCGTGCGCCGCTTCAAGCTCTTCGACCGGCCCTTCGATCAGGTGCCCGGCGGCACGCTCGACGGCGAGGGCGGCGCGCCGGTCATCGGCCAGGAGGACGTGCAGAACGCCATCTATCGCGTGCTCAACTCCTTCGTGCGCGCGGGCCGGGTGCACAAGCTGATCCTGCTGCACGGCCCCAACGGCTCGGCCAAGAGCAGCATCGTCGCGGCGCTGCAGCGCGCGCTGGAGGACTACTCGCGCAAGGAAGAGGGCGCGCTCTACCGCTTCAACTGGATCTTCCCCAACGAGCGTCTGGTCAAGGGATCGATCGGCTTCGGCGACAAGGTGGCCGGCGGCCAGGCGGTCGAGAGCTACGCGCACCTGGAGGGCGAGCAGATCGACGCGCGGCTGGTGTGCGAAATGAAGGACCACCCGCTCTTCCTGGTCCCGCGCGGCGAGCGGCAGCGGCTGCTCAACGAGCGCGTGCGGCCGGGGGCGGACTTCCAGCTGGCGACGGGAGTGCTGGAAGGCGAGCTGTGCCACAAGTGCCGGCAGATCTACGCCTCGCTCTTGCAGTCCTATAACGGCGACGTCTTGAAGGTCCTGCGGCACGTGCAGGTGGAGCGCTTCTATCTCTCGCGGCGCTACATGATCGGCGCGGTCATCGTCGAGCCGCAGATGTCGGTCGACGCCGATTACCGGCAAGTCACCAGCGACAAGAGCCACGGCGCTTTGCCCGGCGCTCTGCAAAATCTATCTTTGTATGAACCTTACGGGCCGTTGGTATCAGGCAACAGAGGAGTGATTGAATTCTCCGACTTACTCAAACGGCCTTTGGAGCATTACAAGTATCTGCTCGGCACCATCGAGACCGGCATCGCGCGGATGAATCACTTCCTGCTCCATCTCGATACCGTGTTGATCGCCTCCTCCAACGAGAAGCACCTCTCGGCCTTCAAGGAGATGGGCGACTTCGCCAGCTTCAAGGGCCGCATCGAGCTGGTGCGCGTGCCGTACTTGCGGCGCGTGGAAGAAGAGGAGCGCGTCTACGAGTTCCGGCTGCGCGAGACGGTGGGCAAGCACGTGTCGCCGCACGCCACCTGGGCTGCCGCGCTGTGGGCGGTGCTCACGCGCCTGAAGAAGCCCATCGGCGATCGCTACAAGGGCGACCTGCGCAAGCTGGCCGATCACCTCACTCCGCTGGAGAAGGCGCGCCTCTACGATCAGGGCCGCCCGCCCGACAAGATCTCCTCGCAGCAGTCGCGCGAGCTGAAGAAGCACCTCAACGATTTCTGGCGCGAGTCCGATTCCTATCCCAACTACGAAGGCCGCACCGGCGCCTCGGCGCGAGAGCTGAAGACGGTGATCAGCAACGCCGCGCAGAATCCCAACTATCGCTGCCTCACGCCGCAGGCGGTGCTGGAGGAGCTGGAGGCGCTCACCCGCGACAAGAGCGTCTACGAATTCCTCCAGCAGGAAGTGGTCGACGGCTACCATG
>Ga0307479_10002106_pt1 | contig 18142 bp, 9 predicted proteins | sample atmos_gasesECM4C_FD_203743 | JGI IMG/M metagenome (GOLD analysis project Ga0307479, IMG submission 203743) | Hardwood forest soil microbial communities from Morgan-Monroe State Forest, Indiana, United States - atmos_gasesECM4C_515 | ecosystem: Environmental > Terrestrial > Soil > Temperate... | reverse complement strand
ACCCGAAATTCGCTGCCGCGAATTTCGACCTCTCCCCGCAAAAGTGCGGGGAGAGGTAAGCAAGCCCGATTGCTCGGGGCGCACTCTCCGCTCCCTCGCCCCGGTCCATACAAAAAGAGCGGGGAGAGGTAAGGAAGCAAGCTCGATTACTCGGCGCGCTCTCTCCGCTCCCTCGCCCCGCTCTTCGCGGGGAGAGGGTTGGGGTGAGGGGCTCTCTCCACGAATTCGGCTCGTAGAAGGAACGCATTCGCCGATCCAACTTCCGGCCAGCCTAGGTTATTGCGTCCGGATCGGCGCGTCCTTGAGGCCGTTATTGTCATAGGCCTTGCGCAGGGTCCCATTTGTCGTGGCGTCTGTCATGAATTTCTTGACGAACGCCAGCGATTGCGGATGGTTAAGCGGGACGGCGACCGCCGTCACCGTCTTCTTGAAGGTTTCGTCCAGCACCTTGGTGCCCGGAATTTTCTTCGCCATGGCGTTGAGCTGGTCGCGCGACAGCGCGAACGCGTCGATCTCGCCGTTCTTCAGCAGATTGAAGATTTCGTCATAGGTCTGATAGCCAGTGACCTTTGCGTTCTTGAGATGCGCACTCGCACCACGCATGGTCGTGGTGTTGTTGACCGCCGCGACCTTGACGCCGGTCTGGTCGAGGGTAGCAAAATCAGTGATCGGCGAACCCGCTTTCACGATGTAGGTCGCGTCCGCGACCTCATAGATCGGGCCGAACGACATCCTGGTCTCGCGCTCCGGGTCCTGCGGCAGGAAGGTGACGTCCCAGACGCCCTTGCCCGCGGCATCCGTGATCTGACCGGAATTGGGGTAGGCGACATATTCGACGGGCACGCCAAGCTGCGCCGCCATTTCCTTGCCGAGATCGACCGGCACCCCGGCATAACCACCGGACTCGGTTTTGTTGGACCAGAAGGCGCCACCGGCCGCGCTGATCCCGATCGCCACGCGCAATTTGCCGGTCGGGGCGATTTCGTCCCTGAGGTCGTCGGCAAAAGCCGGCATCGCCATCACTCCCAAGATCATCACTGCCAAGGTCTTCACCACCAACCCAAGACCCGCGACGCGCGGCAAGAATCGATTGGACATTGCACTTCCTTCCCCTTGTTCTTTCGTTCTTCGCCTTGTTGTTCCCTTTGGGCCCGAACGAGGGCGGCCGCCATTGTGGTTCATCCTTCGAGGTATTGAAAAGCCGGATTCCCGGCCGAAGGGATAAATTGCTATCCCCTGATCATGGTATTTCGCAGCGCAGCGCGCGCACTTACGGTCCTGCCGCTTTCGGGTTCCTCCGAATGCGGTTTCTTGCTATTGAGGCAAGCGGGAAGGCCTGCTCGCAGGCGTTGAGTAGAGGGGCACTGTCATGAAGCCTGCGCGTCCGTCATTTCCCAAGCTGATTGACCGCAGACATACCGGCCACCCAGGCCGGGCCGCGGTCGCCATTGTTGCACTGGTTGCGCTTGCGGGTTGCGAGCAAAACACCTTCGTGCCGCCGCCGCCGCCCAAGGTCGAGGTCGCGCTTCCCGTGCAGCGGCCGATCACGCGCTATCTCGAAATCACCGGCAGCACCGCGCCGATCAAATCGGTCGACCTGGTGGCGCGGGTGCAGGGTTTCCTGCAATCGATCGACTACAAGGACGGCGACTTCGTCAAGGAAGGCACGCCGCTGTTCACGATCGAGCCGGAGACCTACAAGCTGAAGCTCGACCAGGCGAGGGCGGCGGAAGCCGGCGCGGAGGCTTCGCTTAGGCAGGCCGAGGCCGATTTCAAGCGGCAGAGCGACCTGGTCGCGCGACAGGCGGTGTCGCAGGCCACCCTCGATACATCCACCTCCACCCGCGACAACGCCCAGGCCAATCTGCTGCAGGCGCAGGCCAATACCAGGATCGCCGAAGTCAATTACGGCTACACCAAGGTCACCGCGCCGTTCGACGGCGTCGTCAGCGCGCATCTGGTCTCGGTCGGCGAGCTCGTCGGCGTGGCCTCGCCGACCCAGCTCGCGACCATCGTCGCGCTCGATCCGATCTACGTTAATTTCAACGTCAACGAGCGGGACGTGCTGCGGATACGGGAAGAAGCCCGGCGCAAGGGCCTGACAGCGGCGGACCTCAAGCAAACGCCGGTCGAGGTCGGCCTGCAGACCGAGGACGGTTATCCGCATGAGGGCAAGCTCGATTACGCCGCGCCCACCATCAATCAATCGACCGGAACACTAGCGGTGCGCGGCGTCATCCCCAATGCCGATCGCGTGCTGCTGCCTGGCTCTTTCGTCCGCGTCCGCGTGCCGATCGAGAAGCAGCCGGATGCCCTGCTGATCCCCGACACCGCGCTCGGCAGCGACCAGAGCGGCCGTTACGTGCTGGTGGCGACGCCTGAGAACGTGATCGAGCAGCGCAAGGTGCAGACCGGCCCGCTCGACAACGGATTGCGCGTGATCGACGGCGGGCTGAAGCCGGACGACCGCATCGTGATCGCCGGGCTGTTGCGGGTAATTCCCGGCGAGAAGGTCGATCCGCAATTGCAGAAGATCGAGCAGTCGCCGCAAGCTGCCAAATAGGACCGCGGCCATGATCTCCAAATTCTTCATCGAGCGGCCCGTCCTCTCCAACGTCATCGCCATCCTGATGATGCTGATCGGCGGCGTGGCGCTGTTCGAACTCGCGGTCGCACAATATCCCGACGTGGTGCCGCCGACCGTGCAGGTCACGACGCGCTATCCCGGCGCCAGCGCCAAGACCGTGATCGACACGGTCGCGCTGCCGATCGAGCAGCAGGTCAACGGCGTCGAGGACATGCTGTACATGCAGTCCTACAGCGGCGCCGACGGCACCTATTCGCTGACCGTGACGTTCAAGATCGGCACCGACCTCAACTTCGCGCAAGTGCTGGTGCAGAACCGCGTCTCCAGCGCGCTGTCGCAGCTGCCGCAGGCGGTGCAGAACCAGGGCGTCACGGTGCAGAAGAAGTCGACGTCGATCCTTCTGTTCGTGACGCTGACCTCGCCCGACGCCAAATATGACAGCCTCTATTTGAGCAACTACGCCACCATCAATCTCAGGGATGAGCTGTCGCGGCTGCCCGGGGTCGGCAACGTCACGGTGTTCGGCGCCGGGCAATATTCGATGCGGATCTGGCTCGACCCCAACAAGCTGCAGGCGCGCGGGCTGATGCCGCAGGACGTCATCCAGGCGATCCAACAGCAGAGCCAGCAGGTCGCCGCCGGCCAGGTCGGCAGCCCGCCGACGCCGCCCGGCCAGGCGTTTCAATATACGCTCAACGTCAACGGCCGGCTCGACGATGCGAGCCAGTTCGAGGACATCATCGTCAAGACCGGCAACAACGGCGATGTGACACGGGTGCGCGACGTCGGTTCGGTCGAGCTGGGCGCGCAGACCTATAGCCAGATCTTCTCGCTCAACAACCAGCCCGCCACCGGCATCGGCGTGTTCCAGTCGCCCGGCGCCAACGCGCTCGAAGTCGAAAAGGCGGTCGAGAAGAAGATGACAGAGCTGGCGCGTGCATTCCCGCAAGGGATCAAATACGACACGCCCTTCGACACCACCAAGTTCGTCAACGCTTCGATCCACGAGGTCTACAAGACGCTGATCGAGGCCGGCCTGCTCGTGCTGGTCGTGATCCTGGTGTTCCTGCAGGACTGGCGCGCGATGCTGGTGCCGGCGACCACCGTGCCCGTGACGATCATCGGCGCGTTCGCAGGCATGGCAGCACTCGGCTTCACCATCAACCTGTCGACCCTGTTTGCGATCGTGCTCGCAATCGGCATCGTGGTCGACGACGCCATCGTCGTGGTCGAGGGCGCGGCGCACAATATCGAGAAGGGCATGTCCGGCCACGACGCCGCGATCGCGGCGATGGACGCGCTGTTCGCGCCGATCGTCGGCATCACGCTGGTGTTGATCTCGGTGTTCCTGCCGGCAGCATTCCTGCCCGGCCTGACCGGGCGCATCTATGCGCAATTCGCGCTGGTGATCGCGGCGACCGCGCTGTTGAGCGCCGTCAACGCCGCGACCTTGAAGCCGACGCAATGCGCGCTGTGGCTGCGCGCGCCGGTGCCGCCGGAACAGCGCAACTGGTTCTATCGCGGCTTCAACAATGTCTATAACCGGCTCGAGCGCCGCTACGCGGGGCTGATCGGGTTTCTTGCCAGACATGCCGGCACCTCGGTCATCGTCGCGCTGATCCTGATCGGCATCGGATTTTACGGCCTGTCGCGGGTGCCGACGGGATTCCTCCCCATCGAAGACCAGGGCTACCTGATTGCCGCGGTGCAGTTGCCCGACGGCGCGGCGCTGGACCGGACGCAAAAGGTGCTCGACCGCGTCAGCGAGATCGTCGGCAAAACGCCCGGCGTCGAGCAGGTCATCACCATCGCCGGTATCTCGGCGCTCGACAACAGCGCGAGCCTCGCCAATGCTGGCGTCGCCTATATCATCCTCAAGGACTGGGACGCGCGTGGACCGGGCGAGGATTTGCGCTCGCTGGTCTACGGACTGAACGACCGGCTCGCCCCCATTCTGGAGGCGCGCGCGCTGGTGCTACCGCCGCCGCCGATCCAGGGCATCGGCAACGCCGCCGGATTTGCGATGCAGATCGAATTGCGTGACGGCAACAGCGACTACGCCAAGCTGCAGGCGATCACGCAAGCCATGGTCGCCAACGCCCAGACCCAGAGCGCGCTGCAGCGCGTTCAGTCGCCGTTCCGCGCCACGGTGCCGCAATTCGACGTCGAGATCGATCGCGTCAAGACCCAGACCTTGCACGTCACCACCGATCAGGTGTTCTCGGCGCTGGCGTCCTATACGGGCTCGTCCTTCGTCAATCAGTTCAACAAGTTCGGCCGCGTGTTCCAGGTCTATGCGCAGGGCGATGCGCAATTCCGCCTCACCCCGCGCGACATCGCCAACATGATGGTGCGCAACCAGAACGGCGACATGATCCCGATCGGCACGCTGGCCAAGATCACGCCCGCGGTCGGGCCATCCCTGATCAGCCTGTACAACCTGTACCCGTCCTCGACCATCGTCGGCCTGCCTGCGCAGGGCTACAGCTCCGGACAATCGCTGAATCTACTGGAGCAGATTGCCGACAAGACGCTGCCGCCCGGCACCGGCTACGAATGGACGGCGATGTCCTATCAGGAGAAGGCGGTCTCCAATCAGATCTACTACGTGTTCGGGCTCGCGATGCTCCTGGTCTATCTGGTGCTCGCCGGACAATATGAGAGCTGGTACGCGCCGATCTCGGTGATCCTGGCGGTGCCGCTGTCGCTGCTCGGACCGATGTCGGTGCTGCGAGGCCTCGGCATCGACAACAACCTCTACGTCCAGATCGGACTAATCCTGCTGATCGCGCTGTCGGCCAAGAACGCGATCCTGATCGTCGAGGTCGGGCTCGAGCTGCATGTCCGCGACGGCAAGCCGGTGCTGGAGTCCGCGATCGAGGCGGCGCGCGCCCGCTTCCGCCCGATCCTGATGACGTCGTTCGCCTTCATCCTCGGCGTGGTGCCGCTGGTGCTCGCGACCGGCGCCGGCGCCAGCGCGCGCAAGTCGATCGGCATCACCGTGTTCTCCGGCATGCTGGCGTCGACCTGCCTTGCGGTGCTGTTCGTGCCCGCCTTCTTCGTCGTGGTGCAGCGCTTCGAGAACTGGCGCGCAAAGAAGAAGGCGCCCGCGGCGCAGCCGGTCTCGAAGGCGGCGCCGTAAAGAGCATGATCCGGAAAAGTGGACACCGGTTTTTCCGAAAAGATCATGCTCAAGAAATAACGCTTTAAATTCCGACTCGGAATCCCACTTCGATCACCGCGTCGTGCGGGATCTTGAAGAAGTCGGGCGCGCGGCTGGCGATCCGAGTCAAGAGCGAGAAAACCCCGAACGACACCGGATCCATCGCTGATCCCACTTCACGGCGGACGATGGTCTCGTGGGCGAGGTAGTAATTCTTGTGGTCGAGATCGGCATCGAAGCCGAGCCTGTTGCAGTTGATCAGGGTTAGCGGGATATCCGGCGTCTGCATGAAGCCGAGCCGGACCTGGATGCGGTAGAAGCCGTGGCCAAGACGGTGCACCGAATGACGCTCGTGGAACGGCACCCGCGGCCGGCGATCGGACAGGAAGGTCAGCAGAACCACGGTCTGATGCAGCACCCTGTTGTGCTCGATATGACGCAGCAGCATTGGCGAAGCGCCATGATCGACCTTGGTGAGCCAGACTCCCATGCCGGGGGCGCGGCCGATCACCGTCCTGTCGGCATAATCGAGGAACTCCTTGAGCGGCATCGACATCTCGTGCAGCCGATGCTTGACCTCCGAGGAACCTTTTCGCCAGCTCAGCATCAGCGCTGCGATCAATCCACCGACGATGAGTGGAAACCAGCCGCCTTCGACGATCTTCAGTGAGTTGGACACCAGGAAGGTAGCGTCGATCGCGCCGAACAGCGCGATCACCGGGATGGCGGCGCCGCGCGGCCATCGCCATCGCGTCACCGCGACGCGGTAGAGCAGGATGGTGGTGATCAGCATCGTCCCGGACACCGCGATGCCGTAGGCCGCCGCGAGGTTGTCCGACGAGCGGAACAGCAGCACGGTCAGCAAGGTGCCGCTCATCAACAGCCAGTTGGCCGCCGGCACATAGATCTGGCCGGCCTCGTCGGCCGAGGTCGGCGTAATACGCGCCCGCGGCGCCAGTCCCATCTGCATGGCCTGGCGGGTCAACGAAAACACGCCGGAGATCAGCGCCTGCGAGGCGATGATGGTGGCCATGGCAGCCAGCGCCACCATCGGGATCAGCGCCCATGCGGGGGCAAGCTTGTAGAAGGGATTATCGGCCGCAGCCGGATTGGTCAGGATCAGCGCGCCCTGCCCGAAATAATTGAGGAACAGGGCTGGCAGCACCAGGCCGAACCACGCCCGGCGGATCGCGCTCGCGCCGACATGGCCCATATCGGCATACAGCGCCTCGCCGCCGGTGAGCGCGAGGAACACCGCACCGATGACGACGAATGAGATCTTTGGATCGGCAGCGAGGAAGTGCGCGGCCTCGACCGGATTGATTGCCCGGAGAATAGCGGGGGCGCTCAGGATATTGACCGCGCCGAGGGCGCCGATGACGACGAACCAGACAACCATGATCGGACCGAACAGCTTGCCGATGCTTTCGGTACCGCGGCGCTGGATCACGAACAGCGCGACCAGGATCGCGATGGTGGCCGGCAGGATCAGAATCTCGAATCCGGGCGCGACAAGCTTCAACCCCTCCATGGCCGAGAGCACGGAGATCGCCGGCGTGATGACGCCGTCGCCGTAAAGCAGGGAGGCGCCGATCACGCCGAGCAGGACAAGCACCGGAAGCCTTGCGCCCTTGGCCACGGAATCGGCCGCGACCAGCGAGAGCAATGCCAGGATACCGCCCTCGCCGTCATTGTCGGCGCGCAGGATGAAGACCACGTATTTCAGGGAGACCATGACGGCCAGCGCCCAAAGAATGAGCGAGACGATCCCGAGCACGTCGACCGCCGTCGGCGAATGGCCGAGGCCCGACAGCGCGACCTGGAAGGCGTAGAGCGGGCTGGTCCCGATGTCGCCGAACACGACGCCGAGCGCGGTCAAGGCCAAAAACCACGGACTACCCGCATGATGCAGGTAATTCGCGTGGTCGCGAGCAGGCTCCAGACGATCGATCCCGGCACTCGCGACCGAGCGATCGATCAGGTCGCTCGCCCGGGCACCCGACGGCATATCCATGTGCACCTCGCGAAGAGGACAGATATCCTCTTCTCAGCGATGCAATCCGCGTGCCGGATGCTGGCCCCGCTCAGTCCGCTCCGGCGTTCACCAGGAGTAACGCGCAACTCCCTTGCCCGCGTAGGATTTGGTGGTGTCGGAAAACTCGCCCTCGAAGGTCGCGGCAAGCGAGAAGCCGTTCAGCCGTCTGACCTCGGCCGTCGCGGTGGTGAGCGCCTTGTCGGACGACTGCGCCGCGCCGTTGACGACGAATGAAGCGCCGGGCAGCGTCTGGAACGTCGCGGCGATCGAGCGATCGGTGTCGTAGTCGTGCGCCCAGGCAAAGCGGCCGCGCAAGGTGAAGATTGAATTTTGCATCGCCCAGGACTTGTCGGTGCGCAATCCGATTTCGGTTCGCGGCGCGGTGACGCTCTTGGCATTGTAGGCGAGCGCGAAATTGTCGGTGCCGACGATCGCCTGCTCGGCATAGGCGGGCAGATCGAAGGTGGTGAACTGGGCGGCGGCGTAAGGCGTGACGCCCATCCACGGCGTCACGTAGCGGTAGCCGCCTTCGATGCGGCCCGAGAAGGCATTGGCGTTGAACCGCGCCCGCAACTGATCGAAGCCGGCAACGGTCACGGTGCGGTTGGTGGTGACGTCCTGCCAGCCGTAGGCCAGCGCGGCGGTGACGTAGGCCGGTCCCACCGTGTGACGCACGAACGCGCCGGCCTGGAACAGGTCGGAACGGCCGGTGCCGGCATTGTTGCCGACGCTGAAACTGGTTCCGCCGCCGGCGAGCGAGAAGCCCGCGATCGTATGGGGAGAGATCAGATAATCGGCGCCGACCGCGGCTCCGGCAATGCTGCTGGTGGTGCCGTTCGATCCGAGTGCGGTATTGCCATCGGTGGTCTGCGATCCGCCGAAGCCCGCCGCCCACACGCTCCAGTGCGGATCGAATACGGGATTGCGCGGCACCGCCTTGGTGATCATTCCGTACGCATCGCCTTCCGTGCCCGAACGCTTGCGCGCGATCGACGCATAGGCGTTCGCATCCTCCTCCGCGAACGGCGTCGCGCCGGCCGGTGTCGTGCCGCTGCTGCGCCCGCCGATGAACGGATCGAGCAGGGTCGTCAGGAACTGGGTCATGGCGTCGAAGGTGGTCTGCTGCGATCCGGTGCCGACTTCACCGGACAACTGCGACAGCACGCCCGGCATCGCCGAGGGCGAAACATTCAACAGATTGGCAAATCCCCCCGGCAGCGAGCCGTTTGAATTGACGGCGTGGTCGATGGCCGCTCCGACCGCTGTCTGGTTGGCGTTGAGCCCGGCAAGCTGTTCGAGCCCCAGCGAGAGCGTCAACGACACATTGTTCGGACCATAGCTCAGCGCCGCGGCGACGAAGCTCGGCACCGCCACCGAGTTGAACTGCGTGCCGCCCAGGCCGCCGCCAGTCGTCAGGATCGTGTAGGGCTGGTTGAGCTTGTAGGTGCCATCGATCGAGACCACCTGAACGGTGCCTGCCAGCTTCGCCGCTCCGGAAACCGTGACCAGATCCGAGCTCGTCTGCGAAACCTGGACCAGATAGGTCGCGGCCGTCGTGAAGGCGACACTGCCGACCACGTTCAGCGTGCCGATCGAATTGCCCGGCGACAACGTGCCGCCGTTGATGAGCGTGTTGCCGACGGAGCCGTTGCCGCCCAGCGTGCCGCCGGCGTTCACCGTGGTCAGGCTCGACGATACGATCGAGCCGTTGACACTGAGCAAGCCGCCGTTGACGGTGGTCGCACCCGTATAGGTGCTGGTACCGGTCAGTTGCTCGGCGCCGCCGCCGGTCATGACCAGACCGCCAGTGCCGGCAATCACGCCGTTGAAGCCGAATGCGGCGCCGCTTGCGATGTTCAATGTCAGAATGTTGCTGTTGAGCTGCACGGCGGTGTTGTTGCCGGCCTCGTTCATCAATCCCTGGATGGTGTTGTTGGCGTTGAGCGCCAGAGTCGCGGTGACCGGGTCTTTGGCCCCGGCCGCTCCGGTTCCGGTGGGGCCACCGACGCGGCCAAGATCGACGCCGCTGCTGTTTGCGATCGCATTGGCAACGCCAAGGGTCAGCGTGCCGGCCTCGATAAAAGTGCCTCCGCTATAGGACTGCACCGCGCCAAGCGTGACATTGCCGCCGCTGGCGCCGGTCGAGTCGTCCTTGACCAGGCTGCCCGACAGCAGCGGACCGGTGCCGGCCCCCATCTGGCGGGCATCGCTGATCACGCCGCTATAGGTGCCGTTGGTTGCCTGATCGAAAACGACCAGGCCGCCGGCATTGGCGATGTTGGCATTACCGCTGGACACGTTCGCGGTGGTGAGGTCGAGGATCGAACCGACCTCTACGATTGTGCCGCCGGAATAGGTGTTCGATGTGCCGGTCAGCTGCAGCGTGCCGCCGATCAGATGCAGGGCGCCGGCGCCGGTCACCGTGCCGGCAAACTGGCCGCCGCCGTTCTGGGCGAATTGCAGTTCAGTGCCACTCGACAACGCGAAGGTGTTGGTGGTGGGCGACGTCCCCGTGAACTCGCTGGCCGCGACTCGTAGTTGACCGGCGGTGACGGCGATGCCGCCATTGGCCACCAGCTTGATCTTGCCCCCCGACACATCGAGCAAGCCGCTGCCTGCCTTGACCAACGCGGTCGCGGCCGTGCCGCTTTGCGTGATCGTCGCCGAGAGCGTCGAACTGAGGTTCTGGCCGTCGCCGATGGTCAGCGTGGCGCCGTTGCTGATGTTGACCGCGCTGTTGTTGCCGACGCTGTTGAGTGCGGCGACGGTGTTGTTGGCGGTGACGGCAAGCGTCGCAGGCGCCGGTTTGGTCTTGGTGTCGGCGAGCGTGATATTGGGGTTGGTCGCGAAATAATTGGCGGTCGCAAGCGTAAGCGTGCCGGAATCGATATAAACCGGCCCGGTCATCGTCGAGGAGCCCGTCAGCGCAAGGCTGCCGGACCCCGCAATGGTAAGACCGCCGGTGCCGGTAAGCTTCGAGTTGATCGTGCTGTTGGCGCCGAGCCAGATTACCGCTTCGCTGCTGCCGAACGCCAATGTTCCGCCGGAGACCGGGGTAGCCGCGGCGAGGCTCAATCCTGCTGCGTTGGTGCCGTCACCAAGCGTCAGCATGTTGCTGCCGAGCGTGACGGTTTTGCCGCTCTCGATCTTGAGCGCGTAGGCCGCAGCGTTGGCGGCGAGCGTCTGGTTTGCAGTCTCGTCGACGACGGTCGTGCCGGTCCCGGCGCCGACCGCGGTGGCGCCGTAGGTGGCCTTGACGTAACCGTTGGCGCCGTAGGTGACGAAATCATAGGGGCCGGCGCTTTTCGAAACGCCATTGTTGGTTACGATCCACGCCGGCGCAATGCCATTGACGAGGGATGCTGCTCCGGTGCCGGAGAACAGCGTTTCCGTCGCCGTCCCGAGCGACGTCGACGAGGTCGGTTGCAGGACGATTGTCGCGCCGGGCTGACGGCTGATGCCATTGGTCAGGTTCACCGTCTCGCCGGCCGTGCCACCGGCGAGTTGCAGCGTTGCGGTGCCGCCGACCGTAAAGCTGTTGAAGGTGACCGCGCTGGCCGTCGTCTTGTTGCTGTTGAGGATTTCCAGCGTGCGCTGGACGTCGGTCAGATCTCCCCAACTGGTGGTGAATCCGTTGACGTCGAAGTTGCTGCCGCCACCGAGGAAGATGTTTCGTTCCGGCGCGGCAAAGGAGGCTCCCGCCTGGAGCGTGCCGCCGTTCAGCTCGACCTGCCCGATCGAAGCAGCAGGACCCGTGGTGTTGCCGAGCGCCGCATCGTTCATGACGCGCACGGTCGGAGAGCCGTTGTTGCCGATGATGATGTTGCCGAAGAAATTGGGACTTGCCGTGGAAAGGATCAAAACACCCTTCTGGCTCGAACTGCTGTCATCGATCGTGAAGTCCGACACGCCGGTGGCGTTGCCGAGCCCGACGCCGTTGGAGCCAAGCGACACGAGCTGACCGGTCAAGGTCGCGATGTGGCCGTTGACGTCGATGGTGGCTATCTCGCCGTCGACGGCGATCGGCCGCGCGGTCGAGAAGGTCGCCGTACCGTTTCCGTCCGTCGTGCCGAGCGTCAGCGTGCCGTTGCCTTCGGTGAGGCTGTTGAAGATGATGCCGTTCGCGGCCTGGATGCTGGCCTTGATATTGTTGAGGTCAATGGTCGCGCCGGCGGGAACCGCGGCGCCGAGCGAGCTGTCGCTGGCAATGATCAGGTTGCCGGCGAGGATCGACGTGCCGCCGCTATAGGTGTTGGCGCCGCCAAGGGTGACGCTATCCTTGTTGTCGCTGCCGAGCTGCATGATGAAGCCGGTATTCGGCGTGCCGATGGTGATCGGGTTTGCGGCGGTGCCGGCATTGATCGTGGTGATCCCGGTGAACCCGCCGTTGCCGTCGAGCGCGCCGGTGGACAGCGTCGAATTGCTGATGACGCCGTTCAGAACGATGTTGTTGGAGAGGATGAAGCCCGGCAGTTGCGCCACGGTGACCCCGCCGATGTTCGGCAACGCGGTCGTGTTCGATCCCGTCAGATTCCACTTGGTTGCGATGGCGATATCGCCAGGCGACAGATAGGGCAGACCGAGACCGTTATTGGCGTTGCGATAGGCGGCGGCTTCCAGGAAGTCCGAATAGAATCCGGTCATCTTGTCGAGGCCCGGCGTCGAGGCGCCGACCGCGCCAGTGATGTTGGCGGTCGTCGTGAACAGCTTTGAGCTCTTGTTCTTCAAAATGCTGTATTCGAGCCCGCGATAGGGATCGCTGGTCAGTCCGGTGAGGCTGGTCGGCAGCGGCGCGCCGGTCGCCGTGTTGACCGTCTGCGGCACGCCATCGTTGAGCGGCAGCAACAGGTTCTGCGACTGCATGGTCTGGAAGAACTGGCTGGTCGTCAGGTTCGAGTAATTGGCGACGACGTTGACGAAAACGTTCGGATTGTTGCCGTAGATCGAGTTTTCCAGCGCGGTAAAGGTGTGGTGTCCGTCGGTCAGATAGAGCTTGCCGCCCGGCCCGATCACCACCGGCTCGATGGCGGTGAGCAGGTTGCCCTGCAATTGCGATGGCGCCAACAGATCGAAGCCGGTGGTCTTCTTGCCGACTTCGGCAAGCCCTTCGTTCATCTGCGTCGGAAGAATGCTGCTGACCGGCACCACGAACAGCGCGAACGCGCCGGGCACGATGCTCGAAGCCTGCGCGGGATCGTAGGTCTGGAAGGACGAAGCCTGCAACTGCCCCGCGTGAGCGGCGTTCGATACCCCAATCGCGATGACGGACGCCGAACACAAAAGCGCCAATCGTCGCAGCACGTTCTTGCGAGCCAAAGGCGAAGCGGACGAGCCTCGCCCAGATGATGCACACGCAGCACAAAACGCGCGGCCAAAGCCGCTGAACAGAGACGCCATAACTACCCCAGCCCCGTAATCTTTGGTCTTATTGGTATTGGGGTCAGGGTTAGGGGGCGCGTATCACAGCTCGATGACACCGCAATCATGCGTCCAGATTCGTTCCGGCTGTTGCCCTTCGGACACAGTCACGCAATGTCACCGGTCCCCGATCATGGCTGGCAGCGCACCGACATTTCCAGGCCGCCGTCGAACGGCAGCGTCATGGTTCGAAAACCGCTCTGTTCGAGAAACGCGAAATAGTCCGCATACTCGTTGCGGTATCGCTCCGTATTGTCGCAGATCACGATGGCGCCCGGCTTCAAATGCGGGGTGACCAGCTCGAGCGCCGGCCGCGCCATGCCGATCCAGATATCCACCAACATGAAATCCACCGGCCCTTGGATCTGTTTCAGGGTTTCGCGCAGGTCGCCTTCACGCAGATCGATGAAACCGCTCAAGCCGGCCTCTGCGAAATGCGCGCGTGCGGCGCTGGCCTTGTCGGGCTCGTATTCGGTCCCGATCACCACGCCGCCACCCCCGCCAGCGCGGACGTTATCCCGCACGGCGGCGGCGAGGTAGAGCGTCGAAACCCCGAACGACGTGCCGATCTCGACGATCCGGCGCGCATTGGTCGCGCGGCAAAGCTGATAGCAGAACTGCGCCTTGTCGCGGTCCAGCGCGACGAGCTTGTCGCTGAGAAAGGCTTTGACCTCCCCCATCGGTGTTTGCTTGGTCCGCTCGGTTTCGTACCTGCGCAGCGCCGCAACCTGCCCGTCGCTTCTGGCATGCAGGCCATCCAGCAACCGCTCCAGCTCCGGATCGTGAAGAACGCGCATTGACCGCCCCCTCAATTCGCCAGCGCCGCCGGCACTCTGATCTCCTGCGGCAGAATGATCGCGGCCGCGATCACCAGCAGGCAGAGGCCCGCAAACGCATGCAGCATGGTGACGAAACCGCCCTGCTGGTAGAGCCACGCCACCAGCCCGACAGACACGCCGGCCGCGGTGAAGCCGACGAAATAGCGCACCGCATAGGCGCGCGAGCGCCATTGTTCCGAAGTATATTTGCCGACCATGGCATCGTTGACCGTGACCTGGCCGAACGCGCCCATCACGATCCCGATCGAGACCAGGATCAGCGGCAGGTTCGACAGCGTCGCCGCGAAATAGAGCAACGGCGCCAGCACGAAGGACAGCGGCAGCGACACCGTCTTCAGCGAATGCCGGTCCAGCAACTTGCCGATGGTATATTGGGTCATCGCGCCGAACACGTAGACGCCAGCCGCGATCGCCCCGAGTAGCGCCGGGCTCTTGGTGAGGTCGGCGAGCCTTTCGGCGAACAGTTTTGGCAGCGCCACCGTCACGGCGTTGAAGGTGGTCGAGATCGCGATCACCACGATCAGAAGCGCCAGAATCACCCGCCACATGTCCTGCCTGGCGACGCGCGCCTGCGCGGCCGCCTGCTTGGTGCCCTTGCGGTCCTCGTGCACCACGGTCCACGCGAACGCCGCGCCGATCAGCATGGTGACGATGCCGGGAACGATGAAGGCAAAGCGCCAGCCAAGATATTGGCCGATCACGCCGGTGACCAGCGCCGAGGAGGCGACGCCGAGATTGCCCCAGACGCCGTTCAGCCCCATCTCGCGGCCGAGCTTGTCGGCATAGGACACGATCATCGCGGTGCCGACCGGATGATAGATCGAGGCGAACAGGCCGATCGACAACAGCGCGGCGCCAAGCTGCAACGGGCTCGAGACAAGGCCGACCGCGATCATCGACAGCCCGATGCCGGCAAAGAAGATCACCATCATGTGGCGGCGGCTCCAGCGGTCGCCGAGCCAGCCGGTGATGAGCGATCCCGCGCCGAACGCGACGAACCCGGGCGTGGCGTAGGGCAACAGCTCCGAATAGGCCATGTCGAGCGCCGGCCCCATGATGATGACGGCGGCGGCAAAGATCAGCATCGCATAGTGGTCGATGAAATGGGCGGCGTTGACGAAGCCGATCACCCGGCTGGGGCTGTTCATGACGATCTCTTGACGATCCCTTGGACGATTCCCGTTATTGGCTCGGATAGGTTATAGATTCTTGTCCTGACGGGATGCAGCCAATGACTATCGTCGAAAAGCCAATCCACGCCATCCCAGGCGATCATCGCGCGACCGGCGATGGCGTGCATCTGGTCGCGCGCAATTACCGCAAGGGCGTCCGGCTCGACACCCACATGCATCGCAAGGCGCAACTGGTCTATGCGGCGAAGGGCACGATGCAGGTCACGACGCCGAAGGGGCGCTGGCTGGTGCCGCCGGATCGCGCGGTCTGGGTCCCGGCCCGGCTCGAACACGCGATCGACGTGCTCGCCGATATCGAGATGCGCACGCTGTATTTCGATCTCACCTGGCTGAAGCGCGAGCGGCGCAGCACGGCCCTGCGATCGGAGTTCGTGGTGCGGGTCTCGCCACTCTTGCACCAGGCGATCCTGGCGCTGTTCGAGCACCGCAACACGTCCGAGCGCATCGCGCTCCTGGTCAGGCTCGCGATGCTGGAATTGCACCGGGCCGAAGATTCCGCGACCTTCATTCCGCTGCCGCACGAGCCGCGCTGCCGGCGCGCCGCCGACATCGTGCTCGGCGATCCCACCGCCACGCACGAGATCGAGACGCTGGCGCAGCAGGTCGGGACCTCGGCGCGGACGCTGTCGCGGTTGTTCGCCTCCGAAACCCAACTGAGCTTCAAGAGCTGGTGCCAGCGCGCGCGCATCGCCTCCGCGATCGAGAAGCTGTCGAGCCATGCCGATGTCTCGGTCAAGCGGCTCGCCGCCGAGCTCGGCTACGCCAGCGTGCCGGCGTTCTCCCATGCCTTCGGCAGGTGACCGGCAAGACTCCGACGGAATTTGCGGCGAAGGATTAGCCTGCCTTGATTGTGACTACCTTCCCCCTAAATCCCATGTAATGTTCCAATATTCACACGGATTCGACCCGCCCAGATGGCCAACGCGTTCTTTTCTGATTTGCTTTCAACGATTTCCGAGCGTGGCCGCATCCTGCTCCGCCGCGGCGACCCCTCTGAGGCCAAACCGGACGCCGCCGGCCTGGTCGAGCTCTGCGAGGCCCTGTTGTCGGGCCGCGGCGAGGCTTCGGGTACCGCGATGGCGCGCGAGCTGCTCGACCGGTATCACGACCTCGACGCGGACGGGCAGCGTTCCTTCTTCAAGGCTTTGGCGCGCGATTTCGGGCCGGACAAGGACAAGGTCGCCAAGGCGATCGAGGCCTGGCGCGCCCATCCGGGCGACGGCAACGGAGGCCAGCTGCATTTTGCCTCCGAGCCGCGGCGGCAGGAGCTGATCCGCCGCCTCAACCGCGCCCCGGGCGGCACCAGCGAATTGGTCAAGATGCGCGCCGATCTGCTCGGCATGATGAACGGCCATGCCGACCTTGCCGCGCTCGACCGCGACGTCGTGCATCTGTTGGGTTCCTGGTTCAACAGGGGGTTTCTGGTGCTGCGTAGGATAGACTGGTCGACGCCTGCAAACATCCTCGAACAGATCATCCGCTACGAGGCCGTGCACGAGATCCACGACTGGGACGATCTGCGCCGCCGCATCGACCCCGTCGACCGCCGCTGCTATGCCTTCTTCCACCCCGCCTTGGCCGACGAGCCCCTGATCTTCGTCGAGGTCGCGCTGACGGAAGCGATGCCGTCGGCGATCGCGCCCCTGCTCGCGGTCGACCGGCAGCCGGTGCCGATCGAGCGCGCCCGCACCGCCGTGTTCTATTCGATCTCCAATACCCAGCGCGGACTTGGCGGCATTTCCTTCGGCAACTTCCTGATCAAGCAGGTGGTCGAGGAACTGCGCCGCGAATCGCCGAAGCTCGATACCTTCGTGACGCTGTCGCCGGTGCCGGGCTTCATGCCATGGCTGCAGCAGGCCAAGGACGTTCCCCTCGGCGACGAGGACCGCGCGCTGCTGAAACATCTCGACGAGCCGAAATGGTTCGAGAACGCCGAACTCACGGCGCAACTGCGCAGCGTGCTCGAACCGCTCGCCGCCTACTACTTCCTGAAGGCGCGGACGTCGAAGGGACGGCTGATCGATTCGGTGGCGCGCTTCCATCTCGGCAACGGCGCGCGGCTGGAGCGGATCAACTGGCTCGGCGATCTCTCGCCAAAGGGTCTTCGCGAGTCCGCCGGCGTCATGGTCAACTATCTCTATCGCCTCGACGACATCGAGAAGAACCACGAGGCCTACGCCAACGACGGCGATGTGGTCGCGTCGAGCGCGGTGAAGAGACTGCTGAAGAACGAGGGCCGGCGGCTGCTGGATATGCGGCTGTCGTAGGCCGCCTCTCGCTCCACCGTCATTGCGAGCCAACCGGTCGCGCGAACGCGCGCCAGATGACAGGCTCCGCGAAGCAATCCGTCCCACCACGGCAAGAAAGCATGGATTGCTTCGTCGCTCGCGCTCCTCGCAATGACGCGTGGTCCTTCCCGACTAAATTTTCAAACAGCTTGCTCAATCGTCATCGCCCGGCTTGACCGGGCGATCCAGTACGCCGAGGCCTCTCGATTTCACTTCGCTTTCTCTGGAATACTGGATCGTCCGCCGGAGCCTGTCATCCGGCCGGCCGAAGGCCGGACCGGTTGGCGGACGATGACAACGGAGGATGTGGCGCTGGCATTGTCAAAACATGCATTCGCGATCCCGCGACGCGATCCGCCCGAGTTCCTGCCGACAATCACCCTCGAAAAACAAGAGGGCGCAGGGAAGACCGGGTGCTCAGCGCGCACCCGCGGCCCGTGTGCATTGAGAGTAGCACACGGTAGTCACCACAGGTGGTGCCGGATCATCCGGCCTTCCCTGCGCAATGGTTTTAACGGCTTATATCGCGCTCTCCCCGGGGACCGGGCTCTTTTGCCCCCGTCATCCCTGAGAAGCTTGCTTCTCAAGAACTTAGCGCCAGCGTCGGGGCGCCAGGACC
>Ga0307479_10002105_pt1 | contig 18146 bp, 16 predicted proteins | sample atmos_gasesECM4C_FD_203743 | JGI IMG/M metagenome (GOLD analysis project Ga0307479, IMG submission 203743) | Hardwood forest soil microbial communities from Morgan-Monroe State Forest, Indiana, United States - atmos_gasesECM4C_515 | ecosystem: Environmental > Terrestrial > Soil > Temperate... | reverse complement strand
AAGTCTTTCGTCCGGCCCCGAAAGATGAAAACCGAAGTTTCCAACTATCGAGACCCGCAAGGACTCCGCCGTCCACGTTTCTCTTTCTTCATCTTCACTTGTCAAACAGCCCGGGTCCGGGGAGGACCCTCTCCCTCAAGTGAGGAAGCCTTTTTGAAGACCCATTCGACGGCAAATCACAACCGATTGGTATCGGTTGTTGGTTCACTCATCAAAATGAGGAGCTTCAAAGAGCGCGAAAGCTCGCCTTGGCTCAGGGCCAATGCAGCGCCGCGCTCAGTGGCCGGGTTATAGGCCCGCCCAATCGAAGTTGTCAACGGTCATTGTCAACAAATCGTCGCATCGTTTGGGTTATTTTTGCGGTGCAAAGAAGCCTCGATATTTTAAGGACTTCGCGCCGTACTTGAGCCACAATCCTGCGACGTTCTGGCAATAGGTTATTAATAATTGAATCGCCGGATGCCATTGGGGGGCTGCCGCGGTTCGACGTGTTGGGGATTGGCGATCACGTGAACCCATCGCCTGTTCCCGAAAGCCGAGCAACATCGAGAGATCTGTACGGCATTCTTGTTCGCGGTTTCGGCCGGCCCTTGAGGCTTCTGATGTCCCGGACAAGCATGCCCGTCGTGTTCCCGAGTTCCCCCCCCGCAAGGGGCTAGTCACGGGTCCAGGACGAACAAAGGTCTCCCAGGATGTTGTTGGTTGAAATTTGGGGGACGCTGGGTTGAGCCAAAGGACGTCACGCGGGGGCGCTTACGGACGCGAGATCGGCATGATCGATCTCGGCCATGAACCACCGCTGTCGGTCGACGGCTCCGAAGCCGCGGTGATCGATCGCCGCCGAGTCTCCGTACAATGGTTTAGCGGCACCATCCTGACCGGTCTGTGCGGCGCGGCTCTCATCGGCGGCGCCGTTTTCGCCTCGCTCGACGGCGAGATGACCTTTGCCAGGGTGCCGGAACGGGTCGAGAGCGCGTTGCGCGGGGCCTTCGGTGCCAACGATCGTACCGTCAGCCTGCACAAGAGCGACCGCCTGCCGCCGCCCGGAGAATCGACCGCCTCGCGCAGCGTGGTGCGGGTGTCCACGGTTGCCCGCGTCGGCAACCATGACGTGATGCGGGTACGGCCGTTCGTCCGCATCTCCGGCAATCTGTCGATGGCCACCAGCGACCTCTCGGCCAAGATCCCGCCCTTCAACGCCCAGCGCCTGCTCAGCGATTCCTCGGCCGCCCCCACGGGTTCCGACGACGCCAACAGCGCGGATGCGGCCGAACCCGATGCCGAGGTCGCCTTTGTCACCAAGGATCTGGCGCCGATCCTGCCGAAGGCGAAGATCGCCGCGGTGGTGGCGCTTGATGACGTGTTGATGCGGGTGCGCGATACCGCGAACTGGCGCGGCAACAGTGGCGGCGTGCGTTACGCGGCGCTCGCCAATGCGGCCGCCGACGCCGGCGGCGCGCAGTCCGACATCAAGATGGCCTATGCCACCGAGGGCACCACGGCCGACCCCTATGCGGGTTTCGAGACGCGGGTTGTGCCCGAGAATGTCACACTGCTGCCGAAGACCAAGGAACAGGTCACCGGAGGCAACCCGGTCGGCGAGCGAATCCACATGGTCAAGAAGGGCGACAGTGTCGCCTCCGTGCTGCGCGACCAGGGCGCCACCCCCGAGGAGGCGAAGGCGATCGCAGCTACCCTTGGCGCCCGCGGCCGCGACGGCGGCCTGAAGGAAGGCGAGAAGCTGCGCCTCCTGATGGCGCCGGCAAGCGCCGCGCCCGGTGCGCGGCTGCTGCCCTATCGCGTGATCGTCGCCAACGACACCACGGTCGAGGCCGTTGCCGCGCTGTCGGACCTCGGCAAATATGTCGCGGTCGACGTGCAGAGCATGAATACCGTCACCGACACCGCCGACAACAGCAGCAACGCCGACGATGAGGAAGATGACGGCAGCGGCGTGCGGCTGTACCAGAGCATTTACGAGACCGCGCTGCGCAACAAGGTGCCGACCCCGGTCATCGACGACATGATCCGGATCTATTCGTACGACGTCGACTTCCAGCGCAAGGTCCAGCCCGGCGACTCCTTCGACGTGTTCTATGCCGGCGAGGACGAAGGCACGGCCAACTCCGAAAAGAACGAAGTGCTGTACGCGGCGCTGACCGTCGGCGGCGAGACCAAGAAATACTATCGCTTCCAGACCCCCGACGACGGCGTCGTCGACTACTACGACGAGTCCGGCAAGAGCGCGAAAAAGTTCCTGGTGCGCAAACCCGTCAACAACGCGATCATGCGCTCCGGCTTCGGCGGCCGCCGCCATCCGATTCTCGGTTACGTCAAGATGCATACCGGCGTCGACTGGGCCACCGCGTACGGCACGCCGATCTTCGCCTCCGGCAACGGCGAGATCGAGAAGGTCGGCCTGGAGGGCGGTTACGGCAAATATATCCGCATCAAGCACAACAACGGCTACGAGACCGCCTACGGCCACATGTCGGCCTTCGCCAAGGGCATGGAAATCGGCAAGCGGGTGCGGCAGGGCCAGGTGATCGGCTTCGTCGGATCGACCGGACAGTCGACCGGTCCCCACGTCCACTACGAAATCCTGGTCAACGGCCGCTTCGTCGACCCGATGCGCATCAAGCTGCCGCGCGGCCGCTCGCTCGAGGGACCGATGATGACCGGCTTCGAGAAGGAGCGCGACCGGCTGGATACGATGATGACCGGCCACGGCGCCGCCGCGCACATCTCCGACGCCTCCGGCGGCCCGCTGCAGATCACCAACCGCTGAGAGTCTCGTCAAAGGTGGTGATGTCGCTTCATTGTCTTCCGACCGCCGGGCACAGTTGAATCAGAGAAATTTCTGGGCGATCGATGTCCGCTTCATGATTTGACCGGAGACATCCTTCGGCTTTTCGACGTCGCGCACGAATGCGCTGACGGCGCGATCTATCGAATCGGCCGCCACAAATTCCGGGTATTTCTTGGCTTCAGCCAGCACGATCGCGATGTTGATGTCGGGGTTCTTGAGATCGTCGGGGTTGTGACCCCGGCCCAGGCCGCCGCCATTGCGGTTGAGCTGGAACAATCCCCAGCTATCCTCGCCGATCCCGGCGTGGGCCGTCGGATTGAGATTGGATTCCGCGATCGCGTTGGCCACCGCGCAGGCCTGCTGAAATTTTCCGAGACCGGCAATTTGAAACGCCTGCTGAATCTTGTCGGCCATCGCGCGGCGGGCCTGTGGCTTGATGCTTGAAAGGTTCAATGGACCCGACCCCGGCCCCGGTGGCGGACTGTTTGGGTCCGGGATGGTCACGGGCGGCACCGGCTTGTCCAGGACGTCGTTCGCGGCGGCGGTGATCAGGGAGGCGGTCTGAGTCAAGGCCTGTGTGAAATCGGCAGACAGCGTTGCGAGATTCGGCGGCGTCGGCCATTGCTGCAAATAAAGTTCCTTTGCCGTGGGGTTTCGACTATTCGCCAAAAAGAACTTGTCGGAGGCGCGATGCGTCATCAACGCGAAGACCGGGATTTGCACGAACCAGGTGGTGATGTCGGTCGGCTGAAAATGCAATTCGAATTCGGTATCGGTGCAGTACTGATTGAAATCCGCCTGTGCCAATCGGAACGGACCGATTTGGTCGCCTGTGGCGTTGTTTGTGTTAGTCAACCCGGACCGCATTTGGGCAACGCCGATGAGATAATGCGGGTTGACGCCACAATACAAAGCTTGAATCAGGCATTCGCTGGCAAAATCCGAATTCTGAAACGATGGCGTAGACGGCATGTCGACACTCCGGCGGCTGGTTCAATACTCACAACGTGAAGTCGTTTTTCGCGCATTTGGCTGCCAAGGCGGCGCGATCGGCTAGGCGTGGCCGCACGTAGGCGTTGCGCAAGAAGGTCCTGAAAGTTTCGTCTATGATGCGGTCACTCGGGGGAAGGCTTGCGTTGTTCAAAGCCGTCAGGGCGGCGCGCAGATTTGTTCTCGTCTTCGATCCCGCCTTCCCGAGATCGCCGTCGGGTTGCAGACAAAGCGCGATTTGAAGATTGTTGATTTCCGCCGCCTTCATGTCCCCTTCGGCAGGCGTGAGGCGATTATTCGTTGCCCGCTGCTGCACTTTCTGGTTCGGAATAACCGTGTCCGCATTTCGCAGGATCTCAGCGTTGACGTCTGCCCGCGTAACTTGCGGCACGGTCACGACATTCAATCCGAACGACGGCCCCGAATTGACCGACAGGGGATCGGGCGCGACACGCGCCGCGGCGACGTGCTCGGCGATCTTTGCCTCGATCGTCGGCGGAAGACAAAGCGTCAGGTAATCCTGAATTGCGTGATACGAAGTTGACGGCGAATTGATCATGGATTTGCGCTGAGCCAAGCCATTGCGGTAGGCGAGTTGCAGTTCCTTGACGAAACCGAGCGCCGTCGCAGGCGGCACCTGATACAGATACGTCCCTGCGACCAGATCCGTCGCGACCGCTCCCAGGCCGAACGCCTGGGCAACGATGGAGATGCTCTTCGTCGTTGCACCGGTTACGCCCATTACGGCGGCTGCGGTGGCGCCGGCCGCCGCCAGGCCGGTCTTGAGCTCATCCTTCTCGCGGTTCAGGAAAAAGAGATCGTTGAAATAAGACGACATTCGTCATCGACGAAGTTGAAGCCTGCAACTGAAACATCGTACCAGCGCGAATTGCCGGTCTCCGAAACGTTGAAGTCGATTGCCAATGCATTGAGGATTCGCATTTGATTTTGCGAAGCGACCTCGACGTCCGAGGCCTGAATAATCGGATTCAATCCTCGATCCCGCTCAAATCCGTTGCAACTCGTCAGCAAGACCTCCGCGGTTACGGCAAGAAAAACAGCCGTACGACGCGCAATGGCGCCCGGCCGATCCTGACGAGAGCGACCGAAGTCACGGTCCCGCCGCACTTTCGCTCGCGGCGACTGACGGTTACTGATCAAGCGAATGGTTCCGCGCACGCGCTATCTCTCAATGCTCAGGTTTCAACGGTTCAACGTCAAATCGCTCCGGTCCGTCATTCTCGACGACGGCAGCGTTCAAATTGGAGGCGACAATCGCAAACGCGCGCTGCACGTCATCGACCACGTCCCGCCGGCGGGTATTGATATTGCGCACCAGGACCCGCCAACGAGCCTGTTCGTCGACATCGGTGGTTTCCCGCCAGAAGCGCAGAATGAAAACCTGATCGAGCAGCGGTCGTTGCGAGTTCATGAGCCGACGTTCGCATGGGTCGAACTCGGGATGGTCCTGCAATCGTTTCGGAAATCTCGTGTTGCGGTCACGAGGGGTCTGGGAGGCGATCCACGGCGGATGCGGCCCGGGTCACGGCAGGATCACGGCGCTGCCGGAAAAGCCGGTTTCGCCCGGCGCCACGGTCTATCTGGGTTTGCGGGGTTTGGCGGTCTTGCGACCTGCGGCGATCGCCTAAATTGCGAAACGCTGCCTCTCGTCACGGCTCACCAGCCGCACGCGCAAATGGAGAACGTTTTCGGCATTATGCAGGTCTCGGATATCCTGAATGATCGCGCGTGTCGCCGGAAGCGGCGAGATGCCCAGCTCTTTTCGGATCATCCCGATCCAATGATCGTAGTAGCGAATGGCGTCGATTCTTCTTTCGTCGAGCGCGAGCAGGGTCAGAAGATGCCGAACCAGCTCCTCGCGGTACGGATCGAAGCGCAGTGCATGACGGGCGAGCAGGATCGCATCGTGGCAGTGGGCACGAAGCCCCAGATGACGGACGATGATCATTGCCGACTGGATGAAAAGCGAGTGCAACCGCTCGCGCTCCTCCAAAATCCATTCGGCATCTTCGCCGTCCAGGAACGGCCCCTCGTACCGGTATAGGACGGTGAGAAGCTCCTTTATTTCAGATGGTCCCAAATGCGGCTCCGGACCATTGAGTGTCGTCTGTGCAGCTTCAAGGAGCGCCCAGGTGTCGACGTCCAGCCACGGCGTCCTTTCGAGGATGGTCTCCGGACCGACGGTCCTCAAGCCGTGACCTTCCTTGTATTCGGGCGTCGATGCGAGCAGCTTCCGCAGCCGCCAGATCGCGGAGTTCATGGCTCGGCGGCCCCTCTCGGCATCGAGCTCCGGCCAGAACAAGTCGATAAGCCGCTCCCGACGATGCGGGCGATCCGGGAAGGTGAAAAGGAAACCGGCCAATCGCCGTCCCGCTGGACCGAGGTCCGACCATATCCGTTCGTTACTACGCGTAACTCTGCCGGCGCCCAGCAAACTAACGGTCAACACGGCCGCCCCTCCCGCGCAAACACAACAAAAAAATGCACTTCTGGCTTTCAGTTATGCCAGCGAAAAATTGCAGCTTCGGCGCTTGCGCGTAAAAAATGATCGCGCAACCCCCCACGCCTTCCCCTCGGGATTGTGGCGACGGCTTCGTAAGTTGTTCAATATGATTTTATATCTCAAGCGTTAAATCGCGGAACGTGTTCTATTTATATCACACTTCTTTTGCGGGTATAGTGCCACCACACGCCAGGATTGCCAGATCCCGACCAGTGCGCACTACCGAAGAGGATGCGCGAGAATGCGCAAACTCCCTTCGCGTCACTGAGGGGATCTTTCGACTCACATCGTCCCAGACCAACTAGTTGGCAAGACTCGCGACGATCAGGAAATACACAATTCCGATCGCGGTCAGACCGAATGCGACCAGGAGAGCAGGACAGCCACGAAGAGCAGTGCGCTCATCATCGTTGCAGTGACACCTCGCTTGGCTGTCCGAGCCGGTGATCGAACAAGACCCAGGCGGCGAGAACGAACCAGGCGACGAGGCCGACCGCCGGCGCGTAGATGTTCGGATGCAGATGATCGAACACGGGCCTGTTATGGTCGATGCGGTTGCTGTCCATTGGCTTCCGCTTGGCTTGATTGACGCGGCATTCTGCTGCACCGCAGCAGCGAAGGTCGCACCTCGCGCCGATTTTCGGATTCTGTTCCGCGTCGCAGCGACGCGCTTTCGGCTCCCCACCGCGCGAGGGAAAACCGGCCACTGCGATCGCCGGTTTCATTAGATTTTACAAGGAAATTTGACATGGCCGCTTGGGAACCCGGCCGGAACTCTACACTTTATCAGTCTAAGAGCCCTCGACTGAGGGTGTCATATGGAGGGTGCCATGGAGAATTGGACGAACACAAAATTGTGCGACGTCGCAAACCTGATCCTCGGCGCGATTCTGTTGTTCTCGCCCTGGATCTTCGGCTTCGACAGCGGAAAGGTCTCTCAGAACGCCATCATCGCCGGCATCGTGATCGCGATCCTTGCCGTCGCGGCGCTTGCGGCATTTGCGGTCTGGGAAGAGTGGCTGAACCTGATCGTCGGATTGTGGGTCCTGGTTTCGCCCTGGGTACTCGGATTCGAGGGAGTCACCAAGGCGATGACGGTCCACGTGATCATTGGCATCGCCGTGGCGGTTCTGGCCGCGGTCGAGCTCTGGATGATATCGCAGCATCCGCCCCGGCTCACAGCTAGCCACTAGAGCCATCCGGTCCTGTCTGCCGGCAGCGGGCAGGACCACGTGAGTTTTTATCGGGAGCAACGCCATGAGACGCATCGCGCGAGACGACGCGATCAAGGCGCTCGGCCCGGTCGATGACGCCGTGATCGCGCAAATCATCGGGACCGGCGCGACGGTGGACGAATTGGCCGAGGCCCAGGCCTGGGTCGCCAATGACGAACCGCTGATGAATGCCGGCAAGCCGCTACCGAATGGTCGCGTCGGCGAACTTGTCGACATCCTTTCCGAGCTCGAACCGAGTGAGGACGAGGAGGCTGGTCCCGCCGTCAGTTGAACAGAAAATGCCCCGGAGCCGTTTCGCGGCCCCGGGGGCAATGGCCTTCAGTTTAACTTGCGCTTCGGCACCGGCGCCTCGAACTGCGCGATCTCGGCGGTCTGTCGTGCCTTGCCGTTGAAGGTCAAGACGTTGCCTTCCGCGGAGATCAGGACGCGGTCGCCGTCCTGCACTTCGCCCGCGAGGATCATCTCGGCGAGCGGGTCCTGCAGATTGCGCTGGATCACGCGCTTCAGGGGACGCGCGCCATAAGCCGGATCCCAGCCTTTCGCCGCGAGCCAGTCGCGAGCCGCCGCATCGAGGGTGAGCGTGATCTTACGCTCCTCCAGCAGTTTCTCCAGGCGGGCGAACTGGATCTCGACGATCCGGCCCATCTCGCTCTTCTGCAGGCGGTGGAACAGGATGATCTCGTCGACGCGATTGAGGAATTCGGGGCGGAAATGCGCCCGCACCGTCGCCATCACCTGCTCGCGCACGGCAGAGGTGTCCTCGCCCTCCGGCTGGTTCACCAGATACTCCGAACCGAGGTTCGAGGTCATGATGATCAGCGTGTTGCGGAAGTCGACGGTGCGGCCCTGGCCATCGGTCAGGCGGCCGTCGTCGAGCACCTGCAACAGCACGTTGAAGACGTCGGGATGCGCCTTTTCGATTTCGTCGAACAGCACCACCTGGTAGGGCCGCCGCCGCACCGCCTCGGTGAGCGCGCCGCCCTCGTCATAACCGACATAGCCCGGAGGCGCGCCGATCAGCCGCGACACCGAGTGCTTCTCCATGTACTCGGACATGTCGAGGCGGACCATCGCGGTCTCGTCGTTGAACAGATATTCCGCCAACGCCTTGGTCAGCTCGGTCTTGCCGACGCCGGTCGGGCCCAGGAACATGAACGAGCCCATCGGCCGGTTCGGGTCCTGGAGCCCTGCGCGCGAGCGGCGCACGGCGGTCGCTACCGCGTGCACGGCTTCGGCCTGGCCGACGACGCGCCGGGAAAGGCTCTCCTCCATCCGCAGCAGCTTGTCCTTTTCGCCTTCCAGCATCTTGTCGACGGGAACGCCGGTCCAGCGCGACACCACTTGCGCGATGTGATTGGCGGTGACCGCCTCTTCCATCATCTCGCCGGCATTTTCCTTGTCCTCGATTTCGGCGAGCTTCTTCTCCAGCTCCGGAATCTTGCCATAGGCGAGTTCGCCGGCGCGCTGGAATTCGCCGCGGCGCTGCGCGTTGGCGAGCTCGATGCGAAGGGCGTCGAGTTCGCTCTTCAGCTTCTGTGCGTTCGACAGCTTGTTCTTCTCCGCGCTCCAGCGCGAGGTCAGCGCCGTCGACTTCTCCTCGAGTTGGGCGAGCTCCTTCTCCAGCGCCTGCAGGCGGCTCTTCGAACCGGGATCGCTTTCCTTCTTCAGCGCCTCCTGCTCGATCTTGAGCCGGATGATTTCGCGATCCATCGAATCCAGCTCTTCCGGCTTGGAATCGACCTGCATCTTCAGCCGCGCCGCCGCCTCGTCCATCAGGTCGATCGCCTTGTCGGGCAGGAAACGGTCGGTGATGTAGCGGTTCGACAGCGTGGTGGCGGCCACCAGCGCGGAATCGGTGATGCGCACGCCGTGATGCTGCTCGTATTTGTCCTTCAGGCCGCGCAGGATCGAGATGGTGTCCTCGACCGAGGGCTCGTTGACATAGATCGGCTGGAAGCGCCGCGCCAGCGCGGCGTCCTTTTCGACATGCTTCTGGTACTCGTCCAGCGTGGTCGCGCCGATGCAATGCAATTCGCCCCGCGCCAGCGCCGGCTTGAGCAGGTTCGAGGCGTCCATCGCGCCGTCGGCCTTGCCGGCGCCGATCAGCGTGTGCATCTCGTCGATGAACAGGATGATGTTGCCTTCGGCCGAGGTGACTTCCTGCAGCACGGATTTCAGCCGCTCCTCGAACTCGCCGCGGTATTTCGCACCCGCAATCAGCGAGCCGAGGTCGAGCGACAACAGCCGCTTGTCCTTCAGGCTCTCCGGCACGTCGCCGTTGACGATGCGCAGCGCCAGCCCCTCGACGATCGCGGTCTTGCCGACGCCGGGCTCGCCGATCAGCACGGGATTGTTCTTGGTGCGGCGGGACAAGACCTGGATGGTGCGCCGGATTTCCTCGTCGCGCCCGATCACCGGATCGAGCTTGCCGTCGCGCGCGGCCTGGGTCAGGTCGCGGGAATATTTCTTCAGCGCGTCATAGGCATTCTCGGCCGTCGCGGAGTCGGCGGTACGGCCCTTGCGCAGGGATTCGATCGCCGCGTTCAGGTTCTGCGGCGTGACGCCGCCCTTGTTGAGGATTGCCCCGGCTTCGCTGTTCTTCTCGAGCGTCAGCCCGAGCAGCAGCCGCTCGACGGTCACAAAACTATCGCCGGCCTTGTCCGCCGCCTTCTCGGCGGCATCGAACGCACGCGCCAGATCCGACGCGAGATAGACCTGTCCGGCACCGCTGCCCGAGACCTTGGGCAGCTTGTTGAGCGCGTCTTCGGTCGCCTTCAGGATGGCGCGTGAATTGCCGCCGGCGCGGTCGATCAGGCCGCTGGCCAGCCCCTCGCCGTCGTCCAGCAGCACCTTCAAGAGGTGCAATGACGAAAACTGCTGGTGCCCCTCGCGCATCGCGAGCGACTGCGCCGACTGGATGAAGCCGCGTACGCGCTCGGTGTATTTCTCAATATTCATCAATCATTCCCTCAGCCTGCCGCCCCCGCCCGGGGCGCGATCAGCAAAAATCAAGTACCGGTTTTGCGTCCGATCGCGCGTCAAATTGGAATTGGCGCGTGATCTTGTCGCAAAACCATGCACGCTTTCGCGGATCACGCGATGGCACGGATACGGCATCTTCATTGGGTTTCCGCCGCACCGCGTTGACATTCCTCAACAGGCTAAGCGGTCATGTCGCCGACATTTCCGCCGGCTTGGGGCGAATGTGGGAATGCCGTTTCTGAAACGGAAGGGGCTGCTTCACAAATTCGTGTGCGGTGGCGTATCGCTCGGGAATCTCTTAATAAACCTGATGGTTTCCACTCTGCCCGCCGAGGTCACCGGCCTCTACCGCTATCCGGTCAAGGGCCTCACCCCGGAAGCGCTGGATCGGGTCGCCTTGGGCGTCGGCCAGACGCTTCCGTCCGATCGCCGCTATGCCATCGAGAACGGCCCCAGCGGCTTCGACCTGGCCGCGCCCTCCTGGATGCCGAAGTCGGTATTTTTGATGCTGATGCGGAACGAGCGGCTGGCCGGCTTCCGGGCGCATTTCGAGGACGAGACCCACCTTCTGACCCTTCGCAGGGATGGCGAGGTGGTGGCGCGCGGAGACCTGGAGACGGCACAGGGCCGCGCCGCGATCGAAGGGTTTTTCGCGCAGAATTTTACGCGCGAATTGAAGGGGCCGCCGAAGGTGGTGTCGAGCCAGGGCCACAGCTTTTCCGATGTCGCGAAAAAAGTCGTCTCGATCATCAACCTCGGCAGCCTCCAGGCGATCGAGACCATGGTCGGCGCCTCGGTGCATCCCCTGCGCTTCCGCGCCAACCTCTATGTCAGGGGTTGGCCGGCCTGGCACGAGTTCACCCTGCTCGGCCGGATGCTCTCGATTGGCGACGCGCGGTTGAAGGTGGTCAAGCACATCACCCGCTGCGCCGCCGTCAATGTCGATCCCGACACCGCCGCGCGCGACCTCGACATCCCGGCAAGCCTCATGCGCCGCCTCGGCCATAATGAATGCGGCATCTATGCCGAGGTGACCGAAGCGGGCACCGTCAGCGTCGGCGATGCCGTCGCGATCGAAGAACCCGAACTGTTGTAGGGCAAAGGCGCTCTTCGCGCCGTGCCCACCATTTTTATCAACGCTAGCCTTGAGGTGGGCACGCTTTCGCCTTCGCTCTTTGAGCTACCGCGGAAGCTTTGCCCACCCTACAGGTTACTTCTCCCTCGCCCCGCTCTTCGCGGGGAGAGGGCATAGGCGGCCTGCGGCCGCCGTTCTTGATGGAAGAACGCCGATGCGAAGCATCGGCTATGGTGAGGGGCTCTATCCACGGGCACCGAATGCGCGGAAAGTCCCCTCACCCGAAATTCGCTACCCGCGAATTTCGACCTCTCCCCGCGAAGAGCGGGGAGAGGTGAAGAAAGCGCGCGATCAGTTCGGCATCACATAGGCGTAGATCCGGCCGCGCGACACCGGCGCTTCACGGACCCGGTTGCCGTTATTGCCCGAGATCATGATCGGATTGCCCTGGGCATCGATGCCAGTGATGATGCCGACATGGCCGCCACCGCGCCGGCCCATCACGGCGATGGCGCCGACTTGCGGACCCGATACGCGCTGGCCGTAGCTTGCGAACGAGCTTGCCATGTCCGAGCCGGTGCCGTGATGGCCGGTCCGCGCCAGCACCATGTTCATGAACCGCGCGCACCACAGGCTGGCGCGACTGGTGGGATTGCCGCCGAGATACCGCCGCGCTTCGGAAATGAGGTCCGTCGAGCCGGCCCCGGCCGACATGGGCGTCCCGCCGGAGGCCGCGCCCGGCACCGCGTTCGCCTGCGTGTCGTAGAAGCCGTGCGCCCGCAGTTCTGCGACGCCACGCTCCCAGCGCGAGGCACGCGCGACGGTCCGGTCGTGACGTGGCGCGAAATGCCGCCTCGCATGGTGGACAGCGTGACGCACATGCGCGTATCGGCCGGTGCCGTGATGAGACCTTGCTGAAGCGGGGGAAGCGGAAACGGCGATCGCCGTCGAACAGAACGCCAGCGCGACCAGCGACCGGCGGAACGCAGAGAACACGATCATACTCAATCCTTAGTTAGCACCCCCATTCCCCGCCGGCGCCGAGCAAGTTCAGCAAAAGTGGAAACCGGTTCTGCGTTCGAACTCGCGCTCATCTCGAACGAGCGCGTTTTCCGTCACGCGAACCAGTGCCCGCTTCGCTTGAACACGCGCCGCCGACATCCGCGGCCCCCCTAGAAAATCTTGGTATGGCGAAAACAAGACGCGATGCCGCAGTGCGGAAAAGTTCCCTGAGGAATCTCCGCGATCGTTTTATGACGAAAAAGAAACGGGATTGCCGCATTGCGACCACGAGCATTAACTGCGATTTTGGAACCCACTCAACGTGCTCCATCAAAACAAGAAACGGCAAGGAACCTGAAATGCCCCACGCCATCGCAAGCGACAACGTCCGGCTTTATTTCGAGGAATCCGGCAGCGGAACGCCGATCCTCTACCTGCATGAATTCGCGGCCGACCACACTAATTGGGAGCCGCAGATGCGCTACTTCTCGCGCGGCCACCGCTGCATCGCCTATTCCGCGCGCGGCTATGCGCCCTCCGACGTGCCGCCCTCGGCCGAGGCCTACAGCTACAAGCACTTCTACAGCGACGCGCTCGCGGTGCTGGACCATCTCGGAATCGCCAAGGCGCATCTCGTCGGGCTCTCGATGGGCTCCTACTCATCGCTGCAGATCGGCCTCAACGCATCCGACCGCGCGCTGTCGATGACGCTTGCCGGCGTGGGCTCCGGCTCAAACCTGGAAAACCTCGAAGCGTTTCGCAAGCAGTGCCGGGAAAACGCCGAGCAGTTCGAGCAGCTCGGCTCGGCGGAAGTTGCGAAAGTGACGCGCGAAGCGCCGGGCCGGATTCCGTTCCTGGTCAAGGACCCGCGCGGGCATGCCGATTTCTATGCCGCGCTGGCGCGGCATGACTCGAAAGGCTCGGCCAACACCATGCGCGGCTTCCAGGGCGGTCGGCCCTCGATCTACACGCTGACGGACGCGATCCGCAAAGTGCCGACGCCGGCGCTGATCATCTGCGGCGACGAGGACGACAATTGCATCGAGCCAAGCCTGTTCCTGAAGAAACATCTTCCCGCGGCCGGGCTGACGTTCTTCCCGAAATCGGGCCACGTGCTCAATCTCGAAGAGCCAGCGCTGTTCAACGACATGGTCGAACGCTTCATCGCGCTGGTCGAGGCCGACCGCTGGGGCGTGCGCGATCCGAGGTCGGTGGCGGCTTAGGCCTGAATCTCACCTCGGTTCACCTCTCCCCATCCGGGAGAGGTGGGAACCCCGCGGCCAAACTGATCGAATCAAATCTCATCGCGCTTTAGGACGTGCAGGCCGCCGCCCCGTTCAGGCAGCCATCGCCAATGCCCGGGCCGCGATCCGCTCATAGGCAACCTGGATGGGATCGCGCACGTCGACGAAACGAGAAGCTGCCAACCGAAGCAAGCCACGCACCTCTTCGCGGCCGCCATTGTAGCGGCAAACCGGCGCAACCGCCGGTATCACCTGATGCTCGCTGCCGTAAAGGGCTTGGTAGTCGGCAAGATTATCCCAGGCGATCTGATCACCCGTGTGTCGAAATGACTCGGCTGCCGTGCCTTCCGCGAAGATCACTTGATGATTGTCGAGCTCCACGCAGAAATACTCGATGGTTTCGGACATCTTTGCATCGTCGTCGAACGCGATCGAACGTCCATTGACAAGATGTTTCACGGGGATCAGGACCCCGTCAATTAAGAGGGCGTGTTCCTGCGATAGATACAAATCCCGCTGCGGTGTTTGATCATCAATCGCGAAGCGGGACACCCGGATCGGCACAACGCTCGGATGCCAGGAAGCCGACGCGTTCCTTCTAATGGTTTGTCGACCCACCCATTTGACCGGGAGTGCACCGTTGGTGGTCATGACCAAAGCGCCGTTCGCCAAGTCTTCAACGGGCACCTCGCCGTAGGCCGTCCGAATCAGCGTTCCTCGTCCGAAACAATTGGGACTGGGATTGGTCCCGGGAGCGCCTCGGGGAAATATACCAAGAGCATTGGCATCTTTGGCCTTGAAGGCTGTCGCGACCAAAGCCGATGAAACGGCGATCGTCGATAGCCTTCCCGCACCGGCGGCAACGATCGCCATAAAATGACGGCGCTCGGGGCTAATGGGTGGAAGGCGATCGCCGGACTTGCGGATCATGCGTGACATTCCTCAATCTCTGAGCTCAAAGCGCGCTCAACGGGTGAACTTACAAACAAATTAAATATCCGATTTAATCAAGATTCAATCTAAAGTTAATTCATTTTAAATAAATAATCATTCAATCGTGGTTAATGTCAAGCCTTTGAGTTGCTTGCCTCCTGCTTACTTTGGCTGCACAGAGGATGACCGCAACCCCAGGTAGGTCAGGCCGGCGTCCGGACACTTTGCGCATTTCCGGAAATCGCGCTTGCGCACGCCATTTCGGCAATGGCTTATTTGCGTCGTTCTGACCGGGCGCCGATCACTTCCGGTCCATCCTGATAAACAGACATGCTCGAAATCGGTCGGCATGCTCGAAAGTGCCAACGGCCATCCGTCGCGTCGACGGTTCAGTTGGCCTTGCGGCTCAGGAAGGCGGGGATCTCAACAACGTTTTCCTTATTGGGAGTGCGCACAGCGGAGGAGCGGCCGTAAGGATCGAGGCTCTGCAGAGCCCCGTGGCGCGCATATTCCGAACTCGGCTTTGCCGGTCGTCCTTCGGGGCGGCCGGCCGTCGGACGGAGCGGCGGACTCTCTGATTGCGGCAGCGATGCCCTACGCTCGATCCGATCGGTGACGCGACGGCTATCGTCGCGCAGTCTGCCGGCGAGTTCCGTCAGTGAGCGCTCCGCTGGTTGGGTCTGGCGCGACGAGCCGAGATTATCGATGCCGGTCGCCACCACGGAGACGCGGACGATACCTTCCAGGCTTTCGTCGAAGGTGGCTCCGACGATGATATTGGCGTCTTGATCGGCCTCGTCGCGAATGCGGGTAGCAGCTTCGTCAATCTCGAATAACGTCAGGTCCTTGCCGCCGGTGACGGAGATTATGAGGCCACTGGCACGCTTGATCGAGGGGTCCTCGATCAACGGATTTGAAATCGCGGCCACGGCGGCGTTGAGGACGCGCTTCTCGCCAGAAGCCTCGCCCCTGCCCATCATGGCCTTGCCCTTCTCGCGCATTACCGAGAGGATGTCGGCAAAATCAAGATTGATCAGACCTTCCTTGACTATGAGGTCGCTGATGCAGGCCACGCCCGAATAGAGCACCTGATCGGCCAGGGCGAAGGCATCGGTAAATGTGGTCTTCTGGTTGGCCACCCGAAACAGATTCTGGTTTGGGATGATCAATAGGGTATCCACCACCTTCAGCAGTTCCGCGATGCCGGCTTCGGCAAAGCGCATGCGGCGCTGGCCTTCGAAATGGAATGGCTTGGTGACGACACCGATGGTGAGAATGCCAAGCTCACGCGCGGTCCTGGCGACAATCGGCGCTGCCCCGGTGCCGGTACCACCGCCCATGCCGGCCGTCACGAACACCATGTGCGCGCCCGTCAACTGATCGCGGATCGGATTGATTGCCTCTTCGGCTGCGGCGCGCCCCACATCGGGCCGCGAGCCGGCGCCAAGGCCTCCGGTCACCTGCGTGCCCATCTGGATGATGCGCCTGGCCTTTGACATGGTGAGCGCCTGGGCGTCGGTATTGGCGACGACGAAGTCGACACCTTGTAGCCCGGCTGCGATCATGTTGTTGACAGCATTGCCCCCGGCGCCGCCGACCCCAAACACGATGATGCGCGCCCTCATCTCGCGAATTTCGGTGATGTTGGTCATTTTTTGCCTCACGATTACTCCGGTAGTCTAGGGAACGAGAGGACGCTGCCTGCGAGCCTTGCGGTCTGCTTCCACCAGGGTCGCAGCTAGACGCCCCAGGCGCGCAGCTTGCCCGTGGCTGTCGATCGGGCCACCAGTTCGGCCACCTCTCCGCAGCGAACCTTCACGCCGCGCCATCGCCTTCCTGGCCGCGTAGTCTCGGCAGTCGCCCGCAGCGGCTCAATCATCAGGCGACCGCCACACTCGCGCGCGCGCTCGAAATTTGCGCGGTGACCGGCTGCTCTCGCTTCGAGCCGCGTAATCTCCGCCCGCAATTCCTCGATCTCTGCCGTTAGCAAGGCGACGCCGTCTGCCTGGCAACTACCTGGCGACCGAGGCGTATGCGGTATCTCGGCAACATCAAGGCTCACCAGTGCTTTGCCGTTATCCGAAGGTGAGCGCGGCAGCCGGAGCCGCTTGGCAAGCGAACGCGCCGCCTGTGGCGAAGTTTTCAGGCGGGCGCCACGTGCGGCATATGTCAACGTCTCGAGAGGCATCGGCTGTTCTCCTGGAACGAACCGGGCGTATTCGCCCGATAGTCGGACGATAACCGCGAGGCTAGGCTGGCTATGGTTAACAGATTGTTAACGCGTGAGCGGCGATCTGCCACTTGAGCATGCGGCGGCCGGTCTGGTCGCCGTTCATATCCGCTTCGCCCTCGCCGTGGAGCTGAGCAAAGGATGTCGGCGGAGCCGGTCGGCGATGCGCGGCCCTCGCGCCCGGCACACCTGCCATGCGCAAATTGCTCGTCGTGCCAACATGTCGCACGCGAGCGCCCTTGTGCCGTCGGGCAAATCAGAAGCACTTTTCCGCGCGTCCCGCCGCCTTGAAGAGGGGCGTTTCGCGATCGTCACGAACGTTGGCAGCGGGATGCGATGGACGCAGTGGTGTCGCAGCGCGCGTGTCGCGCCGACGAACGACGCCAAGGCGGACGGTGAAGGCGTGTGGTCCTGGCGCCCCGACGCTGGCGCTAAGCTTTGCGGGATGATCCACAAGGCGACGGGGGCAAGAAAGCCCGGTCCCCGGGGAGAGCACGACACACACCGTTAAAGCCATTGCGCAGGGAGTGCCGGATGATCCGGCTGAACCTGTGGTGACTGCCGCCTGCTTTTTTGCTGCAGGCGGGCCATGGGTGAGGCCTTCACCCGGCATTCCCTGCGCCCTCTTTCAATTTCGAGGGTGATGCATGCAGCAACTCGGACGCAAAGCGCGCCGCGAGAACGCGGACGAATACCCTACGCTGTTTGAAACTTGAATCAGGAATTGCATCTGACGCCGCAAGCGGCGAAGCGAGGCGTGATCGCGATACACCGGGTCGCGCGAATGCGCGCCTCGATGACAGGCTCCGCAGCGCAATCCATCTCCGCGGAAAGGAAGAATGGATTGCTTCGTCGCAAGTGCTCCTCGCAATGACGGCGACCCGACTTGTAGGGTGGGCAAAGCGCAGCGTGCCCACCATTCACGATGAACCCGCGGAGAGAGAAGGTGGGCACGGCGCAAAGGCGCCTTTGCCCACCCTCATATGGGGCCTCTTGAGTCAAGCGTCCTAGCTGGGGCGTGGGTTTTATTTTGATCGCATGGCGCAGCGGCGGTGCGCGGAGCCATGCGTAGCGCAGCGTACCGCCGCGGTCGACGCGCTCAGGGACTAGCTTCCGGCGATT
>Ga0307479_10002104_pt1 | contig 18148 bp, 17 predicted proteins | sample atmos_gasesECM4C_FD_203743 | JGI IMG/M metagenome (GOLD analysis project Ga0307479, IMG submission 203743) | Hardwood forest soil microbial communities from Morgan-Monroe State Forest, Indiana, United States - atmos_gasesECM4C_515 | ecosystem: Environmental > Terrestrial > Soil > Temperate... | reverse complement strand
AGAAAGCCGCCGCGCACGACTAATTGACCGAAGCCGGTGACTGAAGGCCGCGGCGCAGGACCGAAAGCGGCAGGCGCAGGACCGAGAGCTGGCGAAGGTGGGGCGGAGAACAGCACGCGGTGGACCGAGGGCCGGCGGAGGACGGCAAGCCGCAGCGGCAGGACGGAAACCCGCGGGCGTAACACGGATGGTTTTCTTCCCGTGGCGCTAGTCTAAATTGGACTATTCAGGGCTGACTATTCTTAATTAGACTAGTCTAAATTAGACTATTTCAATTTAGACTAGTTCAAACCGGCCTCCTTTAAGCGAAGAGCTAAGTGACAACAGTTGACCACCGGCCGCGCCAGGATCGGGCGGATTAACCAACTGATGGAGTCAAAGGTATCGGTCATCTCCAAGTGCCTTTTCTTTCTCCGTACTGTCTGTGACTGTGTCTTGCGGAAGCGCCTTCCTGACACGTTGAAACCAAATCCGCTACAATGAAATTGTGCCGATGAACGCCGCAACTCAATTCGACTCCCTGCCGGAGCGCGCAGAAACGCAGCGCGGCCTGATAGCCGTGGCCATGTCGGGAGGCGTTGATTCCTCCACGGTCGCTGCGCTGTTGCAGCAGCAAGGCCGTGCCGTCGTCGGGCTCACCATGCAGCTGTGGAACCAGCGGCGCCTGCCGGAATTGCAGGGTGATGGCCCGGCGCAGCACCGCTGCTGCTCGCTCGACGACGTGTACGATGCGAAGGCCGTGGCCCGGCACCTGAATTTTCCGCATTACGTCGTGAACTTCGAGGAGCAGTTCGAGGCGCGCGTGGTGCGCCCGTTCGTGGATCAGTATCTCGCCGGCCGCACGCCCATCGCCTGCACGAATTGCAACACCGACGTAAAGTTCGAGCCGCTGCTGCGCATGGCGCGGCAGATTGGCGCGGAGCGCCTGGCCACGGGCCATTACGCGCGCATCCGCAAGAACGACGAAAGCGGGCGCTGGGAACTGCTGCGCGCGCGCGACGACTCCAAGGATCAATCCTATTTTTTGTGGGGACTTTCGCAGGAGCAGCTCTCGCGCAGCGACTTTCCCCTAGGCGAACTGAGCAAAGAAGAAGTGCGCGCGCTGGCGCGCCGCGCCAACCTAGCCGTCGCCGAAAAGCCGGACAGCATGGAGCTTTGCTTCGTGCCCAACGGCAATTACGTGCAGTTCATCCACGCGTACTCGAGCGAGCGCGGCATTCCGCTGAAGGATGCTGAAGGTGAAATTGTCAACGAAGACGGAGAGGTCATTGGCCGGCACAACGGCGTGCACCATTTCACCATCGGACAGCGCCGGGGCCTGGGCTTTGCCGCCGGGAAGGCGCTTTATGTTCTCTCGATCGATCCGGCAAGCAATCGCGTCGTGGTCGGCGAAGACGAAGCGCTGCGCAAGCAAACGTTCGAAGTGGAAAATGCCAACTGGATTGCAATTCCGGCGCCGGTTGCGCCGATGTGCGCTTACGTGAAGATTCGCCACAAGCACGAGCCCGCCCCCGCCACGGTCGAAGCTCTTGGCGAAACCCGTGTACGCATCACGTTTGACGCGCCGCAGCGGGCCATCACGCCCGGGCAAGCCGCGGTTTTCTACGACGGCGACCGCGTCCTTGGCGGGGCGTGGATTCGGTGAGAGAAGTCGTAAGGCGGCAGCTTTCAGGTTACAGTTCGTAGTTCGCCGTTTACGATTTGCAGCTTACGGTTTGCACCTTCCGTTTGCAGTTCATAGTTCGCAGTCGCACCAATAACAAGAGAGCAGGAGAATTGGAACGCGGCGATCCCGACAAGCTGCTTTTACTTGAGAGCTGAGACGTCGCGAGGACTGCAAACTGACAATGGCAAAGCACTTAAATGAAAAGTTCTTCTTCCTGTGATTCGCGGGGTTCGTCGCCGGAGGATTTGCGGCGTCGCGAGCGCAGAAGATCGAGACCCACTTTAATTCCCTGCACCAGCGCCGAAGCTTTCTGCACGGGCCGCCAGAAGCTGGTCTTGAATTGCGAGCCGGCTTCTTCCACGGCTTCGAGCGTGGCAGTCAGAATGCGGTCCGCATGCACAAGCTGGCCGCGCAGCCGGTCCGCGGCTTCCGTGACTACGCGGTCGACTTTTTGCGCCTGCCCGCGCGCCAAATAGACGATGTGCGAAGCGTCGCTCACCATGCTGGAGATTTTCGGTTGGGTGTCCTCAAGCAGGATCTGGACGCGCGTAAGAATCGGCCCCACACGCGACTGCAAGTCGCCGGTCAGACGGTTCACCTTCTCGGTAGTGCGGCGCACCTCGAGAAACAACAGCGCCAGCATCGCCAGTTGCACGATCAAAGTAATGGAGGCCACGATGCTGAACACTTCCAGCCAGAACTGCATGCTCACCCCGCGCGCCCCTTCCTTCGAGGCGCTCCGCGAACCGTTTTCCCCGCGCTACTCCTGGTTCGATCCCGCCTCCTCAGGAACTCATCGCGAGGCAATTGGACGAACCCTTCGCGCGGCGCGCACGCCGGCAGCGCTTAGGACTTGGCTTCCCGCCGGTATGCTTCCCGCGCGCCTTCCACGGCCGCGCTGATAGAATCTTTGTGTCGAACCGCCACTTCCTTGCCGCGCTCGATCAACTCATCGGCCCGCTCACGCAGCTCACGGGCTTTGCGTTGGGCAAAGTCCTTGCCTTCATCGGCTTTCTTCGTCAGGAAATCACGTGTCTCTTCGCCCGACTTCGGAGCAAACAAAACGCCCACGAGCGCGCCAATCCCCAGACCCACGAGGAAATAAGTCACTTTGGAACCCACATTGTCCGCCATAACAACCTCCGAAAGAACCGTAGCACAGCAGGAGGTGAGCCGCAATCCCATCTAACCGCTGAGATTTCGTTGAGCGGTTATTGGCTCACGGAGGCCTCCAACCCACTCAGGATCTTGGCCGCCGTTTTTCCGGGGACGACTTCGCTCAGACGCTCCAGACCCGCCTTTCGAATATTCGCGACGCTGCCAAATTCCTTCAAAAGCTTTTGCGCCGTCTTCGGGCCCACGCCGGGGATTTCGTCCAATGCGCTTTGTGTTTGGCGTTTGCCGCGGCGCTGGCGGTGAAACGTAACGGCAAAGCGGTGCGTTTCATCGCGAATTTGCTGGATCAAGTGCAGCACCGGCGAATGATGTTCCAGGACGATGGGCTCGTCTTCCTGGCCGAGAACGTAGAGGATTTCTTCTTTCTTCGCGATGCTGGCCATCGGCTGATTGATGATCTGGAGCGACTCGAGAGCTTGCGCCGCGGCGTGGAGCTGGCCGATCCCGCCATCGATGAGAATCAGGCTCGGCAATTCCCTCTTCTCTTCCTGGAGGCGGCGGTAACGCCGCGTAACCGCCTCTTGCATGCTGGAAAAATCGTCGTTGAGGCGCGGAAGGGCGCTGCTGCTTCCTTCACCCCCGCGGCCATCGTCGCCGCGAATGATGAATTTGCGATAATCGGATTTTTTCATGCGGCCATTTTCCCAGACCACCATGGACGCAACGGTGTCGGTTCCCTGAATGTGGGAAATGTCGAAGCTCTCGATGCGCTTGGGCTCTTCGAGCAAATTCAGAGCGTTCTGGAGCGCTTCTCCGATGGCCTTGGAAGTGGGATGGAGCACGCGAAAGCGCTGTTCGAAGGAATGCTTGGCGTTATTCTCGACGAGATCCAGGAAGGCGCGCTTGCTGCCGCGCTGCGGCGTAAAGATTTCCACTTTGTGCCCGGCGCGGTCGGTGAGCGTTTCTTCGAGCAAAGCACGTTCCTCAAAATCCTCCGCAACGTGAATCGCTTTCGGCAGATACTCCGCTTCAAGATACAGCTGTTTCAAAAGCGAGGGCACAAATTCCTTGGGGTCAAATTCCTCGAGGTCTTCCCAATAGAATTCCCGCCGGTCGACCACGCGCCCGCCGCGCAAGTGAAAAAGATTGGCCGCCACCAAGGGAGGCTCGGCGTAGTAAGCAAACACGTCGGTGTCATCGCCCTGCGTTGCAGCAATGCGCTGGCGTTCTTCGATGTCTTCGAGCGTGCGCAACAGGTCGCGGTAGGCCGCGGCCTGTTCAAAGAGCTCTTTCTCCGAGGCGGCGGTCATACGCTCTTGGAGGCTCTTCATGAGGTCGTGGCGGCGTCCTTCGAGGAACAAGCGCGCATCGCGGACGGATTCCGCATAGCGCTCATCGGTGGTAAGCCCAGCGGCGCAGGGGCCCAGGCAGCGCTTGATGTAATACTGCAAGCAGGGCCGCGGATGAAGGCGCGTGAGGTCCACGGTGCACGAGGGAACCAGGAAGCGCTTGTGAAGGAACTGGAGAATGCGGCGCGCGAGCCCCGCCGGAAAATAAGGCCCGAAATAGAGTGAGCCGTCCTTCTTTATTTTTCGCGTGAAATAAACTCGCGGATATTTCTCGGCGGCGGTCAGCTTGATATAAGGATAGGTCTTGTCGTCGCGAAGCAGGACGTTGAACTTGGGCTGGTATTTCTTGATGAGATTGTGCTCGAGCGCCAGAGCCTCGCGTTCGTTGCCGACGACGATGGTTTCCAAGTCGGCGATTTCGCGGGCCAGGGAGCCGGTTTTGGCGTCCATCCAACGGGACTCGAGAAAGTAAGAACGCACGCGGCTGCGGAGATTACGCGCTTTGCCGACGTACAAGACGGCGCCGGCGGCGTCCTTGAAGAGATAGGCGCCTGGACTTTCGGGAAGTTGAGCGGCTTTTTCGCGGGGCTCCATGGGGAAGGCAGTTTTCAGTTATAAGTTATCAGTCTTAAGTAAAGACAAAGCGAAAACCTCTCGCCAGTATGATGCCAGGATTACGGCATGGTTTTGTTTTCGCGACACAACTTCCATCATACTAGTGTCGCGTCCCACGGATAACTTGCAAAAATGGGGTGCAGCATGCTGCGCCGCTACAGGAACCTGCGGGCGCAGTCCGGAAGACGAAAAGGAACGACATGAACCAAGCGTCATTCGAGTCTTGGCTGGCGGAATACGGGCGTGCGTGGATGAGCCGAAATGCGCGGGCGGCTGCGGAGCTCTTCACGGAGGATGGCACGTACCAGGTCACACCGTTTGTGGATGCGATGCGCGGGCGTCCGGCAATCCTCGATTACTGGAAGCATGTGGCCCAGACGCAGCGCGATATCGAATTTGACTGCGAGGTTTTGGCGGTCACTCCGGAGATCGGCATCGCGCGGTGGTGGGCGACGTTCGTAATCGAGCCGCCCGGGCTACCGACCAAGCTCGACGGAATTTTCCTTGTGTGCCTTGATGATGAGGGGCGTTGCAGATCATTCAGGGAGTGGTGGCACAAGGACCAGAACTGAAGGAATAAAAGAGCATGGGATCGCCCGTAATTGAGAATCGCGAAAAGGCAACTTCGATTCTTCCCTTGTTCGTAGTGCTGCTGTTGTTGATGGTGCCACCACCCAGCTGCGCGCAGGATCCGGGGCAGGAATCCTCTTCGAAACCTCCGGACTCGAATGCCGGCGCGCCTGCTAAGAAGCAGGATAAGGGCAAAAAAGATTCCGCGACCAAGAATGCTCCGGATCAGCCTGCGTGGGATCCCCTGCGCGCGGAGAAAGACATCGAGGTGGGCCAGCACTACATGCACATCGGCGATTACGATGCGGCCATCGATCGCTACCAGGATGCCATTGAAGCCAAGCCGGGATACGCGATTCCCTTCCGCTATCTCGGCGAAGCACAGGAAAAAAAAGGGCTGAAGAAGCAAGCCATCAAATCCTACCAGCGCTATCTCGATTTATATCCGCACGCCGAAGATAGCGCAAAAATCAAAAAGAAAATCGACAAGCTTTATAAAGAAGTCGAAAAAGAATAGAAGGACTAGGGTTCGCTGGCCGCGACGCTTGCGTTGTCCTTCGTACCTCAGGATAAACGATCGAGGATGCGGCGGGCGCGAGCGAAGTCGGGGAAGCGCTTTTCTTCGGCGCGGAATTCGCGCGAATGGGAAACCAGCGTGCAGCCGGAGCGGCGCGTGGGATGCTTGACGTGCAGCATCTCATGGAACAGCACGTATTCAACGGCGCACTGCGGAACGCGTGGATGATCGAGGCGGCGGTTCAGGAGAATCTGATTCGGCCCTGGGTCATAGCAGCCGAACTGGCGGCGCCAGGTGCGCACGCTCCATCCGATCTGAGGCCGCTGGAGCTCGCCGGCAAAATATTTTGCGTTGAGTTCGTCGAACAAACTTGCGAGGTCGAAATGGCGACCCAGGGCCACGGCCTGCGGAGGACGAACGCGGTGGAAGCGCATGCGGTTCATGCGACGGCGGGTGCGGCCGGAGCGCGCGTATTCGAGATACGGCTTCACCAGGGGTACAGGCGCTTTTCGGCGATACACGCGCGAAAGGAGCAGCGCGGCAGCGGCTTCCAGAACGGGAAGAGGGGCGCGGCGCAAGAGGTCGGAAAAGCGTACGTAAACGACTTCTTCGCGGCGGCGAATCGTGAGGGTCAGACTGGAATAGGGATAAAACTCGACGCGGAAACGCGGCGGGCGGCCGTCGCAGCCCAAGCGCGTGAACATGCGGTGAAAGATGGCGGAGCCGCCGGGCATCCATTGCGTTCTGTCGTTCGGCTTCATTCGATCGGCGTAGGTCCTCAGTTCTCAGTTCTCAGTTTTGAATAAAGAAGACTTCCAGCGCTTCTGCTGTCGTGTTGCGGCGTCCATGCTAATCATTTGTCCACGAAATGGGCGGGCTCGCAAGACCCAATTTGGACACAATCAAGAAAAGTAGATGCCGTGTGCTGTCAGTGCTTGCGGCGCACCGGGGGAGGGGCAACCTTCTTTTTCGCTTTTTCGGCGTCGTTCATGGCGTCGCGCGTGCCTTCGATGGCGTCGTCCAGGTTATCCTTGTAAATCTCGAGCTCGGGCCCGCTTTCCGAAAGCTTCTCGAGAATCGGCAAAAAGTCTTTGGTGCGCGAAGCCATCAAGTCGATGCCCTGGCGGATGTTCTCTTGCTTTTCGATGCCGAGCTGAATCAGGTCCGAGGCGTCGTCCACGCAACCCACGTAGGCGTTGAGCAGGGCGTTCAGCATTTCCGGATGGCGGTTTTGCGAAGGATGCTCGAGCTCGTACTGAAACTTCTTCAGGCGGTCATCGGCAAAAGTGAGAAAAAGTTTGATGCGGTCGTTGGTGGACTCGGCGTCGCGGATTTTGTCGGCTTCGAGCGCGGTCAAATAATCCTTCTCCTGTGGCGCGTGGGCAAGACAAGGCACCGCCAGGGAGAGAGAGAGCAAGAGAAATAGCAAGGATTTGAGCTTCATGGTTGTTTCTCCGTGGGAGGTGCAGTGGGCTTCCTTTCGGCGGGCCGCTGAGGAAAGAGCATGTGAATAAGCTCGTCGTCCATGGCGATTAAATCCTGGCGCACAATCTGAAGCGGAGGCTTAAAGGGGTCCGGCGCGGCGAGCATCGAATCTTCCACTTCGCGGATTCCCTGCTTGAGGTGCATTTCCATTTGCCGGTAGCCGTTGGAGTGCCTCTCGGCGTCGGGGTGCTGCTTCTTGAGCGCCTCGAAGGCAGCGCGTGCGTTGTCGCGATACTTTTCCATAATCAGGCCAACGGTGTTGTTGTCGCCGTTCTTCCCGGCCTCGCGCGCTTCCTCAAACTGGGCGTCGCCCAGCTTTTCGAGCATTTTGGCCTTCCTAACGGAATTCGTTTCGCGGTCGAAGCGGACTTGCCATTCGCCCTCGGTTTGGGCAGCGGCCAGAGAGTGCGCCAAAGAAATCAGGAACACGACGCCCAGAGCTACCTGGAGTTTCCGCGGCATCATCCGCCTCATGCCCATGGGTCACTTCTTGCCTTCCAGCATACGCCGCAAGACCTTGCTGCGCTCCTGGGCCTGCCAGACCTGATCGGGATTCTTGTTCTGGTCCAGTTCCATAAACTTCTGGTAAGCCTCCAGTGCCGGCTTGGGCTGGTTCAAATGATCGTAACAGAGAGCGCGAAGGAACCAACGCCCGGCGCCCGGAGTGTCGAGCTGATCCAGGCGGTCGAAGACGGCCAGCGCAGCCGGGTAGTTTTGCGAGAGGTAGTAGGTCGAGCCGAGATCCTTCCAGGAATCGGCGTTTCGGGAGTCGAGTTGGATCGCGACTTTGAGTTCTTTCTCCGCGTTGGGAAAATCGCGCACTTGCAAATAAGTTCGGCCCAGGCCGCCGCGGAGTTGCGCGTCCCTTGGTGCCAGAGCAACAGCGCGTTGCAGCGTAGCGATGGCGTCGCTCCATTTCTTCTGGGCGATTTGGATGTCGGCGCGAAGCTTCAGGGACTCCACCGAGGGCTTCGCGGCCTCGCCGCGGTCCAGTTCGGCAAGAGCGGCGTCATTTTCGCCTTGATCCATGAGCAGCCGGACCAGATGAGCGCGCACCGTGGCGTCGCCCGGCATGAGTTCGAGATAATGGCGATAGGCGGCGACCGCCTCGGGTTTTTTCTGGGCTTCGAGACTTTCGGCCAAACCGCGCATCCCCTCGGCGCCCTTAGGCTCAACTTCGGTGGCGTGCCGGAATTTGGTTTCGGCATCCGCCGGCCTGCCCGCGTGCAGCGCGGCCCACCCCAGATAATTGATGGCGGTGATGTTATTGGAATCGAGATGCAGCAGCCCTGTGAAGGCTTCGGCTGCGCCGGCGCGGTCACCGGAACGATCCAGCGCAATCGCCAGAAGATGGCGTGGCCGCGTTTCCGCGGGAAGCAGCTCCATCGCTTTGCGCAGTGGCGAGACGGCAGAGGCGTTTTCGCCAGCGTCGAGCAGCAGCATGCCCAGGTTCACATACGCGGCTGACATCTTGGGATCGAGCGTGGCCGCGCGCTCGTACTCTGCCTGTGCCTCCTTCGGCTTCTTCAACGCGGTGTAGACGTAAGCGAGTTGAAAATGGCCGTAAGCAAAATCAGGCTCTTCCGCGAGGACTTTTTGCAGAGGAACGATGGCCGCCGTGAATTGCTGCTGGTCGATGTGGTGCTGGGCTTCGTCAAGCAGGTCGTTGAGCGGATTTGCCAACTTTTGAATCTTGGGTTGGCCTGCTGATTGTGCGTTTGTGGGCGCTTGCGCCTGCGAAGCCTCAAGGCTTGGTAAGCGCGCAGCTCCATCCTCCGGGTCTTCCGCCAGCGCTTGGGGCGCGCTTACAAAGAAAACTGAGAGCGCGGTACAGCAAAGCACGGGCACGGTGTTCGCTCGGAAAATTCGCAGCATCATGGTTCGGCCGAAGGCGATTTGCTTCCATTCGCGACGGTGGAAGCGCCGTCATTAGGTTTGGATGCTCCGTTTGGCGACCGCTTTGCCTGGCCATTGGCCGGGCGCGTTTGTCCATTCGCCAGTCGCGCCTGGCCGTTGCCGTTCAAGACGCGCGCCAGAAACCTGCCCGTGTGCGATTGCGTGTTGCGCGCCACCTGCTCCGGCGTGCCCGTGGCGATAATCTTGCCGCCCTGGTCGCCGCCCTCCGGCCCGAGATCGATTAACCAGTCCGCGGATTTAATGACGTCCAGGTTGTGTTCGATGACCAGCAGCGATGCTCCACCCTCGAGCAATTTGCGGAGAGCGCCGAGCAGCTTGGCGATGTCGTCGAAATGCAATCCCGTGGTGGGCTCGTCGAGAATGTAGAGAATACCTGAGTTGTCAGTTTGCGTGAGGTGCGCGGCCAGTTTCAGGCGTTGCGCTTCCCCGCCGGAAAGCGTAGTCGCCGACTGGCCGAGGCGCAGATAGCCGAGGCCGATTTCATTGAGAACACGCAGTTTTGAGACGACTTTAGGAACATTCACGAAAAACGCCAGCGCCTCGCGCACCGTCAATTGCAAGACTTCGTGAATGTTTTTACCCCGGTAGCGCACTTCCAGGACGGCGCTCTTGAAGCGCGCGCCGCGGCACTCTTCGCAGACCAACTCGACGTCCGCCAGAAATTGCATTTCCACGGTTACGGTGCCGTCGCCCTGGCACGTCTCGCAGCGCCCGCCCGGCACATTAAAGGAGAAATGTCCGGGGGCATACCCCCGGCGCTTGGCGTCGGGCGTGTCCGCGAACACTTCGCGAATCGCGTCGAACGCTTTCAGGTACGTCGCGGGATTCGACCGCGGTGTGCGCCCGATGGGCGACTGGTCCACGATGACCACTTCGCGGATGTTTCCGTCGCCCTCCAAGCGGTCGCAAAATTCCTTGATGCTTCCGCCGACGCGTTTGGCCGCTAGCGCCTTGTACAAAACGTCGTGCACGAGTGTGGATTTGCCGGAGCCGCTTACTCCGGTAACCACCGTCAGAGTGCCCAGCGGAATCATCACATCGAGATTTTGGAGGTTGTGCAGGAACGCGCCGAACACGCGCAGAAATTTTCCCGCGGGCTTGTGACGCTTGCCCGGCACAGGAATGCGCAATTCCCCGCTCAAGTAGCCGCCGGTCAGGGATTTGGGTTCCGCGAGCATCGCTGCGCAAGTTCCGGAGAAGAGCACTTTGCCCCCGAGCTCCCCGGCGCCCGGACCCAGGTCAATGAGATGATCCGCAGCGCGCATGGTGTCCGGATCGTGTTCGACCACCAATACGGTGTTCCCCAGATCGCGCAAAGATTTCAAGATGTCGATGAGGCGCTGTGTGTCTCGCGGATGCAAGCCGATGGAAGGCTCGTCGAGCACGTAAAGCGCGCCTACAAGATGCGAACCGAGCGAGGTGGCAAGCTGGATGCGCTGCGATTCTCCGCCCGAGAGCGTGGAAGTCAGGCGATCCAGCGTGAGATAGTCCAGGCCGACCTCGTCGAGAAACTGCAAGCGTGAGCGAATTTCCTCGAGGATTTTGTCCGCAATTCGGAGTTGCGCTTCCGAAAGCGACAAATCGGAAAAGAAGCTGCGCGCTTCTTTGACCGTGAACTTGCACACGTCGGTGATGGATTTCCCCACGATACGCACGGCCCGGGCTTCAGCGCGCAGCCGCGTACCCCCGCACTCGGGGCAGGTGGCATAGCCACGGTAACGACTAAGAAAGACACGGACGTGCAGTTTATATTTCTTGCGTTCCAACCATTTGAAGAATCCCTTCACGCCATCGTAATCATTTTCGGGATCGCCTTCGAGCACCAGGCGCCGCTGCTCGGCGGTAAGCTGGCGCCAAGGAATGTTGGCCGCGATTCCTCGCCCGCGCGCCCATTGCTTCAATGCCTGAAAGAGGCTGCGGTAGCGCGGCTTGGTCCACGGCTCGATCGCTCCCTCGTCAATGGACTTGCCCGGGTCCGGAACCACCAGGTTCAAGTCAAAGTCGATGGTGTTGCCAAAGCCCTGGCAGCGCGGACATGCACCATAAGGATTGTTGAACGAGAAAAGGCGCGGTTCCGGCTCCTGGTACACTGTGCCGTCGTTTTTACACTCAAACCGCTCGTTGAACGTGAGCCGCTCGCCGCGCCCCACGCCATCTTCGATGAACTCGAGAATCGCCTCGCCCTGCCCTTCGCGGTAGCAAATCTCGATGGAATCGACGAGCCGCGAACGCGACTCTGGATTTACCGCCAGGCGGTCCACAAGCACGTAAACCGGTTTTGCAAAATCGACATCGAGCAACGTCTCGGGCGAAGAAAATTCGTGCAACCGCCCGGCTTGGTACAGGCGGTTGAAGCCGCGCTTCTGCAATTCAAGCAGGGCCTGCCGCAGCGCCTCCGGGGAAGGCGCCTCCGGCCCCTTCCGTTGCGCGCGTTTCGCCGTGGGCGGCGCCGCGGGCGCTGCGGCTGTAACTCGAAATAAATAGAGAATGTAAAACCGCCGCCCCGGAGCGCGCGACAAGACGCGCGTGGCGATTTCGTCCGGACTGTCCTTGCGAACCTCGGCCCCGCATTTGATGCAGAGGGTCTGCCCGCAGCGCGCAAACAGCAGCCGCAAATAATCGTAGATTTCGGTGGAAGTCGCCACCGTGGACCGCGGATTCCGCGAGGAGTTTTTTTGGCGAATGGCCACAGCCGGAGCAATCCCCGAAATTTCGTCCACGTCCGGCTTTTCCATGCGCTCGAGAAACTGCCGGGCGTAGGCGGAAAGGGATTCCACGTACCGGCGCTGCCCTTCCGCATAAATGGTGTCGAAAGCCAGAGAAGACTTGCCGGAGCCACTCACGCCGGTGACGACGGTGATGGCATTGTGCGGGATTTCTACCGTTATGTTCTTCAGGTTATGGACGCGCGCGCCGCGGACGCGCAAGGTGTCCTGTTCCGGCTTGAAGTGGTCCGCGGTTGCGGTGATTTCTTTCGTCGCCAAGGGGAAGCCCAGACAGTCAGGTTTTGAACTCACTGCCTAAACTTCAAATTATACGGCGGCTTGACCAAGCCCGGCAAACCGGGCATAGATTGAAGTAGGGGCGCCCAGTACACTCCTAACCCGCTTCGAGGATGGCCTCCGCGTCGATGGTGATTTCGACAAGATCGCCGACGACAATCCCGCCGCGGTCCAACGGCGAGTTCCAACTTGCGCCGAAGTCGTGGCGGTTTATCGTGGTTGTGGCGGTAAAGCCGGCGCGAGTCTTGGGACCCTTGTCGACGCCATTCTCCCACCAAGGCGTTTGCCACTGGCCCAGATAGGTCACGCGAAGCTTGCAGGGGCGGGTCACGCCGCGAATTGTCAAGTCCCCAAAGGCCGAGTAATCGTGGTCGCCGAGCAATTTCACCTCGCGGCTGCGAAAAGTGATGGTGGGGTAGTGCTCGACATCGAGGAAGTCGGCGCTGCGCAGATGTGCGTCGCGGTCCGGCTCCCCCGTCCACAACCCGCGGGCGTCGATCTCAACCTCGACCGAGGAGTTCTGTGGGCTTGAGGGATCGAAGTTGAGCCGGCCATGAACGTTTTTGAAGTGGCCACGGACGGACGTGACCATCATGTGCCGCACGCTGAATTCCGCCGCCGTGTGTCCAGGTTCGAAAAACCATCGCGTCAAGGGAGTCCACTCTCCTTTCGAGGATTTGGGATTAGCAGAGTACAGTCCTATCTCATCTTTTGTAAACCATGGCTGATTTGTTTCCTGATCGACCATACCATTTAGAACTACCGAGCCTCGGCGAAAAGCACAACCGCGGCCGAAAGAAAAGCGGCGGGAAGCCGCCGCACTCCAAGTAAGTTCGTCGCAATATTTTGCGAGACTCAGTACGCGGTGACGGTTGCCGCACCGCCCCTCAGGTAATGGAAAACACTGCAATTCTTCAGCGAAGTTCCGTCAATAGAGCGTGCCAAGAGTCGCGCTCGCGGGCCGCGCTCGCCAGGGGATGTAACCTGGTAATCCGTTCTTGCAGGTCTCGATAGAAACCGTTGTCGGATTCCGCACGCAACAACTGCTCCCGCAGGGCTGCGCTGTCGCCGACGGGAAAGTACCCCGGATAATCCTTTCCCAGAATGCCCACTGAACCCGGTATAAGGGAGGAAATGACCGGCGTCTCGACCGCAATCGCTTCGCTGACAACGTTCGCACCGCCTTCCTGGCGCGACGTGAGCACAAGCAAGTGAGAGCGACTCAACAGCTCCACGGCAGCCTCGTGCGATAGAGGTCCCAGCCATTGGTAGCGCGGATTTGTGCGCTGCTCAGCTTCCACTTGCCCGGCAAAATCCGGGTCGAGTACGGCACCAGCGTGTTTCACCTGAATTCTGGAAGATGCCGGCAAGTCGCGCACGGCGTATGCCGGTAGCAGTGGGTCTTTGACCGCCCGCAAATGCGCCAGCACGCAAACCTGGAAGCAGCTCACCTCGCGTCGCAAGGATGGGAAGGGGCGCTCCGCAGACTGGTAGATCACGCGCACCTTTTGCCGCACGCTAGCGGGAACCGCTTCGATCCCCAGGTCCTGCAAGACAACGATCCGAGACGCGAGCTCCAGCGAACAAATCGCTTCTGCGCCGTTCTCCAGCTCGCCATACAGATCGGTGCCAGTCAAAGCGACAATGATCGGGGCGTGCGGACACGCGTTGCGGAAACGCTGAATCGCAGGAAAGCTGCGCCGCGCGTGTAAGGCGATGAGCAGGTCGCACTCTTCTCCGTTCCAGTCTTGCAGGACGTTGACCTGGTTCCCCAGTCCGCTGAGGAGCCGCCCCCAACGGTCTGCGGTGGTCCGGTTTCCGGTATGAATCTGTGCGGGGGCTGGTGTAACTAGTGCGATTCTCACCGGTTGATGTTACGCCCGGCAGGTGCGGAACCCTGCCCAAACGTCGCGGCGATCCGGAGTGTAGAAGTTCCGCCAGGTATTGCGGATCAGGCGCGGCTGCGTTGGCCAGGCGCCTCCGCGAAGCACCTTGTGCGTTCCAAACCAGGGCTGCGAGTACTCGCGGTAAGGATCGATCTCGAATCCCGGGTATGGCCCGAAGTCACTGGCAGTCCATTCCCACACGTTGCCAATCATTTGGCGGCAGCCGAAGGCGCTGTCGCCCGCCGAAAATGCACCGACATCCACAGCGCTCATGGCCCGCCAGCCCAAGTTGGCGTGCTCGCGTTCTGGTGCGTCATCGCCCCAGGGAAAGCGCCGCTTCGCGTCAGCGAGCTGCTGTTCCCCAACGCGATTTGGCTCAGCAGAAGCGGCCACCTCCCATTCGGCCTCGGTCGGCAATCTGCGCCCCGCCCAGTTGCAATAAGCTTCCGCCTCCCACCAGTTGATGTGCAAAACAGGACGATGCGGCTCCAGCGGCACCCAATGATCAAAATTGCGCCGCAACCAGCGTCCTGCCGCCTCGCGTTTCCAGTAGACGGGATGCTCCGCACCGGCACCTTCGCGCCAGCTCCACCCTGGCTCGCTCCAGAATTCTCTCCGGCTGTAGCCCTTCCCTTCCGCGAATTCGACGAATTCCCCTTGCGTCACGGCCGCGCGCGCGATGGCGAAAGGGCGGACGTCGACATGGTGCGCCCGCTTTTCGTTGTCAAAGACAAACGGCCCTTCCGAAGGCGCTCCTAGAAGAAAACGTCCGCCCGGAATTTCCGCGTCGCCAGAGAAGGGGCCTGTCTCGGTATTCGACGGCTTAATGCCGGAAAAAACAGGAGCGGGATAGCCAAGCGTCTGGCGCGTATAAGTGAAGGCTTCCGTGTGCATGTCCTCATGGAAAACAGCCAGGGTGATGAAATAGCGGTCGCGCTCGGCGAGCTTGCCGTTCTCAATACGCTCCAGGACGCGGTCGCGGACCGTCATCAGGTAGTCGAGGGTCTGGGCGCGAGAGGGCAACGGCAAGTCCCAACGAGTGTCGTGCGGGATGGCAGATGAATCGTAGAGAGAGTCCCCATCGGCCCGGATCGGAGCCTCACCAGCTGCATGACGGAGCACCCATTTTTCCTGGAACCAGGCCAGATGTCCGATTTCCCATCGCAATGGGTTGACAATGCGCAGCTTGGGACCCATTAACTGCTCGTCCGACAGATCGGCCACCAATTCCAATGTCTTGGAGCGGGCATCACTCACCCAGGCGGCAAGTACAGCATCATCGGTCACAGGGATGTTAGTCCGAGCTTGCCCAAGGGTTGCCACTCTTCACCTTCCTCATGTGGAGCGGGATATGAATATTAGCCAATCAAAAGGCCTCCGGCAACCGCGGCGAAAGGGCTAATCGCCTCCATTTCCAGCTGATTGGCCTGGTCTTTGTAATCGCTATCCTGTAGCATCTTTGGCAGCCCTCCGGCGTTTCGCGCGCCGGCCCCGCCTGCCCTTTATCTTGATTGTTTGGGCACAGCAAAACTTTGGTCCTATTTCGGCTGAAATGGCGCCTTTTGAATACTACCTGTATATGCTCAATATCGACTTCGATCAACGCGGTCTGAGATTTAAGTTCAACGCCGATGCCGAATTGCGATTGCAAGACTCCCCCGAGGTTCTGCGTGCTCGCGTAACCGAGCTGAGCTTGCATGGGTGCTTCTTGGAAACTTCACGCTCTTTTCAGGAGCAAGAGCGTTTGTCGGTGAAGATTCTCAAAGCCGGCGAATCCTTTGAAAGTCAGGCTGAAGTGGTTTATTCGCGTCCGCTGGGCGTCGGCCTAATGTTCGTGGAATTGGATCCACGGTTCCGAAGCATCTTGCAAAAGTGGATGCTCACCACGCTGGACCGTGAAGCCGAGGAAATTCCGGCAAACTAACAGCGCTACGGTTCCTGGCTCAGGACGATTTCGCCGATGCCGCCCTCAACTCGCAAGTGAATGGTCGCAGCTGATTTTCCGTAGGCCTCGTTCGTATAAGAACCTCCCTCTTCTTTCAATCCATGCGTTCTGATGGAGCCGATCCCACCATGAGCCTCGGCGATGACCCCGATGTTTTTCGGCAGCCGGATGTTTGCTTGTCCGACTCCTCCCTCGATGGTAGCGCTCACATCCTTTTTGCGGTCGCCGGTTAGGTCCACGTCGACTTGGCCGGCACCCAAGTGAAGATCCAGGCGCGTCAAGGGAATCTCGCGAAAATTCAGATTCCCCTGCCCTGCTCCCATTTCCACGTTGAGCTCCAGGGGAAGGTCCTTGCTGAAATGCAGAATCCATTCGTTCCGGGAATTGCCGATGTGGACCGTATTAGACTCCTGGGAGATATCAATCTCGCCGACGCCACCGGTGACGCGGTAATCGATGCGGGGCTCGGCGTAGGAGCCTGTAAAGCTAAAATCTGCATCCATGGCGTGGGTCGAATTCCCACTGACGTTTAGCTGGCCCGCGCCCATTTCCACTTTAGCTGTGGCGGTCTTTGCTCCCTGGAGGTCCACAGTCTGTGAAGTGTGCCTTGAGGCTGCGTAGAAGCCGTGCTTGCGGGAGAAGCTTCGCCCCTGCCATACAAGCAGAACCAGGACCACCACAAATGCGAGAATCCCGATCGTCGAGCCGACCGAGACTCCGGCAGGCGCGTTGGGGTTGCGGCCTCTCTGCATGTTGTCGTAGATCTTCCCCAGGCCCACGAAGATCAGGATGAGCGGCCAATACTGCCACAGCACCGACCAGGGATCGAAACCCGGATGCCAGTTGCGCAGCAGAAAAAGTACACCGAGGGTGATGAGGATGATCGGCAAAACCAGAGACACGCGCCGGGGCTTGCTGTCCTCGGGCATCTTGCACCTCCGCTAGCCTGTACTACGCGCAAAAATGAAAAATAGTTCAGCAACCGCGTGGGAGCCACTTTACACCAGTTTAGCGAAACCCCGGAGCCCGCGGACGGTTAACCCAGCGCGAAGCGGCCTGCCCTGGCGTTATTCAGGCAGGCAAGATAACTTCCGCGCCAGCATCGCGTCATTCCTGCGCATCGTCCTTCCTTCCGTGTGATAGAGTCTCGCCGAGGAGCTGCGAGGGGCGGAGTGCCTACCTACGAGAGAGTCTTCTGGATTGTGCTGGATAGCGTCGGAATCGGCGAACTGCCCGATGCTGCGGTGTACGGCGATGCAGGAAGAAGCACTCTGGGTCACATCGCTGAATCGCGGCCACTGCAAATTCCAAATCTGGTACGACTCGGCCTGGCGAACATATCTGCCTTGAAATTCCTCGGGCCTTCGGCGGCACCGCTTGGCGCATACGGGAAAGGCGCAACGCGCTCTCCGGGAAAAGATACCACCACGGGACACTGGGAAATGGCCGGCGTGTGGCTGGACCGGGCTTTCCCTGTCTATAAAGATGGCTTTCCGAGCGAGCTGATTGAGGAATTTGAAAAGCAGATTGGCAGAAAAACCATCGGAAACAAACCGGCGTCGGGAACAGAAATCATCAAGGAGCTGGGTGACGAGCACGTGCGCACGGGAAAGCCTATCGTCTATACCTCGGGCGACAGTGTGTTTCAGATCGCCGCACATGAAGACGTAATCCCCGTTGCCGAGCTGTACCGCATGTGTGAAATCGCCCGGCGTTTGCTGGATGGCCCACACCGCGTGGGACGCGTGATCGCGCGGCCCTTTACCGGAACCGCTGGCAATTTCGTGCGCACCACGCGCCGCCACGACTACGCCGTCGACCCACCGCGGCCCATGCTCCTGGACGTTCTCGCCGAAAGCAAGGTGCGCGTCCTGGGCGTCGGCAAGATTCACGACATCTACAACGGGCGCGGCGTGGACGAATACCTCACCACCAAAGGCAACGCCGACGGAATGGAAAAGTTGACGGCCGCGGCAAAAGAGCGCAAGGGCGGGCTCATCTTTTGCAACTTGGTGGATTTCGACATGCTATACGGGCATCGCAAAGATGTGGAAGGATTCGCCAAATCGCTCGAAGAGTT
>Ga0307479_10002103_pt1 | contig 18154 bp, 18 predicted proteins | sample atmos_gasesECM4C_FD_203743 | JGI IMG/M metagenome (GOLD analysis project Ga0307479, IMG submission 203743) | Hardwood forest soil microbial communities from Morgan-Monroe State Forest, Indiana, United States - atmos_gasesECM4C_515 | ecosystem: Environmental > Terrestrial > Soil > Temperate... | reverse complement strand
CCGACGATCATCCACTGCGCGAGGCGGTGCCAGGGCCGCTCGGGCAGCGACCGCAAAGGAGCAATCAAGCCCAGCGCCACGCCCGACAGAAGCCCGCCCAGGTGCGCGGCGCTGTCCACCGGAAAGAACGCCGCGATGGCCAGGTTGAGGAGCAGCGTGATGCCGATGCGCCGGTAGATGCTGCGCCGGGCCTGCGGCGGGATGCGGTGGCGCAGCCGGAAGGCGAGCGCGGCCGTCGCGCCGAAGAGCCCGAACAGCCCGCCCGACGCGCCCGCCGCCAGCACCGGCGTTCCGCCGCGCAGGGCCGACCAGAGCGTGGAGGCGGCGCCTCCCGCCAGAGCGGTGGCGGAGAAGAAGCCCATGGTCAGGTTCGAGCCGTAGGTCTGCTCCAGCTGCGGGGCGAGGATCCACAGCGCCCAGGCGTTCATCGCGATGTGCGCCCAGCCGATGTGCAGGAACGCGTACGAGCCGATGCGCCACCAGTCGCCGTTGCGGACGGCGGGCAAGAAGAGCGCGCCCAGACGGATGAGCGCCACCGAGCTCTCCACTTTGCTGTCATGGCCGACCAGGCCCTCGGCGACGAATGCCGCCGCGAGCACCAGCAGGAGCGCATACGTCGTGGGAGTGAAGGGCCGCCGCTGCGGGGGCGCGGCCGCCGGCGCGGGTTCGTGTTCCGCGCTCAGCCCGCCCAGCGGATCGCTCACAGCGCGCCTTCCACCGCGTCGCGCAGCTTGCGCGAGACGCCCGCGAGCGGCCCCACCGCCACCGTGACCAGGTTCTCGCGGCGAAAGATGGCCGAGGCCACCCGGCGCACGTCGGCGGGAGTGACGCCTTCGACGCGCGCGATCCAGCGCTCGAACGACTCGACCGGCGGGTGCAAGAGCTCACCCGAGCCGAACCAGCCGATCATCTCCGAGGGCGCGTCGAGCGAGAATTCGAGCCAGATGCGCGTCTTCTTCTTGGCGCGCGAAAGCTCCTCCTCGGGCACGTCGACAGAGCGCAGCTCGGCGAGCAGCCGTAGGATCTCGGCCACCGCCGCGGGCGCCTTGCGTGGCGCGCAGGCGCAGCCGGCCTCGAACACGCTCACGTCGGAGAACCCGTCCATGCCCGCGCCCACCGAGTACGCCAGCGCCTTGCGCTCCACCAGGTTCAGCTGCAGCCGCGAAGCCAGCCCGTCGTCGAGGATGCGCTTGATCACCCGCAGCACCGGAAAGTCAGCGTGCTCCTCGGGCGGGCCGCGGAAGGAAACTTGAAGCTCCATCTGCGACTCGAGGTGATCGACGGCGATCAGCTGCGGCCCGCGCGGCGCGCCGTTGAGCGGCGACTCGGGCAAGAGCTGCCCCGGCGGCAGCCGGGCGAAGTGCTCCTCGGCCAGCTCCTGCACGCGAAGGTGATCGAGCGGCCCCGCGCAGGCCAGCACCATGTTGCGCGCTCCGTACGCGCGCGCGTGCTGCTCGCGCAGCTGGCGCTCAGTCAGCGCCGCCACCGACTCGCGCGAGCCGGCGATCTTCATCCCCAGCGGGTGCGCGGGAAAGAGCGCCCGCTTGGCCAGGTTGTCGACGTCGATGTCGCGGCCCTTCTCGTCCACCTCGTCGAGGATCTCCTCGAGGATGACCTCACGCTCCAGCTCGATCTCCTTGAAGAGCGGCCGGCCGAGCATGTCGCCGAGCACGGCCATGGGGACTTCCAGCCGCCCCGGGTGCACCGGCGAGAAGTAGTAGCCGTGGTCGCGGGTGGTCACGCCGTTGAGCGAGCCGCCGCAGTCCTCGACCAGCGCGTTCATGTCGCGGCCTTCGGGGTAGCCCTCGCTGCCGCGGAAGAAGAGGTGCTCGAGGAAGTGGGAGACGCCGTTGGTCTCGGCCTCCTCGTGTCGCGACCCGGCGCGCACGTAGGCGGCGATCATGCCGGCGTGCAAGTGGGGCAGCTCCACGGTCACGACCCGCAGGCCGTTACCCAGCACGCTCTTGTGGACGGGGTCGTTCACGGGGCGGCGGAGGATATGCGGCCCGCTAGGCCTGCGCAATCGCCTGCAGCGGCGCCTGCTCGACGACGGCGGGGAGGCGCAGCGTGAAGGTGGTGCCTCGCCCGGGCTCGCTGTCGCAAAGGAGCTGGCCGCCGTGCTCCTGGGCGATCTGTTGCGCCATGGCCAGCCCCAGGCCGGTGCCGCGCTCCTTGGTGGTGAAGAAGGGATCGAAGATGCGCGCCATGCGGTCGGCCGGAATTCCAGGCCCGGTGTCCCGCACCTCGACGAGGACGATTCCTTCGCCCCCGCGCGTGGAAACGAGCAGGCGTCCCCCCGAAGCCATCGCCTCGCGGGCGTTGCGGACCAGGTTCAAGAGCACCTGCCGCAGCTGCGCGGCGTCGGCCAGCACCCGCGGCAGCTCTGGCGAGAGCGACAGCGTCAGGTGCACCCCGGCCGCCTCCAGCTCGGGCCGCATGAAGTCGAGCAGCTCGCGCACGGTGTCGTTCAAGTCGGCGCGCGTGACCTGCGGCCTGGGCAGCCGGGCGAAGCGCAAGTACTCCTCGGTGATGCCGGTGAGGCGGTCCACCTCGCGCACGATGGCCTCGCACAGCTCGCGCGCCTGCGGCGCCCGCTCGCCCAGCTCTTCCGCATTGAGCGAAATGCTCGAGAGCGGATTGCGGATCTCGTGCGTGATCTGCGCCGCGATGCGGCCGATGGCCGCCAGCCGCTCCGAGCGCACCAGCGCCTCGCCCTGCGCGCGCAGCTCCCGCTCGCGCGCCGCCAGCCGCTGGGCCATGGCGTTGAACTCGCGCGCCAGGAGCGCCAGCTCGTCGCCGCCCTGCTCGGGCACCGCCACGGTCTCGGGGCTGCCGCGGCCCAGCCGCTGCGCCGCCTCGGTCAAGACGCGAATGGGCCGCAGCGCCCGCTGCGAGAGCCACATCACCAAGAGGCCGATGCCGAGCGCCAGCACCGACAGGCCCAGCACCGCCCAGCGCGCGGCGCGCTCCTGCCGCTCGGCCTCCTCCACGCCCTGGTTCATCTGGTCCTGCAGCACCTGCCCCAGGATCTTGAGCTCCTGGTCGACGCGCCGCTCGGCCGTCTTCAGGCGCGCGATGGTGTTCGCGTCCGGCGCGCCGCGCGAGAGCGCGCTGGTGAGCGCGTCGGCCGCCTTGTCCTCATCGGCGATGCGCGCCCCCACGGTGGCCAGCCGCGCGGCGATGCGGTCGAGGGCGTCTCGGTCCTCGGGCTCCCGCTGCGCCGAGGCCAGCAGCTGTTGCGCGAACTGCAGCCGCTCGCCGACCACCCGCGCGAAATAGGTCCGGTCGAGCGCGATGAGGTTGGCCCGCGCGCGCGAGTCTTGTTCATCGAGCAAGCGGTCGGTGCTGCGCTCGCGCTCCTTCTGGAACGCCTCCAGCGTGGAGATGGCGCGGGTGAGCGGCATGTACGGTCGAGAAAGCAACGAAAGCCCGCGCCCGATCCGTTGCAATCGGACGATTCCGTATCCGGAGACGCCGGCGCTGCAGATGAGCACCGCCACGAACCCGAGGAAGACTTTAGTGGCTATCGAGAGCCTCATCGATCTACATTCTATTCCATGCGCCCGCGCATTCCCCTTCTTGGTCTGCTCGCCGCCGCTGCGTGCGGAGGGGCCGGCGCCTCCGAGCGCGTCTCGGTGCTGGCGGTGGACCGGCTCTCGGGGGAGCTGGGCGGCCAGGAAGTGGAGCTGCCGGGCACCGATCTGTCGGCCGTGCGCGGGCCGGCGGCCATGATGCTGCTCGGCGCGTCCATCGACGGCAATCGCGTGGCGGGCGGCGTTTCGCCGGAGTGTTCGCTGCGGCGCAAGGTCGACGGCGCGCTGGTGGCGCGCACGCTGCCTTGCGTGGCGCTGCTCGGGCAGTACGCGGCCATGGAGCGGGGGCGGCAGTTCTTGCTCGCCGCCGGCGCCGAGGCGCTGTTGCCCGCGCCGGTGCTGGCCGACTCCTCGACGCCGGGGCTGCGCTACCTGCCGGCCGCCGACGCGTTCGTGCTCGGCGAAGGCCCGCAGGGAGCGCGAGTTCCCGCGGCGCTCAACGCCGGCGCGGTGGCGCGCGAGATGGCCCGGCGCCAGCTGCGCGGCATGGCCGAGTCGCACCCGGAAGAGGCCGAAGGCATCGCGCTCTTCATCGGCGCAGCCGCCGCGGCCGACCCGGGGTACCTGGCCGCCTCCGAGCCGGGCGGCGATCCCACCGGCAGCCTCGATCTCGCCCGCCCGCTGCCGGCCGACGCGCGCCCTTCGGCGGTGCTGGCCGGAGCGCTCTGGGCCTGGGCCGACGCGAGCGGCGATCTGAACGGCGCCGTCCGCGCCGCGCTGGCCGCGGCCCGCGCGCTCGGGGCGGGAGCGTCGGATCCGGCGGCCGTGCTCTCGCTCGTGGCCGGCCAGCTCGAGGGCGAGAGCCGCGATCAGGCCTGCGCCGTCTTCCGTGCCCGCCTCCGCGCCGGGAACATCACGGCCTGCCCCTGATGGACATGCCAACGCACCTGGTGCAGTTCCTGCTCGGCGGGCAGACCTGCGTGGTGGCCACCGTCGACGAGCAGGGCCAGCCCAACACCACCCTCATGACCTGGGCGGTGGCGCGCGATTCGCAGACGCTGGTGCTGGCCGCCGACCTCCGCAGCCGCTCCTTGCACAACATCCGCGCCAACGGGCGCGTCGCCGTCGAGGTGCTCGGCGACGATCTCTGCTACGGCCTGCGCGGCACCGCGGTGGTGGAGAAGGAGCTGATGGAATCGACGCCGTTTCCCTGCGCGCTGGTGTCGGTGAAGATCGAAGAGGTGCGCGACCACGGCGCCGCCGGCGTCAAGTTCATGGGCCCGCGCTACACCTTCCACGAGGGCAAGGAGCACCGCAAAGGCGTGGAGGACCTGGTGTTCGTCGAGCTGAAAGGCCCGCCGCCCGCGATTTGAGCGGCCGGTTGCGGTTTCGCTCGATCCCGGCGCCGCCGATCGCATATTCTGCGCGACCCTTCTGCGGAGAAGCACATGTCCGGACTTGCGTTCGTGATCGCGGTGGTAGCGGCCGTGCTGGCGGTGGTCTTCTGGTTCCAGGGGCAGTCGGCCGCCTCGGCCGTCAAGGGCTTGCGCGACGAGGCCGACTCCGCGCGCAAGGAAGCCGAGGCCGCCCGCGCCGAGCAGCGCAAGGCGCAGGAGGAGCTGAAGGCCCGCTCGGCGCAGCTGCAGGAGACGCGCGAGAAGCTGAACGAGGCGCGCAAGAAAACGCAGGAGGCCAAGGGCGGCAAGATGCAGCCGCGCGGGGCGCGCGAGGCCGAGCTGGAGGAGGACCTCTCGCACGCCCGCAAGCTGCTCGAGGAGGCGCACGTTTCCGAGCAGTCGGCGCGGCGCGACCTGCAGGCGGCCAAGGCGGCGGAGGCGCAAGCCAAGGCCGAGCTCGCGAGCGCGCAATCGCGCCTGCGCGAGCAGCCGGCCCGGCCGCTGCCCGCTCCCGCCGCGCCGGAGCTGGAGACACAGCGCCAGCAGCTCGAGGCGGCCAAGACGGAGCTGGAGCGGCAGGTGGCGCAGGCGGAGCGGCAGGCCAAGGACGCCAAGCGGCGCGAGCTGGAGCTGCGCGAGGAGATCAAGAAGTACAAGGGCCGCGCCGAGACCAACAACCGCGTCTATCTGGTCGCCAAGGGCGAGCTGGAGGTGACCCGCGAGCGGCTGGCGCAGGCCGAGCGCAAGCTGTGGCAGGCGGGCATTCCGCTCACGCCGCCGCAGCAGAAAGAGCGGCCCAAGGCCACCGGCCCCGCCGCGGCCGATCGCCCGCGCGAAGAGGCGGCGCCAGGCGAGCCCATCAGCGCCGGCGAGGAGGCGGAAGGAATCGCCACTCCCGCAGAGGGAACTCCGCCGGCGGGCTACACCAGCGTCAAGCCTTAGAGCGGCTGATAGATCTCCGCGGTGTCGAGCACCGTCGCGCCGCCGCTCGCCGCGGCCTGCAGCCCGCCGGTGATCAATACGCTTCCATCGAGCAGCCGGATGCAGGCGGCGCGGTGTCGCGCGGCGGTCAGCACGCCGGAGTTGGGGAGCGAATCGGGGCCGGCGGCGGTGCGGACCGAGCGGTCGGTGCCGATCAGATCGACGTTCTTCGCGCTGTGCAGGCCGCCCGCGTCCTGCCAGGCCCCGCCGGCGATTAGCGCCGAGCCGTCCTCGAGCAGCACCCCGCACGCGTCGGCGCGCGCCTGGGAGAGGGTGCCGGTGAGGTTGGCCACCTGGCCGCCGAGCGGGTCGACGAGGGTGATCTCGGCGGTGGCGCTGGAGTAGTCGTTGAAGGCGCCTTTCACCAGCGAGGTGACGCCGCCGGCGGTGAGCACCAGGTCGTCCACCGTCCGCAGCGCCACGTGGAGCGCGCGCGGCGAGGGGAGCTGCCACTGCGCGCCCTTGAAGGTGACGTCGTCGATGAAGTCGAGACCGCCCGCCGGCGAGGGCCCCCAGATGAGTCCGGAGATCTGCGCCGACACCTTGCCGGTCCCGTCGCGCCCGCCGACCAGCACCACTCCTCCCAGCGAGGCCTTGCCGGAGAGGTTGGCGCGCGCGACCGCGACGGCGTCGCTGAGCTGGCCAGCGCGCAGCGCGGTGGCTGATTCGTGGACGGCATTGGCGGCCGGGTCGAACCAGGTCACCGAATCGTAGACGGTGGACCCCGACTCGTCCGACTGTCCGCCCGCCAGCACCGCCGCTCCGGTGCGCAGGTCCACCGCGGCCGCGGCGTGCGAGCGCGAGGGCGAAGTCAGGGGCGGCGTCAGCTCCGTCCAGGCGCTGCCGACCAAGAGCTCGAGCGGCTTGACGGCGCCGACCGGCCCGGTGCCCGACTCGTCGGGCCCCTCTCCACCCGCGAGCAGCACCGCCGCTCCCGAGGGCAGGATCACCGGCAGCGCCGAATGGCCGGCGCGGCGGAGGGTGGGGCTGGGCGAGAGCGCCATGAACTGCCCGCTCTGCGGATCGAACAGCTCCGCGTCGGAATGATAGACGAGCTTGGGCGGCGTGCTGCCGTCGTTGCTGAAGCCGCCGGTGATGAGCACGCGCCCGTCGGGCAAGAGCGCCATGGCGTGGCCGGCGCGCGGGGTGACCATCCGCGAGCAGGCGCCGCTCGCGTCGGAGGTGGGCGTGAAGGCATCGACGCTGCGCAAGAAGAGCGTGAGATGGACGTCGGCGGGTCCGCTGGCGTCGAACTTGCCGCTGTCGGCGTGGGCGCGGACGCGGTCGCCGGCCAGCGCGTCGACGGTGAGGCGGCGGTTGGTCCCCACCGGGACGTCGGGAATCTGCGCCGTGCCGCTGGCGAAGGGGACGGTGCTGGTCTGGGAGGTGAGGCCGTCGCCGCTGAGCGAGATGCGCAGCTGAGTGACGCCGCTGCTCGGCGCCAGCGCCGCGGGCGCGTCGGGGCAGGCCTTGGTGAGGAGGGTCACCTGGATCCCGAGCACTGGCGTTCCGCACCCACAGAGCGCGGCCGCGAGCAGCAGCGCACGCATTAGCGACCCCATGTCGTGGTCACGGTGGCCGTGGTGGGGACCTGGCCGTGCTCGTAGAGGTAGTAGCCGCCGGCGGCGAGCCCGCCCGCGACCAGCGCGCCCGCGACGATCCAGAGGAGCGCGTGGCTCTTCTTGGGCGGCGGCTCGCGCACGGTCTTCACTGCCTCGGGTTCGAGGGCGGCCATGCGCGTGCCGGCGGGCGCGACCTGGACCGACCTGGTGGGCGAGACCGGAGCTTCGTCTTCGGGCGACGGCTGGCGCGGGATCACCAGGGCCCGCGATGGCGGCTCCAGCACCGCTCGCGGCTGCGGCGGTGCCGCGGCTGGCGCAGGTGGAGCGACGGGTGCCGCAGCGACCGGCGCGCCAGGCACGGCCACGCGACGCACCGGCTCGGACTCGGCCGGCGCCGCGGGAGCAGGCGCGACCGCGACGGGAGCGGGCGGCGGCGCAGCCGCGACGGGGGCGGGCGGCGGCGAAACCAGCGGGGCGAGAGCGATCGGCGGCGCCGGAGGCGGCGGCGCTCCTTGCACGATGGCGGCAGCCGGCGGCGCCTCGGCCCCGAGCGCGAGGGGCAGGGCCGGCTCCTCCGCGGGCGCCGCCAATTTCGCCAGCACGTCGTCGCCCACCTTGACCATCAGCACCACGCCGCCGAGCAGCTCCGCGTCCAGCTCCAGCGGCACCAGCGAGACCAGCCGGTCGTCCTTCAAGGCCAGGAACGTCCGCACGCGAGAGAGGTCGCCGTGCTTGACCAGCGCCCCGAACACCGCCGCCTGCGCTCCGGCCCCTCGAGCCAGGCGTCCCGCCGCCATCACCGCGGCGCGATCGATCTCGCCCTGCAAGAGTGCGCTGGTCACGTCGGCGGCCGGCCCGTCGGAGCCGGGCAGCGGCGCCACCTTGGTCTCCACGCCGGCGATGGCGATGACTTTTTGCCCCCAGACGGCGCCGCCTCGCTCGACCCGCACGAAATGCTCTCCGGGGATCAGGTCGAGCGCTTTCACCGGCGGGCTGCGCAGCGGCCGGCCGTCGAGCTGCACGCGCGCCTCCCCCGCACCGGGCGGCGCCAGCACGGTCAGCGAGCCGCGCGGCTCGGCCAAGAGCCGCCGCTTCATGCTCGAAAGCTCCACCAGGAACGCCGGCGGATAGTCGCTCTTCTTCACCTCGCGGTCGGGCGCGAGCCGCACCAGCTGCGTGAGCGCGGCGTCGCCCCCGTCCTCGTCGCCGGCCATCAAGAGCTCGACCGCCAGCTGCAGAGCGGCGTCGCCGAGCAGCTTGCCGCCCTCCTCGTCGAGCAGGGCCGGATTGGAAGTGAGCAGCGCGATGGCCTTCTGCAGCGATTCGGCCGCCTGCGCGTGGCGATTCTTGCGGGTCAGCTCCGCCGCCTTGCCCAGCGCAGCGCGCACCGAGGGCAGCGCGCTTTCGGACGGCGCCTTCGCGGCCTTGGGCAGCTCGGCGAGCTGCAGGTCGTCGCGTCCGCGCAGCTCCTGCGTCAAGAGCTCGGTCGCGCGCTCGGCCGCCGCCTGCGGAACGCCGGGGAGCGGCGCATAGGGCAGCACCACCACGCGCCGCTTCGCTGCCGGCGCCGCCAAGGCGGCAGGCGGCACCGCGATCAGCGCCGCGAGCACCAGGGCGAGCCCGCGGCAAACGGCGGAATGCTCAGTCACACAAGCTTTTTCGCACAGGGTCGAGGGTCGGCGCATCCGCCGCCGATCCGAGCCGCCTACGGCAGTATCTGCTCCAGGAGCTCCAGCAGCTGCGGCGCCTCGAAGGGCTTGCAGAGCGCTCCCGCCGCGCCGAGCCGCCGGGCAATGGCCGCGACGTCCTCTTTTGCCGAAACCAGCACCACCGGCACCTGCTTGCGGGCCAACAGCCCGTTCATGCCGCGCAGGAACGTCTCGCCGTCGAGGTTGGGCATGTGCAGGTCGAGGAGGATGGCGTCGGGCTCGACCTGGGGCAACAGGCGCATCGCCTCCGCCGCGTCGCAGGCGACGGAGACCGTGTAGCCTTCCATTTCGAGCAGATCTGCCACGCCGTCGCGGAACCCGTCCTCGTCATCCGCGATGAGGATGCGCCGGCTCTCCCGCTGCCGCTTCACGATGATGTTCTCCCCAGGTGAAATCCAGCACGGGGGCGGGGGTCCTGTCCATGCGTGCAAACACGCGGCCGGCGCTCCTTGACTTGCCTTACGTAGTCCGCTAGATCGCCACGGCTTTTTCTGGCGTCGCGCCGAAGTGGTGGAATTGGCAGACACGCCAGATTCAGGGTCTGGTGGCCGCAAGGCCGTGGAGGTTCGAGTCCTCTCTTCGGCACCAACGACGCCCCGGAAGCGGATCCCTGAGCGCGTTGTCGAGCGCCCGCCAAAGGACAGGGAGGCCTCGGCGCAGCTGCCGGGGCTTTTCTGTTTTCGCAGGCTTCTTCCGTGATCGCGCTCCACGAGGCGCTTCTGGCGGTGCGCTCGAGGTGCTCGCCGCTGCCGGCCGAAGAGGTGGCCCTCGCGCTCGCCAACGGGCGCGTGCTGGCGCAGCCGCTGGGGGCGAGGCGCGACCAGCCTGTGACCGACATCTCCATGATGGACGGCTACGCGCTGCGCGCGGCCGACGCGTCGGGTCCGCTGCGAGTGGCGGGCGAGATTGCCGCCGGCGATGCGCCCTGGTCGCGGTCGCTCGGCGCGGGCGAGGCCGCCCGCATCTTCACCGGCGCGCCGCTGCCGCCCGGCGCCGATTGCGTGGTGATGCAGGAGCACTGCCTGCGCGAGGGCACGGAAGTCCGCGTGCAAGAGCCGCCCAGGCCGGGCCAGCACATCCGCCGGCGCGGCGAGGAGCTGACCGCGGGCGCCGAGGCGTTGGCGGCCGGAACGCTGCTCGGCGCGGCGGAGCTGGCGCTGGCGGCGGCGTGCGGGGTGGTCTCGCTCGCGGTCCATCGCCGGCCGCGGATTGCGCTGCTCTCCACCGGCAGCGAGCTGGCCCCGCCGGGCGAGGAGCCCGCGCCCGGGAAGATCGTCGAGACCAACAGCCTCGCGCTGTCGGCGCTCTCCGAGGACGCCGGCGCGACCGTGCTGCGCCTCGGCATCGCTCCCGATTCCGTCGAGCAGATCGCCGGCCGGCTCCGCGAGGTGGATGCGGATGTGCTGGTGACCACCGGCGGCGCGTCGGTGGGCGATCACGATCATGCGCAGGCGGCGCTCGAACGCCTGGGCGGCGCGCTGGTGTTTCACACCGTCGCCATCCGGCCGGGAAAGCCGATCCTCTTCGGCACCGCCTCGGGGGGGCGCCTCGTCTTCGGACTGCCCGGCAATCCGGCTGCCGCCATGCTCGGGTTCGAGCTCTTCGTGCGGCTGGCGCTGCGGCTGCTCGCCGGCGACCCGCATCCGGCGCGGCCCCAGGCGCGCGCCCGGCTGCGCGGGAACTTGCATCGCGTGCGCGGCCTGACCTTCTTCCCCCGCGGCCGCGTGGTGGCCGAGGGCGCGACGCTCTTCTTCTCTCCAGCGACCCAGCAGAGCAGCATGCAGATCGCCTCGTGGGCCGGCGCAAACGCAGTGGCGGTGGTCCCGCCGGGCGACGGCCGCATCGACGACAGCGCGGAGATCGACGTGCTCCTGGTCGGACCGCTCGGCTAGCCGCAGGGCGGCGGTCTGCGCCGCCCAGGCTGTCCAGCGAGCGCGCTCGGGGACGCGCGCGAGTCGGGCTGACCTCAGGGTGAGACGCTTCGGCGCGCGGTCACCGCGGCGCCTTCGTAGAAACGCGCCTCGACCGCCTGGGTGCTCTTGCACCAGACCGCCCACTCGTCGGCGCGGGGGAGGCATCCCGCGGCCTCGTGGTGCGACTTGTCGGGCGAGTCGGTGAAAGTGCCGGAGTATTCCTTGTGCAGGGGGCACCCCTCGCTGCCGAGCGCGATCTCGCAGCGGGTGGCGGCGCTCTTCGAGCCCGCCCACTTGCCGCCGTCGAACCACCGCGCGCTCACCGGACGCGAGCCGCCGCACCAGGCGTAATATTCGGCGGCGCGCAAGAGGCAGCGCGCCTGATCGCCTTGCGACTCCAGGACGGTGTCGGTGAAGGTGCCGTGGAAATCGGGGTGGCGCGGGCATCCCTCCTCGGCGAGCGCGATCTCGCAGCGCGAGTTGCCGGTGGTGGAGACGAGCAGCTTCGCGCCCTCGAAGTAGCGGGAGGTGGCCGGGCTCTTGTCGCCGCACCAGATGGTCCACTGCGCGGCGCGTCCGGCGCAGCGGGCCTGATCGCCGTGCGCCGGCACGTCGCCGTCGACGAAAGTTCCCGAGTATTCCTTGTGGAGCGGACACCCCTCCTCCGGCAGCGAGATCTCGCAATGGCCGTTGCCCACCTTGGTGGCGAGCTGTCGCGCGCCGTCGAGGTAGCGGGCGGTGACCGGAGAGTGGATGCCGCACCAGCCGAACCATTCGGACGCCCGCGCCAGGCAGCGCTTGGGGTCGGAGTGCGCGGTGGCCTCGAAGTCGACGAACGTGCCGCGCGGCTCGTTCTCGTGCAGCGGGCAGTGCTCATCGGGCAGCGTGATCTCGCAGTGGGCGCTGGTGCTCTTCGAAGCGACCACTTGCGCGCCCTGGTAGAAGCGGGCGGTGACCGCGTGCTCGTCGCCGCACCAGCCGAACCACTCCGCCGCGCGCAAGAGGCAGTGCGCCTGATCGACGTGGGAGGAAGTATCGGGGTCGTCGAAAGTGCCGGCAATCTCTTTGTGCCGCGGGCAGCCCTCGGCGGGGAGCGCGATCTCGCAGCGGGTGACTGACGCGGCCGGCGGGGGAGACGCGCCGGCGAAGAGCTCGGCGACCGCGCTGCGCAGCGATTTCTCCAGCGCGTCGGCGTCGGCCCCGCTCGCCTGCACGGCGGAGACGAGCTGTCCGTCGTGGGTCTCGTGCAGCTTGAGGCTCAGCTTGTAGGCCGAGCCGTAGCGGAGCAGCTCTCCGCTGATCACCAGGTCCGCGCCCAGCTTGCGCCCGGTATCCACCTCGCACTCGCCTAGACAGTCGGAGAGGGTCTTTCCGCTCGTGCCGAGCAGCACCAGCATGTTCTCGCGGGTCATCACCCGAACGTCCGGCGCCTTGAGCGCCTGCGAGCGGACCACGTCGGTGAGGTAGCGGGCGTCGATCTGCTGCAGATCCTTTGCCTTGAGCTTGTTCTCGAACTCGAGGACCGCGAGCAGCCTGGGCGGGTCGGCCCGGACGGCGAAGGCGAGCAGCAGCGAGAGGAAGATCAGTCTCCGCATCAGCGCTTCCTGGCCGCGCGCTTGGGGGCGACCGCGGCGTAGCTCTCGTCGATCCACTGCTTGAGCAGGTCCACCGGCACGTCTTGCTTGGGCTCGAAGCGGGCCGACACCCAGCCTGCCTTGCCCAGGCCGTAGCCGGTGGGCTCGGCCCAGGAGAACATGGTCACCGCCGCCTCGCCCGAGTCGGGCAGCTTGCACGACATGCCGTAGCCGTAGTCGGGATGGCCGAGGAAGACGAAGACTTTCTTGGCCACCTTGTAGACCGTCTCGCCCCAGGGATGATCTTCCCACGCGCCGGGCTTCGCCGCCGCGTACTTCTTCAGCGCCTTCCACGCCGGCGACGGCTTCATTCGCGCTCGCTTCCCATTCGACTCACTCGCGTTCGTCGAGCCACGCCATCTGGATCGCCTCGAGGATCTTCTCGTTGCTCTTGTTGGGGTCGTCGTCGAAGCCGGGCAGCTCGCGGACCCACTTGTGCAGGTCGGTGAAGCGGATCTCCAGCGGGTCCTGCTCGGGAAATTTCTCGTGCAGCGCGATGGCGATGTCCTGGATGTCGTGCCAGGTCAATTTCTGCGGCATCTCATTTCGGCGGCCAAGTGCCTTTGGCCTCCGCCTCGTGGCGTTCCTTGGGATGCTCGTCGTACCACGTCTTCTCGCTCTCTTCGGTGATCTGGTAGACGACGTCCTGGTCGTCGAGCTGCGCCTGGCAGCCGAGCCGCGAATGCGGTTTCACGTCGTAGGCCTTGTCGAGCTGGTCGGCCTCGGGGTCGCTCATGTCGCCGAGCGAGTCGAGCCCCTTCTTCACCCAGACGTGGCAGGTGGAGCAGGCGCAGACGCCGCCGCACGCCGAGCCGTGCTTGGCGCCGAGCTTGGTCGAGGCTTCGAGCAAGGAGGTGCCCTTGGGCAGCTCGCCTTCGGCTTCCTTCTCGCCGCGCGGGTTGTAGATGGTGACTTTCGGCATCTACTTGTCCCGAAGCGCCTCGTAGGCCTTCTTGGCGTGCGGCGACATCTCGCTCTGGTCGAACTCGCCCACCGAGTGGCCCTTCAAGGCGCGCTCGATGCCGCGATTCATCACTCGCTGTGCGAACTCCGCGCTGGCATGATCGAGCTTCTCGATCTCGGCGTGGATCGCGTGATGGTCGGTGCCCTGCGTGGCGAGCATAAGCGCCGCCATCTGCGCTTCGATCTGGGTGCGCTCCTCCGGCAAGAGCAGGTCGCCGTTCTGTTGCAGCTGCTTTTCGGTCGCCTTCAAGATGCGCTGCGCCTCGACGCGATTGTCGATGAGCAGCCGCGCCTGCACGTCCTCCTCGGCGTGCTCGATGGAGCTGAGCAGCATCCGCTCGATCTCCTCGTCGGTGAGGCCGTGCGAGGGCTTGACGGTGATGGTCTGCGAGACGCCGGTGAGCTGCTCGCGCGCGGTGACGCTGAGGATTCCGTCGGCGTCGACCTGGAAGGTGACCGCCACGCGCGCCAGGCCCGCCGGGAGGGGAGGAATTCCACTTAGTGTAAATTTAGCCAGCGAGCGGCAGTCGGCCACCAGCTCGCGCTCGCCCTGCACGACGTGGATGTCCATGCCTGTCTGCCCGTCGGCGAAGGTGGTGAACTCCTGCGTGGCATTGGCCGGAATGGTCGTGTTGCGCAGGAGCAATTTCTCCGCCAGCCCGCCCATGGTCTCCAGGCCCAGCGACAGCGGCGTGACGTCGAGCAAGAGCACGTCGTGCTGCGGCGACTCGGCCGTGAGCAGGTCGGCCTGCACCGCCGCGCCCAGCGCCACCACCTCGTCGGGATCGATGTCGGCGAGCGGCTCCATGCCGAACAGCTCGCGCACGTAGCGGCGCACCAGCGGCACGCGCGTCGAGCCGCCCACCAGGATGACGCCGTCGATCTTCGCGCCCACGTCCTTGAGCGCGCGCCGCACCGCGACGCCGGTCTTCTCGATCAACGGCCAGATCGCTCCTTCCAGCTCCGCGCGCGTCACCGTGCGGCCGAAGACCTCGACCTTCTCGGCGCGCGTCAGCTCCTCTTTGGCGGCCTTGGCCGCGTCGATCGCTTCTCGCACCAACCGCGGCGTGCGCTGGCGGCCTTCGAGGAGAATCTCGGCCAGCGCGCGGTCGAAGTCGTCGCCGCCGAGAGCGGAATCGCCGCCCACCGCCTTCACCTCGAAGATTCCCTCCTGCAGCTGCAAGATGGAGATGTCGAACGTCCCACCGCCGAGATCGTAGACGGCGAACATCCCGCGCGACCGCTTGTCGAGCCCGTACGCGAGCGCGGCCGCGGTCGGTTCGTTGAGCAGCCGCAGGACTTCCAGCCCCGCCAGCCGGCCGGCCTCTTTCGTCGCCTGCCGCTGGGCATCGTCGAAGTAGGCCGGCACCGTGATCACCGCCTGCTGCACGCGGATGCCGAGCCGCTCCTCGGCCCGCGTCCGCAGCGCGCGCAGGATCTCGGCCGAAACCTCGACCGGATTGACGACCCGCCCACCGTCCACCAGGAAGCGCACCACGCCGCTCTCGCCCGGCGCGAACCGGTACGGGCTCAGCCGCCGCGTCTCCGGGTCCGCCGACGAGCGGCCCATGAAGCGCTTCACTGAAATGATCGTGTCATGGGGAAAGTCGGCCGCCCGCCGCCGCGCCTCGCGGCCGACTACGACTGAGCCCGGCCCGCCGCCTTCGCCGTAGTGCACCGCCGACGGCAAGAGCGTCGAGCCTTCGTCCACCGCCAGCGCGCGAGGCTTTCCGTCGCCGAGCACGATGGCCACCAGCGAATTGGTGGTGCCCAGATCGATGCCGACCGCGCCGGTGGTGCAGGCTTCCTTGGCGTGCGACTCGCCGGGCTCGCTGATCTGGAAGAGGGCGGGCATTTCAGATCTCCGCCGAGCGGCCCTCGACCTCGTCGAGGTAGCGCGCGTAGTAGCGCATCCGCGCCAATAGCTCAGCGGCCTGCGCGAGGTCGCCGCCGCGCTGGACCAACTCGCGCACGGCCGCAAGCGTCTGATCGCGCTTCTCGCGAACGCCGCGCGCCAGCTCTTCGACAGAGCCTCCCGACGTCTTCGCTTGCTCCAGCCGCTCGCGATCGTCGAGCGTCTCCTCGAGAAACTCGGGCGACATCTTCGGTTCGCCTTGGACTCCCCGCAGCGCGAGCAGGTGCTCCGCGCGGCGGACCGGATCCTTCAGCGTCTTGTAGGCGTCGTTCAGCGAGGTCATCTGCTCCACGGCGCGCAGCCTCTGCGCAGCCGGCACGCGATCGGGATGGAGCTTGCGCGAGAGCTCGCGAAACTTCTCGTCGAGCCCCTCCGGTTCGTCAAAGCCCTGGGGGACGCCGAGCAGCGCGAATTTGTCCAACATGGTCAGACCGAGAAGGATTCGCCGCAGCCGCACTCGCTCTTGACTTGCGGGTTGACGAACTTGAAGCCCTTCTGCTGGAAGGTGTCGACGAAGTCGAAGGTGGTGCCGTTCAGGTAGATGAGGCTCTTGGGGTCGACGTAGACGCGCGCCCCCTCCACTTCGAAGACCTTGTCGCGCGGGCGTGGCTGGTCGCAGTACTCGATGACGTAGCTCATCCCCGAGCAGCCGCCGCCCTTCACGCCCAGCCGCACGCCGCTCTGCGGGCTCGAGTGCGGGCGCTTGGCCAGCTGAGCCTTGATCTGCTGCGCGGCTCGCGGCGTGACGTTGACCGAAAGCTCACCCATCGACCCGTTTCTCCTCTGGCGGAGCGGGCGGCTTCTCCGCCGTCAGCCCCTTCTTCTTCTTCCAGTCGGCGATGGCCGCCTTGATGGCGTCCTCGGCCAGCACCGAGCAGTGGATCTTCACCGGCGGCAGCGCCAGCTCCTTGGCGATCTGCTTGTTGGTCACCGTGAGCGCCTCGTCCACCGACTTGCCCTTCACCCACTCGGTGACCAGCGAGCTGCTAGCGATGGCCGACCCGCAACCGAAGGTCTTGAACTTGGCGTCCTCGATCTTGCCGTCGTCCGAGATCTTCACCTGCAAGCGCATGACGTCGCCGCAGGCCGGCGCGCCCACCAGGCCCGTGCCGACGTTGGGGTCGTTCTTGTCCAGCGTCCCGACGTTGCGGGGGTGCTCGTAGTGCTCCAGGACCTTGTCGCCGTAAGCCATCGCAGACTCCTTAGTGAGCCGCCCATTCGATCTTCGAGAGGTCGATCCCTTCCTTGGCCATCTCGTACAGGGGGCTCATCTCGCGCAACTTCTGCACCTGCCCCACCACGTACTCCTTGACGTAATCGACTTCCTCCTCGGTGTTGAACCTTCCGATGCCGAAGCGGATGGAGGTGTGCGCCAGGTCCTCCGAAACCCCGCAGGCGCGCAGGACGTAGCTGGGCTCCAAGGACGCGCTGGTGCATGCGCTCCCCGAGGAGACCGCCACGTGCTTGATGGCCATCATGAGAGCTTCGCCCTCGACGTAGGCGAAGCTGACGTTGAGGTTCCCCGGCAGCCGCTCGGTGGGATGGCCGTTCAGCTCGAGGTGGTCGAGGTGCGCGAAGAGATAATCCTGCAGCCGTTTGCGCAGCTGGTACGTGCGCTGCACTTCCTCGGGCATCAGCTTCTGGCACAGCTCGGCCGCGGCTCCGAATCCGGCGATCCCCGGCACGTTCAGGGTGCCGCTGCGCATGCCGCGCTCGTGTCCGCCGCCGTCGATGATGGGAGCGATGCGCACGCGCGGCTTGCGCCGCACCCAGAGGGCGCCGATGCCCTTGGGCCCGTAGATCTTGTGGCCGCTCAAGGAAGCCATGTCGACCTTCATCTCCTCGACATGGAAGGGCACCTTGCCGATGCCCTGCACCGCATCGCAGTGCAGGAGCACGCCCTTCTCTCGACAGACGGCGCCGATTTCGCCGATGGGCTGCACGGTGCCGATCTCGTTGTTGGCCAGCATCACGGAAACCAAGATCGTCTTGTCGGTGATGGCCTCGCGCAGCTGCTGCGCCGAAATGCGGCCGAACTTGTCCGTAGGAAGGTAGGTGACCTCGAACCCCTGGCGCTCGAGGCGCTTCATGGTGTCGAGGGTGGCCTTGTGCTCGGTGCGGACGGTGATGAGATGGTTGCCCTTCTCGCGGTAGAACTCGGCCGCGCCCTTGAGCGCGAGGTTGATGCTCTCGGTGGCGCCGGAAGTGAAGACGATCTCCTTCTCGTCGCCGCCGATCAGCGCCGCGATCTGCTCGCGCGCCTTGTCCACCGCCTCCTCGGCGCGCCAGCCGAACGAATGGCTGCGCGAGGCGGCGTTGCCGAACTCCGACGTCAGGTACGGCATCATCGCCTCCAGCACCCGCGGGTCCAGCGGGGTGGTGGCGTTGTTGTCCATGTAGATGGGAAGCTTTGGGGTCATGGGCTCGTCGAATGTGGACTGGACTGGTCTATTATAACCCCGCCTACCGCTGGTCAAGGCTGCGACTGCTAGAATGCGCCCAATGAAAAACTGGTCTTCCCGCCTTGCGCTCGCCCTGCTGGTCGGG
>Ga0307479_10002102_pt1 | contig 18156 bp, 18 predicted proteins | sample atmos_gasesECM4C_FD_203743 | JGI IMG/M metagenome (GOLD analysis project Ga0307479, IMG submission 203743) | Hardwood forest soil microbial communities from Morgan-Monroe State Forest, Indiana, United States - atmos_gasesECM4C_515 | ecosystem: Environmental > Terrestrial > Soil > Temperate... | reverse complement strand
CCAGCGTGGTCTCCACATCATTACGGAGAAGCCCATCGACATCAACACCGAGCGCGCAGACGCTCTTATCGAGGTCGTAGATCGTGCGGGGGTGAAACTGGGCGTGATGTTCCAGGACCGTGTCAAGCCTGGAGTCCGTCAACTAAAGGAGTGGGTGCTTAGGGGGCGCCTGGGCAAGCCACTTCTGGCGGATGCGCGCGTAAAGTGGTACCGACCCGCGGAATACTACGGAGCCTCGAGCTGGCGCGGGACCTTAGCACTTGATGGTGGGGGCGCATTGATCAATCAGGCCGTGCACACAGTGGACCTCCTGCTCTGGCTGCTGGGGGATGTAGTTCGAGTGCAATCCCGCACGTCCAGGGCGCTCCATGCGATTGAAGGGGAAGATACCGCGCTTGCAATTCTGGAGTTCAGGAGCGGGGCGCTCGGCGTTCTGCAGGCGACAACTGCGGCTTATCCGGGATATCCGCGGCGGCTGGAGATTTCCGGATCGGAGGGCACAGTGATCTTGGAGCAGGACCAAATTCTGTCCACCGACTTACGCACGGCACCAACCGGCGACGGCGAACGAACCACGCCCGACAACAATCAGAGTGCGTCGTCCGCGGTGGTTAGCGACATTCGTGGTCATCAGGCCCTCTTGGAGGATTTTCTTCGTGCGATCGAGCAAGATGGCGCCCCTATCTGCGATGGTCGGGAGGGCCGGCGAAGCGTCGTCCTGGTCGATGCAATCTACCGCGCTGCGAAGTCCGGTGGCACCATCGAGATTCCGGTCTGAAAGACACCCACTACCCGCAGCCCAGCCGCCGGGCGCAGTCGCGCAAGATCTGTGATTCCCACTCGGGCCGTCTCGGATTGTCCGGATGCACCGCGTCGGTTGGAATTCTTCCGAGCAAATGCAGGAACACCGCAGCGGAATGCTTGTACGCGGGGACAGGATCACGAAAGGCCACGTTGCCGAGATATTGCAGGGCATCCGCAAGGGCGTAGTAGCCAGCATCGCCGGACTCCCAAAATCGGTCGCGCTTGGCGAACTGTTCCGGTATGAACCCAGCCAGGCCCAGCAAGTAATCCGAGCCATATTCGATCATGTCGATGCTTAGGTCGTTTCCCGTATAAATGCGAAAGTCTGGCCGGTTTGCGTCGCGCAGCTCGAGGCGACTGAGTTCGACCATCCGATCTAAGGAAGAATGCTTCATCCCTTTGATCTCGGGAATGTCCATCAGTCGACGAACCGTTTCTTCATCGAAAATTTCGCCATTAGCTGCGAACATGCTGCCCAATTCAAAAGCTAAGACGTGCGGATAACCTTGGCATGCCGCTTTGTAGGTCGCTGCTTTGTCCTTCGCCGATTTGCCATGCAGTCGGGCAGTCTGAAACAGAATCGGAATACCGCCAGCTTCCAGGATCAACTCGATCTGCTGACGATACAGGGTAACAGGGTCGCCGGCTTGATTCTCAATATACGCACCGGCGACGAACGGAACACTCTTTCCTGGATTCTCGCTCGCAAGGGCTTCTCGCGTCCAACGCAATACGTCGCGCTTCTCGGCTTCCGTGAGGTAGTTCACATAGCCGGTATCCATGTTGACCGCGTTCATCAACCCAGCACGGCGAGTTGCCACTAAGTGTTGTTGGAATGCATCAATGGCTATTCTTCCATCTGATCTGTACGGCAACAATGCAGCAGCGATGCCATGGACCTCGCGACGAAGCTTGCGCCGCGTCATGAGCATCTCAAGCGTAATGTGGGGATTCCCGGACTGCAAACACGACGGTTCGCGGTCAGTGTTTCTTCGCGGCACCCAGCTTCTCCATCAGTTCGGAATCTTTGTAGAAACTGTCCAGAGGGTAACATCCCGAAGGCAGTCCGTTGCGAGGGGCTGTAGTGCAGTCACTGAACGTTCGGCAAATTCGTTTTCGTTGAATCGGCTTCCCCTCTGTGGCGTCCCACAGCAACTCGGGGTAGGTCAGGACCATTCGGCCGAGTCCGACCACGTCCGTCCAGCCCTCGCGGACAGCCGCCTGCGCAACATGGGGGAGGTAGTCCTGCAGATAGCTGTAGCCTGTGCCCACGAAAATCAGGTTCGGAAACAGCTGTTTCAGATCTCGCGCCGCGTGCAGGTGGCATGCTGCACTTAGCAGAGGGTCTTCGGGCGGAAGATATCCGTCGGACGGGGGATAGAGAGCAGGTCGCTGAAGGTGGGGATTGTAGTAGGGACTTCCGGCGGTGATGTTTACCAGGCGAATGTCAAGCTCCTCCAGGAGAGATAGAAAGCGGACGGTCTCACTCAAATCTGGCTCGGTAGGATTGAGCTGATCCACGCCGAATCCCCAGCGGTAGGGGATGAGCTGTTCTTGCGTTTCGGGAATTCCTCGGCCCGATCGCTCAGGATCGGGCCGGAAGGGGATGGTATCGAACGCCGATAAACGCACTGCGATGTGCAAGCCGGGGGCCGCCGAGCGTATGCCCTGAACAACCTCACGCAGAAATCGCGTCCGGTTCTCGAAGCTCCCTCCGTAGAGGCCTTCCCGAGTGTGGGCACTCAGGAACTCATGTCCCAAATAGCCGTGACAATGCTTTATGTCCACAAAGTCGAAGCCGAGCTTCCATGCCAGCCGGGCCGCGCTATGAAATCTCTCGATGATGATCTTGATATCCTCGTCCTTGAGCAGGGGGTAGTCTTGGGGCAATCCCAGTCGGCGATCCAAAAGCGGGTGATGGTAAAGGATGCGAGGCTCGGAGCGGCCGTGGGAGTTGGGCCTGCTGAACCGTCCCGAGTGCGTCAATTGCAGGCCAATGAGCAGCCCATCGTCGGAGCCTGTCGTCGAGCGATGGTGTTCAATCAGAGTCGTGCGAAGCGTGGCCAAACCTGCTTCCGTATGCCGTGCCGCCAAAAGCTGATTCGGATTTGCACGGCCTTCGTGTGAGACGGCCACCGCTTCGCCACCCCAGATTAGCTTTGCACCGCTGCGCCCAAAACGTTGCCAGCGGCGCATCGTTTTCTCGGTTGGGCTGCCGTCGGCCGAGCCATCCCACCCTTCCATGGGCTGCACCGCGATCCGGTTTCCCATTTTGAGCGAGCCTCTGACCAGCGGCCATCGCAACGGTGACGCTGCTCCTCGCAACAGCTCTTGGTCGCACGGAAGGGACACATTGAGCGAGCGCAGGTAGTCTTGGAAAGCGTCCACGCTCTTGACAGTTCCAAGTCGCAAGAACATTTGTGTGATCACGCTGCAGTCTCGTGCTCGGGCAGTCCCAAGACGGCCGCGGCTCCCAGCACAGCGACGGCGACCAGAAGAAAGCAACTTAGGGAATAGCTTCCGGTCGCGTCTCGCAGGTGACCTGTCAACCATGGCGAAACTGCCTCCGCGACACCGCCAGCGGTCAAGATCACTCCCAACAATCTTCCGAGAATCCGCACTCCAAAGATTTCCGCCGCCATCAATGGGATGATCATGTAGTCGCCGCCGAGCCCGACCCCGAACACCGCCGCGGACACTGACCGGATCAACGAGGTATGTCCCAAAAACAAAAATGGAATGCCTGCGGCCACCAGTGCATATGTGAACAGCATGACGTATTTTTTCGAGAACCGATCCGCCAGCCACCCCATGAGCAAGCGGCCTACGATGCTAAACGCCAGCACGAGCGAGAGGACTTGCGCGGCCTCGCCCTGGGTGTAGTGTCGGTCAAGGCTCAGCAAGAGCTTCAGATTTTGTTGGGTGCCGCTTACGGCGGCGATTGAACACATGCTGCCCAGCGTCAGCAAGTAAAACGCGCCGGTCTTGAAAGCATCTCGCAACTCTTGCGGCCCGCCCGTTGGGCGCTGCCGGTCCGTTAGCGGAGCTGCTTCCGGCACAAGGAATGCCAGCGGGAGGGAGGCCGCAACAATCAGAAGTCCCAACCATCGCAGGGCCGCCTGCCAACCGAATTGCTGCACCAACAGATGAGAGATCCACGGTACAGTCGCGCCCCCTAACCCAATGCCGATGTAAGCGATGCCCATCGCCTTGCCACGAGCTTGGTCGAACCATCGGGACAACAATACCTGGTTAGGAAGGGGCCCCCCGCATACGTACCCAAGCGCGTTCAGAAAATAGAAAAAGTAAAACATTCCGAGCGTCGAGATCCAACCAAGCCCGACTAGCGCCGCCCCAGCGAGCAAAATGCCCACCATCATGACCCGCCGCGGGCCAAAGCGATCGATAACCCAGCCCGCAATGAATCCAAACACCGGACCTACTACCAGTTTGCTCAAAGCATTGCCCGAGGTCACTTGGGCCCGCGTCCAGCCAAATTGCTGCACCATAAAATCGTAGTAGAAGGGCAGACCCCACAGAGCAAGACCTACGATGCAAAACAGGACCACGAAAGCCGTCGCAGCAACCTGAATCGCGGGGCGCGAGTTTTCCAGGTTCTGGGGTTCGCGCGGCAGGGGACCTCCATTGAAGATTTCTGCGCTTTTCAAGGCAGACTGCGGTTCGCTCAACGTTCTTCTCCTGTTCCCGGCGAGTCTACTCAGTCCTGCGGCGCGCGGAGGGATGCACCGATTTCACAATATCATCCATCGAACGACCGCCAGTTTTCCCCGGAAATGTTCACGCGGAAGCGATCATCGGGAGGAGTATACGTGCCCCCGGACGCCAATTCTGTTTAGTTTGTCTGAAAATAAAGCTCAGTTTTTACGATTTGACAGTCCGAATGAGCGATTCATATAGTTTGCGGGAGCGTGCGGTCGCCGAGTGGCGAGCCTTCCGCGACGTGCCGAACAGAAGTGTTTTTCCAGATGTCTCGCTATGCAAGAGGTGCTTTGAGGTGAGGCCGATGAAATTCTGGCTGCTTTGTCTGTTTGCGCTGGCCCTGCCGGTCGTCACCGCGGAGGAGACTGTGCCGGACGGATTTCAACAGTGGACCGCAGAGTCACTGAAGCAGTTAGAACAAACGCTGCAGGGCGAGGCCGCGACCAACGCACACCACATCTCGGTGCGCCGTCTTTCCGATTTTGCCAACGATACCTTCATGCTCTCGAGGAGAGAGGCAGACGGAATTGTGGAATGGCACGAAACGCAGGCTGACGTGTTCGTCGTGCAGTCGGGTTCTGCAACGCTTGTTGTCGGTGGAACGATGGTTGGCGGCGAGATCACTGAGCCGCACGAGAAGCGGAACGGCTCCATTGAAGGCGGTGTCCGGCGGAAGCTGGCAGCAGGAGACATCGTTCGAATCCCGGCTCGCGTGCCGCACCAGATCTTGCTCGATGGGTCAAAGGGGTTTACTTATTTTGTGATCAAGGTGAAAGGCTATTAGTGGGAGATACCCCGAGATGACGGAGATCACAGACGCGAAGCCCATCGGGGACGATTCCAAGGCCGTCTCGAGGCGTGGCTTTTTCAAGGGTGTCATCGCGGGGGGAGTGGCCGTGTCCTCGGTGAGCTATCTTTTTCGCGCCTCGGCCCGGTTGGGACAGGCACCTGGTTCTGGGATCGGTGAACGGCTAATCACAATCAACGTCAACGGCCAGCTGCGGCGAGTAGATGTCGCGAAACAAGAAACGCTGGCTTGGACGTTGCGCTACAAACTGGGTCTGACTGGCACCAAGCTGGGGTGTGATCGCGCCGAATGCGGTTCGTGCACCGTTCTCATCGACGACGTGCCTCACTATTCCTGCTCGGTCCTGACCCACACCGTGCGCAGCCGCAAAGTCCTGACCATCGAAGGACTGGCGGGCGTTGACGGAACGCTTCATCCGGTGCAGCAGGGAGTTGTGGACGAACAGGGCTTTCAGTGCGCCTTCTGCATGCCCGGTTTCATCATGTCGACGGTCGGATTTTTGAAGACGAATCCAAGTCCGACCCGAGCAGAACTCGCTCACGGTATCTCGGGGAACCTGTGCCGGTGCCAGGATTACGACAAGATCCTCACGGCGATGATGCGGGGCGCGGAGATCATGAGGGGGAGCAAGCGTGCCTAGTCGAGAGACTGCACCTGAAAAATCCAGTGGGCGCCAGTATGGGGCGCGCTTCAAGTTGATCGGCAAGAACTATCCGACGGCCGATCTCTACGCGAAGGTGACCGGGCAAGCAAAATATGCGGAAGATTTTAGGGCAGACGGCATGTTGTTCTGCAAGCTGCTGCTGAGCCCCTTACCCCACGCGCGGGTAAGACGTATCCATGCGCAAGAAGCGCTGTCGATGCCCGGGGTGAAAGCGATGCTCACAGCGGAAGACCTTCCGGCTCCGGCCGACAGCCTGACCGACAACGGCACCGTCATCAAGGCCAGCAAATGGGGCGAACGGGCGCTCACCATGGAGCCCCTGTATCGGGGCGAACCGATTCTCGCGGTGGCCGCGGTTGATGAACTCACGGCGGCAGAAGCCATTGAAAAAATCGAAATTGACTTTGCGCCACTTCCATTTGTGCTGGATCCGCTCGAAACTCTGCGACCGGGCGGGCCGAATCCGAGGACGGACGGTAACTCGTGGGTTCCTCCAAAAAGTCCGCAGCCTCCTGAGATTGCGGAGCTCAAGTGGACGGCGGCGGAATTTGAGGAAGCAAAAGACGGCAAACTTCCCATGGGCAGGACGCCCGACTCATGGTCTTATGGCGATCTCGATGGAAGCTTCAAGAAAGCCGCGCTTGTCCTCGATGAGACGTTTGTTACCCCTGACACCAGCCATCACACCTTGGAAACCCGCAGCGCCCTGGCGTACTGGCAGAACGGCAAGGTCTACGTTCATTCGGGCTCTCAGAGTACGGTCCAGACCGTGCCCGCGATCGCGCGATGGTTGAAGATCGATGCGGGCAAAGTGGTCTTCATTAGCGAATACACCGGGGGTGGGTTTGGGAGCAAGGTGACCGCCGCGATCTCGCTCATCATTCCGGCCTTGCTTTCGCGAAAGGCCAATGCTCCCGTCATGATGCGGATTAGCCGCGAGGAGGAGACTTTCATCGGCCGGGGTCGTCCCAGCTTGATGGGACGGATGAAAGCCGGGTTCGCCAGTGACGGGAAGATTACCGCCCTCGACATGTTCGTGATCTGCAACAACGGTCCCTACGAGGGGCAGGGTGATGCTCCGACGGCGGGGCGCATTGTTTCGCTTTTGTACCAGCCGCAGGCGATGCGTTGGCGGGGCGTGACCGTGTTGACGAACACACCGCCTCGAAGTCCCCAGAGCGCGCCCGGAGGCATGCAGGGAATCTCCATCATGGAACCGATCATCGCGAAGGCTGCCCGCAAACTCGGACTTGATCAGGTTGCTATCCGTCGCATCAACTGTCCCGAGGGCAAGGCCCCGTTTGGGCCCGAGGTCAAGGGTACGCGGCCACACGCGACGAGTGCCTTCATCAAAGAGGCGCTCGACCGTGGCGCAGAACAGTTCAAATGGCGCGAGAGAACGGCGGCGGGCCCGAAGCGGATCGGCTCGAGAGTGCGTGGCGTCGGCGTGGCTCTGAGTTGCTTTTACGGCGGCTCGGTGGGATTTGACGGCCTTCTCCTGATCAAGCCGGATGGGCGGGTTGCTTTCCAGTCGGGGATCGGCAATCTGGGCACGGAATCCGTGATTGACGTTCACCGTGTAGGGGCGGAGATTCTCGGGGTGCCCTGGGATAAGTGCGATGTGGTATGGGGCAATACCTCGAAGAACCTTCCGTTCACCTGCGTCTCCGGCGGCAGTCAGACAACGCACGCCATGACGCGTGCCGCGCACGCCGCGGCAATGGACGCAAAAAAAAAGCTGCAGGAGATCGCGGCCAAAAGTCTGGGCGGCAAGCCGGAACATTACGAAGTCGCAAACGAGCGGGTGTTCCGCAAGGGCGGCGGTGCGGGCATGACTTTTGCGCAGGCTGCTCAACACGCAATTCAACTCGGCGGCGTCTACGATGGTCACGAAGCACCCGCTGACGTCAATAAATTCACGAAAGCTTCAATCGCGGCGCTGGCCGGACAAGGCCTGGTAGCGGCGGCGCGCGACAATTACCCACGCGACGGGACCACGTTCTCCTATGTCGCGAGCTTCGCCGAGGTCGTTGTCGACGTCGAGACCGGTGCCTATCAGATCGTCGACTTTCTCGCCTACGCTGATGTGGGCACCGTGATCCACCCGCGGGCACTCGGTGGCCAGATTCTTGGGCGATCGGTGCTTGGGATCGGGCACGCGATCGGGCAAAAGTGGGTGTACGACCCGCATTACGGGGCGATGCTATCGACCCGATTTCACCACAGCAAACCGCCCACGATCCTGGACGTACCGGTCAACATGCAGTGGGCAGCGTTGGATATTCCCGACCCTGAGACGCCGGTGGGCGCCCGCGGGATCGGGGAACCGCCCGTGGGCGGCGGGTGTGCGGCGGTCCTGAACGCCCTTTCCGACGCACTCGGAGACGAGATCTTCCGCCGTGCGCCGGTCAACGCCGACACCATTCTGACCTCGCTGGAAGCCGGGCGGCCTATGCAACATCCGTTGATGGCCCACATTTAGTAAGAGAATTTAGAGGAGCGCCATGGCTGTAATTCGAGATGTGATGCCTGCTTTTGAATTATTTCAGCCAAATTCCACGGCGGAGGCGCAGAAGCTTCTCGAACAGCATGACCACGCCTGGATCCTGGCAGGAGGGCTGGACAGCTTCGACTGGCTGAAAGACCGCATCAAGAAACCGAAGGTGGTCGTCGACTTGAGTGGCATTGAGGAACTCAAAGGAATTCGCGCCACTGGTGACGGCATCGAGATCGGCGCCATGACCACGCTCACCGAAATTGCCAGAAATCCGGTGGTCCGGGAGAAGTACAGTCTGCTGGCGGAAAGCGTCGAACTGGTGGCCTCGCCGCAGATTCGCAACCAGGGCACCATCGGGGGAAATGTTTCGCAAGACGCGCGCTGCTGGTATTACCGGGCTGGGTGGCCGTGCTATCGCGCTGGCGGAAATATCTGCTACGCCGATACGCCGGTGGGCAGGAATCGGGAGCACGCCATCCTCCATGCAGATCGATGTGTCGCCGTGAATCCGTCGGACTCTGCTCCCGCGCTGATAGCGCTCGATGCGAAGTTCGTAATCCGCACCCGCAAGGGCGAGCGCTTAGTAGATGCCGAGAACTATTTCGTTGGGCCGGAGATTGATATCACGCGCCTGCACATTCTGGAGCCCGGCGACCTGCTCACGGCCATTCGTATCCCCTCCGCGTGGGCCAGCGCCCGGTTCTACTTTGAGAAAGTACGAGACCGGAATGTTTGGGACTTCGCGCTCCTGAATGTGGCCTCGGCGATGGTGGTGACGGGCGACAAGGTCGAGAGAATCCGGATCGCCGTGAACGGCGCGGCTGTCCGTCCCCTGCGCCTGAAAGCGGTGGAGGACGCGGTTCGCGGGCAGCCAGCGAACGCAGCCACCGGGGAAATGGCAGGCAAACTTGCCGTGCGGGGTGCTGTCCCGTTGCAGTTCAACGCCTACAAGATCCCGCTGATGAGGAACCTGGTGAAGCGTGCCATCGGTGGAGTGCAGGAGGCAACGTGGGTATCCTAGAGTGGGCGACCAGTCCATGGGGCAGGGCCGTTCCTGTGCACATTGCCTGGTTCTTGATCTGGGTCCCGCTGATTGCGGGGATGGTGTTCATCATCGTCCACGCAATCTATATCTCGCTTCTCGCCCGTCCCAAAGAGTTTGCTAACAATGATCCAGCCGCCACCACGGCCCGCATTCCCGAACGTGTCCCACGACACTCGCTCACGGCACGGTTGTTCCACTGGATCATGGCACTCGCCATGTTTACCCTCCTGTTCACGGCATTTCTGCCGAAGGTAGGTGTTCGCTTCGAGTGGGTGACCTACCACTGGATCGCAGGGGTCCTGTTGACGGCTTCCATCATTTTCCACGTCATCCACGCATCGTTCTTCCTGGACTTCTGGTCGATCTGGCCGGACAGAGTGGATCTGCGGGATGCTCTGAGAAGAACCCGACGCTTTATCGGCGAGGCTGCGCCAGCGCCGGATCGATTTGCCAAATATCCTTTGGAGAACAAGCTCTACCATCTTTCCATCATGGCCACCGGTCTTGCGGTGATCGCGACCGGAGTGTTCATGATGCAGCGGGTGCGGACGATTTTCTTTGTTCGGAATCCCTACATGCTGGGCGACATGTCGTGGGGCATGACCTACGTCCTGCACGGGTTGGCAGGCGTTGGATTGATTACTCTGGTCATGGCGCACGTCTACTTTGGTCTGCGCCCGGAGAAACGCCCGATCACAAAATCGATGATTTTCGGCTGGATGAGCCGTGAGTTCTATCTGAAAGAGCACGATCTCCAGCGCTGGCCTGTCGAAGCATCCACGTCAACCCCCAAACCAAGCGGGATCTAACCAGCGGATGTCGACTGATATTCAAGAGCGCTGCGACACGATCGAAGAATGTTATGAGTTTATGCTGGCGTACGCGGCGCAAGGGCTCCCCAGCGACGCTGCCAGCGCATCCGGCGGAGAGATCCGCGAGTATCTGCGGCGGGTTGTCGCAGCGGCGAACGGGCTTGCACGGAGCCTCTCTGTCGCGGTGAAGCAGGACAATCTTGAACCGGCCGACCGTTACCGCGCGTTCTTCCAGGTGGTCGCCCGCGACGCCAGCGACTCGCTCGCAGCGATCCAGTTGGTCCTCGCTCAACCGATCATCAGTTCGCAATTGATCGATAATTTGAACGCGTCCATCCACCTCCGCGCTCTGCTGACGGATCTGTTCCTGGTGAGTGAGATTCTGAAAGCACAGCCTGCTCCGGCCCGGCCAGTAGGATAAGTTATCCGCCGGATACCCTTCGTCATCCGACAAGACATGTGCGGAATTTGTGGCGACATCGAGGAGGATTTCATATGTCAATGCGATTTGTGAAAGCTGTGCTTTTGGCGCTGGCCGCATGGACAACAGGAGCCTTGGCGCAGGCTCCGAACCCCTACGGGCTACCTGTGAGTATTGAGAATGCGAAGAAAGCGGCGACTGCAGCGATTGCCGAGGCGCGGAAAAACAACTGGAACATGGCGGTTGCTGTGGTCGATCCCGGCGGAACGCTGGTGTACTACGAAAAAATGGATAACACTCAGCTGGGAAGCGCGGACGTGGCGATTGAGAAAGCTCGCACGGCAGCGAAGTTCAAGCGCCCGAGCAAAGCATTCCAGGACCTCGTGGCCGGTGGAGGAGCTGGTCTTCGAATTCTTCGGCTGCCCGGGGCCGTGCCCTTCGAAGGTGGAATCCCGCTCATCATGGAAGGGCAGATCGTTGGAGCGATCGGCGTTTCCGGGGATACTAGCGACCATGATGGCGTGTGTGCGCAAGCTGGGGCGTCTACGCTCAAGTGAGGGCGGACGCTCTGCCTGCCAGCGACCGATCACGAGAGATCGGCGGCCATTTTGGACGTCGCCGAATAGACGATAACTCGGCGCGGATCCACGAATACCCAGGACAGGGCAGCGATGAAAAACATCGCTGCGTTGAAATAAAGGCTCACCTTCCAGGCCGGGTGTCCAGGTTCGCCCGCCATCGCTGCGAGCCAAGCAACCACAGGGACACTGACGACCTGGCCCAGGTTGCCGACCGTGTTCATGATGCCAGCGACGGTACCGGAATAGCGCTGCCCGATGTCAATCGTAGTTGCCCAGCTTGATGGCATTCCGAAATCTTTCACGAACGAGGAGAGACAAAGTGCTGCATAGGCGAGGCCGATGTGACGGGGCGTGCAGAAAAAGCCTGCTAGCATGAAGATCCCGCCGAGGGCGTAAGCCATCACTCCTTTGGAGTGTGCGTCCCCAGCGGCGACCCCAGAGTCGCACTTGGTGGTCTGTCAGAAATCCGCCCAGCAGACAGGCAGCACCTCCGAAGAAGAGCGGTCCACCAGAAGCGATCACCAGTCCGACTCCGGAGAGATGCAGATCATTTCGCAGGTAGGGAGTGATCCAGGTGGTAAAGAAAGACCACCCGGCGTTGCTGCAACAGTACATCAAGCTAAGAAACCAGAGAGTGGGGCTGCGCAACATGGTTGACCACGAGAGTGGCGCCGGGTTGGCGAACTCTGAGCGATTTCCCACGATGAGAGCCCGTTCCGCCTCATTTACCGCCGGGTCGGCTCGGGGCGTGTCTCGGAAGCGCCTTTGGAATCCGTACAGCCAGGTAGCGCCGAGTACGCTCATCAGCAGAAAACCTCCGCGCCATCCGAACGGGTAAGCCAGGATCATCATCAGGAGAGGAGCGACAGCTCCGCCCCAGCGTGCCGAGAGCCATACTAGGCCCTGGGTGAGACCTCGTTCGCGGAACGGGAACCACTCGCGCGATGCCCGGCTGATGTTGGGGAACGCCCCGGCCTCACCAGTGCCAAAAAGGAAGCGGAAGCCCAGGAGGCTGACGAGGCCCCACGCGGTACCGGTGAGGGCAGTGAAAGCAATCCAGCAGAGAAAAATCCAGATCAGCACCTTCCGTGGACCAAGCCGATCCCCCAGCCATCCGACAGGGATCTCGAACAAAGCATAGGCTAGAGAAAATGCGGCAAAAGTGTAGGCGAAGCGTGCCGGCGTCAGGTGCAGATCGAACTCAATGCGATCCTGAACTTGGATGACGCCGATTCGTCCGATGTAGGTGAGAGCCGAAAGACTGCACAGCCAGCCCAGCACTTTCCATCGCACCCCGGTTTCGGGCACTCGCACCACCTGATGCTCGCGACGGGAGTCGGCAAGTTCGGTCATGCTGGTCCCGGATAACTAGCCCTCTTGTTGCGACGAACTCGGCCCGAGTCGGTGACTGTCGCTTCTTCTGCAGGGATCTTGATGTTCACGACAAGAAGGGCTTCCACTTCTCCAGCAGAGCCCTGAGTTCCACGATCTCGTCGGGGCGCAGGCTGGCGAGGGGAGGGCGAACCGGGCCAGCTGCCCGCCCAATCAGGTTCATCATCTCTTTCATAACAGAGACCTCATATCCTTTCCGCCGAGCCCGCAGAACGAACACCGGGGTAACGTATTGGTTCATGAGGCGCATGAGACGGGCGGAGTCTCCCGCGGAAGCAGCTTCATGGAGTTCCAGGGAAAGCTTGGGCGCTATGGTTGCAATGCTCGAGGTATAGGTCCGGATGCCAATGCTGTAGTACCCAGGAACGCAATCATCGCCGGCACCGCCGATCCAATGAAGACGATCGCCCACCCGGTTCATGATCTGATGGCAACGGCGAATGTCGCCCTGACCATCTTTCCAACCAACGAGCGTCGGAACTCGGTCCGCGAGCTGCTCGACCCAGGCGGGCGAGGGATTCACCCAATCCCTGCTATACACGAAGAGTCCGAGCCGAGTCGCGGCCCCGATCGCTACATAGTATTCCGCGAGTCCCACGTCGTCTGCGTTCGGATAGTAGGGGGGAAGGGCCAGGATCCCGTCTGCCCCCGCGTGCTCCGATTGTTGGGCCAGTTTGATGGCAAGCTGACGGCTGAACCCGGTGCCGGCGATTACCGGAACTCTGCCGTTCACCTCTTCGACGACAGCACGGACCACCTCGAGGTGTTCGGACGGCGTCAGGGAATACATTTCTCCCGTGCCACCTGCGGCCACGATGGCAGCCAGCGGATGGCGAATGAGTTCCTGAATATTTCGGCGCAGCCCGGGAGTATCCAAGGAAAAATCAGAGTGAAAGGGAGTAACCGGGAATGCGATCACCCCTTGCAACTTGCGGAATTCTTCTGGCCTCATTTCGGTACCTGTCCCATCCGCCCAATATAAAGGCGCATTTCACCGATGGGGGATCAGCCTACCGCAGCAGGGCGGAGGCGCACCACAGAATGGGCGCTTGGCCGTGGAGGTCGCCGGTGAGCCGCTGGCGGTCGAGATAGTACTGCAAGTCATTTTTCTTGCCGGTGCCCTGGCAGACATTGCGGATGTCCCCGTTTGATTCGATGTAGTTGACCAATCCCAACCAACCCTTGCGCGCCGCTTTTGCGTAAGGCTTTCTGTCGAGCCAGCCCTTCTTCACACCAGTGATCAGCGCAAACGTAAACATGCCAGTGCACGAGGTCTCCGGATAGGACTCGGGGTGGTCGAGCAACTGGTGCCAGACGCCGTCTTTGCCTTGATACTTCAACAGCGCTTCCATCATCTTCCGGTAACCATCAATGATGCGCGCCCGCTGAGGATGATTCTCCGGCAGGGAACTGAGCACTTCGGTCATGCCCGCAGCCACCCAACCATCGCCACGTCCCCAGAAGAAGGGCACATCGGGCGCGTGGTAGAACAGGCCGTTCGGCTGCTGCAGTTTATCCAGATACGTGGACATCTCCAGAGCCGCACGGTCGAGGTACTTGGCATCTCCGGTGGCACGATACGCCTGCAATTGCACGATAGTAATCATGTACATGTCGTCTATCCACAAGCGCGTCTGGGGCGTCAGACCGTCGGGCGTGGGATTTTCCCACTGTTTGTCTGCGATGCTCTTGCCCATGTCCAGATATTTCTGTTCTTTGGTCTGGATGTAGATTTCCAGTGGCACGGCGCCGAACACCGTTCGATCCACGTGGTCTGGAACCGGCACCAGCCCGGATTCCGCGCCGAACAGAGGCTCAAAGCGCTGGACCAGACGGGAATCCAGATCCTTGTCGCCAGACAGTTGCGCGAACGTCAAGGCTCCGTACCAGGTTGCCACTTCCGGATAAGTGATATAAGAAGGAGGTCCCGGTCGGCCGAAGTTGGAATGGGGTATCGCAATCAGACGTTCCGCCACACGCTTTCCAATCTCCTGTGGAGAACGTCCGGTCGGCCACGCTTTAAATTCTTTGGCTTGCGACTGAGCCTGCGCGGATCCCGCGATCAGCATTATCGCTGCGGCCGGCAGCAGCCAGTATGGATTTCCGAATCGATTCATCATGAGTCCTCTGTCTTCCGTCGTTATCGGCGAAGACTAGTTCGATGGCTTCACTGCATGCGCACTGCTCCCTGCCCAAGCGGGAATGTCCAGTCCGCGTCGGAGACTACAGAAGCTGTTGGCTGCGCGTCAATCTGTAAAAACTGAATTTCATCTTCAGAGGAACTGAACAAAGTGCAGGCGCGGCGTACCCGCGAAGAAAAGACGGATGGCAGCCTGCTATCCTGCCTCGCAAGCATCGTCAAGTGGACGACCACCGGAGGCGTGCCATGCTTCGGGTTTCCTATCCAGAGCTTTTCGATACTCTTTTGCGAGTGCTGCTCAAACAGGGGTTCGCGGCCGAGCGTGCCCGCCGGTGCGCGCAGCTCTTCGCGGACGCAAACCGCGACGGTGTCTACTCGCACGGCCTAGATCGGTTTCCTCGCTTCCTTTCAATGATTCAACGCGGCCTCATTGATATTCACGCGGAACCGATGTTGGTTAGTACTTCGGGAACGTTGGAGCGGTGGGATGGAAAGGGAGGTCCGGGTAACCTGAATGCCTATCAGTGCATGGATAGAGCGATCGCATTATCGCAGGAACATGGCGTCGGTTGCGTTGCGCTGGCGAATACCAATCACTGGATGCGCGGTGGTAGTTATGGATGGCAGGCGGCCGATGCGGGCGTCGTCGGTATCTGCTGGACGAACACGCTGCCCAATCTCCCGCCGTGGGGAGCTTCGGATCCGCGGGTGGGCAACAACCCGATGGTGATCGCGGTTCCCCGGCCCAAGGGACACGTCGTGCTTGACATGGCCATGTCGCAGTTTTCCTATGGCGCACTGGCTTCGTATCGAATGCGGGGGGAGCTACTGCCGGTCGACGGCGGCTTCGACGCGGATGGGCGGCTAACACGAGTTCCGGAGGCTATCGAAGCGTCGAATCGCCCCTTGCCGATCGGCTTCTGGAAGGGGTCGGGGCTGGCCTTGATGCTCGATCTGCTGGCAGCACTCTTGTCGGGCGGGAAAGCCACCCACCAGATCACGCCGGATCCCGACAGAGAAACCATGCTTTCGCAGGTCTTCATCGCCCTGAATCCCTCTCAACTCGATCAATCCCAGGGTAGGACTGAACTGGCCGCTCAAACGGCGGATCGGATCATCGAATACCTTCAGCGCTCGCCGCACGCCGACGGCACACTCGTGCGCTACCCTGGCCAGCGTGTCCTTAGTATTCGAAAAGAAAACCTGGAGATCGGCGTCCCCGTGGATCCGTCGATCTGGCAGCACTTGCAGTTGCTTGAAGCCTGGCGCGCCGACGAAGAACGTTCAGTCTGATTGAAATCAGAATTGAGTTTTAATGGTTTGACAGATAGTGAGTGGTTTCTATACTTAGGACGATTTCTATATTCGTGTGAATGGGAACGATGTTAGTCCCCGCATGATTCGAGGGGATGTTGCTCTGGCAAGAAAGCTTGATCGTCGTCATGGCCGACCGGCCTGTGCAGCGACTGAGAGTGCTTCGAATCACATTCCCCAGGCGCGAGTTGCTGCGATGAATTAGTGGAATCCGCATGCGGGTGGTGACGGTTTGGTCTCTTTGAGCGACGTGAACCAGAGATCATCTGGCCTGTATCTTTGGGCGGGAGTTCTGAATGAGCAAGAACGCGGATGTCGGGATCGAAGGAATGGTATTCCGCAAAACTCACCAACACACGGGACGACGCATCTCGGTCACACCTGAGAATAGCTCGATGCAACATTTGGCGTACGGGCGGATAATCCTGAATGCCTCGAACCCCGCGGAGTCGTTTACCACCGGTGACCGGGAAACCGGACTTGTTTGCCTCGCCGGGCAAGCAACCCTTACGGTGGACGGCCAAGATGCAACGCTGGGACAATATGATTCGATCTATATTCCACGGGATTCGTCGGTGAAAGTCTCCACCAGTTCGAGTGCAGACAGGGCAGAGTTTTCCGCGGAGGTTGACAGGCGTTGTCGCTGCAGGTGGTGAAGTTCGCGCAAGTTTCGAATGACCCTGGCCTGAAATTCAGTACCGGCGGACCGGGATCGTCACGCCAACTCCACATGCTGCTGGCGAAAAACATTGAAGCCGGAAGGCGGTCGCTGGATTCACCGTTTCTGAGCCCGGGAACTGGACAAGTTGGCCGCCTCATGAGCACGCTAAGATGCTCGAGGAGATGTATGTGTATTTCAATATGCCAGCCCCGGCCTTCGGCATCCAACTGGTGTATAACCGTACAGACTATCCGGAACTGGTTACGGTCGTACGCGACGGCGACGCCGTGCTGATGCCGAGCGGGTACCATCCGAACGTTTCGGTCCCGGGTCATCCGATCTGCTTCCTCTGGGCAATGGCCGCGCAGCGCGAGGGAGAAGACCGGCAATTTGGCGTAGTTAACGTGCAGAGAGGGTTTGACAAAGGATCTTCGGGGCTGGAAGCGGGCCGGACGAAATAGTCTCCTACTATGGACCCAGCCGCCACAACCGCGACTCGGGAATCGAATTCCGAAGCGGCCGGCGTGACCTCACGGGCCGGCTATCTCCGCTGGGCTATCTGCGGTCTCTTGCTTTTCGGAACCACCAAAAACTACATGGATCGCCAGGTGCTGGGAGTTCTCAAGACCACCCTTCAGCACGACTTGGGATGGAGCGAAATCGACTACGGCAACCTGGTGTTTGCTTTCCAGGCGGCCTACGCCGTGGGCATGCTGGCGGTAGGCCGTCTTGTGGATCGCATCGGTACACGCCTCGGCTACGCTCTGGCCATGGTTTTCTGGAGCCTGGCTTCAATGGGACACGCACTGGCAGGATCACTCACCGGTTTCCTGGTCGCTCGGTCGGCGTTGGGCTTCGGCGAGGCGGGCGTTTTCCCCGCAAGCATTAAGACGGTCGCAGAGTGGTTCCCGAAGCGAGAACGAGCGCTCGCAACGGGAATCTTCAACGCTGGCACCAATGTCGGTGCGATCATAACTCCATTGGCCGTGCCCTGGATCACGGTTCAGTGGGGCTGGCGTTCGGCGTTTGTGATCACCGGTGCATTAGGCTTCGTTTGGCTCGTATTCTGGATGGTGCTCTATCGCAAGCCGGAGGAACATCCTCGCATCTCGAGAACGGAACTGGACTACATTCGCAGCGATCCGCAGGAGCCAACGTCGAAAATCAAGTGGGCGCAGCTGATCCCCCATCGTCAGACGTGGTCTTTTGTAGCGGGGAAGTTCATGATCGATCCGATCTGGTGGTTCTATCTGTTCTGGGTACCCGATTTCCTGCAACGTAATCACGGCTTGGCTCT
>Ga0307479_10002100_pt1 | contig 18167 bp, 13 predicted proteins | sample atmos_gasesECM4C_FD_203743 | JGI IMG/M metagenome (GOLD analysis project Ga0307479, IMG submission 203743) | Hardwood forest soil microbial communities from Morgan-Monroe State Forest, Indiana, United States - atmos_gasesECM4C_515 | ecosystem: Environmental > Terrestrial > Soil > Temperate... | reverse complement strand
ACGCTAAGCTCGCCGCCAATCATCTGGCAGTAGCCGCGTTCGAGGCCCCATACGCCGCCGCTGGTGCCGACGTCGCAATAATGGATTCCCTTGGTGGAGAGTTCTTTGGCGCGGCGGATGTCGTCGATGTAGTAGGAGTTTCCGCCGTCGATGACCACGTCGTCCTTTTCAAGCTTGCCAACGAGATCTTTTAGAGTGGCATCGACAACGGCGGCCGGCACCATGAGCCAGATGGCGCGAGGCTTCTGCAATTTGGCGACGAAATCATCGAGTGTAGTTGAACCGGTTGCGCCTTCGCCCGCCAGTTGCTTCACGGAGTCCGCGCTCCGGTCGTACACGACGCACTTGTGACCATTTTTTTGCAAGCGCCGAACCATGTTGGCGCCCATTCGTCCCAAACCGATCATGCCAAGTTGCATCGTATCCGCTCCTCAATACCTGGTGCGATGGAAAGTTTGCTTGCCGCTTTAGGCGATTGCTTTTTGTACGGCTTTCGCAAGCGCGGCGAGTCCTGATTTCAAGTTTTTGCCAAGATGGACGCGCAAAGCACGACGGCCGCGTTCCGAAAGAACGGCAAAATCGCCTCGGGCTTGCGCGGCCTTTACGATGCCGAACGTATATTTCTGCCCCGGAACGGGCAAGTCTTTCGCATCGTCGCAAGTAATCTGGAGGAACACGCCGCTGTTGGGTCCGCCTTTGTAGGCTTGCCCGGTGGAGTGCAGGAAGCGCGGGCCGAAGCCAAGAACGGTGGCCACTTTTTTCTTGTCCCGTACGGCGTGCCGGATGCCCTGCAGAGCTTTTTCGTTTGCGGCGTTCATTGGTATGTATCCCAGAACGGCAAAATAATCGCCTGCGCCGAGCCGCGAAAGATGAGCCCTCAGAACATCAGCGAGCTTCGGGCCGTGCACGGCAGCCACATTCTTTTCGTCGGCGAAGAGTTTGACGCCTTTGTCCTCGAAGAAAGGGACTTCCGGGGGAAGGCTTCCGGTCGCTTCGTACTGGGTCGTCAGTTTTTTGGTTTCGATCTTGCTGGCCTCGACGTCCGGCTGGTTGAAAGCGTTGATGCCGATGATGGAACCTGCGACGGCGGTGCCGATTTCCCAGCGGAAAAACTCCTGGCCGAGGGTCCCGGCGTTCGGAAGCGTGATGCGAACGACGGGATGGCCGGCCTTTTCGAGCGCGGCAACCGCCGCGTCCTGGGCCTTGTTGGGCTTCGATGCCAGGCGTAAGTAAGCGAAGACGCGATCGTTTCCGTAGGCCGCGGGTTTGGCAAGTCGTTCGCGATCCACGGGAATGATTCCTTTGCCGATTTTTCCTGTGGATTCGGCGATTAATTGTTCGAGCCACGCGCCGAGATCGAAAATTCCCGGAGAAGTGACAATGGTGAGTTTGTCGCGGCCGTGGTTCGCGGCTACGCCGAGAACGGTTCCCAGGATGACACCGGGATTCACGTCGGCAGCGGAAGATGGGCGGCAAGCGATAACCATCTCTTCGGTACTCTTCAGGAATTTGGCCACGTTAAGGCCCATGACGGCCGCGGGGACCATGCCGAAATTGGAAATTGCGGAGTAGCGGCCGCCGATGCTGGGGATGCCAAAGAATATCTTGCGAAACTTATCCGCTTCGGCTACCTGCTGCATCTTGGAACCCGGATCGGTAATGGCGACGAAGCGGTTGCCAACTTCTTTCTCGCCCACCTTCGCCTTTACGCGCTCAAAAAAGTATTGCTTGTAGATGTTAGGCTCGAGGGTGCTTCCCGATTTGCTCGAAACGATGCACACCGTGCTCTTGAGGTCCACTTTCGCTTCGATGGCCCTGATTTGCGCGGGGTCGGTGGAATCCAGAACATGAAGCTCGGGATGGCCTTTGATTTTTCCAAACGTCATGCGCAAAACTTCGGGACAGAGACTGGAACCTCCCATGCCCAGCAGGAGCGCGTGTTTGAATCGAGCCTTCTTCACATCCGCAGCAATCTGCTGCAGAGCATCGAGGTGCGCGTACTGCTCTTCAGTGATGGTGAGCCAGCCGAGCCAGTTGCTTTCGTCGGTGCCGCTCCAGAGAGAAGCATCCTTCTGCCACAGGCGCGCGATTTTATTGTTTTTTTTCCAGTCGTCGAGGGACGCGGCCACTGGGCCCGCAAGCTGATCCGGCAATTTGTAGGTTAGCTTGTTGACGCTCACGCACGCACCCCTGCGTTTTTGCCCACGGCATCCAGCAGGGTCTTGAAAGCGTCAGAGAAGAGCTTGACGCCGTCGATCATCAGTTTGTCGGTCACTTCTTTCATGGAAATTCCAGCCTTGGCGAGATCGGCCATGGTCTTCGCAGCCGCATCGACGTTTTCAGTAAGGCTCGGACGCAGCTTGCCATGATCGCGGAAGGCATCAAAGGTCGCCGGAGGAATCGTGTCCACTGTATCCGCGCCGATCAATTCCTCGACGTAGACCACGTCGCGGTATTTTGGATTCTTGGTGCTGGTGCTGGCCCACAGCAGGCGCTGGGTTTGCGCGCCCTTGGCGGCCAGGGCATTCCAGCGCGGGCCACTGAACAGTTCCTGATATTTTTTGTAGGTGAGCCTGGCGTTGGCGATGGCCACCTTGCCGCGGATGCTTTCGAGCAGAGTTTTCTGTCCAGCGTCCGATGCAGTCTTTAGTTTTTCGTCAACGGTGCTATCCACCAGCGTATCGATGCGGCTGACGAAAAAGCTGGCGACGCTCGCGATATGGCTGATGTCCTGGCCCTTGGCAGCGCGGGCTTCGAGAGCGGAAAGAAACGCTTCAGCGACTTTTTCGTAGGCGGACTGCGCGAAGAGGAGCGTGATATTGATGTTGATGCCTTCTTCGAGTGCCTGGCGAATGGCAGGCACGCCCTCGGGCGTGCCGGGAATCTTGATCATGACATTGGGGCGATCCACGGCTTTCCACAGGCGGCGCGCTTCCCCGAGCGAAGCTTGCGTATCGAAACCGAGAAATGGCGAAACTTCTAGGCTGACGTAGCCGTCACGCCGCTTCGACTCGGTGTAGACCGGTTTGAAGATGTCACAAGCGTCCTGCACGTCGCGAAAGGCAATTTTTTCGAAGACACCGTTGGCGTCGAGTTTCTTTGCTTCAGGCGAAGTCATGATGTCCGTGTAGAGATTGCTGCCGGTGATAGCTTTCTCGAAAATGGCGGGATTGGAAGTCATGCCGCGCAAGCCGTCGTTATCGATATATTTTTTCAGTTGGCCGCTGGTGAGCAGGTCTCTGCGGATGTAGTCCATCCAAGGGGATTGCCCGTACGTTAAAAGTCCTTTCAGCGGGTTCGCTCCCTGGCCTGTGCCGATGCTTGGGACCGTCGTAGTTGTCGTCATACTCGTTCTCCTTCATCTCGAAAAAAGGTTCCAAAGTCTATTGTACGCCTCGTGCGGTTGGCGCGCTCCCCGCTTCGGACGGGGCCAATTTTTCTTACGGCTTTAATCTTGCTGCAAACTTCGCTTCGAGCGCTTTCACTTTTCCAAGCCGCCGCACATGCCGTTCTTCGTTGGTGAATTTCGCGCCGAGAAAGGCCTTCACCAGTTCTTCGGCCAGCTTCACGCCGATCACCCGGGAACCCAGCACCAGCACATTGATGTCGTCGTGTTCCACGCCCTGGTGCGCCGAGTACGTGTCGTGGCACATGCCGGCGCGAATCCCCGGCAATTTGTTTGCCGCCACGCTCGCGCCCACACCGCTGCCGCAGATTAGCACGCCGCGTTCCGCCTTGCCGTCCAGCACCGCCCGGCCCACTGCTTCGGCAAAATCGGGATAGTCGGATGGATTTTCATTAAAGGCTCCCACATCGAGCACGTCATGTCCGAGCGACCGCAGTAGATCGCCCATGGCAACTTTTAATTGAAATCCCGCGTGGTCCGAGCCAATCACCAGCTTCATAGCCGGCTCACTTTCCGAGTACTTCTTTCGCTGCCGCAACAACGTTGTCTACGCCAAAGCCGAACTTCTTCAACAGATCTTTCAGCGGCGCGGACGCGCCAAAACTGCGCATTCCGATGATTTTCCCTTTCGGCCCGACGTAGCGCTCCCACCCGAAGACGGAAGCCATTTCAACGGAGACACGCGCCGTCACATTCGAGGGAAGAACGTTTTCTTTATATGCAGCATCCTGCCGTTCGAACAGTTCCCAGGATGGCATGCTAACGACTCGAGTCTTGATGCTGGCCGCGTTCAATTTCTCACCAGCTTCCACGCAAAGCGAAACTTCGCTTCCGCTGGCCATCAAAATCACATCGGGTTTTCCGCCGGGAGCGTCGGCCAAAACGTAAGCTCCTTTCGCGACGCCCGAAGCCGGTGCAAATTTTGTGCGATCGAACGTGGGCATGGCTTGGCGCGTCAGCACCAGCGTCGAAGGTCCGTGCTTGTGCTGCAGGATGATTTTGTATGCTTCCACGACTTCGTTGGCGTCGCCCGGCCGCAGGACCAGCATGTTGGGCATGGCGCGCAAGGACGCCAGTTGTTCGATGGGTTGGTGCGTCGGTCCGTCCTCGCCAACGCCAATCGAGTCGTGGGTAAAAATGTAAATCGCGGGGATTTCCATCAATGCACCGAGGCGCATGCTCGGGCGCATGTAATCGCTGAAATTAAAAAATGTCGCGCTGAAGGCCCGAAGTTTCGAAAGCGTCATGCCGTTCACGATCGCGCCCATGGCGTGTTCGCGCACGCCGAAGTGCACGTTGCGCCCGCGATACTGCTCGGGATAGAACTCGCCCGCGCCTTCGAACGTCAAGTTGGTCTTGTTGGATTTGGCCAGGTCCGCGGAACCGCCGATGAGCCACGGAATGTTTTTCGCAAGAGCGTTCAGAGTTTTTCCGGAGGACTCGCGCGTCGCAATTCCTTTGGGGTCGGCAGGGAAGTTCGGCAGATCCTTGTCCCAGCCGTCGGGCAACTGGCCCGTCTGCATGCGGTTCAGTTGATCGGCTTGCTGCGGAAACTGTTTGTTGTAGTCTTCGAATTTTGCCTTCCACGCCGCGCGGGCTTCGGCTCCCCGCTTGCCGACGCCGTTCTTGAACTGGTCATAGACTCCGTCGGGAACGAGGAACTTTGCGTCCTCGGGCCAGCCGTAGTTTTGCTTCACCAACTTGATTTCCGCTTCGCCGAGCGGCTCACCATGCGCTTCGTAGGAATCCTGCTTGTGAGGCGACCCGTAACCGATGTGGCTGTCAACGACGATGAGCGTGGGCCGGTGCTGCGTTTTCTGAAAAACATCGAACGCGCGGCCAAGCATGTTCAAATCATTGGCGTCCGAGACGCGCGTCACGTTCCACCCATAAGCCACAAAGCGCGTCATGACGTCTTCGCTGAAAGACCACTCGGCCGGCCCATCAAGCGTCACGTGGTTGTTGTCGTAAATCCAGCAAAGATTCGAGAGCTTCAGATGACCGGCGAGCGAAGCGGCTTCCGATGCCACGCCTTCCATGAGGTCGCCATCGCCGCAAACGGTGTACACGTTGAAATTGAAAATGTCGAGGCCGGGGCGATTGAAATTTTCCGCGAGCCATTTGCTGGCGATGGCCATGCCCACGCTGTTTCCTGCGCCCTGGCCGAGCGGGCCGGTTGTGGTCTCCACTCCGGTGGTGAGGTGCGATTCGGGATGCCCGGGGGTTCGGCTGTCGATCTGGCGAAAGCGCTTGATCTCTTCCATGGGAACAGCGAGGTCGTTGGAGATTTCACCTTTGGCGTTGACGGCGCGGACGCCGGCGAGGTGTAACGTCGCGTAGAGCAGCATCGAAGCGTGGCCGGCGGAAAGCACGAATCGGTCGCGATTGGGCCAAGTAGGATCCGTGGGGTCGTAGCGGAGAAAATGCTGCCACAGGGAATAAACCACTGGTGCGAGACCCATGGGAGCGCCGGGATGGCCTGAATTCGCCTGCTGGACGGCGTCAATGGCCAGAGTGCGGATGGTGTTGATGCTCAGTTGATCGAGGTCCAGTTGTGCTTTCGGCTGGCTCACATTCGCTCCTGTCGCGGGCAGGAAAGCACCCGCGGCTCAAGGTCAGAATTTAGATGCACCGCGCTACGGAACGGGTGAAGGGATTTTACGCCAAAATGAAAGAGACTGCTCGCCTGGAAGGTCCCCGCAACCTATTTCAGGGATGCGTATCGCAGTTCGGTCGGATGATGATCGCAGCCGCCTACTTCTTCTTTTTCTTGCCGGTATCTTCGGGTGTTGCACCGGGAACACTGAAATCCCACACGGAATAGAAAACTTGGGCATGGCCGCCCAACCCGGAGGGAGTGGCTTTGTAGCCTTTCACGGGGCGCAACACGACGGCATATTCGCCTGGTTCGAGAGGTTGATCGACGCGCAAGACATAGAAGCCGCGTTCTTCTTTATCGACGCGAGTGGGCCATCGTTCTTCGGAAATCCATTTGCCGTTTTCAGGGCTGCCGCCGGACATCATGTTCTTCGCATTCAGTTTTGAGCGCGTGGCCCCCACCAGCCGGTAGTTGTCCTTGCTTTGAAACAATTTGACGACGGCCGGCTCGAAGGCGTCGGGATCGACCCCGGGAATATCCTCATAGTGCAATTGGAAAATGGGAGTCGTATCGGTGAATTCTCTGGAAGATTTGCGGCCCGGAAGGCCCCAGACGTAGGTCATGCTGGGCGCGCCCGGCCGCATTCCAGGCATGAATCCGGAGGCCATGGAAAACGCGGACATGGCCATCATGCCCGCAGGTCCCCCGGCCATGGCGGCGAAGCTCAAACCTTCGGTGGCCAGGGAGCGCAGCGCCATTCCTCCCGCGCTGGGTGCGCCGCTCTTGAATTTCGTTTGAGCAATCTGGGCCATCGAAGCGGAAACCTCCTGCTGGTTTCCCTTGTGAAATTCGGGCAGCAAGAATACGTGCGGCATTTGTTCGGCCGTATAGGACGGCATGGACGGCATCGAGAACATGCCGCTTAGCATCCCTCCCAAGCTGCTGAGTGCCGCCATTTGCGACTGCATGCCGGCAAGCTGCTGCGGGTTCATCCCCATGCCCTGCATCATAGATATGGGATTCACGGAACCAGCCGGTGTAGGCCGAAAGGGAGCAGCCGCGGTCGGGGCAGCGGGAGCTAGAGCGGGACTGGGGGGTGGCGCGGCCGGAGCCGCCGCCTCAAGCTTTTTACGCTGCGTGGCGTCCAACATCGCGCGAAGCACTGCGGAACTGATTCCGCCGTTTTTCAGGGCGATCAGCGACTCGCTGGAAATGTCAAAATCGGTCTCCGATACTTCAATGATTCTCACCAGGGTGTCATCGTCGAAATGGTTCTGTACCATCATGACGACGTCGTCGTTCTTGAGGATTTTCTTTTCTTTTTGTGGTTCCTGCGCGTTGAGGGCCACGGCAACGAAAAGCCCCCAGCCCAGAGTGATGACCAGGACGATGGCCAGAATGAAGGAAGGTTTCTTTGCCATATTCACCCCCGAGCGCTTCGACCCCGTTCCGACGTCCGCAAGAGTAGCTTTCCGTGCCTTCTGAAGTGATAACGGCCAGAGTGGACGCCGCGGAATAAGACGGGCTCTGATTTATGAGATGAGAGTAGAGGCTTTGAAAGGTCCGCTCCCGAAGCGGTGTTGCACTAACTCTTTCAATTCGTTAAGTTTGTAGTGCCAGTGCCCGGGTGGCGGAATGGCAGACGCTGAGGACTTAAAATCCTCCGGGGATTTTTCCTCATGTGGGTTCGACTCCCACCCCGGGCACCAATCTTTCCGGCTGACAAACGCCATGGAAGCCCGTATTCAGGCGTCCTTCCGAGCCTCTTCGACTTGCGTCTCACCGTCGGACATGCGGAGGCGCACGCGCGGCACGCCGGAATGTTTCTCGATCCGGTCGGCCAAAGGCTGCGAATGCGTGGTAATCCAGAGCTGCGTGTTTTTCGCCGCGCGAACGATCAAGTGCGCCAGGGCATCCAGAATGTCCGGATGTAGGCTCGTCTCTGGTTCGTTGACTGCCAATAGCGACGGCGGACGAGGGCTAAGCAGCGCCGCACACAGGCATAAGAACCGCACTTGTCCGTCCGAAAATTCCTGCGCCTGCAAGGGGCGGAGCAGCCCGGGAATTTTCATCTTCATGCTGAAGAGCGTATCCATCGCTTCGATCAGGAGCGTCGCGCCGCCAAAGGCCTCCGCTATGGTCTGGCAAAGCGCAGCACTATCGCCGATTTCAAGAATGGTCTGGAGCGCAGCCGCAAGGTCCGAGCCGTCATGACTAAGAACCGGCGTATAGACACCAATTTGCGGCTGGCGCACCGGGGACTCCAGGTCTGTTCGGAAATGATGATAAAAACGCCAGCTCAAGACCTGCTGTCGAATTGCGGATATTTCCGGATAGAGGTGCGGATCAATGATCTGCGACAGGACGGACTCCTGTTTCGAAATCTGGAAGGGATAGGTGACCATACTGCCTTCCATGTTGCGCAACCACGCCGAAGGTTCGTCGCGTTTCAACATCGCCACGCGGCGTTTGGGTTCCGATGCTTCTGCTGACGCTGGGGGCGGGATGTACCAGATATATTCTTCCTTTACGCGAGGGTCGAGGGTGAACATGGTTCCCAGCGCATGCTCGTTTGGCGACGGCAGCCCGATTTGCAGCTCGTAGCCGAACTTCTCCGCTTCAAAGCCCAGCACGACTCGTTTGGGAGGCTTCTTGCGCTGATAGCGAACGCGCTCGCCTCCGGCCCAGAACACGCTGGGCGTGCCGCCCTCCTCGGCAATCGCTCGCGCCAATTGCCCTTGCGCCGCGCGCGCCATCAAGACCAGGGAGTTGTAGAGATTGGACTTTCCACAACCGTTCGGGCCAGTGAGGACATTGATGGGCTTTAATTCGAGGTCGAGGTCCCGAACAGACCTATAACCAGACACATGGATCTGTTTGATCACGGTTTCGAAATACCAGACTGTTCTGGGCGTGCAGAGAATACGATAAGTTACCTGCTATCAACAAGGGCTATGGGGTTCGACTCCCTCTCCGGACACGAGTTTGGGTGATTTTTTCTCAGTTTGAGAATCGTGAGTCACCAAAATTCTACAAATTTTTCTTGACAAATTCTTATTTTCTGATACACTGTTCATGTAAGAAAGTGCGCCCCGACATTTGTCGGGGCTTTTTTGTTTTGTACCGTCGGCATCCCCTGCCGGCTTTTTTGTTTTCCGGTTCCTTTGGCGTCTCCGCGTCTGTGTCAAGCCCTGTTCTCTCCCGTGGTGGGCCAATTTGAGTTTTGACCTTTTGTGTCACGATTCAAAAATTCAAACTGGCCCACTACGTCTTCTCAGGACCGGTTGAGATCCTTTCCGACAGGAGTCGGAATCTTCGATCGCTGCGCTCAGGATGACAGGCGCTGAGTAAAGCGCGCCCCTAGAACAGGACGCGTGCCGCACCTCCGGTGCTTGAGGTCTATATACCACGCGCCCAGCGCTGACGCGCTGGGCTAAAGTGTGACGCGCCTACGGCGCTCGCCATTGGCCAGCGGAAGCAGTCCAAAGTTCGCAAGATCCCCCTGCAGGAAAGAAAAAACCAAGAAAAAGCAGATTCCTCGGGCAACCCAGCCCTCGGAATGACAAACAAACTCCCACTCAGGATCAAAAACATGAAAAGCAAAAAAACCAATGCTGAAGTTGTGTGGAAACAATTCGAGGACGTGATGGTGCCCCGGCTGGACCTATGCCTCGCGGATCGCGCGGTGTACTCGCACCTGGTGCGGCACAGCCGGCTGGAAGGGAAGCTGCAGTTCCGCTTCTCGATTGCGTGGCTGGCCGAGGGCGCGCGCCTTTGCAAAGAAACCGTGCGGCCGGCGCTGCGGCGGCTTAGCGACCATGGGGCCTTGCGGGTGCTTGAACGCAGCAAAGCGGGCCATCTGGTGGAGGTGCATGTGCCAGAGGAGATTCCGGCCATCTGGCCGGATGCTCGTGAGGCCGGCAAGCCCGCGCCCACTCCGAAGTCGCTTGCCGCCAGCCTCGAAGAGATAGATTTTTTCAAGACGCCGGAGGTGCGCCAGGCCATCCACGCGCGCGAGCGGGGCCGCTGTTTCTATTGCCTGCGGCAGACCAACGGGCGCATGCAGTGCCTCGATCACGTGGTGCCGCAGGCGGAGGCCGGGCGAAATTCTTACCGCAACCTGGTTTCCTGCTGTGTGGAGTGCAATGCGAAGAAAGGCGTGCGCCCCGCGGACGAGTTTCTCCGCCAGCTTTACCGCGAGCGCTGCTTGAGTCCCCTGGACCTCGCCGGCCGAATCCGCGCCCTGGATGCCCTCACCTCGGGCAAACTCCGCCCGCAGCTTCCCGCGCCGTTCTTCGAGCGGTGTACGGGAGGGCTGTAGAGGAAGCGCGGCTCTCCTTATTCTCATGTACAGGCAGCGGGTCGCCAGACACGCAACTGCAATATACTTGGCAGGCTTGGTGTGACAGATTCGCGGGAGGGTTCGTGGCGTCGAGTGACAATTTCGATCTGATCGTGATTGGCTGCGGGCCGGCCGGCGAAAAAGCCGGCGCGCAGGCTGCCTACTTCGGTAAACGCGTCGCCGTCATCGAGCGCGCCGAACATATGGGCGGCAGCTGCATCAATACTGGAACGGTCCCCAGCAAAACGCTTCGCGAATCCGCGCTTTATTTTTCCGGCTTGAAGCAGCGCGGGCTCTATGGCATCGATTATTCGCTGAAAGAGAATCTTACCGTGCACGACTTCATGCACCACGAGCGCGAAGTCGTCGAAATGGAACGCCGGCGCATCCTGAAGAATCTCGCGCTCCACAAAATCGAACTCGTCCGCGGACAGGCTGTATTCGAGGATGCCCACACTGTCGCGGTCTCCGGCGCCAGCGGTGTGCGCCGGCTGAAAGGCGAAGTCATTCTCATCGGCACGGGTTCCAAACCGCACCGGCCTTCGGAAATTGCTTTCGACGATATTCATACGTTCGATTCCGACACTTTTCTGCAAATGGACCGCATTCCGAAAAGCCTCGCGGTGATTGGCGGTGGCGTCATCGGATGCGAATACGCATCCATTTTCAAAGCTCTCGGCGTGGACGTCACTCTGGTTGATGGGCGCGATCGCCTGTTGCCGTTTCTCGATAACGAAATTTCCAATCGCCTGCGCGACCGACTCGCCGCGCTGGGAATGCATTTCTGGTTCAACGAGCGGCCCGTCAAGACGGAAAATTCGGCGAAGGGCGTCCGTCTGATCATGAAGAGCGGCAAAATTCTTGAAACCGATGCCGCTCTTTTCGCCGCGGGCCGCCGCGCTGCCGTCGATGGCCTGGCCCTTGAAAAAGCGGGGCTCGCGCTCAACGATCGCGGCTACATTTCCGTGAACGAAAACTACTGCACCGCGGTTTCGCACATTTACGCGGCGGGAGATGTCATTGGGTTTCCCGCGCTCGCTTCCACTTCCATGGAACAGGGCCGCGTCGCGGTCTGCCACGCGTTCGGCTTGAAATACAAGCAGCGCGTCGCGTCGCTGCTGCCGATGGGCATTTACACCATCCCGGAAATTTCCGCGGCGGGCGAGACGGAAGAATCCTGCAAAGAAAAAAAGATCGATTACGTCGTGGGCCGCTCTCTCTATGAAAACAACGCTCGCGGCCACATTACCGGCGACACGGCAGGCATGCTCAAGCTCATCTTTGCGCGCGCCGACAAAAAACTTCACGGCGTCAGCATCATCGGCGAAAACGCCACTGAACTCATTCACGTCGGACTTTCGGTATTGGACAAGGGCCTAACCGTCGACGAATTCATAGAGCAGGTCTTCAATTATCCGACGCTGAGCGAGCTTTACAAATATGCGGCCTACGACGGCCTCGGCAATCTTGCAGGCCACAAGCTGCGCGAAGGCTAAGTATGAAATTCATTCTAGTTTGCTCAATTCTCCTCTGCGCTCTCGGCATCTCTGCGTTATCTCCTTCGATTCCACATTCCATCACACCTCCAGAAGCTCAAGCTGCGCCAAACCAGTCGCAGAGCTACCTGGGCTTCGACCGAAATATTTATCCCGGCGACGGCGCGCTTCCGGTGTTGCGCAAAACCTTCGCGTTCTCAAGCTACTGGCTAAGCCCGCCTCCTGGCGAAAAGCGGAATACCTGGAAAGGGAAGCGCGAGCTTCTTGCCTCTCACGGTTTTGGCTTTTTAGTTTTGTTTCGTGGGCGCGATAGCGGCGAACTCAAGAAAGAAGCTGACGCGAAGGAGAAAGGGACTAAGGACGCCAGCGCCGCCACGGTCTCTGCGAAAGAAGAAGGCTTCGCTGCAGGAACGATTATTTTCCTGGACATCGAAGAAGGCGGCCGCCTTCCCGACACCTACCACGTTTATCTCCGCGCTTGGCTCGAAGAACTCAAGCGCGCCGGGTTTAAGGCCGGCGTCTACTGTTCCGGAATTGCCGTGAAGGAAGAGCCGGGTGTCTCCATCACGACTGCTGACGACATTAACAGTCATGCACCATCTCACGAGATGGTGATCTGGCCGTTCAACGACGTGTGTCCGCCATCGCCTGGTTGCACATTTCCCCAGAATCCTCCCGCCCCTTCTGCGAGCGGTATTTCCCATGCAGCAGTCTGGCAATTCGCACAATCGCCGCGCCGCAAAGAACGCACGGCGCATTGCCCCGCGAAGTACGCGCCCGATGGCAACTGTTACGCTCCCGGCGACACGGGCCACAAATGGTTTCTCGACGTAAACTCCGCCACATCTCCCGATCCCTCGGGAGGTGCAAAGTAGTGCCGCTCCATAAAAAAAGGGCGCCCGAAGGCGCCCGTGGGGGAACGACCGCACACCATCGGTGATGGTGCCAGTCATGAAAAATTCGGCGCTCAGATTTGCCCGAATCCGCCGTCGACGGGGATCTCAGCGCCCGTAATAAAGGACGCATCCTGCGAGGCGAGGAAGGCCACAGTTCCGGCGATTTCTTCCGGCTGCCCGATTCGCTTCATCGGCACCTGGGAGACAACGCCTTTAAGCATTTCGTCGATCGTCTCCTTGGGAAGTCCGGTGCGCGCAAATCCGGCGGGTGTCTCGATGGGTCCCGGGCTTACGGCGTTCACGCGGATGCCGCGTTCCACTAATTCCGCGGCAATCGAACGAGTGAATGAACGCAACGCGGCCTTCGTGGCTGCATACGCCGTGCCGTTCGGCAGTCCAATTTCGCCAGCCACCGAGGTATTGATAATGACCGAAGCGCCGTCATTCAAGTGGGGCAACGCTTTTTGGATGGTGAAGTAAACCCCTCTGGTGTTGATGTCGAACAATTCGTCGTAGAGATCTTCGGATGTGGCCGCCAAGGGCGCGAATTTGTAAATCCCGGCGTTTGCAAACAAAATGTCTATTTTGCCCAGCTTTTGCGACACCGTGGCATAGAGCCGGTCCAGATCCTTCGCAACGGATACGTCTGCTTGCACCGCCACTACGCCGTTTCCGATCGTTTTCACGGCTTCGTCCAGCGTCTTCTTACTTCGGCCAACGATCACTACGCGCGCGCCTTCTTCCTGCAAACGCTTTGCCGAGGCCAGCCCAATGCCGCTGTTTCCGCCAGTCACTACCGCCACTTTTCCTTCGAGTCTCTTCATGGTTGTCTCCTGTTGTTGTCTGCGTAGTTCCGAAAGCCGCTCCGCACCTGCGGTTCTTATGTCGCTTCCTGGGCTTTCTTAATTTCGATATTTAGATGAATATCGAAGTAATCGGTTGCATTGCTTTGGAGGCGCTTCCGGGGGCGAATCCCGGTAGCGAGACGGGCACCAGGTCCGCTACACTTCCGCAAGGCCCATGGACCGCTCGCGGATCGAAAAAATATCGAAAGCTCTGGCCGACAAGACGCGCCTCAGAATCTTCGAGGCCGTTTCCGCTTCTGAGCACATGACCTGCGGCGAGATCGTTTCGATGCGCGGCGTCACCCCGGCGACCGTCTCGCACCATCTCAAGATCTTGAGCGAAGCAGGCCTCATCGAATGCCAGCGGCAAGGACAGTTTGTTCGCAGCCAGGCTGTGCCCGGAACGATCGAAGCGTACTCACGCGCGCTTGCAAAAATGGCAAAAGGCAAGAAAACGTCCCGCAGCCGATAAGTTGCGGCAATCAGTTGGTGGGGTTTCGCGGGAATTTGAAATACGGCAGGCGCACGCCCTGGTCCACGATTTGATCGGCGCGGATGCTCGCGGGCGCTTCGAACCCTTTGGTGCCGCCGTTGGTCACGTAGTCGTCCTGGTCCACGCCGTCGCCGCTGACTCCGAGTCCGCCAACGAGAGCGCCGTTGTGATACAAACCCGCGCTGCCGGGGAAAAATACGATTCCGCTTTTGTTCGCGTTGGCCGCGCCGCCCTGAAATCCCTGGGTGCAGGGGTTGGCCACATCCATCGCGTATAAATTGAAAAACGGCCCGGCGTTCGAACCGTCGATGCCGGGTGGATAGAGCGGCTGCGCGCCAAAACTGAGTGTCCGGTTTGTCACCGCCGTCCCCATCGGCACGCCGTTCAAATCCGCAGCGGTTCGAATGGCGCTATTGAAATACACCATGTTGCGCGCCTTGGTGGCCGCCACGTCAATGCTGAACACCGTGGAATCCTGCATGCGCCGCAATGCAATCATTGTTCCATCCAGATCCGCCACGGCGATGACCATGCGTGTTGTCGAACCGGGGGGCAAGCGAATGGCCGCGCGCGTGGTATTCGCTGTTGCTTCCGCGTTATCCAGAATCTGTGTCACATCCGCCGCGCTCAAGCCTCCCAATGGCCCCGCAGCCGGAGTAATCAAATCGCCCTCTGGCGGTTGCCCCAGACTACCTGTCGCTGCCACCAGGTAGCTTCCCGTTCCCGCAACGGGGCCAGCGGAAAAACCAGCAGGCCGCGAAGTCTGAGTTACAAACGGCAGCGCGATGCCGCCGATAAAAACGACTCCGGGTGCCGCAGGCGTGGGCCCAAACGTATCCGTTGGGCCGCCGCGCGCGGTCGTCGATCCCGCGAATGCTGCGTACTCCGCGACATTCGCGTTGCTTGACCCCGTGACCACCCCGATTCCGCCAACGACGACATTCTTGTAAAAAATCGGCACGCCTCCGGGATTCACGGCTGTCGCGTTCGAATCGTTGGCATCCGCTTTGCCGGTGAGCACTCCGAGCCCGAATCCGCCGCCAAGCGCGAGCGATGGAGGAATTTTGGCTTCGAATATGGGGTCATTGATTAATGTGCAGCCGCGATTGGTGTTCTCGATGCCATAAAGATCCGCGGGTGGCTGGTTCATCACGCCGGGAGGGAAATGAATTCCGCTGATGAAGCGCACCGTTCGCGACGACAATGGCGCCTGATCATTGCTGAAAAATGCTCCGGTCCTTGCCAGCGCCACGGCAATGTCGTTGGCGTTCTGAGTCTGACCGAAATTTCCAATGGCTGTTACGGGTGCGTTTTGTGTTCGAAAGACCCCCAGAACGAAACCCGCGCGGTCCACTACCGCCACAACCATGTCCACGTTCACGGAATTTACCGCGGCCTGCACAATATTTTGCACGTCGGCCGTTTGCAGTGCTTGCACCGCCGGAACTGGCGGCGGCGAAACTGGCGCAGTGCTTCCGCCCCCGCAACCAACAAGGAGCGCCGCCAGTGCTCCCGTACCCCCCAGCATCAAAGCGATGCCCATCTCCAGCATTCGTTTTCGCTGCCGAGGAGCGTGCCGCGAATCCAGAGCTTTGCGCAGTGCGTGAGTCGATTTCATATGCGAGTACTTGCGTTCGTATCATACTCGTTTGCCGTTGCTCAACGCCTTTGCGGTGTCCAGCGGCGAACTGGTGAATGCCGCGCGACGCTGCTGAGTTATCGAATGACTTCACGCGCGGGGAAAAGTGTTGCTCGCTGCTTGCGGGTATTGTTAGCTAGTACGCGATTCCATTGTTTTCTCATCGACCCATTCAGGCCGGGCGCATGACTTTTGTCCATCCGCGGCAAGCTCGACGCGTATTCTGCGCCGTTTGCTGCCTTTCTTTTCTTTCATCACCCGCGCTAGCTGCCGCTAAACATAACGATCAATCCGCGCCTGCCGCTCAGGACTCCGCAAAGCAAACGCGCGAGCAAGGCCCGCCCTTGCGCATCCCGCGCCAGCAGGCGCAGACAACCGCGGCGCTCGATGGCGTTGTCCGCGACGCCACCAATAGTGCTCGGCCCGTTGCTGCGGCAGCGTTGACGCTGAGCAATACGCGAACCGGCCAAATGTTCAGCGCTACTACTTCCGCTGAGGGAATCTTTCGCATTTTTCCCCTGCAGCCAGGGCAGTATCAGCTTCGCGTGGAAGTCAAGGATTACGCGCCGTTTGTTCTTCCCGATCTCGCCCTTCAGCCCAACGAAGTCGTCACGTTGGAGATTTCTCTAGTGACCTCTGCTGCTGCCGAAGTGCGCTCGCGTTTGCCGCGCCTTCCAGAACTTGGACCAGCACTCTCAGCGGAAGCGCAACCCTCTTTCGGCACTTATCGGGAATTCCGCCATCGCCTCGACGCCGATCCCAATTACATCGAAAATCTTTTGCCGGAGAAGCTGCCGCCGGTCGGCGATGTTTACAACACGGTTCCCAACCGCTGGGCGCTGGAACAGCCTGATTACCGCCGTTATTCGCAACGCGGCGAGTACATCTACACCAAGCCGCGCTGGTACGATCCTTTCAACCGCAACCGCCTCAAGGGCGACGAGCCCATTTGGCCCGAACTCCTTGGCCAGCAAACTTTTTTGAACCTCACCGCCTCGTCCGATACCGTTCTCGATGGACGGCGCGTCCCTTCGCCCAGCAATGTTAGCAGCGCGCGCCCCGGCAGCTCGGACTTTTTCGGCAAGGGCGAACAAGCTTTCTTCGATCAGACGCTTCGTTTCACTTTTGATCTATTTCACGGCGACGCTTCCTTCAAACCCGTTGACTGGCGCATTCGAATCACACCCGAGCTCAGCCTGAACGATTTGGATGTCCGCGAGCTCGGCATTGTCGGGCCTGATCCGCGCAGCGGCACCAACCGGTTCGACAATCACGTCGGGCTACAGGAAGCTTTCGTCGAAGTGAAGCTCCACGACCTCGGTCCCAATTACGATTTCGTTTCGGCACGTGCGGGCATTCAGCAGTTCAACGCCGACTTCCGTGGTTTTCTATTCGTTGACGAAGAGCCGGCGCTACGTATCTTCGGAAACCTACACAGCGATCGCGTCGAATACAACGTCGGTTATTTTCATTTTCTCGAGAAAAACACCAACAGTGGCCTCAACACCTTTGACCGCCGCCACCAGCAAGTCGTTCTCGGCAACGTCTACATCCAGGATTTCTTTTTTCCCGGCTACACGGCGGAATTCGTGGCTGCGTGGAACAAAGATGATCCGAGTCTTCATTACGACGACAACGGTTTTCTGGTTCGCCCCGCGCCCATCGGCAATGTCATCAACCAGAATCCTGGTGGCGGGCCGATTCTCCACGGCATTCGCGTCGGCTATTTTGGCTGGCTGGGCAGCGGCCACATCCGGCGGCTAAATCTCACGCACGCCTTTTATCAGGCAATCGGCGAGGACACGTTTAATTCCATCGCCGGAAAGCGCGTGACCGTCAACGCGCAGTTAGCGGCGGCCGAGCTTTCTTACGACAAAGACTGGGTGCGCTATCGCATTTCCGCTTTTTACACTTCCGGCGACGCCAATCCGCGTGATGGCCGCGCGCGCGGCTTCGATTCCATCGTGGATTTGCCGAACTTCGCCGGAGGGCTCTTCAGCTACTGGGATCGTGAAGGCATCCGCCTGCTCGGCTCGGGAATTCTCCTGACCACGCCCGGCAGCCTCATTCCTTCTCTGCGCGCCAGCAAAGAGGAAGGACAGGCCAACTTCGTCAATCCGGGAATTTTCCTCGCCAACGCCGGCGCTGATTTCGACATCACGCCAAAGCTGAAGGGTTTCGCGAATTTCAATTTTCTGCGGTTCGAACGCTCGGAGCCGCTCGAATTTCTCCTCTTCCAATCGCCAATCCATCACACGATCGGCGAGGATTTCGGAATCGGCGTCGAGTACCGACCGCCCTTGACCGAAAACATTGTTCTCACCGGCGGGGCTTCCGCGCTTCAGCCCGGCCAGGGGTTCAAAGATATCTACACGGGGCGCACGCAGTTCTCGCTTTTCGGCTCCGTGAAGTTTACCTTTTGAGGCGCGCAGAACATGCTCTCCCCTCGCA
>Ga0307479_10002099_pt1 | contig 18178 bp, 13 predicted proteins | sample atmos_gasesECM4C_FD_203743 | JGI IMG/M metagenome (GOLD analysis project Ga0307479, IMG submission 203743) | Hardwood forest soil microbial communities from Morgan-Monroe State Forest, Indiana, United States - atmos_gasesECM4C_515 | ecosystem: Environmental > Terrestrial > Soil > Temperate... | reverse complement strand
GCGCTCATAAAGGCGGTGCCCAGCACTGCTGCTCTGTTGATCGTTGGCGATATCGACCAACTTCCCTCCGTGGGACCAGGGCAGGTGCTCGCGGATGTAATCTCTTCTGATGCCGTACCAGTGGTGCGATTGACCGAGGTGTTCCGGCAGGCCGCGCAAAGCCGTATTATCACCACCGCCCACCGCATCAATCATGGTCTTATTCCCGATCTCAGCCCGCCCGGGATCGATGCCGACTTCTACTTCGTCCACGCGGAAGATCCCGAAATCGCCGTGCAGCGCATCGTCGAGTTGGTGAAAATTCGGATCCCCAAACGCTTCGGCTTCGATCCTATCCGCGACATTCAGGTTCTCTGCCCGATGAATAGAGGCGGGTTGGGTGCTCGCTCTCTCAATGTAGAGCTGCAAGCCGCATTGAACCCAGCCGGCGAGCATAAAGTAGAGCGCTTTGGGTGGATTTTCGCGCCAGGCGACAAGGTGATGCAAATTCAAAACGACTACGACAAGGAGGTCTATAACGGCGACATCGGATACGTTGATGGGGTCGACCTCGACGACGGGGAGCTTGTAGCCAGCTTCGACGGCCGCGCTGTCAGTTATGCATTCGGCGAACTCGACACGCTGGTGCCCGCTTACGCCGCGACCATCCACAAAAGCCAAGGCTCAGAATACCCCGCGGTTGTGATTCCGATCATGACGCAGCATTACGCGATGCTGCAACGAAATCTACTCTATACCGGTGTCACCCGCGGCAAGAAGTTGGTTGTGCTTGTCGGTCAGAAGAAGGCTGTCGCCATCGCTGTTCGGAATATCTCTGGGCGCAGGCGATGGTCAAAATTAAACGAATGGCTGCGCGGCGCGTCACGTCAGGGCCACACCGTCTCCAAAATGATCGGCCCATGATAGACAGTCCGCCTCCAGCAAATGGAAGCAAGCCGCCGCGCACCGCCAAGGCCCGCTAACAGAAATTGTTGCCGACCCAATAGGCGTCGGGTAAGGCCGGAAAACCGCTGCGACATCGGCGCTACGCCCGAGACCGCGCATTCTTGGTCGGTATTAATTCATTCATGCGCCAGCCTTCAGGAGCTCTTGTTGAGGTCACGGAACATTTGAGTGGCTTCACGAAGCCAACGGCGCGTGGCCGCGACCTCAGCGGTATATCGGCCGTGCCTGTAGTTGCCATTCTTTGGTCCTTTCGGGGCGCCGCTGCCGTCCGCGCCACCGTGCATTCGGCACCTCCGCCGCCCGGTAACTGGCGCCGACTTGCATGGCGCGCCCGATCGGGTCTTGGCTCCGCACGTCTTGCTCTACCGCTGCCAGGCGGTGCCTTGACGGCCCTGAGCACGGCGCGCGGGACGCCGTCTCCTGCGTCTTGACGCACTCGAGGGCGCGTCCCTTGTTGAGAACCGCCCAGGCGATCCGGGCGAGCTTGTCGGCGAGCGCAATCTTATAGGACCAGGGTGGCGATTGACGTCGTCGATGCCGGCTTATAATGCGCTCCTTGAGTTCGTGCTTTGATGTCGCTCGGATGTGACGCAGGACGGAGCGGCCAAACTTGGGGACGAAGCCCTCGATGAGGGTGAGCCAGGAGCCGTGCTTTGGCATGAATGTAAAGTCGAAGCGGCCTGCCGGTCGTGTGTCGAGCTAGGCTGATGCAATGATGGCACGGATCGCCATGATGCGCGCCCTGGATGTGGATGGACCGAAGGCCTCACGAGCGGCACAGCGCAAGCGCGGAAAGAAGTACCGGGTCATTGCGTGGTGAAAACGAGGCTCGACAGTACAGCTATGCCAGGTTGCTCGGTACTAATGCCTTTTATGAGGAACGAGTGAAGTCGCATTGATGTGGCGCAAAGCAGGGCGCGCTTCAAATATAAACGGCCCCAGCATCTCACTGGAAGCTAGGAGATGCTGGGGCCGTGTCGCGGATGGCAGAGCCGAGGCGGCTTGGCCGCGAGCCACTGAGCAGATCTGATACGGAAGTGACGTTGTCCTAGAGCGCGCAAAGTCTGCTCAGACGCGGCCAGTATTCCTACGGAGAAACCGATTTCGGTTTCCGGAGTTTAATCGGTCCGAGATCACCCGCCACATGAGCATCGATTACGACTATAAAGCGGAGGCGACGGCAGCCATGCGGATGGCCGCCGCGACCTGCGAACCGCACCGGTCAGGATGGTTGCGTGTTGCTTTGGCGTGGCAAGACCTCACTCGTGATCAGGACAAGCTAAGCCCCTCCTTCCTCCAACCACTGCTCCCACCTACTTCACTGCGGGGCATCGCCCCACTCTGAGGAGTAAGCCTGATCCTTCCCACGTTTACGGCACCCGCAGGAACCCGCGAACTATCGATGGACCTCATTGAACATCACGTCTGCAAATGAAGGCGTTTCATTTCGAGGTGATACTTGCGATAGGCATCGGCAGATGCGGGCGGCTGCCGGGCTTTCGCAGGGCGTTTGCCGAACACGCACGCGGGCGAGCAATAGCTGTAGCATTCTGCGGCCCCTTTCTTGGATCGGTGGCATCGGGGTACATCCGTGCAGCGATCCCAAATCTGCTCTAAGCGTCCGGTGGTTAAAGGCCGCCGAACCGCTCGAGGACTTCTGCGCCCCCGTATCCTGCGCCTGGATAAAGGAGATGGAAAAATGTCCAACTGCTAACATAACCGGCGAGCAAGCCATCTGCTCGGCAAGGCAAACAGCGCCCCCAGCGGTGGGGCATTTCGACCGCCTTGTCGGCTACGACGGCGCCGTCATTCCGCCGCGGCGAGACTATTTTCGATATCCGCTCTGGAGTATTCCCGACTCAAGGTTCGGACATCGCGCTTAGCCCGAGAAATGTCATGGGCCGACATCCTAGGCTTGGCTCGGTATGAAAGAGGCCGCCAACTGAGGCGACCCTTTCACATGATAACAAACGCGATAGCTATCCCCATGACGACCAGCGCATTTGCGGCACCGATCATGATGCCGAGATAAACGTCGGCCATGACGCCTTCAGATGGGAACTTGGGTTGATTACCGGGCATTGCACTTCCCATCGCATTTTGTCTGCCTTGAAGACATCACGCGTGAGGCGGGTATTCGTTCCAGCTTACAACGGCCTCTTATCGCCATCTACTTAGGTGGCTGTAGCTCGCCCTTCAGCCAGCCAATTACCTCGTCGGTTTTGATCGGATCGGGACGGTCGCATTCAAGGCATTGGAACACGCGCGGACCTTTGCCGCCGGGAGGCAGCGCCAGGATCAAGAAAGCCCCACAGCCGGGACAAATCGGTCGTTCGCCCGTGCCCATGGACACAATTTTGCCACGTGACCAAGATGTGCGTCAATTTCATTCCTGAGAAATTGAGAAGGCTTGCCCGGAAGGCGGTCGGGGGACCTCAGCGCACGGCGCAGGGCTTTGAAACTGCCGACTTGAAGATTGCGAAAGCGCAACTCAACTTGTTGCAGTAAAACACACCGGGCGCAGTTTCGCGAGCTGCCTCTTAGAAATCAAATCCAGAAATATTGGTGGTGCAGGGCAGTCGAGAACTGGACCGACTGGCATTGTCGCGTCTCATATCACACCGCCTGATGAGACGCCACGCCCCTCAATGCAGATGGCGGCATCAGGCCGCGCATGTGGGGCTCAACCGCTCCGATTCATGCAGAAGCAAAAGATTATGCTCGATTATTTCCGGGATCAGTAATAACCGAACGTGCAAGTGGGGTATCGAGTGGGATATTTGTGCACCAGGATTATTGTGCTGTGTGGCTTTCCGAACCAAGCTATCTCCATTCGGCGACGATTTTCCACCAAAGTCGCTTACTCACTCCCGTGGTGATTACCTCACAGCAACAATCAGATCGGCCAGAGCTGACCGCCGACCGGTCAACAGCACGTCAACAGCAAATCCGCTTCGTTCCAGCTCCGTTCACGCTCAGATTCGCACTTCTACCGGCCTTTTCGTTTTGATTTCACACGAGAATTGGTGTCTCGGACTACCTTGACATGGTTGGGGTCACGGGTTCGATCCCTGTCGCGGCCACCATCTGAATAAGGTTCTGTCGGAATTTCGGCTCCAGCATGGCGACGCTCGCGCGGCGCTCTTCGCGCGTGCACCGCACTGATCGATTTCAAAAGCAGACAGCCAGGCCGGCTATCTTAACGATGGGTCCTCAGGGCGGCTTCGCGAGAGTGCGCCCCAGGAGAGAAGCGAGCTGTTAAGCCGAAATCATCGGGAAAGTGAGCGCTGTTCTCACCGAGAACGCCGCAACGAATTGAGTGAAACGACCGTGAACAGAACGTGGCGGAAACAGCTGCCACGATAAGAAAAATCAATAAGTTAGAAAATGTGCACTGCGTTCGGGGATGCAGGGGATGGTCTGCTTCAAGCGGCGACGATCAGCGAATTTCGATATCGGTGGTTGTGGGTCGCCGATACAGCCAATGATGGACTGGACCGGGACTTCTCGAAAAGCGCAGTACAATCAGCGCTTAGCGTAGGCTTCGATGAGCCGTGCAGTAACCAAATGCTGTACCCATGTTGTTGATGAGCCTGTGCGAGCGAATGATTTCCGGTTCTTCCCTGGCGGCTGTCGTGCACAACAGCGTACTACGCCAATCTACGCGACCGCACTCGGCCGGACTTTCCTGGCGCACCAGAACTTCGTCCTGCGCGGACCGTCTGCCCGGGTAAGAGACCCGCCACGCGATAGCTATCAATCAACGAGTCAAACAGCGAAATATCAGAGCGGCTCCTCGCCATGAGTTGAGCGCCGGCGACGGCGGCGAAGATAGCGCGCGCCCGCTGTTCGCTCTCCCCGGAATTGACTACGGCCGCAGCGGACAGCACCTTGCTGAGCCACGCCACGTTCACGTCGGCGAAGGTTTGGACCTCCTTCTTCACCGCTTCCGGCAGATCATCATATTCGGCAGCCATGAAGCTGCAGAGGCACATACGATTATCGGCCTCGAGCGACTTGCGAAAAATATCGGGATACTGCTGCAGGCAGCCGAACGGATCCGAGGTTTCGGCCAACATGGACTCGAGTTCAGCCGCTGTGTCCTCCCAATAGCGCTTCGCTACCGCTGCGCCGAGATCGGCCTTGCTCGGGAAATGATGGTAGATGCTCGCGGCCTTTATGCCCACTTCGTCCGCGAGATCGCGGAAATTCAGGCCGCTGTAGCCGTGCGCCTGTGCGTTCCGTCTGGCAGCCGCCAGGATGGCTTCCTTGGAACTTAAACTCATTTCATGCCCTACGGCTTCGCCGGGAACCATTTCGCCGGGAACTCCCTACCAAGTGACAGATAGGGGCTTGACCGAGAGAAATAAAGATCCATGTCAGCCCTACCAAGTGGCAGGTAGGACTTGCCGCCGACAGTAGGAGATGCAGCCGTGACCAAAGAGATCATTCTTTCCGACGCAATCAAGCTGGCCGAACTGATCCGCACCAAGGAGGTCTCGCCGGTCGAGGTCGTGCAGGCGCACCTGGATCGCATCGCGGCGGTGAACCCAAAGATCAACGCGATCATCACGCTCGCGGACGGTGCGCTCAAAGCCGCAAAGGCGGCGGAGGCCGCGGTATTGGCGGGCGACGAACTCGGCCCGCTGCACGGTGTCCCCTTCACGGTGAAAGACTCGATCGACACCGCGGACGTGGCGACCCAGCGCGGCTCGCCGATCTTCAAGGGGCGCGTTCCCGACGTCGACGCGACGGGCGTCGCGCGAATGAAGAAGGCAGGCGGCATCCTGCTGGCGAAGACCAACCTTCCCGAATTCTCTTACTGGATCGAGAGTGATAACCTGCTCTCCGGCCGGTCGAACAACCCTTGGGACGTGACCCGCACTCCGGGCGGTTCGAGCGGCGGTGAATCGGCGGCTATCGCGGCTGGCATGTCGCCGATCGGTCTCGGCACCGATCTCGCAATCTCCGTGCGCGGCCCGGCCGCGCAAACCGGCATCACCTCAATGAAGGCGACCCATGGCCGCGTGCCCATGACCGGCATCTGGCCGCGCGCGCCGCGCCGCTTCTGGCATGTCGGGCCGATGGCGCGCTCGGTTCGCGACATCGCGCTCGCCTTCTCGCAACTGGTCGGGCCTGACGGCCAGGACGCGTTTGCCACGAGCACCGTCCAATTCGATGCGGGCATCGGCCGCCACCCCTACCGTCAGCTTCGCGTGGGCTGGATGGTCGGACCCGGCCTCGGGCCAGTCGATCCCGAGGTGGCGGCGACCGTCAAGGCCGCGGCCGAGGCGCTGAAGGACATCGGCGTATTTGTCGAGCAGGTGAGCATCCCGGCGCTGGAGCGCGATTTCCCCCTCGACGTGTTCAACCGCCTCCATGTGATGGAGATGAAGCCCGCGTTCGCCGAGGCGACGGCCGGCCATGAGGACGAAATGTACAAGATGGCCAAGACCATGCTCTCGCTGCCTGACACGTCGATGAAAGACTATATCGACGCCGAGCAGGCGGTCGAGCGGCTGCGCGACGGCTATGCCGACTACTTCTCGCGCTACGACGCGCTGATTACCCACGTGCTGCCGATCCCGGCCCACAAGCATGGCGTCGAGGAGTTCACCATCGACGGCCAGACCGTGGACGCCACCTACCTCCAGGGCGCGACCGTGCCGCTCAACGTCACCGGCTTGCCCGGCCTGTCGATGCGGTTCGGTACGAGCAAGGAAGGGCTGCCGATTAACGTGCAGGTCGTCGGCAAGTGGCAGGCGGAGTCCACGATCCTGCACCTGGCTTCGCTGCTCGAAAGCGTCAGCACCGTGCGGAACCTGCATCCGAACCTCTGACGAAAATGACGCGCCGGCATCGTGCGAACGCGCAGCGATGCCGGCGTTCCGCTCCCCCGAACGCGCGGGCGGCACCGATTAATCATCAACCGAACGAAACGCGACTATTTTTTCCAAACCGCTTACGCACCCGAATGACGCAGACCTGGAATTTCAGCGTTACTGCATTAGAAGTCTATATGCGACAATCAGAGCCATCATGCCCGCAAAAATCAGCAGTGCCGGGAGGGATTTTCGGAGCGTTGGCATCGTCGAATGGCGCGCAGCTGACAGTCCGGGCTGATGTTTATGCCCTCTCTCGAACCGCTTGACTTTGTCTTCTGTCGTTGGTCTGCGAGCCTTTGGTTCCGGCGCCGCGCCCACGCCTCCCATCTCGCTGTAATAAGTGCTGTAGACCTCGCGAACGGCCACGGCCGTGGACTCGGCCTCGCTCATCGTCTCGAGGCGGGTTCGATAATTAGTTAGAAAGCTCTGTGCGTTTGACGGAAGGTCGTCGAAACCACCGAGCTTGGCCATCATGAGCCAAGTGGCAAAATCCGCCTCGGCTTTGGTGCGAGCTTTCTTGGCGATACTGGTGTTGGAGCTAGAGGACATGCTGGTCCGCTTGTTTCGCCCGCCCAAATTCGCCGGCGTTCGTGGCTATCGTTGGACAGTTCGCTTAGGTATCTCGGTCGACGTCAGGTGCTCCGCCGACGAGATTAGCGACTGGCTGCAGCCCCGACAGTACCACACCGGGATTGATGCTCTTGGCAATCCGGGTGTCGACTAGCCTGTCGTTGGCAGTTGATGTATAGCATCTCCTATGGGTTGGGATGCGCAAGACGTAGCACTGCTCAAAAAACTCTGGGCCACAGGACAGAGCGCAGCGCAGATCGCACGTCGTCTCGGGCAAAGTCGTAACGCGGTCTGCGCCAAGCTCACTCGTTCGGGCCTGAAGCGTCGCCATAAGCCGCCAACAGCTAAACCCAAGATAAGGCCGGTGCCGAAACGAAGACCAGCGATATTGGCTGCCTGCTCCCGCCCGGTGGCAAAGATTGTGTCGCGGAAGGCAGTAATGCTGCAGCCCAAGGAATTCACCAAGCGCCAGCTTTACGCCATGTTAGCTAAAGCGGTCAGGAATACGGGCTAACGGGATCGTCGGAAGTCCCTCCGCACCTCGTGGGTGAGGTGAACCGCACGCTGCGCGGATGGGCGAACTACTTCAAGGTAGGCACCGTCAGCAACGCGTATCGGGCACTCGACAGCTATACAGCGATGCGGTTGCGCCGGTGGTTGCAGTTCAAGCACAAAACCAGAGGTCGAAAGGGCGGGAGCTATCCACTCTCACATCTTTACGGGCACTTTGGGCTCGTACGTCTGAGCAGGCTTGGACACGACGTGTCGTGGGTGAAGGCGTGAGGTCTTGCCCGAGAGCCGGATGCGGTAGCGCCGCACGTCCGGTTCGATGAGCGAGGTGTGAAAACGGGGCCATGGTCGAACCAGTAAGGCACCGCCGAACGAAAGGGGCGGGAACGGATATGTTCGAACCTAAAGCTACCGCGTCACACCTCGACTCTACACACTATCAAAAGCACCGCTGAGCCAGTTACGCTGCCCGCCTATAGGAAAACAAGGCTTGCGAAATAGTGGGTTTAGCGATGTAGCGGACCACTGACTCGACCCCCCGACGGGCCGGTCTCCTTAGGCCTGGCCTAGCAATCTCCACTTCCCTTGCATTGTGCGATGGAGTCCTAGTTCGGGAACACGGATGTGATCGGCAAGGAAGTCGATGAACGCGCGTACGCGTGCGGGCAGCGGCACGGTGTGGCCAACATAGACGGCGTGGATGTCTTCGCGGTCGCCGGGATTGTAGTTTTGGAGCACCGGCACGAGGAGGCCAGCCTCGATGTCCGGGCCGATGTGGAATAGCGCGAGGCGGGCGAGGCCAACGCCGCCGAGCGCGAGACGGCGGGCCGCTTCGCCGTCGCTGGCGCGAGCGACCGGTGGCGGCACGACTTCCTCCGTGCGCTCGCCGCCCTTGAATGGCCAGCCGCGGATACTGCGCGGAAAAGTCCAACCGATCCCGCGGTGCTCGGCGAGATCAGCCGGCGTTTTCGGCGTGCCGAAGCGCGCCAAATAATTCGGCGCGGCGACGACGACCATGCGGCTGGTGCCGAGCTTTCGCGCGACCAGCCGCGAGGCCCGCAAAGGTCCGACACGAATGGCGACATCGGCCCGCTCCTGCATCAGGTCGATCAGTGTATCGGTCAGCACGAGATCGAGCGTGACGTCCGGGTGTTTTTCGAGGAAACGCGGGATCTGCGGCATCACGTGGAGCATGCCGAAGGGGATGTTGGTGTTGACCGTCAGACGGCCACGCGGCGCGGCGCCGGAAGCCGCTTCACGCTCGGCCTCCTCCATTTCGGCGAGGATGCGCACGGCGTGTTGGTAGAACACCTGGCCTTCCTCAGTGAGGGTAAGCTTGCGAGTAGTGCGATTGATCAGCCGTGAGCCGAGGCGCGTTTCGAGCCGCGAGATCAGCTTGCTCACGCCCGACGGTGTCAGGCGCAAGTTTCGCGCGGCTTGCGTGAACCCTCCGAGATCGACGACGCGAACAAAGACCTCCATCTCGGCGGAGCGGTTGGTGTCAAAACGGGCCATGTTGAATTCACGTCACAAATGATTGGATTGTGGACATTCTAATGGTTTTGCGAATGCGCGGCTATCTACGTGGCTCGTCCCTCGCATTGGAGCCACGCATGCCTCCCGCCGTCCTCGCGCTCACCGCCGGTGCCTTCGGTATCGGCACCACCGAATTCATCATCATGGGCCTGCTGCTTCAGGTCGCCGCCGACATGCACGTGTCGGTGCCGGTCGCGGGCCTGTTGATCTCAGGCTATGCGCTCGGTGTGTTCGTCGGCGCGCCAACGCTGACCTTGGCGACACGGCGGCTGCCGCGGAAAACCGTGCTGCTCGCGCTGATGGCGATCTTCACGCTGGGCAATGCGGCCTGTGCGGTGGCGCCGAACTACGAATTGTTGATGGCGGCGCGCGTGCTGACCTCGCTCGCCCACGGCACCTTCTTCGGCGTCGGCTCGGTGGTGGCGACCAGTCTCGTCGCCGAGGACAAGCGGGCCTCCGCCATATCGACCATGTTCATTGGTCTCACGGTCGCCACCCTGCTCGGCGTGCCCTTCGGCGCCTGGTTCGGCCTGATGCTCGGCTGGCGCGCGGCGTTCTGGGCGGTGACCGTGATCGGCGTGATCGCCTTCGCGGTGGTGGCGGTACTTGTGCCCGGCCATGTCGGCAATGGCGACAAGCCGATCTCACTTGCCGAGGAAGTAGCGGTGCTTGGGCGGGGGCAGGTGCTGCTCGGCCTGGCCATGACCGTGTTCGGCTTCGCCGGCCTGTTCGTCGTCTTCACCTACATACAGCCGATCCTGACCCGCTTCACCGGCTTCTCGGACGCTGCGGTCTCGCCGATCCTGCTGGTGTTCGGCGTTGGCCTCGCAATCGGCAATGTCGCCGGCGGCAAGCTCGCCGACCGTGGCCTCGCGCGCGCCCTGATCGGCACCCTTGCCGCGCTCGCGATCGTGCTCCTCGGTCTCGCCTCCGTCCTGTCGATCAAGATCCTTGCGATCGCGCTGATCCTGCTGCTCGGCATCGCAGCGTTCGCAACCGTCGCGCCGCTCCAGCTTCGTGTGCTGGAGGCGGCCGGCCCCAGCGGCCGTACGCTCGCCTCGAGCCTCAACATCGCCGCGTTCAATCTCGGCAACGCGCTCGGCGCCTGGGCCGGCGGCGTCACCATCGATCGCGGGCTCGGCCTCTCTGCGCTGCCGCTGGTCGCAGCAGGCATTACTGCAATCGGCCTCGTGCTGGCGCTGTGGAGTTTTCGGCTCGACCGGGGGCCGGATGCGGTTGCGGTGTGCCCTGCGGAATAGAGGAGGATACGATTATGGAATACCGTAGTCTCGGCGCCTCTGGCCTCAAGGTCTCCGTCCTCAGCTTCGGGACGGGCACGTTCGGCGGCGAGGGGCCGCTGTTCTCGGCATGGGGTCGCAGCGGCGTGGATGAGGCGCGCCGGCTTGTCGACATCTGCCTCGATGCCGGCGTCAATCTGTTCGACAGTGCCGACGTCTATTCGAACGGCGCGTCCGAGGAGATTCTCGGCGCCGCAATCAAGGGTCGGCGCGATAAGGTACTGATCTCCACCAAGATGAGCCTGCCGATGGGCGATGGTCCGCTTGATGCCGGCTCATCTCGGCATCGCTTGCTGGCTTCGGTCGAAGCGGCGCTGCGCCGGCTCGGCACCGACTATATCGACCTGCTTCAGCTCCACGCTTTCGACGCTTTCACGCCGGTTGAGGAGGTGCTGTCGACGCTCGATACGCTCGTGCGTACCGGCAAGCTCCGCTACGTTGGCGTCTCCAATTTTACCGGCTGGCAGTTGATGAAGTCACTCGCCATCGCCGACCGATACGGCTGGCCGCGCTATATTGCGCATCAGGTCTACTACTCGTTACTCGGCCGTGACTATGAATGGGAGTTGATGCCGCTCGCGCGCGACCAGGGAGTCGGCGCGCTGGTCTGGAGCCCGCTTGGCTGGGGCCGACTCACCGGAAAGATCCGGCGCGGCCAACCGCTACCGTCAAACAGCCGCCTGCACGCGACCGCGCAGTTCGGCCCTCCGGTAGACGAAGCGCGGCTTTATGCCATCATTGAGGTGCTGGACACAATCGCCACGGAGACCGCCCGGACCGTGCCGCAGATCGCGATCGCCTGGCTGCTGTCGCGTCCCACCGTCTCCTCCGTGATCATCGGTGCTCGCGACGAGGCGCAGTTGCGCGATAATCTCGGCGCGGTCGGCTGGTCGCTGAGCGTGAATCAGATCAAGCGTCTGGACGAGGTCAGCGCGGTGATGCCGCCCTATCCCTATTATCCCTATCGCATCCAAGAAGGCTTTGCGCGGCTGAATCCCTCGTTGACGTAGGATTGTTCGGTTGGCCAAGAGGTGGGGCCTCGTCGCGGGACGGGCGAAACCATCCACAATATGCGGCGCCGAGGAGACCAGCCTTCCGCGGCGGATTTCTTGCAAGTGTCAAGCGACGAACAGCTTCCTCGCGAGCCTTTGAATTTTCGATCTCTTTCTAGCTCCTTTTTCGCAACAACTGAGTTGACACCCGCCTTCGGAGGAAGGGTCACAGCCAATCGCGGAATCGTGCTCTCAGTCGCAAGAAACAAGTGTTGCGAGCCCCCCGTAACCATCGATTCTTGCGAAATCGGCGCAGGCGACCCGGAAAGGTCGGGGGTGGGATCAGCGTACTTCAGGCTTTTTGGTCAGCGGTGCGGCGCGCATCATCTGTCTGTTTCTTTGGATCACGTCCGGCGGCACCACATGAAGCGCTGTAATTTTCGCCTTGGGACAGGCGTACGAAATCCCCTTGATCTTGTGGTCCGGGTCATCCTCCAGCGCGCCCTCCGGCGTCACTTCGTAAACCATCGGGCTATCCGACCGAGAAGCAAAGAACATTGCTCCAGCAATGTCTTTGGTGACATAGACGCGATCTTTGTTCCTCAGCGGATTCAAGCCGATCATGTTGTCTTTGCCGGTTTCGCTCGGTGGCAGGATATGGTCACCGATCTGTAGTCCGCCGTCGCCGCCGTGATAGTAGCGCTTCTTCCTGGGATCTTGCTCATCACTCATGCCACAACCTTGTCCTCTTTGTCGGCGCTGCGCATGACGAGCTCCAGTGCATCGTCAGGTGGTCACGCCCCGTGATTCCGCCCACTCGGCCGGAAGGGAAACCGATGGATGTTGTATTCGACGGCATCGATCCCGCACAACTCTTCGAGCGGGCATAACTGATGTAGCCGAGCCGTCGGATTCAATCCAATGCGGTTGGGAAATCCGCCAAGGTTTTTCGGGTGGGAACCAACAGAAGCTCATTTTCGCGCGGCGGATCTCTGTCGCGAGCGACGCGAGGTCGGAGCATCGGAAAGGTCGGCTCGCCATCGACCACAGAAGTTTCGACGCGGCTTCTGAGGAAATGTCCGTGAAACTAGCGATTTCGACCCGCATCTCGTCGAGAACGCTCGGACGACGTACGAAACCGACAGACCATCGTCACCAATATCACGGAGTCGGATCTCTATGCCTATTCGCAGTGGCAGATGCCCTTGCTCAAAACGGCGCTGGATCGCCCTTCGGAAGCCGCAGCCATGCTGATTGATGATCCAGGGAAATGATGAAAGGTCTTGCAACGTGGCGTGCTTGCAATCGAGATTAGAGCGTGGCTCATTCGCGGGGAGCCACGCTGGCTGGGATGGCAAATGAGACAGGCATCGAGATTCTCCGTAACACTGGGTCAACTTAGCTACCTAGATATGATTCGAGGATTTGTTGCGGTTGGCCGTCGCATGAGCATTACGCTCGCGGCCGAGGATCTTCACCTCACGCAATCGGCAGTCAGCCGTCAGGTGCGCACTCTGGAAGAGATGCTTGGAGTCAAGCTGCTCGTGCGCGGTCATCGCTCCATCTCTCTTACCGAGGAGGGAGAGCGACTGTTTCGCTGCGGAGATGAAGCCATCAGGCAATTGCAGGACGTCATCGGCACCATTCATGTAGGTTTGGCCGCAAGGCCAGTGACCATAGTGTCCAGTATCGGGGTCGCCGGTTTGTGGCTCGTGCCCCGTCTAAACGATCTCCTAAGAAGGCATCCGAATGTCGATGTGCGCATCTCCGCCGGCAACGAGCTGAGTGACTTGCGCAGCGAGGAGTTCGATCTCGCCATCCGCTACTGCCCACCAGAGGCGGTTTCGCAGGAGGCGACCCGCTTGTTCGGCGAGACTGTGGCTCCTGTGGCGCATCCATCGCAGGGGGTCAGGATACTTGAGACACCGAAAGACCTAGAAGCGCAGGTCCTCCTGGAGTTCGATGGCGAGTATCGCCCGTGGCTACGCTGGAACGAATGGCTTGCCAAGCAGGGCTGGGGGGAAGCCAGACCAAAAGCATTCCTTCGATTCAATCAATACGACCAGACGGTCCAAGCAGCTATTGCGGGTCAAGGTATTGCTCTCGGTCGTCTCGAACTGCTCGGACTCGCGCTCGCCGACGGACGTTTGACGACGGTAAAGGTACCGCAGCCGGGACCCGTCACTTCACACGCTTATTGGCTGATCCGAACCTCCTCCGCACCGCGTTCCGAAGTGGAAGCAGTGGTGCAATGGATCAAAGAGGAAGCGAGCTCAACCACCGTCTGATGCGCTTCGCGGGCAAAGAAGCAAGGTGACCCGCACCACATGGGGGCTGAGTCGGGCCAACTGCGGCTTTCGCGAAGGCGCAACCGGATCTCGCGTGGCGGATCTGAGACGAAGCGTGATGCTCATTGCGTGGCGCTGGCACCGAGATGCGAGCCGGTTTGGGAGGGAAAAGCTCCGCGGACTTGCACCGGCAATAAACAAATGGCCGCAGTTTCACGTTTACATTCCCGGCGCGAATGCGAACCGAAAGAATTGCTCGTTTGTGCCGGGGCGGGGGTTGGCCTCTAGTCACCCTTAGCAAGGCTCGCGAGAGGTGATCCGCGACCGGGTCTGGGAAGAAAGATCATGCGGATCCAGATGCTCGATAGACGCCGAGATACTGGCGAGTGGCCCGAGAACGCGGCCGCCATCCAAGGATTTGTCCGTCCTCGGTGTTCGTAAAGAGCCATCCAATTCAACTGACGCGGAGGAAAAACCAGCATGGCAGTACGTATCGAGCGCGATGGCCGGGTATTGACGGTCATCCAGTCGCGCCCCGAGGTGCGCAACGCAGTGGATCCGGAACATGCGGATGCACTGCAGGAGGCCTTCCTCAGCTTTGACACCGACGAAGCGGCCGACGTTGCTGTGCTTTGCGGCGAGGGCGACGTATTTTGCGCTGGCGTAGATTTAAAAAGCCTTGCTGCCCGGGGCATTGCAACGCCCGAGAACAGGGCGACCCACCGATCCCTGGAATTCCCAAAAGATGGCGGTCCCATCCCGCGCGGATCGGTAGGGCCATCGCGGTTGCAGTTGAGCAAGCCGGTGATTGCCGCGATCGAAGGACCTGCGGTAGCAGGCGGCATGGAGCTTGCGCTCTGGGCCGATTGTCGTGTGATGGCTGAAGGCTCCTACATGGGGACCTTCAACCGCCGATGGGGAATCGCACTGACGGATGGCGCCACAGTGCGGCTTCCGCGCCTCGTCGGTCAAGGTCGCGCGCTCGAGTTGATCATGACGGCGCGAAAGGTCGACGCCGAGGAATGCTACCGAATTGGACTTTGCGAGGTGCTGGTGCCCAAGGGGCAGGCGCGGCAGGCGGCCGAGGCAATGGCGCACCGTATTGCAAAGTTCCCGCAGGTATCGTTGCGCGCGGATCGTCGCTCGGTCTATCTGCAACAAGGATTGCCAGTGCTTGCTGCCCTGGAGCGTGAATGGGACAACTCGGCTGGTACCTTCAAGGCAGAGGGTGCGGCGGGCGCCGCGAGGTTCGCGAAGGGCGCAGGACGCCACGGGGATTTTGGCGACTTCGACTAGTCGACCCTCATTACTCTTCGCCAGCTTTCAAGTTTCGCTCGATATATATCGGAGGTCCGGATGCTGAAACTCTACTACTCCCCGGGAACCTGTTCGATGGCGCCGCACATCACGCTCGAGGAGACCGGCGCCCCTTACGAGACGCAGCCGATCCTGTTCCCAAAGGGCGAGCAGCAAAGCGAGGCCTGTCTCAAGGTCAATCCACGCGGCAAGGTGGCGGCCCTACAGCTCGATGACGGTCAGGTCTTGACCGAGAACACCGCGATCTTGAGCTACGTTGCCAAGAAGTTTCCCAGCGCCAATATGTGGCCAGGCGATCCGATGAGCGAGGTACGCGCGCTCTCGACCATGGCGTGGTTCTCCACCACGGTGCATCCGGCGTTTGCGCATTTTGCCCGTCCGGAACGCTTCACCGCCGATGCGGCCGGCGTAGACAAGGTGAAGGAACAGGGCAAGAAGACATTCTGGGGCTGCCTACAAGAAATCGATCAGATGATTGCCGGCAAGGAGTGGGTTCTTGGCTCGCAGTTCACGGTGTGCGACCCCTTGGCGCTCGTGTTTTACGGCTGGGGCCTGCGCGCCGAGTTTCCGATGAAGGAGCTCAAGAACTACTCCGCGCTCAAGGAGAGGCTGCTCAAGCGCCCGGCTGTGCGCAAGATCCTCGAGAGGGAGCAGAGTCTGATCCTGACGGCCGCGTGACCGGTTGGTCGCCGTTCACTCTCTGCGTCGGTTGAAGATCTGCATGCACGTTTTGACGGACGCTGCGGGGGATTGTTAGGATTGGAGGGCATTGATGTCGGACATACCCTATCGGACTGCGCTCATCGTCGGCGCGGGCGCGGGCATCAGCGCATCGTTCGCGCGCGCTCTCGCCACGGCCGGTCTTCGCGTCGGCGTCGCAGCCCGCAATCGCGACAAGCTCGCGGCGCTGGCAGCCGAAACAGGAGTTCAGACGTTTGTGGTCGATGCGTCGGTCCCCGTCGACGTGGCTCGCCTGTTCGCCGAGGCGGACGAACGGCTCGGTGAGCCCGACGTCGTGCTCTACAACGCCGCTGCCCGCGCGCCCGGACCGATAGCCGAAGTCGACCCTGAAGCCGTGCGCAAGGCCGTCGAGATCACCGCGTTCGGTGGCTTCCTCATGGTGCGCGAGGCGGCGCGGCGGATGGTCCCGCGCGGGAGCGGCGCGATCCTGTTGACGGGTGCGAGCGCTAGCTTGAAGGGTTATCCGCAGTCGGCAGCGTTCGCGATGGGCAAGTTCGCCCTCCGCGGCCTAGCGCAGAGCGTCGCGCGCGAGCTCGGGCCGAAGGGCATCCACGTCGCCCACTTCGTGATCGACGGCGGAGTTCGCAGCGCCCGGCGTCCCGATCCGCCGGAGCGGCCGGACAGTACACTCGACCCCGACGCGATCGCCCAGACTTACGTTGATATTCTCCGCCAACCGCGCAGCGCCTGGTCGCTCGAAGTCGAGCTCAGGCCCTGGGTCGAAACCGAGGGGACACTCGTCGCTGCGGCGAGCCAAATCTTGACCGCAAGCGGCACCGACAGTCGCACTTCACCCAGCCGTATTGCATGAGGCCGGCACCAGCGTTGATGTGCTCCAGCCGCAGCCGATGGGCGATCGGTGATCAAGTTCTCGCTGTCGATCCGGGCCCTGAAGGCAACGGCCGCAGTCTGGCGTTCACATTCCCAACGCGAATGCGAGGCCAAAGAATTGCTCGTTTGTGCCACGGTTCGAATTGGCGTCCTGTGATCTTCAGCAGCATTTTCGCGAAGACGATCCATGACAGCGTAGAGCTGGCTGAGATATTCGCCTCTGGCCAGCAAGACAGAACAACAAGGAGAGCGTTATGCCCGGTCCACTCAGCGGAGTCACTGTGCTCGATTTGAGCGCCGTCGTGTCCGGTCCATTCGCAACCATGTTTCTGGCAGATCAAGGCGCCGACGTCCTGAAGATCGAGCCGATCCGCGGCGACAGCAACCGCCATAGCCGGGCGGCAATCGACAAGAATGGAGAATTCACAGCGCTGTTCGTTTCTTCCAACCGCGGCAAGCGTTCGCTTTCTATCGACATCAAGAGCGATGCAGGACGTGAGGTCCTGGCAAAACTGATAGCGAAGGCGGACGTGCTGGTGCAGAATTTCCGTCCGGGAACGATGGAGCGGCTTGGCCTCGGCGCGCAGGAATTGCGTCGGCGCCATCCGCGACTGATCTATGTCTCGATCAGCGGCGCAGGTGAAACAGGTCCCTATGCGAACAAGCGGATTTACGATCCGATCATCCAAAGCCTGTCTGGCTTTGCGGACATTCAGTCGCAGCCGGTCACCAATCGACCGCAGATGATCCGCGCCATCGTCTGCGATACGACCACCGCCCTCATGACGGCGCAGGCGGTCGCCGCGGCGCTTTATGCCCGGGAGAAGACGGGGCAGGGCGATCACGTCCAGATCGCGATGCTCGACACGATGATTTCCTACCTGTGGCCCGAAGGCATGACGCAATACACGGTGGTTGGCGCCGAGGCCGCAGCCGCTGACCCCAACGACCGACCCGATCTCGTGTTTAAGACCAGCGACAGCTATCTCTGTTGTGGCACGATTTCAGATTCCGAATGGCAAGGTTTCTGCCGCGCCACCGGTGATCCCGAACTTGCCAGGGATGAGCGCTTCGCAACTCCGGAAAGCCGCAGCGTCAATGCGACGGCCCGCATCAACAAGATGCAGGAATACATTGCCAAGCACACCACGGCGGAATGGCTGGAGCGGCTTGACGCGGCGGACGTGCCCTGCGCCCCGATTCTCCGCCGTTCCGAAATCATTCACAACGAGCAGGTCGTTGCGCGCGGCCTGATCCAGGAGATC
>Ga0307479_10002098_pt1 | contig 18179 bp, 15 predicted proteins | sample atmos_gasesECM4C_FD_203743 | JGI IMG/M metagenome (GOLD analysis project Ga0307479, IMG submission 203743) | Hardwood forest soil microbial communities from Morgan-Monroe State Forest, Indiana, United States - atmos_gasesECM4C_515 | ecosystem: Environmental > Terrestrial > Soil > Temperate... | reverse complement strand
CCGAGAAGTTTCCGCTCGCGGTCGGCCTCCTCTATCTGTCCGGCCTCTTCGCGTACAACACCCGGTACATCGCCGCCGGCGCCGTGCTCATGACCGTGCCGACGATCGCGGTGTTCCTGGCCCTCCAGCGCTACTTCCTCCGCGGCATCACGGTCGGAGCGGTGAAGTGAAGGCCCCCGGCCGGATCGCGTTCCTTCCCCTCGACGCCCGCCCGGTGACGCGCGACGCCTTCCTTGCGCTCGCGGGCCTCACCGGATGGGACGTGGCCACCCCGCCCGCCGCCCTTCTCGGCGCCCGCCGGCGGCGCGCCGATGTCGACGCGCTGTGGCGCTGGGTCGACACCGAGGGCGAAGACGCGGACATCCTGATCGCGTCGGCGGAGGTGTTGATTTACGGCGGGCTCGTCCCGTCCCGCATCGGCCACGAACCCCTCGATCGGTGTCTCGCTCTGGCGGGCCGGTTCGGGGAGGCGCGACGGCGCGCGCCCCACCGGCGCCTCCTGCTGGCGGCCAGCAATCTCCGGCTGCCGGCCGCCCCCGACGCCAGCGAGGAGCCGGAGTATTGGGTCGAGTTCGGCCCGCGGATCTTCGCCTACAGTTACCACTCCGACCGGTTCGGGCAGACCGGAGACCCGTCCTCACAGGCGCAAGCCGCGGCCGCCCAGGCCGCGGTGCCCAAAACGGTGATGGCCGACGTCCTGGCGCGCCGCGCCAGGAACCTGACCGTGCTCCTGTCCCTGGTCGACCAGGCCGCGCGCGGGACGCTGGACGGCCTGCTGGTGGGGCAGGACGACGCGGCGGAATTCGGGCTCACCCGGCGGGATCTGCGAACGGTCGACGCGGCCATTGCGGAGCAAGGCGCGGGCGCCCGCGCGTGGGTGACCTACGGGACCGATGAGCTCGCGGTCCGGCTGCTGGCGCGGGCGTGGCTCGAGCAGAGCGGGCGGACCCCCGCGGTGCGGGTCGCGTACGCGTATCCTGAGAACCAGGAGGCGATCCCGCGCTATGAGGGACAGGCGCTCGACCGCACGGTGACCTCACACATCGTCACGGCCGGAGCCCGGCGGGTGGGCCGGGGAGAGGAGTTGATCTTGTGCGTCCACAACTTCCCGGGCGCGCAGGAGGAAGCCCCCCACCAGGCGCCCTACGACCCCCGCAGCCTCGACCCGTTCTTCGACGCTCTCCAGGCCGCCGTCGCCGGCGGATCGACGCTCGCCATCGCGGACGTCCGCTACAGCAACGGCGCGGACCGGATCTTCGTCCGGCGGCTCCTCGAGCTGCCCGGGGCATCCAGGATGGCCGCCTACGGCGGGTGGAACACCGCGAGCAATACGCTGGGGATGGCGCTCGCGCAATCGCTCCTGCCGTCGGGGCCGGCCGGTCAGGCGTTTACGATCGGCCGGTTCCTGGACGACTGGGCCTATCAGGCCGGGGTGCGCCAGCAGCTGGCCGCCGAGATCCTGCCCCGGTATCCGGGAGCCGCGCCCGAGCGGCTGGGACCCGCCCTGGAGCCGTGCGCCGAAGCCGCCCGCGCCTGGCTGGAGCGAGACGATGTCCCCCCCCTGTCGCGCTGTTTCGGCCGCCGGATTCAGGTGACCCGGGTGGCCTTTCCGTGGGAGCGGCTCTTCGAGGCGGGGATTGAGGTGGAGGTCACATGAGCTCCGCCCGCCAGGCGGCGAGCGCTGAGCTGGTGAGGTTCGGCCCGGAGGCGGTGCCCGAGGTGGTCGCCGTCTGGAACGCGGCGATGGGCGAGACGTTCCCGCTCCGCGAATCGCTGTTCGTGCAGAACACCGTGAGGGACCCCCACTTCGATCCGGGCGGCTGCTGGGTGGCCCGGAGCTCGACGCGCGGCCCCGCGATCGGGATGTGTCTTGCCAAGATTGCGCGCGAGCCCATCGGCGCCGACGGGGTCCTGGCCGATCGGGGATGGGTGAGCGCGCTGGTCGTCCACCCCGCTGTCCAGCGGCGCGGCCTCGGCACCCGGCTGTTGGCCCAGGCCGAGACGTACCTCGCCGGGCTTGGCCGCCGCCGCGTCGTGCTCGGAGGCGATCCCGGGCATTTCTTTCCCGGGATCCCGCTGCGGGACGAGGCGCTGGCGTTCTTTGTCAACGCGGGATACCAGGTGCGCGGCGACGCGTACGATCTTCACCGGTCCATTACGGGATACACAACGCCCGCGATGGTCGCCGCGGCGCGGGCCGAGCATCCGGACGTCGAAATCCGGCCGCTCCGCCCCGGAGAGGAAGGGCCGCTCTTGACCTTTATGGACGAGACATTCCCCGGCCGCTGGCGGTACACCATGGGCCGGTTCCTCGCCGCGCGCGGTCCCGTGGGCGACGTCATGGGGGTCGTGCGGGGAGGGGCGGTGCGCGGGTTCGCCCACGTGTTTCACCCCGGCTCGCCGTGGATCGGGCCGAGCATCGCCTGGCCGCCGGCGGGCGACCTGGCTCGCGCCGCGGGCGCGGGGACGTGCGGCGGCCTTGGCCCCATGGGGCTGGCCCCGGCGTTTCGCGGGCGCGGGTTGGGGCTCGCGCTGCTCGACGCCGCCGTCCGGCATCTCCAGGTCCTCGGGGTCGAGGTCATGATCATCGATTGGACGAACCTGCTGGAGTTCTACGGACGGCTGGGCTTCACGCCGCTCCGGCGGTACCGGCACGGGGAGAGGATCCTCTAATGCCTCCGGGCGACGATCGGGATCTGATCGGCCAGCTCTTCATGGTCGATTTTGGAGGCGTCAGCCCGTCCGACGAGATCACGCGCATGATCGGCGACGGCCGGGTCGGCGGCGTCGTCTTGTTCGATAAGAACATCAAGGACCCCGGGCAGGTGGCCTCGCTCACCAACGCCCTGCAGCGGCACGCCGCCGCGGTCCGCGGCCTTCCCCTCCTCGTGGCCGCCGATCAAGAGGGCGGCCCGGTGGTGCGGCTCCGCGCGACGCACTTTCCCAGCGCCATGGCCTTCGGCGCGGCGGGCAGCGACGAGCTCGTCGCCGCCGCCGCGGAGGTCACCGCCCGCGAACTGCGCGCCGTGGGGATCCACTTCAACTTCGCCCCCGACCTCGATGTCAACAACAACCCCGCGAACCCGGTGATCGGCGTGCGCTCGTATGGGGAGGACCCAGCGCTCGTCGCGCGGTTGGGAACGCGGGCGATCACGGCGATGCAGGCCTGCGGCGTGCTGGCGACCGCCAAGCACTTCCCCGGCCACGGGGACACGGCGGAGGACTCACACCTGACGCTCCCCACGGTCGGCCACCCGCGGGACCGTCTCGAGGCGATCGAACTCCGCCCGTTTCACGAGGCGATTCGCGCCGGGGTCGCCGCGGTGATGACCGCGCACGTGGTGTACCCCGCCCTCGACCCCGACCATCCCGCCACGTTATCGCCGGCCATCATCGGCATGCTCCGCGGCGAGATGGGATTTGCGGGGATCGTGGTCAGCGATTCCATGCGGATGCAGGCCATCGCCGACCACCTGAAGCCCGGCGAGGCCGCGGTGCAGGCGGTGCTGGCGGGGGTCGATCTGGTGCTCGCCCTGGGCCCGGCCGAGGGGCAATGGGAGGCGCTCCAAGCGGTGCGCACCGCGGCGGCCGCCGGGCGGATCCCGCCGGCGCGGATCCGCGAGGCCGCCGATCGCGTCGTTGCGGCAAAGCGCCGCCTGGGACTCTTCGGCAACGCGTTCGTCCAGGAGAACGCGGTGCCGCGGCGCGTGGGCCTGCCGGAGCACACGGCGCTGGCCGGCCGCGTCGCGGCGGCGGCCGCGACGCTCGTCCGCGGGCAGCGGGGGATCCCTCCGCTGCCGGCCGGATCGATCCAGGTCGCGGCCGGACTCGCCCCCGAGGAGACCACGGAGCGGCTGGCGCAGGCGCTCCGCGCCAAGGGTCGGACGGCGATGACGGTCGGGCTGGATCGCGGCGTTGGGCTGGACCGCACCGCGGCGGCGGATCGGCCGGGATCCATCGTCCTCCCTCTCGGGGATGCGGCCCCGGGCGGCCCGGTGACGCGGGAACGCATCCAGGTGTTGACGGCCGCCGCGCTCAAGCGCGGGCCGACGATCGTGATCGCCACCGCAGCCCCCTATCTCCTCGCGCACGTGCCTCAGGAGTGTGCCGCCCTCGCGGTCTACGGAGCCGATCCGTCCACGCTCCAGGCCGCGGCGGCGGTTCTCACCGGCGCCGTCCGTCCCGGCGGGCGGCTGCCGGTGACCATCGCGTCTCCCACCGCCCGCGAAGTCTAAGACCCGCCCGCGAAGTGCATAAAAACATCGGGCGATCCGGCCGACGGCCGGCGCCCAGGGAGAGTCGATGCATTGCCGGTGAACAGGCATGGGCCTTATTAATGGTAAACAGGAGGCGAAGCCGGCGTTCGCGCCCGGCGAGACGCTGACCCGGCGCGTCCTGGCGCTCCTCGACGACGGGGGCAAAGGGGAGGAAGAGGTGACCGCCTCGACCCTGGCCACCGAGCTCGCCCTCCCCGTGAGCGAGGTCGAGGCCGAGCTCAAGACCCTGGTGCGGTTTGGGAACCTGATCCGCCGGACCGGGAAGAACGGCGACGTCCACTACAGCGCAACGCCCCGGCGAAAATTGCTCGGCGATCTGCTGGTGGAATCGGGGCATCTCACCGCCGAGCAGCTCAAAGAGGCCCTGGACGAACAGTCGCGGACCGGGGAACGGCTCGGCGTCGTCCTGCTGGACCGCGGCTACGTCACCAAGCAGGTCATCGGCAAGATGCTCGAGCTGCAGCGCGGCATCCCCTACGTCAACCTGAGCGCCTACCCCATCGACGAGCTCCTGGTGCGCAGCCTCCCCGAGCGGGTCATCATGGAGCACAAGATCGTCCCCTTGGCGCGCTCCGGCGATGAGATCCATCTGGCCATGCTCGATCCCAGCGATATCATGGCCGTGGACACGGTGGGGCGGTTTCTCCACGGCAAGGTCCGGCCGTTCCTCACGACCGAGAGCGACTTTGCGTGGGTCGTCAACAAGTATTTCGATGTCGGGCGCAAGGTCGGCGAGAGCCTCACCGACGCCGACCCCAACCGCGATTCGCCCGACGCGGCGGCCGCGACCGCCGCGGTGGGCGTGGTCGAGGCGTTTGACGACTCCCCGGTCGTCCGCGTCCTCAACACGATCGTCCAGGATGCCGTCCGCATCGGCGCCACCGATATCCACGTCGAGCCGGAGGCCGACGAGACCCCGGTGCGCTTCCGGATCGACGGCCTGCTCGTCGACAAGACCGTGCTCCCACGGCAGGTAGCCGAAGGCGTCGCCTCCAGGCTCAAAGTGCTGGCGGGCATGGACATCGCCGAGCGCATCCGCCCGCAGGACGGACGGGTCCTCTTCAGCATCGAAGGGCGGGAGTACGACCTTCGACTCGCCACGCTGGGAACGGCCTTCGGGGAACGGGTGGCCATCCGGCTGCTCAACAACCGCCAGGTGCAGGTGGGGTTGGAGCGGTTGGGCCTGTCGATGGACCAGCAGGCCACCCTCGAGCGGCTCTTGCGGCGCCAGCACGGGATGGTCCTCGTCACGGGGCCCACCGGGAGCGGCAAGACCACCACGCTGTACGCGTCCCTCAGCTTCATCAACGAGCGCGTCCGGAACATCATGACGATCGAAGACCCGGTCGAGTACCGGCTTCCCGGGATCACGCAGATTCCCGTGCGGGAGAAATCCGGCATCACGTTTGGGATCGGCCTCCGGGCGATCCTCCGGCATGATCCCGACGTGATCATGGTCGGGGAGGTTCGGGACTCCGAGACCGCCTCGATCGCCGTTCACGCGGCCCTCACCGGCCACCTGGTGCTCACCACGCTGCACACCAACAACGCCACGGGCGCGATGGTCCGGCTGGTGGACATGGGCATCGAGCCGTACCTGCTGACCTCCTCGGTCCTCGCGGTGGTGGGACAGCGCCTGTTCCGGGTGCTCTGCAAGACCTGCAAGGGACAGCGCCCCGCGAGCGCGGAAGATCGTGCCCTGCTGGGGATCCCGCCCGGGACCGACTTCACGCTGGCGAGGGCGGCCGGCTGCCCCGAGTGCGGGAACCTCGGCTACAAGGGCCGGACCGGCGCCTTCGAGATCCTGACGATGGACGACACCCTCCGGGAGCAGGTCCTCCAGCGCAAACCCGCGACCGCCATCCTCGAGGCCGCGCGCGCCGCCGGGATGATGACGCTGAGGGAAGCCCTGGCCGAGAAGGTGTTGGAGGGCCTCACCACCGTCGAGGAGTTCCAGCGCATCACCTCGGCCGAGGCCGCGTAGCCATGCCCACCTCCGAGCGCGTCCATCACGACCCTCACGATCCCCAGGCTCGTGGCCGAGCGGGGGCCGCAGACGATGGCCCGCGGGAGCAGCCTCGCCGCCAGGGCGCCGTCGCGGGGCCCCCGGGGGCAGGTGGCCGCCGCGCCAAGCGGGTCGCCAGCCCGGCGGAAGTGGTCATGCTGACGTACGATTTGTCGATGCTGCTCGGCGCCGGGATCCCGCTGATGCAGGCGCTCGAGGCCCTGGAGGAGCAGGCGCCGCAGGGACGGCTGCGGGACATCGCGCGAGGGGCGGCCCGAGAGATTGCCGAGGGGCGCAAGTTTTCCGAGGCCCTCGGGCGGTACCCGGAGCTCTTCTCGACGGCGTACCGCGGGATCGTCGCGAACGGCGAATTGACCGGGCGCCTCGATCTGGCCCTGGAGCGCCTGGCCGGATTCCTGGAGCGCGACCTCGAGGTGCGGCGGAAGATCCGCGACATGCTGATCTATCCGGGGCTCGTCTTGATCATGGCGGGGGTCGTGCTGACGATCTTCCTCATGTTCATCATCCCCGCCTTCGACCGCGTCTACCGGACCGCGGGAGCCACGCTCCCGCTGCTCACGCGCGTGCTGGTGACGTGGAGCCGGCTCTTTCGGGCCGGCCTGCCCGTGGTCGTCGTCGCGGCCATGACCCTCGTGCTCCGGGAGGTGCGGCAGCGGCTCTGGGCGATGCTGGGGGGCCCGGTGCAAGCGGCCCTGCTCAAGGTGCCGCACGCGGACGGCCTCACCAGGACCATGCTGCAGAGCCGGTTCGCCCACTCGATGGGGATGATGCTGCAGAGCGGCGTGCCGGTGCTCACGGCGCTCGAAGTGACGGGCCAGATGGGGGGCGCGCTCCAGTTCGGACCGGTCGTCGGGGCGGTCCGGCGCGCCATCAACAACGGCCGCCGGTTCAGCGACGCGATGCGCGAGACACGCTGGTTTTTCCCGATGTTTGTCCGCATGGTCAGCATCGGGGAGGAGACCGGCCATCTGGACACGATGATGGCTCGGGCGGCCGTCATCCTCGACCGGGACCTGGATCTGCGCCTCCGCCGCCTCATGACCTTCCTGGAGCCGGCGATCACCCTCCTGGTCGGCGCCTTCGTGGGGGTGATTCTGCTGGCCTTGTACATGCCGATCTTCGGGTTGTCCAAAGCGCTGGTCCATTGACGAGGGGCTAATGTGTTGACGAGTGGGGTATTAAGTGGGATGAAACACGCGTGACGGGGGGGATGCGGGGGGTGTTCGGTGATAGTGGGTTCACGTTCATGGAGGTGCTGGCGATCGTGCTCCTGGTCGGCGTCCTGGCGCTGATCGCTGTGCCGAACTACTTCGGGCCGGCGACCGGGGCGCAGAACGCGATGCGCTTCTCGAACGTGAGCGCGATCAATACCGCGCTGACCGTGTTCCAGTACCGGAACAACGGGTTCTGCCCGGGTCAGGGCGGGGCGCCGGAGACCTTCGCCCAGTTCCTGGCGGACACGACGTACTTCCCGGATGGCGCGCCGGTCGATCCGACGGCGAACCCGCCGTCGAGCGCGCCGTTCGTCACACACTACAGCACCACGACATGCCGGACTTATTAAGGATGATCGGTTCGAGAAACGCTAGAGGGGGAGAAGGGGAGGAAGTGAGATGAGGCGGGTAACCAGTGAAAGCGGCTTTACATTCATGGAGGTGCTGGCGGTTGTGCTGCTGCTCGGCATCCTCGCGCTGATCGCGCTGCCGAACTATTTCGGCGCGACCGGCACGGCGCAGACCACCGTCCGCTCTTCGAACGTCAGCGCGATCAACACCGCGGTGGCCCTGTTCCAGTATCGGAACAACGGCCAGTGCCCCGGCCAGGCGGGGGCGCCGGAGACCTTCGCCCAGTTCATCGCGGACACGACGTACTTCCCGGACGGCCCGCCGCTCGACCCGACGGCGAACCCGCCGTCGAGCACGTCGTTCTCGACCAACTACGCGACGAACCTGGCGAAAGTGCCTCCGATCTGCCGCACGTTCTAATCGGCGAGATCCCGGGGCCGCGGACCGCCCGGACCGCGGGCGCCGGGGACGTGTAAGCAGCGCCCCCGGTCCTTCGGGGCCGGGGCGCGGCCTGGGTGCTGCGGATGATGCGCCTTCGCCCCTCGGCGGGGATGTCCTACGCCGAAGTGCTGGTCATGGTCGCCTTGCTCGGAGCGCTGCTGCTGACCGCCCTCCCCTCGTTCGTTCTCCCGAATCAGGTTCCGGTCGCCTCCGTCGCCCGTCGCGTCGCGGCCGACCTGGGGCTCGCCCGCCGGCTCGCGATCGCCGGGCGCGCGAACTATCTGGTCACGTTCACCCCGTCGGCGGGACCGTTCACCTCCTATTCGGTGGCCCCGCAGGGCGGAACTCCCGGACAGGATTTCCCCAAGACCTTCCAGTCGGGGATCACCGTCACCGGTACCTCCCAGGTCACCTTCCTTCCCTCCGGCGCCGCCTCGGCCGCGGCCACGATCACCATCGCCCAGGGGACCACGAGCGCGCAGGTTCAGGTGACCGCCGCGACCGGGTTCATCCAGGTCATCGGGCCGTGAGCCGCGAGGGCGGTTTCACCTTTGTGGAGGTCCTGGTCGCCGCGCTGCTGATCGCGGTGGCGTTGGTGCCCCTGATGCAGCTCTTCCCGGGGTTGATCGCCACCGACCTCACCGATGAGACGACGATGCGCCTCGGGACGGTCGCGGTCCGCAACATGGAATCGATCACGACCAGCCTCCGCAACAATATCGCGAGCATCGCCTCCGGGTCGGCGACCTGCGCGGACTTTCCCAGTTGCCTCGTCGTGTGGACGGTCACGACCGAGGCGTCGAGCGGCACGACGGGCGTCGGCAGCCTGGTGGACGTCGGCGTGACCGCCTGCGCGGACGCGAACGGCAATGGCGCCTGCGACGCCGGCGAAACCCAAGTCCACTACGATGCCAAGGTCACGTCCCGGCCGTAACACGCCTGCCGGAGAGGCGGGCCTCTCGCTGATCGAGGTCCTGGTCACCACCCTGCTCCTCGCGATGGTGGTGGCGGCGCTCTTCCCCGTGCTGTCCATCGGGCAGCAGGGCTCCGACTACGCCCGCCGGCGGCAAACGATGACCCAGACCGGCCGGGTCGCCCTGGACAAGATCGTCCGCGAGCTCCGCGCGGCCGAGTCGTTCCGCACGCTCGCCGCGGGGTCGATCGTCCTCACCCTCAACTACGGAGACGGCACGGGCGCCGCGCCCACCGTCCAGTACTCGCTGAACGGCGCCACCAACAACCTCGAGTACCGGTGGAGCGCCGACTACGACTATCGGGAGCAGATCACGGTCACCGCCCCGAACGCGGTGGCGTCTGGATACGCCGTGGCGCTCACCTTCAACCACGCGGCGCAGGTCACGGCCGGCAAGAGCCTGGCGAACGGCGACGACGTCCGGGTGCGCTACTGGAACGGGACCGCGATGGTCGAGCTCGACCGGGTTCTCGATCCCACCTCGGCGTGGAACACCGCCGCCACCAAGATCTGGTTTAGCCTGCAGGCCGCGATCGCGGCCACCAAGACCGACAACAACTATTACCTCTACTACGGCAACCTGAACGATGCCAATCCGCCGGCGTACGGTCCCAATGTCTTCCTCGATTACCAGGACGGCACGGCGGTCGACGGCTGGACCTCACAGACCCCCGGCCTCTCGGGCACCACCACCACCTCGGCGACGGACGGGTTCGTCTTCAAGACACCCGCGGGCGCGGCCGACACCGGCTACCGCGAGATCACCAAGAACGTCACCCACGGCGACGTCGAGATCTTCTGGGGGTTCCAGAACAACATCACCAACGGCAACGGCGACCAGATCGGGGTGGGCGCCCGCCTCAGCGCCGCGGGCGCGGGGTACCGCGTGTTGCCCGGATTGTCCAACTGCCTGTGCCTCGGTACGGCGACCGGGTGGAACGGCGCCGGCGGCGCGTTGATTAGCGCCATGAACGCGCTCGGCTCGGTCACCACCGGGACGAGCTACTACGGCCGGTTTTACCTCGTCGGCACGACGATTCAGGCGAAGATGTGGGCGGCCGGCAGCGCGGAGCCCGCCTGGCAGGTCACGGCCACCAATTCGCTCGCTTCGAGCGGCACGCTGTATTCCCAGGTGGACTCGTCCACGCCGGCGATGGACCACCGCCACCGCACGATGATCATCCGGCCGCGGGTCGCGACCGAACCGGCGCTCACCCTCGGGGTCGAGGCGTCGGGCGCCCGGACCGACGCGCTCACGCCCCTGGCCGGACCCTTCCGGTCGCTCACGGTCGCCTGCTTTGACGCGACGGGCGCGTCGCTCTCGTGCTCGCCCGCCACCTCGGTCAAGGCGGTTCAGGTCACGCTGGTTGTGATGGATTCGGCAGGAAGCGTCCCCGACCTCACCCTGACCGGCGAAGCCCTCCGCGAACACCCATGAGGCCCCCCGCATTCCTGCGCCCGGCGTCCGGGGCCGCGGTTCCCGGCCGAGCGGCCCCGCCTGTCGCCGTCCACTCTCGCGAGGACGGGCTCGCGCTCCCGCTGGCGATGATCGTGATCTTGATCCTCTCGGCCCTGATGCTCGGGCTTGCGGAGACCACGACGTCGGAGCTGAGCCTCGCCCTTCCGGCGCACCGGGACCTCCGGTCCAACTATCTCGCCCAGGCCGCCCTGGAACACCAGATTTACCTGCTGAAGGCGAACAAGAACGCGGCCGCCATCGCGCTGACGAACTACCCGGTCACGGCCGGACAGGAGTACTGGTACAGCACCACCCTCACGTGTCTGCTCAACTGCGCGGCCAACTTCGAGACCCGGCGCTGGCAGATCGTCGCGACCGGGGAGATCCACCAGACGGGCGGGCCCGCGGTCCTCCAAAACCGCGCCATCCGGGCTGTCGTGGAGATCCACTACGGCGGAGGCGGGGCGACCCCTTTCCAGCAGCCCACCAAGGTCCTGATCACGCGCTGGGAAGAGGTGTACCCCTAGTCACCGCCGGCCGCCCGCCGCGAGCCGCGCCACCCGCCGCCTGAGGCGCTCCACGAAGAGGGGCGGGCACGGCGCGCGGCTGCCGTCGAGGCTCCGCGCGATCGCAAGCGCCTCCGCCGCCGCGACACCGGCGCCCCGATCATCTAGCGCGGCTTCCCGGGCCCGGGAGACTTCCATGAGCGCCTGGGCGTGGTAGCGGTCGCGCTGGGGCGGGCGGGAGACCTCCTTCTCCCACCGCTCGCGGACGCGCCGCGCGGCGCCCATGAGCCTGTACTCGCGTACGCACCGCCGCAGGATCCTCCACCGGTCTCGCCCGTCGAACGGATTGCCTTGGATCCACTCCTCGCGTCGATCGGCCTCATCGAGCGCCCGCTCGAAGCACCGGGCCGCTTGCGCGTGATCCCCCCGCCGCCCCAGGAGCACGCCCGCCCCTTCCCAGTCGATCGGCCCGTGCGGCCCGGGAGGATTCGAGAGCACTCGCGCCACCGCCGCGTGGAGGCCCAAAAGCGCGACGAGGTCTGTGCGGTTGTGCGCCAGCACCGGCTCGAGGGCACCCCGGTCGGCGGTGCGGAGGTAGTGGACGTAGACCTGGGGGATCTCCCATCCCTGGATGTCGCCGGCCCTGGGAGCGCCGAGGACCGCGGCCTCGATGGCGCTGAGACGGTGTGTGCCGAGCACCCGGTGCCAGAGTCGCCGGGCGGAATGGATGAGGTCGGTGTGCGCGTCGACCGGTGTCGGGCGAAGCCGTGCGAGCACGAATCGGGCTTCCAGGAGGGGCCAGTCGAATCGCTGGCCGTTGAAGGTGACGAGACGGCGCGCCCGCGCGAGCCGCTCCTGCAGCATCGCCAGGAACCGGCCCTCCGCGCTCAACCGCCGAAGGAGGAACTGCTCGATGACGATCCCGCCCTCCCCCAGCGAGGCCAGCCCCACCAAAAACACGTAGGTTCCTGTGCCGCCGGCAAGGCCCGTGGTCTCGGTGTCGAGCCAGACGGTCCGCCCAGGATCGATCTCCTCCCCGTGCGCCGCGATGGCGTCCAGGGACTCTCCAATCGCGCTGTGCCCGTGCCGGTGCGCGAGCGAATAGCGCGCGCGGACGACTTCGACGCCGTCTCCGGCAGCCGACGCCGGCCGGGCGGGTGTTGGGCGTGGGATGAGGGGGGCTGCGGCGCGGTCCGGACCCGGGGGGTGGGCCGCGCGCCGCGCCGTCCCGGCGGCGCCGAGCCGCCTGAGCCTCATCCGGATCCCGGCGTCCACGCCAGCCGGGGTTGGAGAGGCCGTGGATCCGTCCGGAGCGTCAGGCGGGGACACGGGCGTCCTTGAGCAGGTGGAGGGTGTGCTGCTTGCCCTGAGGCCCAACCTCGAGGACCGGCCCGACGCAGGAGGGACACCCCTCGGCGCAGCCGCAGGCCTCGACCAGGGCGCGGGCGGCGGCGAGGAGCTCGCCGCCGAGCGCGAACAGGCGCTCCGCCTGACCGACGCCGCCGGGGACCCGCTCGAACAGCGTGACCGTCGGCTCGCCCGTGTGCGGAGATCTGATCTCGACCACCGCGCCGAGATCCCGGGGGTCGGACATGAGGTACAGGGGCGCCACGTTCGCGAGCGCGTGGGCGAGCCCCAGGAGCGCGCCCTGCAGCTCGTCGGGGCGCAGGCTGGGCGTGCGGGCCGCGGGGAAGACCCACCACGCCCCGGTCGTGTGGAGCGTCGTCTCCGGCAGACGGATCGTGCCGGAGCCGACGTTCTCGTGCGTGGCGAATTTCAGCTTCTTGAAGATCGTCGGGCGGAAGGTGACGACCACTTCTCCGTGCGCCGCGCCGGCGGCCTGCGCGAACTCCTCGAGCACGCGCACATCGACCGCGATCTGGGCGTCCGTGTAGTAGTCGACGTTCACCCGCCGGACGAACGCCTTGCGCTCGTCCCAGTCGAGGCGCTCGACGTGGTGCTGCTGGCCGAGGTGGAGGTAGATCGCATCCTCGTGCACGAACGCCGGCGCCGCCGCCAGGTCCACCTCGCCGATCACCCGGGGAGCGGGGTCGGTCGTGTCGATGATCACGACGTTCTCGGTGCTGGCGCTGCGCAGGCTGATCTCCTCCGCGGGGTAGGCCTCGGCGATGTAGTGCCAGGCGTCGCCGTCGTGATGCAGCACGTGCTCCTCCTGGAGGTACGCCAGGATCTCGGGCAGCGTGCTCGGGCCGAAGGGTTCCCCGTCGCGCATCGGCAGCTCGAACGCGGCGCACTTGAGATGGCTGGCGAGGATCAGCAGGTTGTCGGGGTTCGTCCGGGCTTCCTCGACGGGGCGCCGGAACAGATACTCGGGGTGCGTCACGATGAACTGGTCCAGCGCGGCGCTGGTCCCGACGAGGACGGCGAGCGAGAGGTCGCCCCGCCGTCCGGCCCGCCCCATTTGCTGCCAGGTGCTGGCGATCGTGCCGGGGTAGCCGACGAGGATCGACGCCGCGAGCTGGCCGATATCGATGCCGAGCTCGAGCGCGTTCGTCGCCGCCACGGCGCGCACCGCGCCACTCCGCAGGCCGGCCTCGATCCGCCGCCGCTCGCTCGGAAGATAGCCGGCCCGGTACCCGGTGATCGCGTCGGGATCCGCCCCGCGCCGGCGGGCGTCCTCCTGTAAATAGGTGGTGAGCAGTTCCGCGCTGAGGCGCGAGCGGGCAAAGAAGATCGTCTGCACGCGGCCCGCCAACAGCTCGGCGGCGAGGGCCACGGCCTCGCGCACGGCGTCGCGCCGGATGCCGAGGGCCTGGTTCACCACCGGGGGGTTGTAGAGCCCGATGACCCGGGGACCGGACGGCGCGCCGCTCCGGTCGATCACGGTCACCGGCCGTCCGATCAGCCGCTCCGCGTGCTCCCGCGGGTTCCCGATCGTCGCCGAGCAGCAGATGAACTGCGGGGCGCTCCCGTAGAACCGGCAGATCCGCAGCAGCCGGCGGATCACGTTGGCGAGGTGCGAGCCGAACACGCCCCGGTAATGATGCAGCTCGTCGAGCACGATGTAGCGGAGGTGTTCGAAGAGGCGGAGCCACTTCGTGTGGTGCGGCAGGATCCCCGTGTGCAGCATGTCCGGGTTCGTCACCACGATGTGGCCGGCCGCGCGGATCGTCCGGCGGGCATCGGCGGGCGTGTCGCCATCGTACGTGGAGGTCCGCACGTCCACGCCGAGCGCGCGGACCAGCCCGTGGAGCTCGTCCACCTGGTCGCTCGACAGCGCCTTGGTCGGGAACAGGTACAGCGCCCGGGTGTCGTCGTGTTTGAGGATGGCGTCCAGCACCGGGAGGTTGTAGCAGAGGGTTTTCCCCGAGGCCGTCGGGGTCACCACGACGATATCGCCGCCCCGGGTCACCGCGTCGTACGCCTCGGCCTGGTGCGAGTAGAGCCGGCCGATCCCCCGCCCCGCCAGGCCGGCTTTCAGTCGGGGGTCGAGCCCGGGAGGGACCTCCGCGAACGTGGCGGGGACGGCCGGGAAGGCCCGCCACGCCGTAAACTGCGGCGCGAACCGAGGACGAGTCTCCAGCGCCTCCAGGATCTGCTCGAGGGTCATACGCCTCCAGGGGTCTGTTCAGGCCTGCGAACGTATGTTCGAGGCCCAGGAGACGCATTCCTGCCCCCGGCGCTCAGGAGGCCGGATTGGTTGCCGGTTTCTTGCGGCGTCCTCGGAGCCGGTGTGGCAGGTACGATCGGTCGCCGACCCAGGGCGCGGGCGGGGTCGCAAGGAATTGCGCGGCCTGGTTCAGGATCGACGCGTATCTCGCGCGCAGCTCGGCGAACTGCTGCCAGTGGGCTTCGCCATCCCTGACCCGGTAGCCGGCCGTCCTCAGGCGGTCCACCGCGACCAGGTACTCGCCGCGCTCGACGATCGGATCCGGCGTCGCCTTCAGCCGATAGACGATCGCCATATCCTCGACGAGATGGTTGCCGATCGTGAACATCAGCCGCGCCGCCCCGGCCGACTCCGCCTCGACCGAGCTGATCAGGAGCGCCGCGGCATCCATGACCGCGCCGAAGGAGTTGATCCAGGCCTCGTTGTCGTGGCTCGATCGGAAGTAGGCGAGCAGCGGATACGCCAGGTGGCTCTCGAGCACCATGGCCGACCACCGGCGCCACTCGTCGAACGTCTCCGTGAGCCCCTCCACCCCCGTCTCCGCCGCCGTCTCGAGCAGCTGCACGGCCGAGGCCGGGGCCCCGGCCAGTGCGTCCAGCGACACGACCGCCTCCTCGCGCGACCGAAACGCGCCGGACAGCTCGAACAGGACGGTAATGGCCAGGGCGGCGAGCGCGACCCCGTTGGCGCTCTCCATGACGATGAGCACTCTGGCCATCCCATGCTCGGGCACGAAGTCCCCATAGGCGAGGGGCACCAGCGTCGACGCCGAGACGTACAACGCGGTCGGCAGATCCCGAAGCTCGGGGTGAAACTGCTCCCGCACACCGTCGAGGATCAGCCCGTAGCCGACCACGAGGCCAACGCCCCAGATGACGAACAGCGCGAACGACGCGAGCGGCCCGAACGCGGCGAGCCGCGCCTCGCTGCGGTCCAGGCGGGACGACCGGAGACCGAACCATCTCCAGACCACCCACATCGGCCTGACGATCAGTCGGGCGATCTGGAACCGGCGGACGGCGGGGCGCGGCAGCACCACCGTCTGGAACAGGTCGTAGATGACGCCGAGGATGATCACCGCTCCGGCGGCCGTCGCGGCGCCGGTCGCGATCGCGTTCACGGGCTGAATCGTGGCTCAGTCAGCGTCGGGTGACGGCTGGACCAGCCCGCCTTTCTCCTCAACCGAACGCGAACTCATGCGCAGGTCTTACTGCACTTGTGCCCGGGCGGCGACGGCCCAGGTCTCCACCACCCGGCCCTGCCGCGTGCAGACGAGCCGCTCGGCCAGGTTGACGGTGGGACAGACGTGGGCGGGGATGACCTCGACCAGGTCCCCCACCCGGAGGCGCCGCGCATCGTCGGTGAGCTGAACCCGGCCGTGCTCCTCCCAGAGCCGGTCGATCTGGCAGTCGGGATAGTCGCGGATCACGCCGTGGCTGTCGCCGCGGCTGCTGTACGGTCCCCGCTCGGCCGTGAGCGCTTTGCTTCCGGCATCGATCACCGCGACGTCGCGGGAGGGACGGCTGATCACCCGAGCGAGGACGGCCAGCGCACACTCGTCAGGCGTGGCGGATCCCCAGCGGACCTGCATCGCGTCGTTGAAGACATACGTGCCGGGCCGAATCTCCGTGATCCCGGCGACCCGCCCGGCGCTTCGTCCGGTTGGGGTCGACCCGACGCTGATCTCTTCGATCTCCATCCCCGCGCGCCGCAGCCGGTCCGCCTCCGTCACCATGATCTCGCCTTCTTCACGGCCGGCCGCCTCGAGATCCGGGCGGTAGCCTCGGTAGGTGAAGATGCCGGCCATCCGGAGGCCCTTCATCCGGGCAATCGACTGGGCCAGCGCCACCAGCTCCTGCCCGGGACGGACCCCGCACCGTCCCAGGCCGCTGTCCACCTCGATGAGGACATCGAGCGTCATCCCGGCGGCCTGCGCCGCGCGCGCGAGCGGCTCCGCCCCCTCGGCGGAGTCCACCCCCACCCTGACGCGAATCTGCCTGGCCAGCGCGATGAGCCGAGGGAGTTTCGGGCTGCCGATCACTTCGTACGCGAGGAAGATGTCGCCTACGCCCGCTCGGGCCATCACCTCCGCCTCGCCGATCTTGGCCAGCGTGAGGCCGACGGCGCCCGCGTCGATCTGCCGCCGCGCGATCTCGACGCACTTATGCGTCTTCCCGTGCGGCCGGAGCTTGACCCCGGCGTCCCGCGCGAACGCCGCCCACCGGGCGATGTTGGCGTCGAGGCGGTCCAGATCCACGATCAGGACCGGGGTATCGAGCGCGTCGATCGCCTTCCGGATCTCCGCCCGCTGCTGGGGTTCGAGCATCCTGGACATCAGCGTCCTCCCTTATCTCGGAGTACGGTCGCGATCCGCTCGGGCCGGAGCGGCATGTCGAGATGGCGCACCCCGAGGTGGCTCAGGGCGTCCACGACCGCGTTGACCACCGCGGGGGTCGAACCGATCGTCGCGGCCTCCCCGATGCCCTTGGCCCCGAGCGGGTTGCGGGGCGTGGGGGTGACCGATGTCCCGCGTTCCATTCGCGGGAGGAGATGCGCCGAGGGGATCCCGTACTCCGAGAGCGTGCTCGTGAGGAGCTGTCCCTGCGGATCGTACACCACCGCCTCCAGGAGGGCCTGGCTCGCGCCCTGGGCGATGCCGCCGTGGACCTGCCCGTCGACGAGCAGCGGGTTGATCACCCGCCCGCAGTCGTCCACCGCCACGTAGCGAACCACGCGGACCTGGCCCGTCTCGGGATCGACCTCGACCACGCAGAGGTGGGTCCCGAAGGGAAAGGTCGTCCCTTCGGACTTGAAGCGGCTGGTGGCCTCGAGCCCGGGCGCCTGGTCCTTCGGGACGTGCTTGCCGTCGTAGGCGGCCTCGGCCACTTCCGCAATCGACACCGACCGGCCGGGCGCGCCCCGCACCGTGACCCGAGCCTCCGCCAGGGTCAGGTCCGCCGGGGCGGCCTCGAGGAGATTCGCGGCGATCCCGAGGATCTGCTTGCGCACCTCCTGGGACGCCAAATAGACCGCCGATCCGCCGAGCGACATGCTGCGGCTCCCGCTGGTCCCGCCGCCGTATTGGACCAGCAGGGTGTCCCCGAAGACCACCGCGATCCGCTCGATGGGGATCGTCAGCGCGTCCGCGACGATCTGGGCAAATCCGGTCGCGTCCCCCTGCCCGTGGGGGGAGGTGCCCGTGACCACCGTGGCCGAGGCGTCCTTGTTCACGCGCACGGTCCCGAGCTCCCACGGGCCGAAGCCGCAGATCTCCACGTAACTCGCCAGGCCGACGCCGACG
>Ga0307479_10002096_pt1 | contig 18192 bp, 17 predicted proteins | sample atmos_gasesECM4C_FD_203743 | JGI IMG/M metagenome (GOLD analysis project Ga0307479, IMG submission 203743) | Hardwood forest soil microbial communities from Morgan-Monroe State Forest, Indiana, United States - atmos_gasesECM4C_515 | ecosystem: Environmental > Terrestrial > Soil > Temperate... | reverse complement strand
GACTTCTTGCCCCTCCCCGGTGCGCTCACGGTGAAACAGCGCCATGGTCGTCGCATAAAGCGCCGTCAGCCCGGCGACCTTGTCGGCCATGATGGTTCCGACGTAGTCGGCCTCGCCGGTCAGGTGCTGTTGTACCGCCGGCAGGCCGCATTCAGCCTGGATCGTGTCGTCGTAGGCGGGCCGGTCACGATCGGGTCCGCGGCGTCCGTACCCGTAGCAATTGGTGTAGATGATCGCCGGGTTGATCGCGGCGACGTCGTCGTAGCTGAAACCCAGCTTGGCGATCGCTTTGCCGCGCATCGAGTGGATGAATACGTCCGCGGTCTCGACAAGAGCGCGCAGGGCCCGTGTACCGGCGTCGGTTTGCAGGTCCAGCACAACGCTGCGCTTGCCCCGGTTGACGTTAACAAACACGCCGCTCATACCCGGCGCCGGGCCGACCGAGATGTAGCGGGTGTTATCGCCCTGTGGCGGTTCGACTTTGATCACGTCAGCACCCATATCGGCCATGATCTGCGTGCAGTACGGTCCCATCACCATTGCGGTGAGGTCGATCACCCGCACACCGGCCAGCGGTCCCGTGCCCGTCCGGCTAGCCATGGAGTGCGCCTCGATCGCTTGAGCGATGCGCCAGTTCGAAGCTGTAGCGGATGTGCTTTTCATGGCCGTCGGGCACGACCGGAAAAATTAGCGGTGCCTCAATGTTTCGAATCGCATCGACATGCTCGCCAACGTCCTCGACCGTCCACGATGGCCGATAAACACCGGGGCTTTCGGCGATGACCGCCCGTGCCACCCGGCCCGCCAGCGCGATGAACACCTCTCCGCTCACCGAACAGGACTCGTGTGCGAGCCAACCCACCACGGGCGCAACGAGCTCCGGTCCCATCGGCGGGTATGCCGAGATGTCGATGCCCTCGGCCATCCTTGTCACCGCAGCCGGCACGATCACGTTACACGTCACGCCGACGCCGGCGCCTTCGAGCGCCGCGACATTCGACAGCCCGATCACGCCGGCCTTGGCGGCCGCATAGTTGGCCACACCGTGGTTTCCGTACAAGCCACCGATCGACGACGTGAGCACGATGCGTCCGTATCCGGCCTCGCACATGACTGGGAACGCAGGCCGCACCACGTTAAACGCGCCGCGCAAATGCACGTCGAGCACGGCGTCGAAATCTTCGTAGCTCATCTCCTTGAGCGAGCTGCGACGGACGTTGCCGGCGTTGTGAATCAGGATGTCGAGGCGGCCGTAGTGTTCGAGCGCGGTTCGGATGATCGCATCGCCGCCTTCGCGGGTAGTGACCGACTCGGTGCACGCGACGGCTTGTCCCCCGGCCGCTGCGATCTCGCTGACCACGTGCTCAGCCGGCACGGCGTCCGTGCCCTCGCCTTCGAGGCTGCCGCCAGGGTCGTTGACGACAACCTTCGCCCCCTGAGAGGCGAGCAGCATGGCGTAGGAGCGGCCGAGCCCTCGGCCACCCCCGGTGACGACCGCCACCCTGCCGTCGAATCTCAAGTCAGCCATCTATATTCCGAGGACCAGACCGTCTAGGTCGCCTTTTGCACGCCATTCCTTGAGCAAGTCCTCGAACACGTAGAAGCCCGGCATGTAGGGATCGCCGATGGCCGAGCGGATGCCCTCGCCGCCACCGCCGCCCTCATTGTTGTAATAGCCGGGCGTGCAGGAGACCGCGAATTCCGAGCTGTCTACTGAGAATTCGCGGATCGTCTTCACCCAGTTGTCTTGAGCTTCCTGGCTCGGCTCGACGGTCGTCGCGCGGCGCGTTATTGCTTCGGAAATGATGTAGGCGATGTGTTCGGCCTGTTGCTCGAGCATCGCGGTGGTGTTCCCTGCCACGCCGCCCTGAATGAAGCCGGTGAAGAACTGGTTGGGGAAACCTCGGCTGGTCATCCCATGGAGTGATTTGTAGCTGTCACGCCAGTGATCGAAGAGCGACAGGCCGTCGCGTCCCTCGATCACATCGACTGCGTACCGACGCCCGATATCAGTGGTGATCTCGAAACCGCTGGCGAAGATGACGCAGTCGACTTCGTACTCAACGCCGTTGGCTACGACCCCGTTCCCGGTTAGCCGTTCCACGCCTCTGGATTCCGACACGTCAACCAGCGTGACGTTCGGGCGATTGAACGTCGGCAGGTATTCGTCGTTGCTGCAGGGTCGCTTGCACATGAACCGGTAGTACGGTTTGAGCGCTTCGGCGGTCTCCGGGTCCTCTACGAGCTCATCGACGCGGCGGCGTAACCGCTCCATCACTTTGTAATCCTCTTCTTCGCGGATCACCATGATCTGCTCGATGGTCAGTGATGCGGGATCGTCGGCAGCCGCGATCCGCGCAGTCAGGTTGCGCCCTAGTTCAGTCCAGAAATCGCAGACCATATCTGGCTCGTCGAACACCACACCTTCCCCCAACGGTGACCAGCGGTGAAAGTTGCGCTTGCGTTCCTCCTGCCAGCCGGGCTGCAGGGAAGCCGCCCACTGCGGGTCCGTCGGCTCGTTGCCTCGCACGTCCACCGATGAGGGCGTGCGCTGAAAGACGTAGAGGTGCTCGGCGCCTCGGCCCAAGTGCGGAACCAGCTGCACGCCGGTCGCACCAGTACCGACAAGCGCAACACGCTTGTCATGCAGCTTGTGCAGTCCGCCGTTGGAATCCCCACCCGTGTAGTCGTAATCCCAGCGAGCGGAATGGAACATATGTCCCTTGAAGTCCTTGATACCGGGGATGCCGGGCAGCTTCGGCCGGTTGAACGAGCCCTGTGCCATCACCACGAACCGGGCACGAATGTCGTCACCGCGATTGGTGCTCAACCGCCAGCGCTTGATCGTCTCATCCCAACGCACCACACGAACCTGGGTGGAGAGGATCGCGCCGTCGTAGAGCCCGAAATGCTTCGCGATGCGACGGCAGTGCTCGTAGATCTCGGCGCCGTCGGCGAACTTCTTCGACGGAAGGTAGTTGAGTTCTTCCAGCATCGGGATGTAGCAGTAGGCGTCGTTGTCGCACTGGATTCCCGGGAAACGATTCCAATACCAGACCCCGCCCAAGTCCCCGCCCATCTCGATGATGTGCACGTCATCGACGCCTGCCTTCTTGAGGTACGCGCCGGCCAGCAGACCGGTGATGCCGCCGCCGAGAACCGCCACCTCGATGTTCTCGTCGATCGGCGTGCGTGGCGTCACCGGCGTGTGAGGATCGACCTCGGAAAATTCTGCGAAGTCGTCCTTGAGTTCCAAGTACTGCTTTGAGCCCTCCGGACGCAGCCGCTTATCGCGCTCCTGCAGGTATTTCTCCCGCAGCGCCTCAATGTCGATGTCGTCGGGCGTCTGCGTTGGTCCGCAGTTCTCTTGGTACATCGTCATGCCAGTGGGTGCTCCTCGCCTGAAAGTTCCCGTGGCCCACCGGTACCCATGTACTTCGACAGCTGGGTGTGCAGATTGACGGTGCTGCGTTCGCGATACGGGTTGGGCTTGGTGCCCGGGAAGCCAAGAGACTTCATGCCCCGTTGCACGGCCGCCATGTTCGAGAAGTCCTGCGGTAGGACCGACAGCCAGTTGGGGTCGCCCACCGGGGTATAGGTCCACTCCGTCTGTGGTTCTTCGCCTTTCGGGAAGAGCTCGAACACCGCGACCTCGAAGATGCACCTGTTCGGGTTATAGCTCGGATGCGGCCGGGCGCAGTAGCACAGCGCGCTCGTCAGCCCCTGCCCGATCTGGAAATTCGGGAAGATCTGCCATGCGGTTCCGCTCTGCCCCAAAATGTCCGGCGGGATCGTCGGCCAGATCACCCCGCGCGCTTCGTCGTCGCGTCGGGCCGAGGCCAGCCAGTGTTCGAGGACTTTATCGGCGGGCGTGCCCTCGGGCAGTTCGTCGACCAGCCGCTTCGCCGCGTTCACTAGGGTCTGCGTCGTCGTAGCGTTGGTCTCCTCCATCGTGTAGACCTGCATCTGCGCGGTCGACACCCGGGGATCGGCACCGGTACCGAGCCGAATCTTGGATTTGGTGGCCTCGAGATCCTTTGGCGCGTCGTAGCCAATATTGCTGTGTTTGCCCTGCGCCTTGGCCCAGCCCTTGAATTCGCCGAATTTGTTGAACTCCGGATGCGTCGTGAAGACGTGGTAGGTCTCGTTGAAGGCCTCCATCGCGACCTTCCAGTTGCAGTCGAAGTAGAGCCACTTGCGCCACTTGTAGCGCATGTTCTGCAGGCCGAAGGGGTCGAGAATCTTTGCAGCTGGGAAAAGATAGTCCATCAGCGGCTCGCAATCGGGGTCCATGTTGATGAACAACCAACCACCCCAGGTGTCGACCTTGACCCCGGCGAGGTGCGTGTTTTCGGGCGTCACCACGCCCTTCCAGTCGTCTTGCTCGCGGATGTGGGTGCATTGGCCGTCCAGACCGTATGTCCAGCCGTGGAAGCCGCAGACGAACGACTTACGGTTTCTGCCACAAGCGTTCTTCGCACCTTCCGGAGTGTCTATCAGGCGGCGGCCGCGGTGCATACACACGTTGTGATGCGCCTTGAACTCTCCTGCCCCGGTCCGCACGACGACGATCGAGTCGTCGAGGATGTCGTAGGTGAGGTAGCTACCCACCTCGGGCAGCTCCTCCACGCGACCGATCTGCAGCCACACCTTCCGCCACAGCTTGTCGCGCTCGGCGCGGGCATAGTCCTCAGATATGTAGGCCTCGACGCCGATGGTCACCGGCTCGGAAAGTTCTTCTGCCGACTGGGCTTTCGGTCGGCTCCCGATGTCGGTCATCACATCCTCCTAATGGCCGCGCGGAAGGATTCGTCTTTGAGAAACAGGGAGGTGTTGTCCGCCCCGAGATGGCTCCATTTCAGGCTCAGGCCGCCGTCGACCAGCAGGGTCTGCCCGGTGATGTAGCTCGAAAGGTCGGACAGCAGAAAGAGAATCGCGCCGGCCTGTTCCTCCGGTCTCGCGCGCCGCCCCATCGCGATGGCCTGCCGATCGCGGTCGGGGTCGTCGTCCACATAGGTTTTCGACGCCGCCGTCTCGGTGACTCCCGGGGCGACGGCGTTGACGCGGATGTTGTCCAGCGCCAGTTCGACCGCCATCGTGCGGGTCATCGCTGCCACGGCCGCCTTGGCGGTTCCGTAGGCGATGTGGTACGGCGCGGTGTTCATGCCGCTGATAGAGGAGATCGAGACGATTGACCCGGGTAGCCCGCGCGCCCGGAGCTCTGCGGCCACAGCCTGGCTCATGAAGAACGTGGTCTCGAGATTTGCGGTGAACAGCTCACGCCAATCGGCGCGGCTCACCCGGGTCGAGGGCATCCACGTCGACGGCTCCGCGCCTCCCGCGACGTTCACCAGCCCGTACAGCCGGCCCTCGATACGCCGTGTGTGGTCGATGACCGTGCCAATGCCGTCATCGGTCGCCGCGTCGGCAGCGACGGGTACGACCGAATGGCCTTGCTGAGCCAACGGAGCGACGTGCTCGTCGAGGTTCTCCTTGGATCGGCTCACCGCGATCACCGTGGCCCCCGCCTCGGCGGCCATGCGCGTCACCGTCGTGCCGATACCGCCGCCACCGGCGCCCGACACCACGACGATGCGGCCGTCCAGCCTCAACAGATCATCCATGGACGTGCCATTTGTCCGGACAACATATGGTACTCTGCATATTGTAGAACACTATTCCGCAGTGCTTATCTCTCCGTCAAGGCCGGACTGACCTGCCGTAAGAGCTATTGTCTGGACTAGCAGGACTTGATAACGTCCGTCGGTATCGCCGGACGGAAGGATCTCGACGAGACATGACCATCTCGCTGCAGGAAGCCCGGTACACGGCCGCAGTCGCACCGAATGTCGCCGAAGGCTGGCGAGTCGAGCGAGTCACCGGACCCAGCCGGCTGTTCGGCGCCAACGGTCTGCGCACCGGCCCTGATGGGCGGATCTATGTGGCGCAGGTGACCGGAAGCCAGATCAGCGCTGTCGATCTCGACGGCGGCAGCGTGCACACCGTGAGCGCAAGGGGGGGCGACATCATCGCGCCCGACGACGTCGCCTTCGACCCGAGCGGCAATCTGTACGCCACCGAGGTCATGGACGGCCGGGTGAGCGTGCTCGACACGCGCGGCCGAACCCGTGTGCTGCGCGACGACGTTCCCTCCGCGAACGGCATCACGTTTCACCGCGGCAGGCTGTTCATCGGTGAGTGTCGCGAAGGCGGGCGCCTTCTCGAAATGGATCCTAACGGCGGCGACCCCCGCGTCCTGCTGGAGAACGTCCCGTCGCCCAACGCGATGGAAGTCGGTCCCGACGGCCTGCTGTATTTCCCGGTGATGGGCGCGAACGAGATATGGCGGATAGACCCCGACGGAGGTGAACCGCAACGCGTCGCGGCCAACCTCGGTGTACCGGACTCGGTGAAATTCGACTCCGACGGGTTCATCGTCTCGACTCAAGTGGCCAGCGGCCAGGTGCTGCGCATAGACCCCCGCACAGGCGATCAGACCCTACTCGCACAGCTCACGCCCGGGCTGGACAACCTGACTTTCGCCGGCGACCGGTTGTTCGTCTCGAACTTCACCGGCGAGATCACCGAGATTCCCCGCGGCGGTCAGACGCGCACACTCCTGCCGGGCGGTTTGAACTGGCCGCTGGATCTCGCGGTTGGCAACGATGGCAATCTCTACGTCGCCGACGGCACCTACTTCTATGTCGTGCATCCCGACGGGTCATTGCGGACGGTCGGAATGCTGTTCTCTCCGGGCTATCCCGGGTTTCTGCGCGGGCTGGCACCGGCCGGCGACGGAGAGTTCATAGTGACGACGTCCGGTGGCCAGGTCACCCGCTATCGGCCCTCCGTCAGCGAAAGCGAGGTGCTGGCAGAGGGATTCGACCAGCTCTATGGTGTGGCGATCGGGCCGGCCGGCGTCGTGTTCGCCGAACTCGGCACGGGCAGAGTGCTGTCGGTCGACGGGGGCAAGATCGAGGTGCTCGGGTCGAACCTGATCGATCCCGTGGGCGTGGCGATCGCGCCAGATGGCACCAGCCTCGTCGCAGAGTCGAGCGCGGGGCGGGTGGTCCGGCTGGCGGGATCGACGGGCGTGACGATGGTTGACGAGTTGCACTGCCCCCAGGGCATTCTGGTGGCCGACGGCCAGCTGTACATCGTCGACGCCGGTGCGAAGGAGCTGATCCAGTTCGACCTGAACACCCACGCCCGACGCACGATCGCGTCCGGTTTACCGGTCGGACCGCCGCCCGGTGTGGTTCCCAAGCCGCTCAAGGGGATACCCCCGTTCTCGGGTCCGCAGGGCCCGTTCGCGGGTATCGCGGCCGGACGGGACGGCACATTGTTCATCTCGGCCGACGGCGACGGCAGCGTTCTCGCATTCCGCCGGGTGAACACATGACCGTCGCCCCGGCCGAACACCGCTACCTTCAGGTGGCGCGCACCCTGCGAAAGGAAATCGTTGACGGGGTGTATCCGGTGGGTTCGCAACTGCCTACCGAGCACGAACTGTGTGAACGGTTCGCGGTCAGTCGCTATACCGTTCGCGAAGCGCTGCGCCGGCTGCGCGACGACAACCTGATCGCGTCCCGGCCCCGCGCGGGGACACTGGTGGTACCTCGCCCGGCGTCGAATTCGTATGCCCAGGACGTGATGTCGATCAACGACCTGATCGCCTTCGCAGCCGGGACGCAGTTTGTGATCGAGTCCAACTCAACGGTCACCATCGACAGCGAACTCGCCGCACGCACCGGGCTGACCGTCGGTACGGAATGGTTGGCAGTGCGCGGCTACCGGCAGGCCGACGGCGCTTCGGCCCCGATTTGCCGAACCGAGTACTACATCAACCGCGCCTTCGCGGCGGTCGGCCGGCTCCTGCAACGCCATACCGGCCCGATCTTCCCGCTTATCGAGGACCTGTTCGGCATCAGCGTCGTCGAGGTGCATCAGGAGATCGCCGCCGTGGTGATCTCACCCGAGTTGGCGGAGGGCTTGAAGATCGAGCCGAGTTCCGCGGCATTGGAAATGCAGCGCACGTACAAGACATCTGACGGCGAGGTCGCACAGGTCACGATCAACACCCACCCGTCGTCCCGCTTCCGCCACGCGATGACCATGCGCCGGGTGAAGGGCTGAATCAGGTGGTGGGCGGCCCCCTTGATGGCCAACACGCGGCCGACGCGTATCGACGCGGGTTGTGGGTCGACACCACGCTCGCCGACTCGCTGCGGGAGGCGGCACGGTCCACACCCCAGCGAACGGTGTTGGTGGATGGCGATGTTCGCCTGGATTGCGCGGGCCTCAACACTCAAGCGGCCGCATTGGCACAGACACTGCTTGCCCGCATGCCTGCCGGCAGCGTGGTCTCCTTCATGCTGCCGAACTGGCACGAGGCCGCTGTCATCTATCTGGCCGCGACGCTGGCCGGGATGGTGGTGAACCCGATCCTGCCGTCGCTGCGCGACCACGAGCTGCGCTTCATCCTCGAAGACGTCGAAACCGCGATGGTCTTCGTCCCGCACCGATTCGGCGGCCATGACTACGCAGCGATGCTCGAACGCGTGACCGTGGCAATGAGCTCGGCCCCTGAAGTGGTGGTGCTGCGCGGCGAGGCCGGTTCGCACACGCCCTACCCGGCGCTGTTCGGGCATCAGCCGGATGTCGCGAAGGCGCCGGCCCTGGATCCCGACGCCGTGCGGATGGTCCTCTACACATCCGGCACCACCGGCCGACCCAAAGGCGTGCTGCATAGCCACAATTCGATGCATGCGCTGATCTGTCAGATCCGCGACCACTGGACCGTCGATCCGGGCGACACGTTTTTGGTCCCGTCGCCGATCGCCCACATCGGCGGCTCGATCTATGCGTTCGAATGCCCGCTGCTGCTGGGCACCACCGCGGTACTGATGGACCGGTGGGATCCGGCAGCGGCTGTGGCGCTGATGATCAGCGAGCGGTGCACCCACATGGCCGGGGCAACACCGTTTCTGCAGCAGCTATTGTCCGCTGCTGAGTGCGCGGGCACCCGCCTGCCCGACTTGAAGGTGTTTATCTGCGGCGGTGCCTCCGTGTCGCCTTCGCTGATCCGCCGCGCCGCCGGGTATTTCGACCAGGCGGTGATCACCCGGGTTTACGGCTGCACGGAAGTGCCCGTCACGACTATCGGCGCACCTCGGCGAGACGAAGCCGACTGCGCCGCAGGCACCGACGGAAGACCTGGCATCGCCGAGATCAAACTCGTCACACACGAAGCCGCGCCAATCGGTGACGGTGAAATCTGTGTGCGCGGCCCGCAGATGCTGCTCGGTTACCGGCATCCCGAGGATGACGTCGACTCTTTCGATGCCGCAGGGTTTTTCCGCACGGGAGACCTTGGGCGCTGGGTCGATGACCGGTACCTCGTCGTCACCGGCCGGGCCAAGGACGTCATCATCCGCAACGGCGAGAACATCTCGGCGAAGGAAGTCGAGGATCTGCTCGCCGACCACCCCGGCATCGCGGAAATCGCGGTCGTCGGGCAGCCCGACGAGCGCACCGGAGAACGGGCTTGTGCCGTGATCGTGCCCGCGGGCGCGGCGAGGCCGGACGTCGCGAGCCTGCTGGCGCTGCTGGAGAGCAAAGGTGTCGCGAAATTCAAGGCGCCGGCACAGGTGGTCATCTGGGATGCGCTGCCGAAGAACGACGCAGGGAAGATACTCAAGCATCAGATCCGAGCGGCGCTGACAAAGGTGGATGGGTGAGATGCAGGTCGCAATCGTCACGGGAGCAAGCAGCGGCATCGGCTTGGGATGTGCAACAAAACTCGCCGAGACGGGCATGGCGGTCGTTGGCACGGGCCGCGACGAGGACCGGCTGGCCGAGGTGGAAAAGGCTGTCAATGATCCGGATCGCGTCGCAACAATCGCTGCCGACTTGACCGATGATGACGCGCCGCGACGCATCGTGGACCTCGCGGTCACTCGGTGGGGTCACATCGACTTCCTGATCAACAACGCCGGGGTCGGCAGCCCCAAACCGCTACACGAAACAGACGACGAAACACTGGACTACTTCCTCGGTTTGATGCTGCGGGCACCGTTCCGGCTCGCCCGCGACGTGCTCCCACACATGCAACCAGGATCGGCGATCATCAACGTGACATCGACTTTCGCGGTCATCGGCGGGCTGCGCGGCGGCGCCTACTCCGCGGCCAAAGGCGGGCTGACCGCGCTGACCACTCACATCGCCTGCCAGTACGGGGCATCCGGCATCCGCTGTAACGCCGTCGCGCCCGGCGTGACGCTCACACCGATGGTCGAGAAACGCTTGGAGGATGAGCGATTCCGCAAGATCAACACTGAGATGACGCCTCATCAGCGGTTGGCCAGGATCGATGACATTGCCAGCACCGTCGCGTTCTTATGCTCGCCGGGGGGAAGTTTCATCAACGGCCAAACGATCGTTGTCGATGGCGGATGGAGTTCGACGAAGTATCTGTCTGAGTTCGCGTTGACATCACAGTGGATCCAGCGGTGAATCTGTTTGCGGTGCTCGATCAGGGGATGAATTACGGGACCGGGCATTGCATTTGGCCACATCGATCCGGCAACAATACGGCGCCGGTGCGCGCGTCGTGATCGCGAGCCACAACCGTGCCGAGATCGTTGAGTTGATGTTCGCGATCTGGGCCGTACCGGGGATAACCAAGGTCCGGGGCTTGCGCCCAAGAGAATTCCGCTTACCATCCCTCCACACAACCCGACTGGGTTGATTAGAGGCGGGCAAAATCGATAATTCCACGAATGTTGCGGCCTTCGCGCAGGTCCACGAACGCCTTGTTGATCTCGTCGAGCGTGTAGTGGCGGGTGACCAACTCGTCGAGTTTCACTACCCCGGCCCGATACATTGACAACAGCATCGGCACGCTCGTGCGCGGATTCATCCCGCCGTAAAGGACTCCCTTGAGTTGTTTAGCGGACAGCACCATTTCCTGCAGCACCAGCGGAACCAGGGGCTCACTGAAAGGGGTGATGCCGGTGGCCACGCACGTACCGCCCTTGCGAAGCAGCGTCATCGCCAATGGGATCAAGTCCACGTGCAGAACGCCGGGAGTCAAGACGACACGGTCGGCCATGGCGCCGGCGGTGATGTTTTGCACCAGCGGTATCGCCTCCTCAGCCGAGGCGACGGTATGCGTGGCGCCGAAGATCTTGGCCGAATCCCGCTTGGACTCAATGGGATCCACTCCGACGATATAGGTTGCACCGGCGGCGCGCGCTCCTTGCAGGGCGTTCATCCCGACACCGCCGGTGCCGATCACGACGACAGTGTCGCCGGGTTCGGTGCCCGCCGAGACCGTTGCCGAGCCCCAGCCGGTGCTGACAGCGCAGGACACCAGTGAGGCGGCATGGAACGGGATCGCGTCGTCGATCTTGATGACGGACCTTTCCGAGAGCACCGCATATTCCGCGAACGTGCCGAGTTGACCATAAGCCAACAGGTTTTCGTCGCCGAGATGCCGGCGACACGTTCCGTCGGTGGGCATCTCCTTCACGAACAGGCTCGCGCCGGCATCGCAGATGTAGCTCTGACCGTTGACACAAAATCGGCAATTACCGCACGCGGGAATGAAGGACATCGCCACGTGGTCCCCCGGTTGCACCGTGGTCACGCTCGGCCCTATTTCTTCGACGACACCAGCGCCCTCGTGACCACCGAGCAGCGGGAACCAGTCTGGCGCGGGCAGACCGCTCGCGGCCAGCACCTCGGGGGTCGGCACCACGTCGCCGGTAAACAGATGGTCATCGGAGTGGCAAATTCCGGCAACGGCCATCCGTACCAGCACTTCACCGTTGCGTGGCGGATCAAGATCAACCTCGCGGACCTCCCAGTCCTTGCCGACCCCGCGCAGCACAGCGGCACGACACTTCATTGCAACCTCCTTAATGGTCTGAGATCCAACCGGCGCAGGGACTGCACGAGGCAGCTACAGCGGTCATGCTAGAGCGTTGTAGTCAGCTTTCGGGCCACCCGAGTGCATTGAACACGGCGACCGGGTTGAGGTAGTCGCGCCAGTGCACGATCTGCCGGTCGCGCAGGGTGATTACGGAAATGAACTTGTTGGCGTAGGGACGGTGTCCGTCGACGGTGTGGCCTTCGGACGCGTACTCGAGTACGGCAACGTCCTTGGCGGGGTCGTGGTACACGGCCAGATCGAAGCAGCGGTCGAGTCGGATGGCGCTCCCATATGGGCGGTAGAGCTCAGCGAGTGCTTGTCGGCCCTCGATGCGTGGCGGGTATCCGGGCACTGTGATCACATACTCGGTAACGACGTCCTCAGCCATCAGGTCGAAGAAGTGCCCTGGATCGACTAGGCCCTCTAGTCCTTGCTCGATGATCCGGAAGAACGGGTCGAGAGCGGCGAAATCTTGCAGATTCGCAATGGAAGTTTTCATCGTTTGCATTCCTTACTTTGGCTGTGGTGGGACTACTTCCACACAGGCGCGGCTTGTGCCGCGAAGTCGACGAAGCTGATCGGCGGCCGTCCGGTGACGGTCAGCACGTCGTCGTTGGGTCGTGATCCGTTGCCGCTGGCGACTGTGGATGTCAGCAGGCGCAGCATCATCGTGTAGTCGTGCGGGACGCCGGCGGCGATCATGGCGTCGATCCAGGTGTCCTGATCGACGGCGGTGTAGGTGATGGTGCGTCCGACGGCGGTGGACATGACCTCTGCGGTCTGCGTGATGGTCAGCGCTTCGGGACCGGTGGGGGCGTAGGTCGCTCCCGCATGTGTTGCGGGATCGGCCAAGGTGGCGGCCGCGACGGAGGCGATGTCCTGTACGTCAACGAAGGCTTCTGCCCCGGTGCCGTTGGGCACGACGATCGTGTCGTTGATGGGAACCAGGAAGGTCTCGCTGAAGTTCTGCATGAACCACGCCGGCCGGATAATCGAGTGGGTCAGCGCCGAACGCGACATCAGGTTGAGTTCGACGGCGCGGATCGCGAGCTCGGGCGGAGCGTGTTGCATGCCGTAGGCGCTCAGGTATGTGATGTGCCCGATCCCGGCACGCTCGGCCTGGTCGAGGAAGTCAGAGACGATCCCCGCGTAGTCCATGCGCATGACCGCTGCGACCAGGTAGACAGCTTTCACTCCATCGAGTGCCGGCGCGTAGGTCGTGGGGTCGTCCCAGTCAAACCTGACGTCACTGTCATGCCGCGAAGCGGTTCGGACGCCTGCCCCCTGGCGTGACAGTCTGGCGGCCACCCGTGAGCCGGTCTTACCGGTGGCTCCGAGTACTAGCACCGCGCGTTCGTTGATGTTGTTCATGACTCCATGCTCATGGCATCAGATGAGTGTTTCAATGATCTTGACGCCCATTCATTTGTGCAAGACGCTCATTGTGTGGATCTACTTCAAGAGCATCTCGTGCGTGCCCGCGCCTCGGGTGGCGTATTCGCGCGATCTGCTGCGGTGCCCCCGTGGGGATTGCGGTTACCGGGTGCGATCCAGTTGGCGGTCCACGCGGTCGTGCAGGGCGGCGCGTGGCTCTGGGTCGACGGGATGGGCAGCCCGGTCGAGCTGCGGCCAGGCGACCTGGCTCTGGTGCGTGGTGGCCCGGATCATTTCATCGCCCACCAGCCGGGTGCGCCGTGCGTCCTGCACGAGGACTTTCGTTCGCTGCCAGAGGCCGACGAAACCGGATCACTGGATCGCGTCTCGGTATTTCTGTGCGGCGCCTATCGCTTCACCGGCGACATCGGGCAGGGCTTGGTCGACGCACTTCCGCCGGTGCTATCGCTGCCAGCCAGCATCGATGATCCCATCCACGCCGTGGTCGCGCTGTTGTCTCGAGAGATGCTGCACCAGCAGCCCGGAAGGCAGACGGTGCTCGACAGGCTCCTCGACGTGCTCGTCGTATTCGGGCTTCGGGCCGGACTGGGCCGCAGCCCTAACCCACCGGCGTGGTTCCGCGCGGCAGCCGATCCCCGCCTGGCGCCGACTCTGCACGCCATCCACGCTGAGCCCGAAAGAACGTGGACTGTCGATGAACTCGCCAAGCTCGCCCACATGTCTCGCGCCACCTTTGCCCGCACATTCCAGCAGGTGCTCGGACAAACACCCATGAAGTACCTCACCGACTGGCGCATGACGCTGGCCCGCGACCTGCTGCTCACCTCCGACGCAACCCTGGAACAGATCGCCTCCCACGTCGGCTACGGCTCTGTGTATGCGTTTACCACCGCGTTCCACCGCCACCACGGCCAGCCACCCCGACGCTGGCAACTCGCCGCATCCGCCGCAGCCGGCGCATCCGCCCACCGCTGACCTCAGCGCATACCCCCCGAGTGCGGCGCCGGTCCCACCCGTTGCATCGCTGGTGGACGCATGACGGCAATCCACGTCGACACCACCCTCATCCACAACTCTTGACAATTGCTCCGGACATGCTGCTCTTCTGCACAGAGAACAGCACCGCCACTTGCATGGCATGGCTGCGGCGGGGCCCGTGATCAAGCGGATTCAAAGTGGCGCCGGATTCCGGCCAACATCTCGATGTGCGCCTTCACGGCCTCGCGGGTAGTCATCGCGGCCAGTGGCCGCGGCGCTGCAAATTGTATTCGCTCGGTGACGCGGGTGCCCGCGTCGATCGGCTCGAAGCTCACCGTTCCGCGCAGGCGCACGCCGGGTGACTGATCCGCCTGGGTCAGCACGTCGCCTTCGGTCGGGACATGCAGCCGCGCTTGGTAGGTGATCTGCATGGTGAACGGCCCCAGCGGAATTCGGTCCACCACGCGGTAGCTCTGCCGGTAACCGTCCGGGGTTTGGGTGCGCGACATCGTTTGCACCGACACGATCAGCGGGTGCACGAGTTTGATGTTGTCCAGGTTCACGTAGAAATCGCGGACCTGCTCCGGTGGCGCGGGCACGTCTTCGCTGAGCGTCCGCTCGGCGTGCGCGACCCACCAACTCATATGGCCAACTCCTCGACGAGAACGCCCGTGCGCCACCAGATCAGCGCGGCGAACACAATTAAGACACCTACCGTCACCGCGGTTTGGATCACATTCCGACGTTCCTTGGGCGCGTAAACGTAGGCACCGGCGACCAACCCGCCCGTGACCAGCCCGCCCACGTGCGCCTGCCAGCTGATCAGCTGCGAGCTGAGGGCCGGAGCCACGAAGGTGAAGGCCAAGTTGATCAGGATGACCGCGACGACCCAGCGGAAGTCCAGGTTGAGCCGCCTCGCCACCACGAACGTCGCGCCGAAAAGGCCGAACACCGCGCCCGATGCGCCCGCCGTCGCCGTGTTGAGCGGCGCCAGCAGATAAACCAGCACCGACCCACCCAGCCCGCTCAACGCATACAGCGCGCCGAACCGCAGCCGGCCCAGCCACATCTCAAGGGGCGGACCCACCACGTACAGCGCCCACATGTTCAGCAGCAGATGGGTCGGCCCGTAGTGCAAGAACGCCGCGGTCACCAGTCGGTAGAACTGGCCGTCGGCGACGGCCGGTGGCCACAGAGCGAGCTGCCTTTCCAAATTTCCGATCGCCATCTGCAGGATGAAGGTCAGCACGTTGATCGCGATCAGCGCATACGTGACCACCGGTATGGCCGACCGTTCTCGCCCGCCGAACTGCGTCCGCGGCTGTCGAACGGTCCGGGCACCCGCCCGGACGCACTCGATGCAGTGCTGACCGACCGCGGCGCTGCGCATACAGTCCGGGCAGATGGGTCGATCGCAGCGGGTGCAGCGAAGTTGCGTCCTGCGATCGGGATGCCAGTAACAGGACGGCGCCTCGGTCGGCGACTCCGGCATGCTGGGACCGGTCACCGCACCATCTTGCCTGTTCCCTCGTCCATCGAGTTGCCCTACTGTGATTTCCGTGGTGGCGCACTCGGGCGGCGTGGTCGAGCGCTACCTGGAGTACCTCGCCGCCCACGATTGGGACGGCCTGGCCACCACCATTGCCGACGACGGCCTGACCCGAGAGGGCCCTTACTGCGACCTCGTCGAAGGCAAGCAGCACTACGTCGCCTACCTGCGCAAGGTAATCGCCAAACTCAAGGGCCACCGGCTGGACGTCAAGCGGGTCTCGCATGTCGACAGCCGCGTCTCGTTCGTCGAGCTGACCGAATCCTTCGAGATCGACGGCACGCCGGGCGCGTGCCCGGAATGCCTCTTGTTCGAGCAGAACGACGACGGGCTGATCTCTCACGTCAGCGTGTTCTTCAAGCAGCCACAGGCCGACACCCCGTAGAGGTCTATTCCCTCACCCGCGGAATTGACCTAACGTGTCAGGATGGAGTCAGACGGAACGCCGGAGACGGTGCCGGTCGAGAACTTGCACTCGGGCGACCCGATCACCGATTGTGGTCAGCGGTACATAGTTCTCGAATCAAAAGCCCTCGGCGATAGCTGCGTGGTACTCGAGCTCGAGTCCAGGGTTGACCACCAGCTGCAGGTCATCGAGAAATCGTTCCCGGCGGGGTACCAGGTCGGAAGGTCAAACCACCGGTATTTATAGGCCGATTTTCCGGGGTTCTCCCAGGCCTAATATCGCGATTCGTAGCCGTTCGACGGCTACCGCTTCCTGTTGTTTTCCGTATTGCCGCTTGTTACTGATTACGGATCGTCCGACCGCCTGATTAGCCGCTGCGCGGTGGCCGTTGGTCGTTCGGATCGTTCGGGTCGGGCTCACCGAACCAACGTGATGGCACGTGCTCGCCGTATGCGTCGTGCCAGGCCCACCACTCGTACGGCGCGCTCTGCGGGTAGCCCTCCGGCGAGTCCTCCCAGTTCTCCTGGCGCCCCAGCGCCGTCATGTCGAGGAAGCTCCAGGTGGTGCCCAGAGCCTCGTCGCCGCGGTTGTTGATGAAGTAGGTGCGGAACATGCGCGGGCCGTTGTGGATGAACGCGTTGGTGCCGTGCCATTCGTCCACGCCGAAGTCGGCGTCGAAGCCGTCGGTGATCGTGTACCACGGCATCCGCCAGCCCATCCGCGCCTTCAGGCGCCCGATGTCCGCCTGCGGCGCCCGCGAGGCAAACACCAGCGTGGTGTCGCGAGCGTTCAGGTGGGCCAGGTGGCCGATGTGGTCGGCGATCATGGAACAGCCCGGGCAGGCGTGGTCCGGCCAGCCGTGCACGCCGGGCTCGAAGAAGGCGCGGTAGATGATCAGCTGCCGCCGGCCAGCGAAGAGCCCCAGCAGGTCCACCTTGCCTTCGGGCCCCTCGAACTCGTACGGCTTATCCACCTCCACCCATGGCATCCGCCGGCGCAGGGCCGCAAGCTCGTCACGGGCCCGGGTCAGTTCCTTCTCCTTCACCAGCAGTTGCTGAAGCGCGGCCGCCCAGTCCTGAGACGACACGATCGGGGGTGTATCCATTTGCGATATCCGCCTTTCGGTTTCAGTGGTGTCAGGCCAGTGGTGACAGGCCCGACGAGGTGATCAGGTATGCGCCGTGGCCCTGGGTGTCGCCGCTGGCGATCTGCAGTACCGACTTGCCGACTTGCTCGGCGCTCAGCGCGGGTCCCGACGACCGCAAGAATGTGTCGACATCTACACCTTGCCGCTCGGCGTAGGCCGCGACCGCCTTGGCACCCAGGTCGGTGGCCGGGGTCAGCTGCGGGAGTACGGAGACGAAGTCGATCCCCAACCCGGCTCGTTGCGATTCCATAGCCGCGTAACTGGTGATGAACCTGACTGTGGCCTTGGCCCCGGCGTAGCCACCGCTCAATGGCGACCCTTTGACCGCGGCGCCACTGGACAGTGCGATCACCACGCTGCCGGGCGCCAGCGGCCACTGCAGCGCGTAACGAGTCCAATGAAACGCCTGCGCGACGTCCATATTCCAGTTCTGGCTGAAGCTCTCCCAGGTCTGGTCGGGCAGGGGGCTCATCTGCGGAGCGGCTCCGGCGCACAACACCAGTGTGCGCGGCCGATACTCGTCGAGCAGCCGGCTGGCCGTGGAGGGATCGGCCGCGTCCGCGGTCACCGCCGTGAAGGTTTCGCCCAGCTCGTCGCGCACCTCGTCGAGATGGGATTGGGCGCGCGCGACACCAAGGACGTGAGCTCCGGCCGATGACAGCGCCCTGGCGATGGCGCGGCCGAATCCGCGGCTCGCCCCGGTCACAATCGCGGTCGAGCCGACGAGGCCATCGGCGTGGGTTTGCAGGGGCTTGTTCATGCTCGTACTCGCTTTCAGGTGA
>Ga0307479_10002095_pt1 | contig 18192 bp, 14 predicted proteins | sample atmos_gasesECM4C_FD_203743 | JGI IMG/M metagenome (GOLD analysis project Ga0307479, IMG submission 203743) | Hardwood forest soil microbial communities from Morgan-Monroe State Forest, Indiana, United States - atmos_gasesECM4C_515 | ecosystem: Environmental > Terrestrial > Soil > Temperate... | reverse complement strand
GCCGAATGCTGGTCTTCATTGATTCGACTCAACTGGTCCGTGCGATCAACTTGAGCATTGCCGCCAATATCAACCTGTTCCTGTTCTATGGCGTCCTCGGCCAAAGGATTAACAACGTCATTGCCGGCGTCGATATGACGCTCTTCTTTGCCTTGGCGAATATCGGTTTGTTCGCCGGGCTCCTTCTCCACACGTTTAGGGGCGATGGCGTCCGGTGTAAGTTTTCTTTTCAGTGACTACTGGACCGACATCGCACCTATCGCTCCTTTCAGTTGTTATTCCGGCCCGAAACGAGGAAGGCTGCATCGCCTCCACCGTCGAGCATCTGCATAATGAATTAAGATTGCGCGGCGTTCCGCACGAGATAATCGCGGTGGACGATTGCAGCACGGATCAAACCTGGAAAATTTTGGGAGAGTTGGCTGCACGCCTACCGAAATTGCGGCCGATTCAAAATGACTCTGAGCCCGGTTACGGCAGGGCCGTGATCCGCGGCCTTGATTGCATGCACGGCGATGCCGCGGTAATCCTGATGGCGGATGAGTCGGATGACTGCCGCGACGTCGTTCGTTACTGGGAAAAGTTAAATGAAGGCTACGACTGTGTTTTTGGCAGTCGATTTATCAAAGACAGCGTCGTCATCGATTATCCAACTTTCAAGCTGATCATTAATCGGCTCGCTAATTTATTTCTGCGATTGCTCTTTAATATCAAACTTAACGATACGACTAATGCGTTCAAAGCTTACCGAAAAATTGCAATAGACGGCTGCCGTCCCCTGATCTCGCCGCATTTCAACCTCACGGTCGAGCTGCCGCTCAAGGCCATTGTCCGCGGCTATTCGTGGGCGGTCATCCCAATTAGCTGGCGAAACAGACGTCACGGAATTGCCAAAATGCAACTCAAAGAGATGGGCAGTCGCTACCTATTTATCTGCTTGTATCTCTGGCTAGAGAAATACTTTAGCCGTGGCGATTATCGAAAGACACAGTCCAGCAAGTGACTGGGATTCTCGACAAGCTTCGGACTAATCGAGAACGCGCCTGCTATGACGTGGCTTTCCTCGTCCTAATCACAATCGCATTGATCAACGGAATCAAGACGACTGCGGGCGTAACCTGGCCTTATGATCTCGATCAATTCCGCGACATCGGAATGGCGCAGGCCATCCTCGATCATCGGTATGGAACAGATCATCTCTATCTTGGCGAAACGATCTGGTACAACCCGCTTGTTTCAGTCATCATCGCCGCGATCTCCAGTGCCACGAGGATTGCGCCGCCAGTAGTCGTCACTCAGGCCGGAGCCTACCTTAATCTTTTCGCCCCATTCGCTTTCTACATATTAGTTACTTATTTCTTTGATCGATCGATTGCGCTGGTTGCGGTAACCGCTTTTCTATTCGTTCCGATTGGCGATGCACCGTCGTGGGCGGCAGCTACCTATTCGCCGTGGATTTTTAGCCAAAACCTTGCCCAAGGATTTTTCTACCTGACTTTGATGGCCTACAGCAAAGCTATCGATTCTAACCGTTGGCAATGCTGCTTCATCGTTGGAGTTCTACTCGGCGTCACTTTCCTCACGCATACGGCACCGGCTGTAATTCTGGGAATAATCATCCTTGTTGGACTGATAATGAGTTCGGCGAGGCGGAGCGAGCGGCCGTTTCCCGTGGCGTTAGCAACCAAGATGCTTTTCCTACTAGTGATCCTAGCCGTTTCATTTGCTTTCAGTTTACCGTTCACCTTTTCAATTTTGTTCCATTATCATCTCAGGATCGTTAATCCAGTTCCGGGTAATTGGATTTATGGTCCATTGGCGATTGATAAACTTCCCAATTTTCTTCGCGGATATCTATCCTGGTTTGGCGCACTCGCCGCCCTGGGCCTAGTGGTTTTGATCGGTACCCGAAGCGTTCGGCCAGGGAAGATTGTTCTTCTCACGTGGTTACTCATTTGTGCCGCGGCATTGGCGGTGAATGAATTGCAACAGATCACATCGCCGCAGCTGCATCTGATGTTTGTTCCGGCCCATCATTTTCTTTTCTATTTAAGAGCAATTGAAAACATTCTATTTGCTGTCGGCGTGGTGTGGGTCTGCCGTTTCCTCAGCCGAAGACTGACTTCACTGTTCGGAACGAAATCAGAGACGTACGGTCATTTTCGATGGACTACGGAAGCCGGATTCGTTGCGCTCGCGGTCATCGTTTTTCTTGCGCTTGTCTATCCCAAGTATCGAACTCGTTTCGACTTTACCAACGCTCGCAGTCAGGCGGTAAGTTTTGCGGAACGGAAAGCTTACCTCGACGCCTATCGCTGGATCTTATCGAATACGAAACCGATCGATGTTTTTCTGCCACTCAGTCGCGATTTCGATCTCAGCATCGTTGGACCGGCGGATCGAAAGGTGGTTGCTACTTCTCAGCCTGAATTTTCCAATCCTTATGTAGACTGGAAATCTCGCTTCAACACCGCTTCGCAGATTGTCGACAAACTCACTTCATCCCCGCCTGATGCGCTCTCAACTCTCGCCGCCAATGGCGTCAGTTACATTATCACCGTGCCGATCGATCAGTTCGATCACGCCCCGTTCGCTTTTCTGTCCAATGAATTTGCCGAGGACGACGTCGTTATCTATAAGGTTCGGACTGAATCGGTTCGATAGATCAGCCCTCAATCACGTCATCGGCTAGCTGACCCGAAGATGTCGATCTTCTCGGAAAATTCGAAGCGAGCGCTTTGCCTGTTTCCTCAATCGCTTCGACTAATGCGTCGGTGAATTTCTCGTTTTGGAAATGCTCGCGCATCCTCTCTACCAACCGCTGCCACAATTCCTCACCGCATTTTTCGTGGATCGCCTTATCGCCGACGACGGCAAACTTGTGCGCACGCGGCGCGACGAAAATCAGAACAGCATTGCGTTCAGGCGTTTTGTGCATGCCGAGTCGGTGAAATTTTTTCTGTGCGGCTATTAGTGGATCGGCGTCCAATTTGCCGCGCTGAATGAAAACGCGAATCTGGCCCGAAGTTTTCGATTCCACGTCGCAAATCGCTTGTACGATCTGATCGTGCTCGAGTTTGCTGAGAAATTCTTTCGTCCGCATCGAATTACCAACTCGAACCCGCGCCGCCACCGCCAAATCCCCCGCCTCCTCCGCCACCCGAGAAGCCGCTGAATCCGCCACCGCCCGAAGACCCGCCGCCGCCACCTCCGCCAAAACCCATGGGGATGAAAACGGGACCGGTTCGGCCTGACGAATATCCGTACCCGCCGCGACGCTGGGTTATTCGCGAAATCACTATCAGGATCGTGACAAAAACGATGAAGAACAAGAAATTCGGAGAGCCCGACCTGCCGCGTCGTTCCGCGACGGTTGTTCCGCTGCCTTTGTATTCACCCCGGATCGCTTTGAAAATCGAATCGATCCCCGCAGCCAACCCTCCTTCGTAATCATTTTTTCGAAAATGCGGTTTGATCTGGTACTCCGTAATATCGAAGCAAGTGATATCCGGTAGCGCTCCTTCAATACCGTGAGCTGTCTGGATGAACATCTTTCGGTCCTGAACGAACACAAACAGAGCGGTGCCGTTTTGACTTCCTTTTTGACCGATGTCCCACTTCTCCGCGACTCGCCGGGTATAATCGGCAATTTCCGAATCGCTTTGCATTTTTGGAAACACCGCAACGACAACCTGGTTCGAGGTGTCGCGTTCGAATTGGGCGAGCTGTTCGTTGAAACGATGCGCAGCTTCTTTTGAAACGACGCCGGCGTAATCATTGAAGTACGCTGCCGGCTTCGGCGGAATGACTTCCGCGGCCTGCAAGTTGACGGCGAGAAACGCCGCAAGGTAGAGCGCGATTCGTTTCACGCTTCAGTTAGATCAACAATCACCTTTATGGCGTTGCCGCCGCGGTTGCTGCGGGGGAGGCCGCGGGCGCCGGTGAACCGAAATTGAAATTCACCGTCGGCGCTTTCTCCGCGCCTTGTTGCGCGCTGAAGAACGGCCGCGATTGGAAACCAAACATTCCGGCGATGAGATTTGTCGGGAAACGGCGCACCGCGGTGTTGTACTCCTGGACCACAGTGTTGAATTTATTTCGCTCGACCGCGATCCGATTCTCGGTGCCCTCAAGTTGTGCTTGGAGGCCGCGGAAATTTTCCGTAGCGGTGAGTTGAGGATAATTCTCGGCGACCACGAGCAATCGCGAAAGCGCGTTGCTCAATTGACCTTGCGCGGCTTGAAATTCCTCGAGTTGTTTGGCATCGGTCGGCGCTTTGCTCGGATCAAGCTGCACCCGGCCAACACTCGCGCGCGCGTTCGTGACTTCGGTCAGAGTGGACTTCTCGAAGTTGGCCGCACCGGCGACCGTGTTCACGAGATTTGGAATCAGGTCCGCACGACGCTGGTAAACGGTTTGGACCTGGGCCCATTGCGCATCGACGCCTTGCTGCAAACCGACCAGCCGGTTGTAAGTCCCCCAGAAAAAGAGTCCAATCACGAAAACGATAAACAGGACGATGATGAGCAATCCGCCGCAACCAATCGCAAATTTGTTCATAAGATCGACAATCTAAGTGCCAGCAACCGTTCAGGAAAGCGGACGCCAAGTCAAACCTGCTATCGGCCGAGAACAAGCCGCAAAAAATAGGCGTCGGAAAACATCGAGCTCCAGCCCTGCCGGACGATGACGGCGTTCAGTGATGGAATGATAAATAAGCGCTCATAATTTGATCCGAGGGCGACGACCATGTCTGGCGGCGCCGCCCGGCAAATACAGATGCCGATCCAATGTGCGCGTTGCCATTTCAAGTCGAGCTCCTTTTCATAATCGATCTCGCGCGCGTTTGGCGCCTGCCGGTTCAACCAAAAGGTGAGACCATACGACGGGTTTGCATTGGAGCCGGTCAGCGCCTGCCCGAGCAAGTTCGCGGGAACAATTTGCTTTCCCTGGTAGTTGCCGTGTCCAAGCACTAACTCGCCGAATCTTGCCCATTCGCGCGCAGTCAGTTCAAAGCCAGTGGCCGGAAGCGGGTTGCCCCTTCCGTCTCTTTTGAAGTCGAGGCTCGTTAGGCCAAGCGGCGAAAGAACATTTTCCTGTAGATAGGAAATCGTCGAGCGCCCGTTCAGCTTTCGTCGCAAGACTTCGGCAAAAATTTGGAGATGGCTCGGACCGTAGGCGAAGACTGAACCTGGAGAAGCAACGAGCGGCAATTGAACCGCGGCCGCGTTGCGATCATGAATCGATTCGCTGTGCAGGTGAGGCGCCGGCTCGATTCCATCGGTTTGATTTAACAATTGGCGAATTGTGATCTGCGATTTGCGCGGATCGTTTTTCCATTCGGTGATCGTGTCGGCGACGCGATCGTCCAGTTTGATCAGACCGTCGCGCACGGCGCAGAGCGCGGCGATGCCCCAAAAACTTTTGCTACCGCTGAAAATCTTGCAGCGCATATCGGCGCCGCCGCCATTGGCGTAATGCTCGAAAACGGTTTTCCCGTTCTGTAATACGAGCGTGGAGAAGCCGCGTTTGTTTTCGGAATAGTTGGCGGCGCGGGCGCAATTTCCCGGCTGGATGTCGGCAAATGCGATTGTCGGAATCGCAAGCAGCCATGTCGCAACAATGTATTTAAACCACGAAGCACACGAAGTAAGCATTAGTGAATATCTTCGTGCTCTTCGTGGTGATCTCCCGAATTACGTATCGGATGACGCAGGCAACTCGGTCTGAGCGACAGATTCGGACGCAGGTTGCGGGCGCGGGCTGACCGGCAGATGGCGTGTGCGCAACTCCTCGACGTTCGGCAATTCATCGAGATTGCGCAGACCGAAATGATCGAGAAAAAATTCCGTCGTCTCGTAAAGCAACGGACGCCCTGGAATTTCGGCGCGGCCGGAAATTTTGACGAGGCCGCGTTCCATCAGTGTCTGCAAAACGCCGTCGATCACAACGCCGCGGACCGCTTCGACGTCCGCGCGCGTGATCGGTTGCCGGTAAGCGATGATGGCAAGCGTCTCGAGCGCGGGCGAACTAAGGCGCGCCGGTTTTGGCGCTGGAAAAAGACCGCGGAGCCATTGGGCATACTTTGGATCGCTTGCCAGCTGCCAGCCGTCGGCTTTTTCGACAAGCTGGAACCCGTGCTCATGCTGAATGTATTCGATCTTTAATTGCTCGATCGCAGCTGTGACTTCCGCCGGCCGAACATTCGCGAACTCGTTAAGCGTGAATTCGCCGTCAGTGCTGACATTGCGAAGAGCATCGACAATTTCCTTGGTCGAGAGCGATTTTTGCGCGCTGAAGAAAAGCGCTTCGATCACACGAGTAAGATTCATTGGTTCTAATTTGCGCCGATCGCGGTTTGAATTGCGTCCGCAATGCGGTTGGCGTGTTTGTCGATCTTATCGAGCTCACGTCCCTCGATCAGAAGGCGGATCTTTGATTCGGTGCCGGAATAGCGCAGGAGAACGCGACCCTTGCCGGCCAGCTCGCGCTCGACTTCCTCGCGCAACTTAACGACCTCGCGCAGTTCCTCGATCGGTGGCTTCGATTTGACCATGAGATTACGCTGCGCCTGCGGATATTTCTTGAGACAGTTTTTCAATTTGCTCAGCGGTTGACCGGTCGTGTGCATGATTCGCAGAATTTGGAGCGCGCTAATGATGCCGTCGCCGGTCGTTGTAAAATCGCGGAAGATAATGTGGCCGCTCTGCTCGCCCCCGAGATTGAGATTTCGCGAAACCATTTCTTCAATCACGTAGCGATCGCCCACTTTCGTGCGAATGACTTTGCCGCTGTTGGCCGCGAGCGTTTCGTCCAAGCCGAAATTACTCATCACCGTTGCAACCAGAACGTTGTCGCGGAGCTGACTCGATTTCAAAAGATCGAGCGCCGCGATGGCGAGAATTTCGTCGCCATCCACGATTTCGCCATTCTCGTCGCAAAGCAGCACGCGATCGGCGTCGCCGTCGTGAGTGATACCGATATCGGCGTCAGCCACGTTCACGATGCGCTGAATTTCGTCCGGATAGGTGCTGCCGCATCCGTCGTTGATATTCATTCCGTTCGGCTCATTGTGCGACACCGCCACTTCGGCTCCGAGTTCGCGCAGAATGCACGGCGTCGATTTGTAAGCGGCGCCGTTTGCGACATCGACCGCGACGCGCATGCCTTCGAGCGACATGTCGCGCGGGAAGCTGCGTTTCGCGAATTCGACGTAGCGGCCCAACGCGTCATCAATGCGCGCGGCCCGTCCGATTTTACCGGCCGTGGGCCGGACGTTGTCGATCTTACCGCTAAAGACCAGGTCCTCGATCTGCGACTCGACTTGATCGTCGAGTTTGTAGCCGTCGTGCCGGAAAAATTTGATACCGTTATCTTCGTAAGGATTGTGAGAAGCGGAAAGAACAATGCCGGCATCGGCCCGGAGCGATCGAGTGATATAAGCCACGCCCGGGGTAGGCAACGGGCCGATGATAAGGACATCAACGCCGAGCGAAGTGATCCCGGCGACGAGTGCATTCTCAAGCATATACCCGGAGAGGCGAGTGTCTTTGCCGAGCACGATTTTCGGCCGAGCGCCTTCCGAAAGCGTGCGTGGATTTAATTGAGTGAAAACATGGGCGGCGGCGCGGCCAAGCTTGAGCGCGGTCTCGGCCGTGACCGGTTCGACGTTGGCGACACCGCGGACGCCGTCAGTCCCGAAAATCTTAGTCGCCTCTTTCATCGTCTTACTGAAACGCTCCGACGCCGGTTCGTAAATGCGAAAGTGCGAGCTGAACGCGCTTCATTGTTTTGGCTGATGTTCACGGTCGTGGTCGCTCAAGAAAATGCATTCGTTTTCAAAACCGAGAGCGACTGTGTTCCATTTCAGCGGAAATTTCTCCACAACTTGAGCGCGCTGAATCAGCATTGCCCAGTCTTTGTATTCGCCTTTGACGATGTCGCGAAATTTATTGTCGGTTCCGCTGACCGGCGTGAGATAAAGGCCGTTCACCGGTCCACCGAGCGTTTTGTAATCACTAAGGTCGGTTAGAATGCTTAGTGTGTCCGGCAACCAAAGTGCGCGACGGTTGGCGTACCACGCGATCGCCCATGGCATGTCGCTTGCGGTCACTTCGTCGGGTTTCATCCAATCATTTAAGACGCTGATGAACGGCGGCATGTAAGGCGGCCAACGCACAGATGGTTTGGGCGGCGCCAACCACGGCGACGCGAAAATCATGGGCAAGGCACAGAGAAGATAGAGTAGTGTGATAAAACCGACGCGCGCGAACGGAAGGTTGAGAGAGAGTCGGTTCCATTGCACGAGCAAGTAAGCGAGGCCGTAACTCGTCATCAGTGGAACGAAAATCAAATGGAGCTGGTTGGCGGCAACGCCTTGTTCTTCGGTAATTCCGTAAATCGCCATTCCAAAGACAGCGCCACCCCACATTGCCAGAATGATCCAGCGAACCGCCGCAGTCTCTGTTTTTTTGAACGCATGCAACAGCGACACAAAAAACATAAGGGCGACCACGCTCAGTCCGAAGTATTCGAAGAGATGAGCGGTTTGAGAGACAAGGCCCGTCGTGATCTTGTCGCGAAACGCGCCAAGCCCGATGTTGCTGGCGTCAAAGTCCAATCGACGCATCCAGCTCCATTCGCTGCGCCCAACGCCGTTGAAAATTGAATAGATGGCGACGCCCCCGGGATTGCCGCAAACAATAAATGTGCGAATCAACCACGGAAGATAAACCAGCGAGCACCCGCCAAGCATGATTAAAGCAGACCACCCCCGCGGTCGGAAAAAGAAGGCGGCGAAGATCAGCGCGCCCAGAAAAATCCACATAGTCAGCGCATGGGTGAGGGCAAGTAATCCAAAGCCGGCGCCGGCGGCGACTAACCATTTTAATGACGATTCACCGCGATGTTCCGCCTCCACCACCCGAACCAGCAAATAAACCGTGCTGTTAAACAAGAACATCAGCAGCAACTGGGGCAAACCGGAGAGCGAATATTGCCACATCGTCTCACAGAGCAGGACGAGGCCGCAGGCCATCAATGCCAGACGCTGATCGAACAATCGGCGCGCTGTGAAAAACAGCATCGCGACCGATCCAATGAAAAGCAGGATCGACATCGCAGCGATTGCCTTGTCTCCGGTGTAAATCAGCGTCCGTGGACTCATTTTCCAATAAGCTTTCACCGGCAGTAGGGCGATGGCATTCACGAACGGCGGGAGCGGCGCGTTGTAGGTATCAAGCCAGATATTTTGGCTTACGTCTTTTCCATGTGCCTGCAGCTGCCCCACCGCCAGGGGCCGGGCCATTTTCGTGCTCCAACCTTCGCCACTAGCAATGGCGCGCCCGATTTGCGCCTGGTCCATTCCTTGCGAAGTGGATAGCCCGCGGAATTGATAAAAATGAAGGACGGCGATGGCAATAATGCCGAGCGCAAGCGCGCCGCGCTTGACCCAAACGGCCAGTCCGCCCGCTTCCAGGGCGTGGACCGCGCTTTGAATGAATTCTTCGCTACCCGGCATTTGGTGTGGACTCAGCCTTGATTGCAGGCCCTTTTTCTCTGGCGTTCAATTCATTGATTTTGCGATGCAACGTCCGCCGGCTGATCCCGAGTTTTTTCGCGGCGGCGGTCACATTTCCGTTCGTTGTCGCCAATGCCTGCAAAATCAGTTTCCGTTCCGTTTCATGAAGGTCAAGCGGGCTGGTTTTTTCACCGAACGCCTTGGCCGCGGAAATACCGCGCGGAAGGGCGGCCCCGGCAGCTTGTCGCAACGCCGAAGGCAAATCGCGCGGCGTGATCTTCGGTCCAGTCGCCATTACGACACCATGTTCGATGGCAGTGCGCAATTCGCGAATGTTGCCCGGCCAATTATAAGTGAGCAGTGCATTCATTGCTTCGCCTGTAAGATCGACAACTTCCTTGTTGTTTGCTTTAGAAAATTGACGCAGAAACGCGCGCACCAATAACGGAATATCATCTTTGCGCTCGCGCAACGGTGGCATGACGATTCGGACCACGTTCAGCCGAAAATACAAATCATCGCGGAATTTTCCTTCTTTTACCATTTGTTCGAGATTCTTATTGGTCGCCGCGATCAGGCGCACATCGGCTCGCAGAGTTTGATTGCCGCCCACGCGCTCGAACGCGCGCTCTTCGCTGATCACGCGCAGCAGCTTTACCTGTGTGGTTGGCGAAATTTCGGCCACTTCATCCAAAAAAATCGTGCCACCGCTCGCTTGCTCGAATCGCCCGATCCTCCGTTCGTGCGCGCCGGTGAACGCGCCTTTTTCGTGACCGAACAACTCGCTTTCGAGCAATGTGGGCGAAAGTGCGGCGCAATGGACGGTGACAAATTTCGCCTTGGTGCGACGGCTTAAATTGTGAATCGCGTGCGCTGCCAATTCTTTTCCGGTGCCACTTTCGCCTTCGATTAAAACGTTCGCCGATGAAGGCGCGACCTGGTGTATTGTGTCAAGCACTTCATGCAACGCCGGCGAATCGCCGATCATGTTCTCCAATCCGTAACGTTCGTCGACTTGCTGCCGCAATGTTTGATTTTCTTGTTCTAGTTTGCGGCCGCGCAGAGCGCGCGAGATTAGCATTTCCACCTTGTCGAGATTCAGCGGCTTGGTCACGAAATCGTAGGCGCCGCGTTTCATCGCCTCTACCGCGGTGTCGACCGAGCCGTAGGCCGTCATCATGATGCAAATCGGCGGCTGCGGCATTTTTAGCGCTCGATCGATCAATTGCATTCCATCTTCGGCGCCAAGGCGAAGATCGGTCAGGAGAAGATCGACATGTTCGCGCTCGAGAACATTCATGGCGCTGGCGATGTCGCCCGCCACGTAAACATCGTAACCATCTTCGAGCAGGCGGCGAAGTCCGTCCCGCGTATGCTTTTCGTCATCGACAATCAGGATGATGGGCTGGATGGAATCCATGAATAACTTTCGGCCTGGGCGAGTGCGCCATTTATTCTCACTCAATCGCCTGATCTCTCAATTAGGAAAGATAATTCTACTCAAGCCGTCTGGCGCCCGATAAAAATCCAATCGAACCATGTTGTTGAAGCTTATCCTCTTTGTCTTAATCCCATACGCAATTTTGCTGTCGATCTTGCTCGCGCGAAAAGCGCCGCAGCGCAAGACGACCAAACCGATCTCGCGCGGCTGGGGTAATCGGCTGCGAATTTTAATCATTGGCGCGACCGGCGGCACCGGCCGCGAACTGGTGCGGCAGGCATTGGAACAAGGCCATCAAGTTACGGCATTAGTGCGACAGCCGAAGAAGATGAAGCTTGAGCACGAAAATCTGCGCGTCGTCCAAGGGAATGTGCACGATTATGATTCGATCGAATCTGCCATGCGCGGACAAAGCGCGGTGGTTTGTGCACTCGGGACAAAGCGCTTTTTTTATCCCAATCGCGTCGCATCCAATGGCACCGCCAACATTCTCCGCGCGATGAAAGCAACGAATGTTCCGCGGCTCGTTTGCGAAAGCTCGCTCGGCGTCGGCAACAGTGTTGGCCGACTCGGTTTGCTTTTTACATTCTTGGTCGTCCCGCTAATTTTGCCTTTCATCTTTTACGATAAAGTCCGACAGGAAAAATTAATCGAAGAAAGCGAGATCGACTGGGTGATCGTGCGCCCGGCGGTTCTGAGCAACGCGCCTGCGCGCGGTAAGTACCGCCACGGACGCAACGTTGGAAATTATCTCTTGACGTATCGAATCGCGCGCGGGGACGTTGCCGACTTCATGCTCAAGCAGTTGACCGACGACGATTACGTCGGCTCGGCCGTCGGCGTTGCCTGGATAAGATAATCCCAGATTACTGCGTCGCTGATGTTTCGTGATAAGGCGATCGGGCCTGGTAAAGCGCGAGTTTATTTCGCAGCGATTCGGCGAGAGACGTGATGCCGTTGGCATCGGCAATTTCGAGCGCGCGTTGAGCGGCTTCTACCGCTTCGGGGAACTGTCTGTTTTCTGCATAAGCAGCCGCGAGCGTATGTAGAATTATTGGATCGTTGCCGCCGGTTAATTGGTTCGCCTGCTTGGCGAGCTGCACGGCTTTCGCGCCATCGCGGAGCGAGGCATTTGAAGAAGTGGCCAGTAACCAAGCGAGATTGTTTTGGGCGAGAATAGATTCGGGCTCGCTTTTCAAAGCTGCCTCGTATTCATGCACGGCTTCTTCCGCTCGACCTGTTTGGCGAAGGGCATTAGCCAGGTTGTTATGAGCATTGGCGAAGTCTGGCCGCAATCCGATCGCCGCGCGATACTGAATGATCGCTTCCTCGACATCGCCTTTCTGACGAAGCGCGTTACCAATGCCATAAAGGGTTTCGGCATGATCGAATGGAAGCTCGAGGGTCTTTCCGTACTCGGCGATGGCGGCGTCGGTCTCTCGTTTTTGCAGTAATGCGTCGCCGAGATTGATGTGCGCTTGGGCATGACGCGGCCACTTTTCCACCGCTCGTTGGAGATGAGAGATCGCTCCATCCACATCGCCCTGTTGGAGCAAGGCCGCGCCAATGTTTGTTTCCGTGTCCGGATCATCGGGAGAAATCCGGAGGGCGGTTTGAAACTGGTCCATTGCCTCAGCGATCCGACCTTTTTCAATCAGCGCCTTGCCGAGATTGTTGTGGTCTTTACTCTGGTTGGGCCAGAGTTCGAGTGCTTTTCGAAAATCGCGGATAGCTTCATCGACGTTGCCACGTCCAGACAGAAACGATCCCAGATTGCTGTACGCCATCCAACAATCAGGATTACGCGCGATCGTGGCCCGCCAAAGCGTTTCGATGTCCCGATAGTCACGACATTGACGCCAGCTCAGCAACCCGAGCGTCAACAGGATCACGGTGGAAAGCGTTGGTCGCAGGAAAGTTTTTTCGGGCGCCACTGAATTCAGCGCCATCGTGATTCCGGCAGCAACCAATGTCAGGGGACCGACGCAAGCGAGATATTGGAAGTGATCGGCGACAAAAGAATAAATAAACGGATAGACGTTGATAAAGCCGAGAGCTGGGAAAAGCAGACCGAGAAAAACAAGAGCGGCTGTAAGCGGGGCTCGGAAATTTCTTCGCAGTCGCCAAAGAACCACGAGCAATAGAACAAGGGTCAGCGGAAAGAGGTTTTGCCACCAAACGGTGCCGCTGATCTGCCAGCGCGGATAGATAAACGTCAGATTCGCAGGCCAAAACAGCTTAAAGAGATAAAACCAAAAATCGCGCGCGGCGATCAGACAACGCTGGAAGATCGACAGAGTGAAGGCGCTGCCCTGCGCTCCAACAAAAGTTCGTTCCACCCAAGCGGTGAAAAGTCCGGCGCCGATTCCGAGAGCAAAAAACGGCAACAACGGCACGATGTCATCGCGCAGCCGAAGGCGGCCTCGTCTCCACCACAGGACAACCAGAATGATGGCGGGCAACGGCGCGATGACCGTCTTGCACATCAAGCCGAAAAGAAAAAGAGCGAGGGACCCGAAGTAGGCGACTCGACTTCTGTTCTGATCGAAATTGAGGTAAGCAAGAATTGACGAGAAAAAAAATAAACCGGAGAGCGTGTTTTTGATTTCCGAAATCCAGGCAACCGATTCGACTTGAACGGGATGAAGAGCAAACAATCCGGCGGCCAGCCACGCGCCCGGAACCCTCAGTCGGAGCAAAATCTGGAGCAAGAAGACCGCGCCCAGAGCGTGAAAGAGGATGTTAACCAGGTGATAGCCGAGAACGGAATCGCCCCAAAGTTTTTGCTCGATCCAAAAGACACTGTGAACCAGCGGATAATATTGTTGCGTCGTTCCAACCTGCGTCCAGATCTCAACCAAACCATGCCACGAACGCAATTCCGCTCGGGTAATGTGTGAGTTATCATCCCAAATGGGTTTGCCATTCCACGCCGGCAGATAAGCAAGGACGGTGGCAACGATCAGAACGAGACTAAAGAGCCAGATCCGTTGGGAATCCTTGCCTGGGTTAGTTGTGCCCGGCTTTGCCATTCAGTTTGCGCTTGATGCGGGACTAGAATCTCCCGCTTCCAGCATGCGAACGCGTCTGTCGATGTGAGGCAGGCGAATCGTTAAAGTGAGTCCTTTCCCTTCACTGCTTTCGATCGACATCTCGCCGCCGTGCTCGCGCACGATCCGGCGAACGATCAAAAGCCCGAGGCCGGTGCCGCTGGTCTTAGTTGTAAAATAAGGTTCGAACACGCGGCTGAGATTCTCCGCTGAAATCCCGCCGCCGCTGTCGGTAAAGCGAACAATTACGTGCGATTCGTCCATGTCCGTGCGGATTCGCAAGATTCCGCGGCTCTTCATCGCTTCGAAACTGTTCTTGATGACGTTGTAAAACGCTTGCTTCAGTTGGTCGCGGTCGAGCTCGAGCAACGGCAGATCGGAACGCAACTCCTGCTCGACGACGATGTCGCGGTTCTTGATTTCTGGCGCAAGAAAGCGAACTACTTCTTCGACGATTGCATTAATGTTTTCCGGGCGAAGTTGCGGACGCGTCGGACGAATCGCGCGCAGGAACTGACTGATGATCGAATCGAGCCGGTTAATCTCGGCGCGCGCGACTTCAACCGATTCCTGGAGCTCGGCGCCCTTTGCGCCATCGAGCTTGCGCGCTTCACGATCAATCAATTGCAAATGAATGTTGAGTGAATTGAGCGGATTGCCGATCTCGTGGGCAACTCCGGCGGCGAGCAAAGTTAAAGCGTTCAGTCGTTCGGACTCGATCGTTTGCTGCTCGGTCCGCCGACTTTCGGTGATATCGCGAAGAATGATGGCGTGCCCGACCTGTTCTCCTGAGATGCTCGTCACGCCTGAGGTCCGAGCCGGACTGGCCGTTAGCGAAGGCGGATCGATCTTCTCACTGTCAGTGCGCGACTCGATTACGAGCGGCACGCTGTAAAAATTGATAAAGCGATTGGACGGATAGAAAATCTCCATGTCGCGGCTGATCGGGCCTTCTGAACGCGAGAGTGCGCTCCAATCCAATCCGCGGACGCGTTCGTCTAAACGTTTGCCGATCGAATCTTCCGCTTCCAACCCGAACAACTGGCAAGCCGCGTTGTTGAGATAAGTGATTCGACCTTTTGCGTCGGTGACGATGATTCCTTCCTGGATCGAGTTGAAAACCGTTTCGAGGAAGCCTTTCTCCTGCGCCAAACGCAGAAAATAATTCTGCACGTCCTCCGGCCCAATTTTACCGAGGCGGCCGATCAGTTTTTCAACGAACCCGGCTTTCATGGCTCTGGCTGAACTTCGATCTTAGACATCTCCACGCGAAGATAATTCAAGATGACCGGTGCAAGCACCATTCCAGGAATGCCCATCAGACGTTCTCCGATGATCAGCGCGAGCAACGTTAGCCAGATCGGATTGCGGATGCGATCTCCGATGATTTTGCTGTTGAGAAAATATTCCAGTTTGTGAATCGCGATCAGGAAAATGAGAGCGATCAGCGCGATCTTCAACGAAACGGTGAAGGCAACACAGACAATGATGGTGTTACTGACAAGATTGCCGACGATAGGAAGCAAACCGCAAAGAAATGTTAGCGCGATCAGTAGTGGCGCGTCTGGCAACTGAATTCCCAGGACAAAAATCGCGGTCAGAACGGTGTTGATTAGCGAGATCGTGATCTGTGCGCCCATCACGGTGGCAAAACTTTTGTAGAAATCGCGAAAGCGGTTCGAAAGTTCGCCGCAAAAGACCGAATAAAGGTTGTTCCTGGACGCTGGAACATTATGCGAGACATCTAGTTGGCTGTTAAAGAACAGGCTCACCGCCGCGACGATTCCGATTGCGACGAATATGAGGAACGTGGTTGCGTTCCGGGCAAAGGTGGCGACGTCTTTGAGATAGTTTGTTTCTTCCTTAAAGGCTCCGATCACGAATGCCTTCAGGCTATCGAAATCGGTAAAAGGAAGTTCGATTTGTCGTGCCTGAGCCCACGCGCTGGCTGATGGAAGAGAACTGTCGGCAACTTCGGGCAATTCGCGGATCGCAGTCCGGGTAAAGAACGCCGCGCCACCAGCGATTCCAATTGCAACCAGCAGAAACAAAATGAACGCGATCCATCTTTTTTTTGTCAGGGCCAGGAATTTGGACAAGGCAAAGTAGGAAAACAAAATTGCCAGCAGTGGCGAGCCGAGATGCAAACATCCCGCCAGTACCAGCATGAAAACAAGCACGGCGTAGGAGATGCGTCTCGGCGTTAACATGATCAACCTCCGATAGCTGTTCTTGATACAGCCTTCACCACGAAGTGAAATTCTTCACTTCATTCTGAATAACAACAGAAGAATCAGTGCGTCTCGACTGGAGCGGGCTGGCCTGTTTCTTTCTCGGCCCGTTCTTTCAATGCAGCTTTGCGCGAAAGCTTGACCCGGCCTTTGTCATCGATCCCGATACATTTTACCCAGATTGTGTCGCCGGATTTGACTACGTCTTCGGTCCGTTTCACTCGGAAATCTGCCAGCTCCGAAATGTGGACGAGTCCTTCTTTTCCGGGAAGGACTTCGACAAACGCGCCGAACTCTTTTGTAGAAACGACGCGACCCTGATAAGTCGTGCCGATTTCGATTTCCTTGGTCATGCCGCCGATGATTTCTTTGGCACGCGCCATCGATTCGCCGCTGGTCGCGTAAATGTGGACTGAGCCGTCGTCTTCGATGTTAATCTCGGCGCCGGTCTCGGCCACGATACCCTTGATCGTTTTGCCGCCCGGTCCGATGAGTGCGCCAATTTTCTCCGGATTAATTTTGATCGTTTCAATCCGCGGGGCGTATTTGGAAAGCTCAGCCCGTGGTTTATCGAGCGACCCGCGCATGATTCCCAGAATCTTCGTACGAGCTTCTTTCGCCCGAGTGATCGCTTGGGCCATGATTTTGTGGCTGACGCCGGGGAGTTTCAGATCGAGCTGAAACCCGGTCACGCCGTTATCGGTGCCGCAGAGTTTGAAATCCATGTCTCCGAAGTGGTCTTCCGAACCGATGATGTCAGTCAGCAGCTCGTACCGTTTCAATTGTCGATCTTCGCCATGCTCAGTCACGAGTCCGACGGAAATTCCGGCGACCATTCCTTTCACCGGCACGCCCGCGTCCATCAGTGCGAGCATTCCGCCGCACACGCTCGCCATTGAAGTGGAGCCGTTCGATTCCATGATCTCGCTTGAGATTCGAATCGCGTATCGAAAATCGTTTTCGCTCGGCACAATCGGTTCGAGCGAACGCTCCGCCAACGCACCGTGCCCGATCTCGCGCCGCCCGGGTCCACCGGTTCGACCGGTTTCGCCCACGCTGAATGGCGGAAAGTTGTAGTGAAGAATGAAACGCTTCGAAGTTATTCCGCCCCCATAAGCGTCGATGTTTTGCGCTTCTTCAATCGGCGCGAGAGTGGCGAGCGCGAGCGCTTGGGTTTCGCCGCGTTGAAAAACTGCCGAGCCGTGCGCTCGCGGTATCACTCCAACCTCACACGTGATTTGCCGCAAATCCTGGTAACCGCGGCCGTCCATGCGTTTCTGTTTTTCGAGAATGCTTTTGCGAAACGCTTTCTTCTGAACGTGATCAAATGCCTGCGAGATCGAGAAGGCGTCGGTCTCAGGATTTTTTTCCAGAATCGACTTCTTCACTTCATCGCGCAGCGCTTCGACCGCCTTGGCGCGGGCGACTTTGCCCGGCGTGTAAAGCGCGCCTTCAATCCGATCGCCGGCCACCTGGTAGGCAATTTCGAGTAACTCGGGCTTGACGTTGAGCAGCGGCATCTGGCGTTTTGGTTTCGCGGTTTGCGACGAGAGCTCTTTTTGAATGCGAATCATTTCCCGAGTCTGTTCGTGGGCAAACTCGAGCGCTTTCACGAAATCCGCTTCCGGGATCTCGTTGGCCGCGCCTTCAATCATGATCACGTCGTTCTCGGTGCCGACGTAAACCAGATCGAGATCGCTTTCCTGGCGTTCAGTGTGAGTGGGGTTTGCGACGAACTGGCCATTAACGCGACCGACGCGGACGGCGCCGATCGGTCCGGCAAACGGAATATCCGAAACGGACAAGGCGGCCGAGGCGCCATTAATCGCGAGAATGTCGGGATCGTTCTCGCCGTCGGCGCTGAGCAAGATCGATATGATCTGGGTGTCGTAGAAATATCCCTGCGGAAAGAGCGGCCGCAAAGGGCGGTCGATCATTCGCGAAGTTAAA